>Ga0210400_10000917_pt1 | contig 30570 bp, 29 predicted proteins | sample IncBWH26MmetaG_FD_155456 | JGI IMG/M metagenome (GOLD analysis project Ga0210400, IMG submission 155456) | Forest soil microbial communities from Barre Woods Harvard Forest LTER site, Petersham, Massachusetts, United States - Inc-BW-H-26-M | ecosystem: Environmental > Terrestrial > Soil >... | reverse complement strand
GGTCGCGCACGGTGATGGCCTCGATGTAGGCCACGAACCGCGCGTAGAACCGTCCGTCGCGCATCACCGGCATTCCGTCCTGACGCCAGAAGATCGCCTCGTCGGGCACCGGCGCCGCCAACCGGGCCCAGAGGTCGCTTTCGGTGTTTGTTCGCATACCCGAACGCTAAAACGAGCCTAAACCACTGTCAAGGAACATTTTATGCAGTTTTTTCGCCCATTGATTCACGGGGGGGCTGTACGGCCCGCCCGGGAGGGCGGCGATGGAACGCGGTCTCGACTTCCTGAAAGCCCAGGTCAATCACGTGGCGGCCCAGCACCAGACGTTCCTCGACATGCTCGCCGAGCATCGCCAGGACGCCAGGGACGGCCGCTTCCGCGCGCTCTGCGCCCGCTTTCTCGCGCCGATGCATCAGCATCAGGAGATGCTCGAGCATTACCAGCAGTCACTGGGCACCGAGACCGGCGCCGGCACACGCGCGATCGCCAGAGCGGCCGGCTTCGTCCGCGACCTGGCCGACCGCGCGCGCGACAACGACTACCACAAGCTGCTGGCCGACATGGCCGTCTCACGCCAGTGCGAGGATACCTTCTGGACGTTTCGCCAGGCGGGGATGCAGCTCGGGGACGCGCGCCTCGAGCGACTCGGCGACATCGGGTGGGGTGGCCACGATGAGTACGGGACCGAGGCGCGCCAACTGGCGACGATCCTGCTGATCGAGTACACGCGTGGGATGCCACTCGTCGGCGCCGCCATGGCGCAACTGGCGGATACTGACACGATGCCCACCGTGAGTCGCGCCGACGCGGGTCCGATGGGACCCGTCGGACCGGGTGCCAGTTACGGGTCGCTGGACGAGCAAAATCGCGACGCCGCGCGCGATACCTGAGAGCGGAGCGACGCGCTAACTTCTGCGCCATGACCGACGTCGTGGCGCTTGCCGCCGAACTGCTCTCCATTCAATCACCGACGGGGCATGAAGGCCGCGCGGTGGATTTCGTCTCGCGCTGGCTGGTCGCGCGTGGCTGGAACGTGACGATCCAGGAGGTCACCCCTGGGCGGAGCAACGTCTGGGCGTCGCACGCCGGTGGTGGTGTCACCCTCTCGACCCACCTCGATACGGTCCCGCCCTATGTCGCGCCCCGACTGGTGGGCGATCGGCTCCTTGGACGCGGCGCCTGTGACGCCAAAGGGATCGCGGCCGCGATGATGGTGGCGGCCGATCGCTTGGCGACGGCGGGCGAGTCCCGCGTCGACCTGCTCCTCGTCGTGGGCGAAGAACGAGGATCCGATGGGGCCAGGGCGGCGAATCAGCTCGCCGCCACGAGTCGGTTCCTGATCAACGGCGAGCCAACCGAGAGCCGACTCGCCAGCGGCGCCAAGGGCTCCCTCCGAGTCACCATCCGCACCCGCGGTCGCGAGGCCCACTCCGCCTACCCGCACCTCGGCCACTCGGCCATCGACCCGCTGCTCGATCTCTTGCCCGGTCTCCGCACGCTGGTCCTGCCGTCCGATCCGATCCTGGGGGCGACCACAGCCAACATCGGCGTGATCCGGGGCGGATTGGCGGCCAACGTCGTGCCGGCGCTCGCCGAGGCGGAGATCATGTTCCGCGTCGTCGGCGATGTTGCTCAAGTGAAGCGCGTCATCGAAGCCTGGGCCGGGCCGACCGCCGAAATTGAATACGGGTCCTACATCCCGGCGCAGCATTTCCATACGGTGGCCGGGATCGACGCCGCGCCCGTGGCGTACACGTCCGACATCCCGCTGCTCGGCCGCTGGGGCACGCCACTCCTGTTTGGTCCTGGCTCGATCCACGTGGCCCACACGCCCGACGAGTACATCGACGTGCGCGAGCTGCGATCGAGCGTCGATACTTATGAGCGTCTCGTGCGCACCCTCCTCGCCTCATGACACCCAAGAAGTGGCCCGTGGCCGTCCTCGGCGCGACCGGCGCCGTCGGCCAGACGTTCATCCGCCTCCTCGAAGACCATCCGTGGTTCGAGGTCGCCGAAGTCGCCGCGTCCGAGCGGTCGAGCGGGAAGGCGTACCGCGAGGCCGCCCGCTGGTTGGAAGGCACGCTCCCCCCCCGCATCGCCGCGCTCGACGTGCTGCCGTGCGAGCCCTCGGCCGTGCGCGCGCCCATCGTATTCTCGGCGCTCGACGCGTCGGCGGCCGAGACGATCGAGCCGGCGTTTGCCCGCGCGGGGCAGCTGGTCTTCAGCAACGCCAAGAATTTCCGGATGGAGCCCGACGTTCCGCTCCTCGTCCCGGAGGTGAACGCAGGACACCTAGATGCGCTCCCGGTGCAGCGCGGCCGAATGGGGTGGTCGGGGTGCGGCGCGATCGTGACCAATGCCAACTGCGCCGCCACGGCCGCGCTGCTTCCGCTGGCGGCGCTTCACGAGATGTTTCACGTGGAACACGTCATGGCGATGACAATGCAAGCGATCTCCGGCGCCGGCTATCCTGGCGTGCCATCGCTCGACATCCTCGGCAACGTCATCCCGTTCATCGGCGAGGAAGAGGAAAAGATCGAGCGCGAGCTGCCCAAGATGCTCGGGCGTTGGACCGGCAGTGTCATCGAGCCGGCGGACATCGGCGTCAGCGCGCATGCCAACCGTGTGCCCGTCGAGCATGGGCACACGGTCTGCCTCACCATCAAGTTGAAGACGCGTCCGTCCGTGGCCGATGCCCGCGCGGCGCTCGCGGAGTGGCGCGGCGCGCCAGCAGCGCGTGGGCTGCCGTCGGCCCCCGAGCGTCCGATCGTGCTCGCCGACGCCGAGGCCCGCCCCCAGCCGCGGCGCGACGTGTGGGCCGGGAAGGGGATGACAACAGTGGTCGGGCGGGTACGTGCCGACGCGCTCTGGGATCTCAGACTGGTCGCCCTCTCGCACAACGTCGTGCGTGGCGCCGCCGGCGGGTCGGTGCTCAATGCCGAGCTGCTGGCCGCCCGCGGAGGTCTCCCCCCGGCGTGATCGTCGCCAAGTTCGGCGGAACATCGGTTGCCGACGCCGACGCCATCACCCGCACGGCGTCGATCGTCCGCGGCCGACTGCACCGCCGCCCCGTCGTCGTCGTCTCCGCGATGGCCGGCGTGACCAGCGAGCTTCTCGCGCTGGCCGAGCGCGCGGTCGCCGGTCAACTCCTTCCGGCGATTCAGGGCGTCGAGGCGCTGCGCGCGCGCCACTTCACTGAGACCGAGCGCTTGCTGGGTGACGGCGACGCGGCCCGCGAGATGTGCAGCGAGATGAGCGTCATGTTCGACGACCTCGCCAGTCTCGTCGGCGCGCTGTCGGTGCTGGGACATCTCACACCGCGGTCGCTCGATGCGATCGCCGCCACCGGGGAACTGCTCTCGTCGGAGATGGTGGTCGCCGCCTATCGGCACCTCGGCATTCCGGCCGTCCTCGTCGACGCGCGTCGCGTCATGGTGACCGACGATATGTTCACGCGGGCCGCGCCGCAGGTCGACGCCATCGCGGCCGCCGCGCGCGACACGATCCTCCCGCTCCTTCGGGACGGCAGCGTCCCGGTCCTTGGCGGCTTCGTGGGTGCGACGGCCACGGGCGTGACCACGACGCTCGGTCGCGGCGGGTCCGACTACACGGCCGCACTCCTCGGCGCGGCGCTCCACGCCGAGGCGATCGAGATCTGGACCGACGTCGATGGCATGCTCACGGCCGATCCCCGCGTCGTCGCCGGCGCGCGGCTCATCGAGCAGATCCAGTTCGAGGAAGCGTCGGAGCTCGCGTCGTTTGGCGCCAAGGTGCTGCACCCGATGACCATCGCCCCGGCCGTGCGGCAGGGCATTCCGGTGTACATCTATAACTCGCTCCGCCCCGAGGGGACCGGGACGCGTATCACTTTTGAGGCGCCCCGGCGGGCGGTCAGCGCGATCGCCGGCACGCGGGGCACGTCGGTCGTCAAGGTGCGCTCCTCGCGCATGCTCCTCACGCACGGGTTCCTGCGCACGATCTTCGAGGTCTTCGAGCGCCATCGCACATCGGTCGACGTGGTGGCGACATCCGAGGTGTCGGTCTCGCTCACCGTCGATCAGGGGCAGGGCGAGCGGCTCGACGCCGTGCTCATGGACCTGGCGGCGCTCGGCGACGTGTCCGTGGAGCGGGCCCGCGGCATCATCGCCATCGTCGGCGCCGGGCTCACCGACGACAGCTCCGCGATGTCGACCGCGCTCGGGGCGTTGCGCGGGATCAAGATCCACATGCTGTCACTCAGCGCGACCGGCATCAATCTCACCGTCATCGTCGACGGGGAACAGGTCGCGCCGGCCATGCGCCAGCTACACGCGGCGTTCTTCCCATCGGTCGATCCGTGAGCGGCCCGTCGCTGGCCCTGATTGGGATGGGCAAGATGGGCCGCGCCGTGCGCGAGCTGGCGCGCGAGCGCGGATGGCCGGTGCGGGCCGAGCTCGGGCGCGGCGATGGGCCGGTGACGGCCGCCCGGCTGGCCGGCGCGGACGTCGCCATCGAGCTCACGACGCCGGATGCGGCGGCCGAGAACATCGTCGCGTGTCTCGAGGCCGGCTGTCCGGTGGTGTCGGGCACAACGGGGTGGGCGCTGCCGGATCTGGCGACTATCGTCGAACGGACGCAGGGCGCGGTCCTGCACGACGCCAACTTCTCCGTGGGCGCGCACGTGCTCTTCGCGGTCGCCGCCCGTGCCATGCGTCTCGTGCAGGCCGTCGGTGGATACGACGCCCAGGTGATCGAGGTGCACCACGCCGGCAAGCGGGATGCGCCATCGGGGACGGCGCGGCGGCTGGTCGAGCAGATCGGCGGATCGGTACCCGTGGCCAGCATCCGCGTCGGCCACGTACCCGGCACGCATACGCTGCTCTGCGACGGCGCGTTCGATCAACTGCGCATCGAGCATGTGGTTCGCGATCGCCGGGTGTTTGCCGATGGGGCGCTCACCGCGGCGGCGTGGCTGGTGGGGAAACAGGGCATGTTCACCATGGATGACGTCATTGGACGGTTGTCATGAGTGGCGCTGACATCGATGTGCCGGTGGCGTTTGCCGCCAGCCGGCTGGTGGGATGTGGGACGGCGCTGGTGACGCCGTTTGCGGCCGACGGATCGGTCGACGAGCTGGCGTTGCGCCGTCTCGTCGACTGGCAGATCGCCGAAGGCATCGACTTTCTCGTCCCGTGCGGCTCGACCGGTGAGGCCGCGACGATGACCGTCGAGGAGCACGTGCGCGTGGTGGCCATCACGGCCGAGCAGGCCGCGGGCCGCGTGCCCATCATGGCCGGCGCGGGATCGAACGACACACGGCGCGCGATCGCGCTGTCGCGGGCGCTGGCCGAGACGGGCGCCACGCACCTGTTGCACGTCGCGCCGATGTACAACAAGCCACCGCAGCGCGGGCTGTTGGCGCATTTTCGGGCCATCGCCGACGCGGCGCCGCTGCCGGTCGTGCTATATAACGTTCCGAGTCGGACGGCGATCAACATCGCGGCCGAGACGACGCTGGCGTTAGCCGAGCATCCGCGGATCGTGGGGATCAAGGAGGCGTCGGGGGATCTGGCGCAGATCACGGAGATTCTGCGCGGCCGGCCGTCGCGGTTCAGCGTCCTCTCGGGGGACGACGCGCTCACGCTCGCACTGGTCGCGGCGGGCGGCGACGGGGTCGTGTCGGTCGTGTCGAACGCCACGCCTCGTCTGATGACACAATTAGTCACGGCCGCCCGCGGCGGCGAGATCGAGATCGCCCGTGCGGTGCACATGCAGCTCGCGCCCTGGATGCGGGCCGCGTTCATCGAATCGAACCCCATCCCGGTCAAGGCCGCCTTGCATCTCATGGGCCGCATCGGGCCCACGCTGCGCCTCCCATTGGTTCCGCTCGATGAGCGTTACATCCCGACCGTGCGCGCCGCGCTCGCATTGTGACTGACTTGGCAACCACGCTCGCGACGACGATCGACGCGCTCGCCAGCGCGTCATCGCTGCCAGGCAATACCCGCGCTGTGGTCGCCCAACTGCTCGACGCCCTCGAGGCCGGGACCGTTCGCGCTGCCACGCGCGACGCCGAGGGGCATTGGACCGCCGTGTCGTGGGTGAAGCGCGGCATTCTGCTCGCGTTCAGGGTTGGCGTACTCGCCATCGAGCAGGTTGGTCCGTTTGCGTTCATCGACAAGGACACATTGCCGGCGCGCACGCTGACGCTGGCCGACGGTGTCCGCATCGTCGCCGGTGGGTCGGCCGTGCGCCGTGGCAGCCATCTCGCGCCGGGCGTGATCTGCGTGCCGCCCATGTACGTGAACGTTGGCGCCTGGGTTGGACGCGATTCTCTCGTCGACTCGCACGCGCTGGTGGGATCGTGCGCCCAGATAGGGGACCGCGTCCATCTAAGCGCTGCGGCGCAGATCGGCGGCGTGCTGGAACCGGTCAACGCCGCGCCCGTCGTGATCGAGGACGATGTGATCGTGGGCGGCAACTGCGGCGTCTACGAGGGCACGGTCGTGCGCGCCGGCGCTGTCCTTGGCGCGGGCGTGATCTTGACGCGGAGTACGCCGGTCTACGATCTGGTCCACGAACGGGTCTACCGCGGGACGGCGGCCGAGCCGTTGGAGATTCCCGCCGGCGCCGTTGTGGTGCCCGGTGCGCGGCAGGTGAGTCGCGGGTGGGGGCTCGAGCAGGGGTTGGCGCTGCAGACGCCGGTCATCGTGAAGTACCGCGATGACAAAACGGACGCCGCGGTGGCGCTCGAGGAATGGCTGCGCTGATCGTTGTGCCCGGCGACAAATCGGTGTCGCACCGCGCGCTGATCTTCGCGGCCCTGGCCGCGGGCGTCTCGCGCATCGATGGCATTCTCGACTCGGCCGACGTGCGGTCGACGGCCGGCGTGCTGCGCGCCCTCGGGGTCGACGTACCACCCATCGGGCCGACCATGCACGTGACCGGCGTCGGCTTGGGCGGGCTACGCCGGTCGGCACAGCCGCTCGATTGCGGTAACAGTGGCACGACCACCCGCCTCATGGCAGGCGTGCTCGCGGGGCATCCGTTCACCAGTGAGTTCGTCGGCGATGCGAGCCTGAGTCGCCGGCCCATGCGTCGCGTGGCGCGGCCGCTGGAAGCCATGGGCGCACATGTCTCGTTGGCCGCCGATGGGACACTGCCCATGCGCGTCGACGGGGGACCGCTACACACGATCCGCTGGCAGAGTGAGACGGCGAGCGCGCAGGTGAAGAGTGCAATCCTCCTCGCCGGCCTGGTCGCGGGTGTCGAGGTGACTGTCGCGGAGCCGACGCCATCCCGCGATCACACCGAGCGGTTTCTGCGGGCACTCGGTGCCGAGTTGCGCTCGGACGGCGGCATTACGCTCGTTCCCCCTTCGTCGCTTCGCCCGTTCACGCTCGACGTGCCAGGTGATCCGTCGTCGGCGGCGTTTTTCGCGGCGCTGGCAGCCATTGGTGACGGGCGCGCGGTCGAGCTACCCAACGTGCTTGCCAGCGCCACGCGCGATGGGTTCTTCCGTGTCCTGGCGCGCATGGGAGCGCACGTCGAGGGCGATGCGCCGACCGCCACCGACGCCGGAGAGTTGGTCACGACCTACCGGGTGAGTCCTGGCCCGCTCTCAGCGGTCATTGTCAGCGCCGACGACGTGCCCGGCATGGTCGACGAGATCCCGCTGCTGGCGTGCGTCGCCGCCTGCGCCGATGGCGAGACGCGGGTGACGGGTGCCGCCGAGCTACGGGTCAAGGAGAGCGACAGGATCGCGACCACCGTCGCCAATCTGCGTGCGGTTGGTGCGGATGCCGAGGAGTTGCCGGACGGGCTGATCGTGAGGGGAACCCCCGATCGGGCGCTCCAGGGACGGATTGTCACGCACGGCGATCACCGCATCGCGATGGCCTTTGCGGTCCTTGGCGCGCGGCGCGGGAACGCCATCGAGGTCGATGATCCCGAGTGTGTCGCGGTCTCCTATCCGGGGTTCTGGGCCGACCTGCGTCGGGCGACAACATGACCGTGGCGCACCGATTTGTGATCGCGATCGATGGACCCGCCGCCGCGGGCAAGTCATCGACCGCCCAGTGGGTCGCCGAACAGATCGGCGTCCGTCACGTGGACTCGGGCGCACTGTACCGGGCGGTCACGGCGGCCGCGCTCCGCGCCGAGCCGAACGTCGAACTCTGGCGCGAGGAGCGGGTGCTGGTCTGGGGGAGCGGGGTGTCGCTGGCGCCGGGCCGGACGTCGTTCACGCCGGTCCTGGACAAGCGGGATGTGAGCGACGAGATCCGCGGGGCCGAGGTGACGCGGCACGTGTCGCGGGTGGCGCAGATGCCCGCGATCCGGTCGCTGGTCAATGCCTGCGTGCGCGCGGTGGCGCGCGAGTACGACATCGTCGTCGACGGGCGCGACATGGGGACGGTGGTCTTTCCCGATGCCTCGCTCAAGGTGTTTCTCGTGGCCGACCCGTGGGAACGCGCGCGCCGGCGGCTGACGGAGCGGCTGGAGCGTCGTCCGACGGAGGCCGAGATCGCCGAGGAAACCGATCGGCTGGTCCAGCGGGACGCGCGCGATGCGATGCAGACGGTGCAGGCCAAGGACGCGATCCTGATCGACACGACGTCGCTGACGCAGGCCGAGCAAGTCGAGCGGATCGTCGCCTTAGCGGAAGCCGCACGGGCGCGCGGCTAACCCCCGGTCGCGCTGTGACTTTCGGGATTGACTCGGTGTCTCTCTAGGGATACTTTTCTCGGTTCCCAAAGCCCAAGTTCGCGAGGACTTGGGTCTATGCCACTAAGCATAAATCTTCTTTCCTCAAACCTCGGCGCGGCGAGTCAAAACCCGCGATGAACTAGGAGATTCCCCACGGTATGCCCGAGCTCGAAATCCCTTCCCAGCCCACGAACGGTGCCTCGCCGGATCACGACGGCGGCAATGGCGCGAACGCTCCGCTGACCCAGCGCGAGAAGCGCGACATGCAGAAGGCCCAGCTCCGCCGGCTCGCGAACCGTCGCCCCGAGTTGTACGAGGAGGACGAGTACAACGAGGACGAGTTGGAGCACATGTTCGAGTTGTACCAGGGCACGATGGCCTCGATCGAGGAAGGCGAGATCGTCAAGGCCACGGTGCAGGGCATCCGTGACAACATGGTCGTCCTCGACATTGGATTTAAGTCAGAGGGGACCGTCCCGCTCGAAGAGTTCAAGGACATGCCGGAGCTCAAGGCCGGCGATGTCGTCGAGGTCCTCCTCGAGCACTTGGAAGACCAGGAAGGCTCCGTCGTCCTGTCCAAGAAGAAGGCCGACTTCATGCGCGTGTGGGAGCGCATCCGCGTCGCCTACGAGACCGACCAGCCCGTCGAGGGCACGCTCGTCAAGAAGATCAAGGGCGGCGTCGTCGTCGATCTCATGGGTGTCGATGCATTCCTCCCCGGCTCGCAGATCGCCCTCCGCCGCGTCCCCAACATCGACGAGCTCCTCGGCCAGAAGTACGAGTTCAAGATCATCAAGCTCAACAAGCGCCGCCGCAACATCGTCGTCTCGCGCCGCGTGATCCTCGAGGCCGAGCGCGCCGGCAAGCGCGAGAAGCTGATGAAGGAGCTCCAGAAGGACCAGATCCGGAAGGGCGTCGTCAAGAACATCACCGACTTCGGGGCGTTCATCGACCTCGGAGGCGTGGACGGCCTGCTCCACATCACCGACATGTCGTGGGGCCGCATTGCCCACCCGTCGGAGCTGGTCCACATCGGACAGGAGCTCGAGGTCAAGGTCCTGGACATCGATTGGGAGCGCGAGCGCATCTCGCTCGGCCTCAAGCAACTCCAGAGCTACCCCTGGAAGGACGTCGCCGCCAAGTACCCGGTCGGGACGCGTGTCCATGGCAAGGTCGTGTCCATCACCAACTACGGCGCGTTCATCGAGCTGGAACCGGGGATCGAAGGGCTCGTCCACATCAGCGAGATGAGCTGGACGCGCAACGTCCGGCACCCGTCCAAGATCGTCTCCATCGGCGAGGCCATCGAGGCGGTCGTCCTCAAGGTCGATCCCAACGAGGAGAAGATCTCGCTCGGCATGAAGCAAACCGAGCAAGATCCGTGGGTTGTGCTGCCCTTGAAGTATCCGGTGGGCACGCGGATCACGGGCAAAGTGCGGAACCTCACGAGCTTCGGCGCGTTCGTCGAGATCGAGCCGGGGATCGATGGACTGATCCACATCTCCGACATGTCGTGGACCAAGCGCGTGCAGCACCCGTCGGAGGTCGTGAAGAAGGGCGACACGGTCGACGTGGTGATCCTGAACATCGACTCCGAGAACAAGCGCATCTCGCTCGGGCTCAAGCAAGCCGAGGAAGACCCGTGGCTTCGCATTGGTGAGACCTACCCGGTCGGCACCGAGCTGCGTGGCACCGTCGTACGCCTGATGGACAAGGGCGTGGTCGTCGACATCGGCCACGACATCGAGGGGTTCGTCCCGGTCAGCCAGCTCAATAACGGCAAGCCGGTCAACAGCCCCGCCGACATCGTGTACGAGACGATGAACCTCGACGTGCGGATTCTCGAGGTGGACCCGATTCACCGCCGGATCGTGCTGGCAGTGACGGGGATTCCGGAAGAGCAGCCGCCGCGGCCGGAAACGCCGTCCAAGGTCATTCCCATGGACTCCGAATCCGATATCGGCGCGTTGACCGGCACCGAGGACAACCTTTAAGGAGTCGTCCCGCATGTCGATGCGGGACAAGCTGCGGCAGCTCGATGAGCGCCGCGCCGAATCCGAGCTCGGAGGCGGCGCGGCGCGCCTCCGGGCACAGCACGACAAAGGCAAGCTGTCGGCCCGCGAACGACTCGACGTGCTCCTCGATCCGGGGAGCTTCGTCGAGCTCGATCGGTTCGTCGTCCACCGGTCCTACGACTTCGGCCTCGACGATCAGCGCATCTACGGCGACGGCGTCGTCACCGGCTCCGGCCGCATCGAAGGGCGCCTCGTCTACGTCTTCTCCCAGGACTTCACCGTCTTTGGTGGGTCGCTGTCCGAGGCGTTCGCCGAGAAGATCTGCAAGGTCATGGACCTCGCCGTGCGCACCGGCGCGCCCATGATCGGTCTCAACGACTCGGGCGGGGCTCGCATCCAGGAAGGCGTCGTCTCGCTCGGCGGCTATGCCGACATCTTTCTGCGCAACACCCTGGCGTCGGGCGTCATCCCCCAGATCTCGGCTATCCTGGGGCCGTGTGCGGGGGGGGCCGTGTACTCGCCGGCGATCACGGACTTCACGTTCATGGTGCGCGGGAGCTCGTACATGTTCGTCACCGGTCCCAATGTCGTGAAGACGGTGACGCATGAAGACGTGACGATGGAGGACCTGGGCGGCGCCGACACGCACGCCGGCACATCGGGCGTCGCCCATGTCGCGTACGACTCCGAGGTCGCCTGCCTGACGGCGATCCGCGACATGCTCCGGTATATCCCGTCCAACAACGTCGACGAGCCCCCGCGCGGATCAGGGCGCGACCCGCGCGACCGCCGCGAAGAGGCGCTGCTCGACGTCGTCCCCGACAGCGAGAACAAGCCGTACGACATGCACGACGTCATTCGGCTCATCGTCGACGACGGGACGTTTTTCGAGATCCAGCCCGACTATGCGGGCAATATTCTCGTGGGGTTTGCGCACCTGGGTGGCTTCTCGGTTGGCATCGTCGCCAACCAGCCCGCGGTGCTGGCCGGCGTGCTCGACATCAATGCCTCGCTCAAGGCGGCCAGGTTTGTCCGCTTCTGCGATGCCTTCAACATCCCGTTGGTGACCCTCGAGGATGTGCCGGGCTTTCTTCCCGGTGTGGGCCAGGAGCACGGCGGCATCATCAAGCATGGCGCCAAGCTCCTGTATGCGTACTGCGAGGCGACGGTCCCCAAGCTGACGGTGATTACGCGCAAGGCGTACGGCGGGGCGTACGACGTGATGTCGTCCAAGCACATTCGCGGCGATTTCAACGTCGCGTGGCCCACCGCTGAAATTGCCGTCATGGGGCCCAAGGGCGCGGTCGAGATTCTCTTTCGCAAGGAGATCGCCGACGATCCCGCGGCGGCCGAGACCAAGGCCCGCGAGTATCGCGAGAAGTTCGCCAATCCCTACATTGCGGCGGGTCGCGGGTACGTCGATGACATCATCGATCCGCGCGACACGCGGCCGCGGTTGATCGACGCGCTGGAGACATTGCGCACCAAGCGCGATCGCAACCCGCCGAAGAAACACGGGAACATTCCCCTATGATGCGCTGCGCGCACCATAGGGGAATGTCGAGTCGGTTTGGAGAGCCGCGCCCTATGGGCGCGACTCCTGTTCGCTCCCGCGTATCGGCGCCGTGCTAGGCAGTGTTCTGATCGCCAACCGCGGCGAGATCGCGTTACGGGTAGTGCGGGCCTGTCGGGAGCTGGGTGTGCGGTCGGTCGCGGTCTATAGCCACGCCGACCGGCAGGCGCCACACGTGCGCGAGGCTGACATCTCCATCCCCCTCGGAGATGGGCCTTCCCGTGACACGTATCTGCGCATCGACAAGTTGCTTGATGCCGCGCGAGCGTCGGGAGCAGAGGGGGTGCACCCGGGGTACGGCTTTCTTTCCGAGAGGGCCGAATTCGCGCGCGCCGTGCGTGACGCGGGCTTCGTCTGGGTGGGACCGCCGGCTGAAGCGATCGAGGCAATGGGGAGCAAGACCGCGGCCCGGCGGTTGGTGCAGGCCGCGGGTGTGCCCGTCGTGCCCGGAACCACGACGCCGTTGGCCGATGCCGCCGAGGCGGCGCGGATCGCCGAGTCGTTTGGCTACCCGGTGCTACTCAAGGCCGCAGCCGGCGGGGGCGGGAAGGGGATGCGCGTCGTGCAGGGCCCCGGTGAGATCGCGGGCGCGCTCGACGCCGCCCGGCGCGAGGCGGCCAACGCGTTCGGCGACGACGCCGTCTACCTCGAGAAGTACGTCTCGGGGCCGCGGCACGTCGAGATCCAGATCCTGGCCGACAGCCACGGGACGGTCATCTCGCTCGGGGAGCGTGAGTGCTCGATCCAGCGGCGACACCAGAAGATGATCGAGGAGGCGCCAAGTGTCGCCGTGACGCCCGCGCTCCGGCGAGCGATGGGCGACACGGCGGTGCGTGCCGCGCGCGCGGCAGGGTATGTCAACGCGGGGACCTGTGAGTTCCTGCTCGATCAGGATGGCGCGTTCTACTTCCTGGAGATGAACACGCGCATCCAGGTCGAGCACCCGGTCACCGAGCTCGTGACGGGCGTCGATCTCGTGCAATGGCAGCTCCGCATCGCCTCGGGCGAGGCGCTGACGCTCGGCGAGACTGAGCCGAAAGGCTGGGCCATCGAATGCCGGATCACGAGCGAGGATGCCGTCGGCGGGTTCCTGCCGTCGACCGGGCGGATCAACTATCTCCGCGCGCCGTCGGGTCCGGGCGTTCGGTGGGATTCCGGTGTCGAGACGGGGAGTGAGGTGGGGTTGTTGTACGACCCGATGCTCGCCAAGCTCATCGTGTGGGGGCCGACGCGGGACGCGGCCGTGGAGCGGATGGAGCGCGCGCTCGGCGAGCTCGTGATCGACGGGGTCGAGACGTCGCGGGATTTTCATCTGCGCGTGCTTGCCGACGCCGAGTTTCGACGCGGGGCGATCGACATCCACTGGCTGGAGCGGCGACTGCCAGCGCTGATCGGAGTTGTGGCGCCGCCGGATGTTGTGTCGCTGGCGGCATTGGCGGCGGCGTTGCTGGCCCATGGCGACAAGTCGCGACCCTCGGCGCCGGCGGCAATGTCCGCCGACACGGTGTCGGCGTGGACGCGGCTGGGGCGGATCGAGGGGTTGAGGTGAACGGTGAAACCGAGCTCACCATCGTCAGCGTGGCGGCGGGGGGCGATGGGGTTGGGCGCGCCGGCGATGGTGTCGTGGTCTTTGTCCCACGCACGGCCCCCGGTGACCGGGGCATCGTGCGGTACGCCACGCGGCGGCGTGGCCGATTTGCGCACGGCGAGTTGCTCCACCTTGACCACCCCGCGCCATCGCGCGTCGAGCCGCCGTGCCAGCACTACACGATTGATCGTTGCGGCGGGTGTCAGTTGCAGCACCTGAGCTATCCGGCGCAACTCGAGGCAAAGGCCGGGATCGTCCGCGACACGTTGACACGCATCGGACGCCGCACCGTCGACGCCCCGGTGGTGCGCCCGAGCCCCTCGCCCTGGCGGTATCGCCGCAAGCTGACGCTCGCGCTGCGCCGACGGCCGGGCGGGCGGTGGATCGCGGGTCTGCACCCGTACGATGACCCGAACGCGGTGTTCGCGCTCACGGATTGTCCGATCACCGACGCGCGGGTGCTCGAGGTCTGGCACGCGATCCTGGAGGTGGCCGATCGGTTGCCCGACGCGCCGACGCTGCGCGGTGCCGTGCGCGTGCTCGACGATGGTCGGGCGACGTTCACCGTGGAAGGCGGGTCCGACTGGGGCGACCACGCGGCGCTGTTCGACGCCGTGCCGGCGCTGGGCGCGCTCTGGTGGCGTCCGGACCCACCGGGCAGCACGCGCCGGCTGCTGGCGGCGCGCGATGAGGCCGACGCCTCGATCGGCGCATCGTTCGCCCAGATCAACGCCTCCGTCGGGGCGGCGTTGCACGACGCGGTCGTGGGGCGCGTCCTGTCGTTCGCGCCGGAGACGGTGATCGACGCGTACGCGGGTATCGGCGACACGGCCGCCGTGCTAGCCGGTCGCGGGGTCCGGGTGACGGCCATCGAGCTCGATCCCGATGCGAGCCGATGGACCGCGACACGCTTGCCCAGCGGGTCGCGGGCCATTGCGGCCCGTGTCGAGGACGCGTTGCCGTCGGCGCTGCCGGCCGATGTGGTGATCGTGAATCCGCCGCGCACGGGGCTCGCCGAGTCGGTCACCGATGTGCTCGAAGGTCCAGCTGGGCCGCGCGTGCTCGTGTACGTGAGCTGCGATCCCGCCACGTTGGCCCGCGACGTGGCCCGGCTCGCGTCGTACGAGATCACCGCGTTGGAGTCGTTCGACATGTTTCCGCAGACGGCGCACGTCGAGACGCTCTGCCAGTTGGTCCGCCGCTGATGCGATACACGGTGGATCTCGCCGGCACGACAGTCGCGATCGACGTAGGCGCCGACGGCGCCACGATTGTCCCCGTTCCGGGGACGCCGATCTGGCTCCTGACCGTCGGCTCCGTCGTCCACGAGATCATCGCCCACCGCACGGGCCCTGGTCGCTACTCCCTCTCGCTCGCCGGCCACCGCTTTGACGCCGAGGCTCTCGACGACCGGGCGCGCACCATCAGGGAGATGGCGGCGGCCGCTGGCGGCACCGTCACGGGGCCCGCGCCGCTGCGCGCCCCGATGCCTGGGCTCATCGTGCGGGTCCACGTGGCCACGGGCGATCGGGTCGCGGCGGGCGATCCGCTCATCGTGATGGAAGCAATGAAGATGGAGAACGAGCTCCGCGCGCCCGCGGCTGGCGTCGTGCGGGCGATCGCCGTCACGCCTGGGACGGCGGTCGAGAAAGGGACGCTCTTGGTCGAGCTCACCGAGTGAGCGGTCAGAGTCCCTGATAAAACGCCACGAGGCTGGCCCGCGCCGTTGGGTCGGTTTCGGGGAAGCTACACATCGAGTCGCTGCTCGTACGGCACAAACTCGCCGTGCTCGACCGAGCGGCGCAGCAATCGCAGATACATCGCCCAGCAGTAACACGAGACGCGCCAGTGCTCGTTGCCCTCGGGCCAGCCCGTGTGGTGGAAGTGCACGCGTGTCACGGTGTCGCTCTCTCGCTCCAACTCGCACCCGACGCGCGTCCCGAGCCAGTCCGCGTGCGCGTCCGTGAGCAGCAACTCGAAGGCCGCGTCGGGAACGTAGCGCGTAACTCTGGCCCGCCAGTCGTAACCGGGACCAAAGCCCAGTGCGAACTCGGCGCCGTCCTTGGCAGTGCCGGACGCCGATTTGGTCCACCAGCGATCGAGGCCCTCGGGCGTGGACACTGCCTCGAAGACGGCGCGTTGTGGCGCCTTGACCGTGAACTCCTGAACGATATCGGGCATGTCTACGAGGGGTTGCTCCCGCGTATGGTCGCCAGCGTAAGGATAATCTGGCGCAGGACACCCGAGTCGAGCAAAATGTTGTGTGGCGCGCCGGCGAGCTCGACCAGATTGACCCTTACCCCGCGCGCCCGAAGGTCGGCGGCGTAGGCGCGGCTGAGCGGAGGCGGTGCCAGGTTGTCGGCGGTGCCAACGACAAGGGTCACGGTCGTTTTCGGTTCGACGCTCCCGGCGACGCTCGCCGGTGACAAGCTGCGGACGGGGATGAGCCAGAGCGGCTGATGTTGGACGGCGACCATGTGGCGTCGCCATGTTGGGACGTCGCAGGGGCACGACACGAGCACGGCGCCATCGGCGGTCGACGGGTGCCGGCCGAGGATGTTGGCTGCGATGGCCGCGCCGCCGGAGTGGCCGACGAGGAGCACGTGCGCCGGGTGGTAGGCGGCGCGCAGGGTGTCGATCGCGGCGGCGATCGCGTCAACGATGGCCGGCGTGTAGTTGTCGCCCATGGCGTGTCCGCGACGCCCGCTCGAGCGATGGCCGCCGTCGTCGGTGTAACCAGGACGCAGCAGACCCACGGCGATGACGTCCTCGGATTGCTGGCTGATGATCCGGGCCGCGGCGTACTGGTAGCCAGGCGCCTCGAACGGCGCATCGCCATGCAAAACGACAACGAGATCCGGCCTGGGGCCGATCCGGGCACTGCGATACGTCTGCACGTGGAGGCACTCTGACCCGCCGCGCACCCACTCCTCGGTGACGGGCGACGCGCAGGCCGAGCGATCACTCGCCGCGCGAGGGAAGCCCCCGCCGAGGAACCACCACATCGCGACGACGGCCACGGTGGCGACGAGCGCGCGACTGACGACACGGACCAGTGCAGAGAATCGAATCGGCATGCCGCCGTCAAATACGACGCGGGCGGCCAATCAGTTTCGACTGGCCGCCCGCCCTCGCTCAGCGTATCGCGCGCCTTACGGCGCCGGCAGGACCTGCACGTCGAGATACCCGATCGCCCCGCGATCCTGGGCCCGAATGGCCAGGACGTTGGGTGTGGTGCCCAAACGCAGGGCGGAGTGAGGGACCGCGAAGGTGAACGTGCCCTCCGTGGCACAGCCCTCGTGGGAGTAGTAGTTGAAGTCGGCCGGGTTAGGCTGCGCGCCGTTGGTTGGGGCGAGCGCGACGCCGTTCAGGTAGACGATGATGTCGTTGTCGATCGCCACGCTGATCTGGAGACTCCCGGTGTAGTTGGCCGACAGCGTGATCGGCCGCACGACGAGCAAGACCGACGGGCTGCCCTGCGTGTCGCCGCTGGTGTTCCATACCAGAGACTGTACGAACGCATCGAGCGGACAGCTGATGCCCGACACGTCGCCGCTGCCGAACGGCGCCGACGCGCCCGACACCCATCCGCTCGGCAGCTGGCTCGACCCGGTCAGCGCCACGTTCTGGAACCCGGTCGTATCGACGGCCGGCACGATCCCGGCGTTGGGGTTGAACAACAGGTACGAATACCCACTCGAGAATCCGCTCGAATCGATGTACGGCAGGATGTCAGTCCCCGTCGCCTGGTACGTCGGCATCGTGCCGAGCACCGTGACGCCCACGCTCCCTACCGGCACCGGGAACACCGTCGTTGCCGTCACCGTGTTGGCGCCCGGCCCAACGATCCAACTCCCAACCGAGGCGACGCCGTTCGCCCCCGTCGTCACGACGACAGATGCCATCTGGGTCGTGCTGCCGGGCGCCGTCAGATCGCCCTGGCCCACGGTCGTCGCGAACGTCACGTTGGCCCCCGGCACGGGCCGCGCGTTCGGTGTGTTGACCAGCACCGCCGGCGACACCGGCGTGGCCGACCCGGTCGGTACAACCTGCGTCGGGAATGGATTGGGTTGCGGCGTCACGACGATCGTCGTGTCGACCCCCCCAAATGGGCTGAACGACTTGGTCTTCCCGCCAACGCCAAGCACCACGGCGTACGCCGGGGTCGGCGTGAACAGCGCGAGGACCTGAGATCCAAACGCCGCGGCCGCCTTCCCAATCCGGCCGGCGCGGGCCAACTGGAATGGACTCGCGACTGGCAGCGCCCCGGTGCCGCCGCACGTCAGGTTGGCTGTCGCCTTGGGCAGAATCTGCACGACGGTGTCCGGCTTCCCGTTTGGTCCGGTCGACGGAATGTTATGCCCGAGGTGCACCGACGCTGGCACGCTCCCATTCGGGCCAGTGACACAGATTTCGGTGACCACCGTATCGCCGAACGTCTGTGTGGGCGTCACCGTGTAATCGAAGAACGGCCCGTACTGATCGAGCGGCGTATTCAGCGGCCCCGCGAACGCGGGAAACTGCGTCGTGATGTGCGAGATCGTGATCGTCACCGGCTGCGTGATGGCTTTGGGTGAGATCTTGACCGCCGCCTGCCCATCGCCCGTCGTGACCGTCTGCGTATCCGCTGAGGGAAAGACGACCGTTGTCACGTTGGCCGGGTTCGTCGGATCGGTCCCGAGCGTCAATCCGGTCGGATCGAGTCCGACGTCGCAGTAGAGGCCATCCCCGACCGCCAGCAACAGGCTCGCTGTGTTTGTCGACACGCCCCCGATGAGCGACCCGGCCTTGTAGGCCGTGAGCAGCTGAGTCCAGAGCTTGAACATGTCGGTCCGCGCCAGCGTCGTGCGTCCCTTGCGATACTCGGCGAGCACCTCCACCCACTCGGCCAGCACGATGCCGAAACGCGGCACCGGTACCAGCTTCCCGATGTCCTTGGCCTGCGAGTCGAGCGACGGACAGGAGAAGGCAGCACCGCGCGCGGTTGCGGTCAGGGCCGACGGCGTAGCGGACGAGGGGGTCGGCGCGACGGGACGGTCGGACGAACATCCGACCGCGAGCCCCGCGACGACGAGGGTCAAACCCAACGTGATACAGCGCATGCGGACGGACCTCGAAGGACCAGAGTGTGAACTTACTTGGGCGAACCCGTCGCGAAGAGCGCCTTGAAGCGCGGATCATCGCGAAGACTCCGCCACTGCCAACTGCCATCGGTTGCGACATCGGTGGAGCGAGCCGGGTTGGCCGCCAGATATCGCTTGAGCTGTCCGAGCGCCTGGTCCTTGTCGCCGAGGATGAGGTACACGACGCCTTTGTCTTCATCGAGGTCGCGCGTCGGATCGACGTCCGCGCTCGGGTCGACGCGTCCCAGGACATGCCGTGCGCTGTCCGCCAATCCCGCCTGGGCCAGCGCGCCCGCCATGAGCACCTGCGCCTGCAGCGTGGCGAACGACCGATCCCCCGCCGCGCTGAGCGCGACCAGGGAATCACCCAGTCGCCACCCACGCGCCACGTCGGGCGTGGCACCCTTGGCGGCCATCTGCCGGAGCCGGCACTCCACCGTGCGGGCGTCGGCCGGGAACCGCCGTCCCATCACGTCGCACCAGTGCACGGCTTCGGCGAACTGCTCGAGGTCGTACGATGCCGCCCAGAGCCGCCACAGAATCACGTCGGCGTTGCTGAGATAGGCGTCCTCTTCGTACGCGCGTCGTGCGGCCAGCTTTGCCCCTTCGACGTCGTTCTTCTGGTAGTACAGGCTGGCCAATACCCCCCACGCCGCCGCCTGCTCAGGGTTCCGGCTCACCGCGGCCTCGAGATCACTCTTTGCCGAATCGAGCAGCGCCGCCGCAGCAGCAGCGTCGGGCGTCACGCCGAGGAGCCAGCGCCAGTAGCGGAGTGTGCCGCGGAGCTCGAGGGCATCCGGATCGGTTGGCGCCAAACGCAGTGCGTTTGTGGCGTGGACCATGGCGCTGTCGATCCACCGCGCCGCGGTCTGCGGATCGCCGCCGTAAAATCGCGACAGCTTGTAGGCCACCGCCCCCCGGGCGATCGCGGGCGTCGGCCAGGTCGGATCGAGCCGCGCCGCTTGCGCCAACGCCGAGTCGGCGCTGGCGAAGTCGTGCCGGAGTGTCGCCGTGTCGGACGACGTGATGAGCTGCTCACCGCGCCGTCGCCACTGCGTCCCGAGCTGGACGAGCGCCCACGCGTCGGGGTTCGTCGTCTGGGCGCGCTGGTCGCGGAGCGTGATCTCCTGGCCCAGTCGTTTGCGAATCATCGCGCCGACCTCGGCGGCCAGCGTGTCGCGCACCGTGAGCACGTTGGCCGCCGGCAGCTCGAACGCCGCCCGCTGAAACTCCGCGCCCGTCGACCCGTCGAGCAGGTGGACGGTGACGCGGAGCCGGTTGCCCTGGCGATCGACGCCGCCGCGCACGAGTGTGCCGACACTGAGGGCGCGGGCGATGCTGTCCGGGGCGACGCTGTCGCCGCGATAGCGCGCCGACCCCGCCGCCGAGATGACCTTGAGGGATCGGACGGCGTCGAGCTCGGCGATGAGCGCGTCGGTGAGTCCGTCGGCGAGATATCCCAGCTGGTGGTTCGTGCTCTGATCGTCGAAGTAGAGCACCGCGACGTGTCGCGGATCGAGGCCGCCAACCATGACCGCGGGCCGGGCCGGCGCCGACGATTCGCGCCACGCGGCCCACGCCGTTGCGAGCAGCGCTACGCCACCGAGCGTAAGGATCGCCCACCGCCGGCGGACCCAGTGCGCCACCGTCGCTCGCGACGGGACGGCCCATCCCGCGGTGGCCACGGCCGGATCGCGCAGCGCGGTGGCAAAGTCGCTGGCGGTGGCGAACCGGTCGGCCGGCACTTTGGACAGCGCTTTCCTGACGACGAGCTCCAGCGCCGGCGGCATCGAGGGCCGAACGATGGACAGGGGAGAGGCGGTGTCGAGGGCATGCCGGGCGATGATCGCCTGGGCGTTGGGGCCGACGAATGGCGGCTGCCCGGCGAGCATCTCGTAGAGCACGCAGGCGAGCGAATAGACGTCGGACCGGCCATCGATGCGCTTGTCGGCCGCCGCCTGCTCGGGGCTCATGTACTTGGGCGTGCCGAGCGTGACCCCGGTCTGGGTCAGCTTTTCATCGCCGGCCGACGCGACGGCGCGGGCGATGCCAAAATCGGCGACGAGCGCGTGCGAGTCCTCGAGGAGAATGTTCTCGGGTTTGATATCCCGATGGACCACGTTGGCCCGATGGGCGTAGTCGAGCGCCTCGGCGACTTCAATCGCGAGGGCGACCGCTTCCTCGATGCCCAACTGTCCCTCGCGATCGAGTCGGGTCCGCAGCGACTCGCCCTGGACATAGGGCATGACGTAGTAGAGCTGTCCTTCCCATTCCCCGGAGTCGTTCAGCGGGAGGATGTTGGGATGACTGAACCGCGAGGCGACGTCGATCTCGCGCTTGAAGCGCTCGGGCCCGACCACGTAGCCCAGGTCGGGGAGGAGGACTTTGACGGCGACCAGGGCCCCGTCATGTTTCAGGTCACGGGCGAGATAGACGGTGGCCATCCCCCCGCGACCGATCTCGCGGTCGATGGCGTATCGTCCGTTCACAACACCAGTGAGTCTGTCCGTGAAGCTCCCCACGAGCCCAGCCGTTGGCATTAGACGCCGCTAATATGATGTGTTCCATAGTGAAATGGGCGTCTCAACGCAAACTCATCGCGATCTTATTTGTGTCGTGACAGTGCCCACACCGGCGGGATGGCAGTGGGATGGCGACAGTTGACACATTGTAAGTGCTTGGCTAGCTTGCGGGTCTGTCCAAAATGACTCTGACCTGACCCTTCGTCGAATGCGAACTTATACCGCCACGCCCTCGGATATCGAGCATCGCTGGTACATCGTGGATGCCGACGGCATGGTTCTCGGGCGCCTGGCCTCCGAGATCGCGCGCGTGATTCGCGGCAAGCACAAGCCGATGTTCACGCCGCACATGGATACCGGCGACTACGTGATCGTGATCAACGCCGCCAAGGTGAAGCTGACCGGCCGCAAGCTCGAGCAGAAGCGCTATTTCCATCACACCGGCTACATGGGCCACGAGCGCTACACGCCCGTGGCGTCGATGCTCTCGAAACATCCCGAGCGGGTGATCGAGAAGGCCGTCTACGGGATGCTCCCCAAGACCGCGCTCGGCCGGCAGGATCTCCGCCGCAAGCTCCGCGTCTTTAGCGGCCCGCAGCACGACCACGTCGCGCAGCAACCGATCCCGCTCCCCACGAACAAGCTGTCGAAGATCGCCACCCAGCAGCCCGAGCTCGCGAATGCCCGTTGATTCCGAAACCAAGCACACCGTCGGCCGCCGGAAAGAAGCGGTCTGCCGCCTCTACCTGACCCCCGGGTCTGGCAAGTGGTTCATTAACGGCCGCACGCTTGGTGATTACTTCCCCCGTCCGGCCCTCGTGTCGGCAATCCAGCAGCCCTTCACGGCGACCGACACGCTCGGCCGCTATGATGTCCGCGCCAAGGTCGAGGGCGGTGGGCTGTCCGGTCAGGCCGGCGCGCTCCGGCTTGCCGTCTCGCGGGCGCTCGTGATGATCGATGAAGCGCACCGGCGCAAGCTGCGCGATCTCGGGTTGCTGACCCGCGATGCCCGCGCAGTCGAGCGCAAAAAGCCAGGCCGGCCCAAAGCTCGCAAGCGGTTCCAGTTCAGCAAGCGGTAGGAATTTTTTTGGGGGAGATCCCCCAAGTGCAGCAAGCAGTAAGAACCTTTTGGGGGCGAGATCCCTCGGGTTCTGGCGAGCGGCGAAAAAAAAGAAATGCTTCTTTTTGTTTATTTTTGTTTCTATCCCCCACGCACCCTGAGTCGCGGCGGGTGCCCGGTCAAACCGGGTCGCACGCGACGCTGACGGGAGCGGTCGACTCAACCCGCGAGAGGCTCCACAGAGGACATGTCCCAACCTAATCTCGACGATCTGCTCAAAGCCGGAGTCCACTTCGGCCACCAGACCCGCCGTTGGAACCCCAAGATGCGCCGGTTCATTTTCGCCGAGCGCAACGGCATCCACATCATCGATCTGCAGAAGACGCTCCGGCAGATCGAGCTCGCGCAGAAGCTGGCGCGTGAGGTCGTCCTCCGGGGCGACAACGTGCTCTTCGTCTGCACCAAGCGCCAACTCAGCGCGATCGTCCGGGAAGAGGCCGAGCGCTCCGGCGCTCTCTACGTCACCGAGCGGTGGCTGGGTGGTCTCCTCACCAACTTCCAGACCGTCAAGAAGCAGATCCGGCGCCTCAAGGACCTCGAGGCCGGGAGCGAGACGGGTGGCGAGTTCGAGAACTACACCAAGAAAGAGCAGCTCCTCATGACCCGGCAGCGCGACAAGCTGTCCAAGAACCTGTCGGGCATCAAGAACATGACCCGCATCCCCGGGCTCATGTTCGTCATCGACTCCAAGAAAGAGCGCATCGCCGTCAGCGAGGCGAACAAGCTGGGGATCCCCCTCATCGCCATCGTCGACACGAACGCCGACCCGGACGTGATCACCGTCCCGATCGCCGGCAACGACGACGCCATTCGCTCGGTCGAGCTGATCTGCCGCGCCATCGCCGACGCCGTCGTCGAGGCCCGCCGAGAGGCGCCGGTCCGTCAGGAAGTCGAGGAAGGGGAGTCCAACACCTACAGCTCCGATCGCGGTATGGAGCCGGCTGCCGGCGACGATGAGCGCCGCCGCCGTCGCCGTCCGCGGCGCCGCCGTGCCAAGCCCGAAGCGATTGCCGCCCGACTCAAGACGGGTGGGGCGGTCGATGATGCCGACGTGGCGGCCGATGACGTCGATATCGAGGCGCCTGACGACGCGGTTTGAACCAAGTTCCGGAATCGACTAGACTTCCAGGACGCCGCCGGTCGCTTGCAAGCCGGCGGCGTTTTCACGACTAGACACATGTGAGTGATATTATGACAGCCACGGCATTTACGACGAAGGACATCCAGGAGCTCCGCCAACGGACCGGCGCGGGCATGATGGACGCGAAGAAGGCACTCGAAGAGTCGAACGGCAATATGGACAAGGCCGCCGAGTGGCTCCGCGCCAAGGGCACGGTCAAAGCCGAGAAGCGCGCGGGCAAGGTCGCCCGCGAGGGCGTGGTGGGTAGCTACATCCACCACAACGGCAAAGTCGGCGTCCTCGTCGAGATCAACTGCGAGACCGACTTCGTCGCCCGGAACCCCGAGTTCCAGACGCTGGTCAAGCAGGTGGCCGAGCACATCGCCGCCGCGAACCCGGTCGGCGTGGACAAGGACAGCGTCCCAGCCGACCGCGTGGAGCGCGAGAAGCGCATCTTCGAGCAGCAGGTGCGCGAGAGCGGCAAGCCCGAGCACCTGATCGACAAGATCGTCGCCGGCAAGGTCGAGTCCTTCTACAAGGACGTCGCCCTCCTGCATCAGGAGTGGGTCCGCGACCCCAAGAAGACGATCGCCGATCTAGTCAACGAGCTCTCGGCCAAGGTCGGGGAGAAGATCGCCGTCCGGCGGTTCGCGCGGTTCCAGGTGGGCGAGGAGTAGCGACGTGGCGGCCGGCGCTGAGTCGGCAGTCGCCGGCGGCCGCGATGGCTGCAAGGTCAAGTATCCGCGTGTCCTCCTCAAGTTGTCCGGCGAAGCCCTCGCGGGCGGCAAGGGGCTGGGGTTCGACTTCGTCACCATCGAGCGCTTCGCCGAGGAAATCCGCGAGGTCGTCAACCTCGGCGTCGAGGTCGGTATGGTCATTGGCGGCGGCAATATCGTCCGCGGCCGCCAACTCGCCGACCAGGGCATCGATCGCGTCGGCGCCGATTATATGGGGATGCTCGGAACCGTGATCAATGCCCTCGCGCTCCAGGATATTCTGGAGCGCCGGGGCATGGATACCCGCGTCATGACCGCCATCCGCATGGAAGAGTTGGCGGAGCCCTATATCCGCCGCCGCGCGTTGCGGCACCTCGAGCAGCGGCGCATCGTCATCTTTGCCGCCGGAACGGGCAACCCGTACTTTTCGACCGACACGGCGGCCGCCCTCCGGGCCATCCAGATGCGGGCCGACGTGATCGTCAAGGCCACGAGCGTCGACGGGATCTACTCGGCTGATCCGAAACGGTTCCCGGACGCGCAGTTCTATCCCACGTTGAGCTACAACGATGTCATGCGCGACGAGCTGCAGGTGATGGACCAGACGGCCATTACACTCTGCAAGGAGAACCAGTTGCCGCTCATCGTCCTCAACATCAACAACCCCGGCATGGTCGCCCGTGCGGTGTGCGGCGAACGCGTCGGCACCCTGGTGTCATGACCCCCACCACCATCCCTCAGATTCTGGTCGAGTCCCGCGCGGCGATGGACAAGGCCGTCGAGAGCTCCCGTCGCGAGTTCACGTCGATCCGGACCGGCAAAGCCTCGTCCACGCTCCTCGACACCGTGCGCGTCGATGCCTATGGGCAGTCGATGCCGATCAATCAGCTGGCCAGCGTCGCGGCGCCCGAACCGCGGCTGCTCACCGTGACGCCATGGGACAAGGGCCAGATCCAGGCGATCGAGAAGGCGATCCGCGACTCCGACTTAGGGCTCAACCCGTCGACGCAAGGCGGATTAATCCGCGTGCCGCTGCCACAGCTCAACGAACAGCGCCGGAAGGATCTGGTGAAGGTCGTCCACAAGATGGCCGAGGAAGGGCGGATCGCCGTGCGCCACGCCCGGACGGAAGGGCGCGACAAGCTGAAGAAGCTGGACAAGGTGTCCGAGGACGACGTGAAGGCGGCCGAACGCGAGCTGCAAAAGGCGCACGACGATTTCATCGGCCGGATCGATGAAATGGTGAAGACCAAGGAAGCCGACATCCTCGAAGTGTGAACGAGCTTGTAAAGGCGGCCGCGTCGAGCGCCGATGAGTTGTTGGCCCGCGTCCGTGCCGGTGGCGCGGTGCCCCGGCACGTCGCGATCATCATGGATGGCAACGGCCGGTGGGCGCGCGCGCGACTCATGCCCCGTCCATTTGGTCACCGCTCCGGGATGCAGAGCGTGCGCGCCGTCATCGAGGGCGCCCTCGACGCGCGACTCGATGTGCTCTCGCTGTTCGCCTTCTCCAAGGAGAACTGGCACCGGCCCGGCCACGAGGTCGACGCGCTCATGTCGCTCCTCGAGGAATACATCGCCCGCGAAATTCGGAACCTGGTCGAGCGCGGGGTCCGCGTCCGGGTCCTCGGTGAGCTCGAGCGATTGACGCCGGCTGCCCGAGCGGCGGTCGATGGGGTGATGCGCTCGACCGCGCGTGGCGATCGGCTGACATTGAACCTGTTCATCTCGTACGGCGCACGAGCCGAGCTGGTGCGCGCGGCGCAGCAATTGGCGCGCGATGCAGCCGACGGTCGCCTGGTGCCGGAGTCGATCGACGAGGCCGCCATCGAGGCCCGACTGTATACGGCCGACTGCCCCGATCCCGACCTGCTCATTCGCACATCTGGCGAGCGGCGCATCTCGAACTTTCTGCTCTGGCAGATGGCGTACACCGAGCTGTACATCTCCCCGGTGCTGTGGCCCGATTTCGGCCGTCGCGAGTTGTTCGACGCGATCCTCGATTATCAGAATCGGGAACGACGTTTTGGCCGGGTGACGGCCTAGGTCGACCGGTGGCCACCATCACCGTGCCAGGCAAACCGCTCTCCGAGCTCGCCCGCCGCGTGGCCGTCGCCGTGGTGGCGATCCCCGGCACCATCCTCCTCGTGAGAGTCGGCGGCCTCTACCTGGGCGTCTTCTGCGGCGTCGTCGCCGCGCTGGGAGCCTGGGAGCTGTACCGGCTGGCGCGCGCCGGCGGCATACACCCGCTCGATGCGGTGGGAATTCCGCTTGCGGCGTTCCTGCCGCTCCTGACGGCCGTCGCCCCGCAGGGGGTGTTCGTCCTTCCGCTCGGACCCAGTGCTATCATCATCTTGGGCCTCCTTGTGGCGGCGATGTCACTCCGCATTCCGAGCGAAGGCGGCCATCCGCTCTCGGCGGTGGCGGTCACGGTGCTGGGGATCATCTATACCGGCGGCATGCTCAGCTTTGGGATAGCAATTCGGTACCATAACTACGCGATCGGCGGTGCCGCGGGTACGGCACTCGTCATGCTGCCGCTCGTGCTCACCTGGACGAACGACATCGGTGCCTATGTCTTTGGTCGGCTGTTTGGCCGACGGAAGCTCATTCCGTCGGTCAGCCCCGGAAAGACCGTTGCCGGCGCCGTCGGCGGCACGATCGTCACCATGGTGACGTGCTGGGCGTATGTGCACTGGGTGCTGCGCCCGATTGCCGAGCTGTCGCTCGCGCCGTGGTCGATCATCGGCGTCGGGCTGGCCCTCAGCATTGCCGCGCAACTCGGCGATCTGGTCGAGTCGCTCCTCAAACGCGAAGCGGGTGTAAAAGACAGTTCGGGGCTCATCCCGGGCCATGGCGGCGTCCTCGACCGCATCGACAGCCTTCTGTTTGTGCTTCCCACTGCTTACGTCTTGTTCAATATCCCCGGCGTTCTGATCCCGACCCCCGTATGAGCGAAGGTCTGAGCAAGGGCATTGCGATCCTGGGCTCGACGGGCTCCATCGGGACGACGGCCCTGCGTGTGCTCGAACGACAGAATGGTCGGTTCCGCGTGGCCGCGCTCACGGCGTTCGCCAACGATGCGTTGTTGGCGGAGCAGGTGCAGCGCTTTCACCCGGCGTATGTCGGCTGCGTCGAGAACGGCCATCGGGATGGCTGGGCCGCGGGCCCGGGGTGTCTCATTGCGGCCGCAACGCGGGACGACGTCGACATCGTATTGAATGCCGTTGTCGGCGCGGCCGGCCTCGATGCGACGATCGCCGCCCTCAGGGCAGGGAAGCGTGTCGCGCTCGCCAACAAGGAAACGCTGGTCGTGGCCGGTGAGCTGGCGGCCAAGGCGGCCGTCGAGGGTGGTGGTGAGATCGTTCCGGTTGACAGCGAGCATTCGGCGATTCTCCAGTGCATTGGTCGGCGTCCGGCATCAGAGATTCGTCGACTCATTCTGACGGCCTCCGGCGGTCCCTTCCGCGAGTGGAGCGCCGAGCGGTTGGCCACGGCGACGTTGGCCGATGCGCTGCGACACCCGACGTGGCAGATGGGCCGCAAGATCACCGTCGATAGCGCCACGCTGGCCAACAAAGCGCTGGAAGTGATCGAGGCCCATTTTCTGTTTGGCATCCCATACGACAGGATCGAGGTCGTCGTGCACCCGCAGAGCATCGTGCACTCGTTCGTCGAGTTCATCGACGGCAGCGTGCTGGCGCAGGTCGGCGTGCCCACCATGGAGATTCCGGTGCTGTACGCGCTGACGCACCCCGAGCGCGTGACCGACGATGGCGTGCAGCGGTTTGACCCCGTGGCCGCGTCGCCCCTGACGTTCGAGCGCGTGCGCACCGAAGACTTTCCTGCGTTCGCATTGGGGGTTGCAGCTGGCAGGGCCGGGGGCGTGGCGCCGGCCGTGTTCAACGCGGCCAACGAGGAGGCAGTCGCGCGCTTCCTCGCCGGCCGTATGTCATTCGGCGGCATTGGCTCGGCCATCCAGTCGGCGCTCGACGCCTGTGGATCCGGGGCCGCGGTCGATCGCGAGGCCCTGCGGGTCGCCGACCAGTCGGCCCGCGCCCACGTGCGAGCGCTCCAATGAGCGCGGCCTTGGCCCACTATGCCGCGTGGTTGGCGCCGATCTTCGTGTTCGGTGTTGTCGTATTCGTCCACGAGTTTGGCCACTTTCTGGCGGCCAAACTCACCGGGGTGTACGCGCCACGGTTCTCCATCGGGTTTGGCCCCGCGCTCTGGTCGCGTCGGTTTGGCGAGACGGAGTATCGGCTGAGCGCCCTGCCGTTTGGTGGATACGTGCGCATGGCATCGCGCGACGATGAGGCGGCAGCAATGCTGGAGGGCGGGTCCGAGGAAGGGGCGGAGCGCGCGCACGAGGGCGATCCCGACCTCATGATGCCGTTCGGCACAAAGCCCATCCCCGAGAACCGCTGGTTCGAGTCGAAATCACTGCCCGCGCGACTGCTGATCATGCTGAGCGGGGTCGGCATGAACATCCTGCTGGCATTTGTCGTCCTGGCGGGGATCGCGGCCTATTACGGCGTGCCCGAGGTGCACACGGTCGTCGGGACCGTCGTGCCCAACAGTCCGGCCGCGGCGGCGGGGTTCCAGGTCGGCGACAGCATCGTGGCGATCGACGGCGCGCCCATGAAAACGTGGGAGGATGTGCTGGGCAAGATCCACCCGGCGATCGGCGTGCCGCTCACGGTCGACGTCGTCCGGGGCGGCGTCGGACAGACGCTGCGCGTCACGCCGGGTGTCGCGACCGACACGACGGACAGCGCGCAAGGGAAGCCCGTGACGCAGAAGGTCGGCAAGATCGGGCTCGGCGTGCGGGTGCCCACCGCGACCAAGCCGATGCCGCTCGGCCGGGCGATCGCGGCCGGCGGGCGACTGACGGCCAATCTGACGGGGATGATCCTGCAGTCGCTGCGGGACCTGGCGACGGGGCGCGCATCGTTTGCCGCGTTGCGTGGGCCGGTGGGAATCGCCCAGGTCTCCGTGCAGGCGGCGCGGACCGGCATCGAGGAGCTGCTCATCCTGCTCGCGGCGATCAGCCTCAACGTCGCGATCTTCAATCTGCTGCCGATTCCCATCCTCGACGGCGGGCAGATCGTGATGACGGTCATCGAGTCGGCCAAAGGGCGTCCATTGAGTTTGCGCACGCGGGAACTGGTGCTCCGGGCGGGCCTCCTGGCCATCGCACTCCTGGTCGTGCTCGTCATGTACAATGATCGATGCGTCATACCCGGACTCTGTTGACGATTGGCCTCCTGGCCGTGGCGGTCCCGCCACTCGCCGCGCAGGAGGCCCGGGTCCGGTTCGACGTCGATAGTGTTGGGGACTCGACATTCACCTTCGCGGTCGGCAAGGCCCACTGGGTCTCGCGCGGACAGCGGGGCTTGGCCGTGGACGCCAAGCAGAGCGATGCACTGATCGCTCGATTTCGGATCCTGCACGTCGAACATGGCGTGGCGACCGCGGTCGTCACAGGTCAAACAGCGCGCGTCACGCCCGGAGAAGTGGCGGTCTTAGCCGAGCCCAAGGCGCCGTTTTATGTGCAGCCGTTTTTCTGGATCGCGCTAGCCGTTGGTGGGGCCATCGGCTTCGTGGCCCACACGCACTAGCAGGTGCTGAAAATCAGCACCAGCTAGTGCTCGTCGGTTGGACAGAGCTCGACTTTCGTCGAGCTCTACGCGTTAGGTCCCGCAGACCAGCCGCACGCGCAGTCGTCTGGGTGGCGCCGTGTCACCATTGACGTGCACGGTGTCCCGAAAGGTCGCGCAGTCGCGCGCCGAGACGTCGATCGTGTAGGCCCCAACGGGCAGCGTGACCGTCGAGTCATTCGGCATCCGGCCGCCGCCCACGGAGTCGCCCGTCAGGAGCGCGCGAAATGCGTACGCCGCACCGGCGGGCCTGGCGTCGAGCACCACGTTGCCGCACCCCGCGGCCTCGAACCTCGCCACGGTCGTGCCGTGATCGCCGAGTGTGACGCTATCCACCTGATGTGAGGCGGGACATCCGGCCTTGCCGGGCACGATCCCGACGACGTCGTAGCGCCCTGGCGGGAGCGTATCCGTCCGCCAGTCGGGTGGCACCGACTCGCCGTTCACGG
>Ga0210400_10000916_pt1 | contig 30591 bp, 20 predicted proteins | sample IncBWH26MmetaG_FD_155456 | JGI IMG/M metagenome (GOLD analysis project Ga0210400, IMG submission 155456) | Forest soil microbial communities from Barre Woods Harvard Forest LTER site, Petersham, Massachusetts, United States - Inc-BW-H-26-M | ecosystem: Environmental > Terrestrial > Soil >... | reverse complement strand
TAAAAATCTGCTATTATCAATCAAATGCGAAAACTTCTCTCTCAAATTATAGCCGCGGTGGCAGGATTGTGGCTAGCGGTTCAATTTGTTCCAGGAGTGAAAGTAAAGTTACTTTCCGGCTCAAATTTCTTTGGATTTATGATAACCACTCAATGGCAGCTTTTTTTGCTCTTAGGGATTATCTTGGGATTGCTTAATTTTTTTGTAAAACCAATTTTAGATGCCATCACTTTCCCTTTGCGAATCATCACCTTAGGACTTTTTAGCATTATTACCGGCATGGTGATACTTTGGATTGTAGATATATTATTTAAAGAATTGAGCGCGCCCTTTTTATGGCCGCTCTTATGGACTACGCTTATCATTTGGGTTTTAAACCATGTCATACAAAAATTCGTATTAAAAGAAGAAGTATAATTTTATGGTAACCATCCACCAAATTTTGTTTTTCGCCCAAATTGCGGTTTCAGTTATTTTAATTATCTTAATTGCCGTACAGCAACGAGGAACTGCTCTGGGAAGCGCCTTTGGCGGCGGCGGCGAATTTTATTCTGCCAGGCGAGGCATACAAAAAAAATTATATTATGTTACAATTGGTGTAGCCGGCCTCTTTATTATTTTAGGCATTGTAAGCCTCCTCATTTAAAAAGTTATCAGTTTAAAGTTTTAGTTCATCAGTTAATAGTTAACCTAAAAACTATTAAACTAAAACTAACAGGCCGCACGTGGGCGGCCGGAACTTAAAACCAATAACCAAAATTTTTTTGAAGTTGCCCAGTTTTTCCCAATGGAAACAAATTTTTAATGTGCTTAAAAGAGGCGAAAAAATTGCCCTTTTGTCTTTTTTTATTTTGGCGGTTGGTTCGTTAATTTTTCTGGCAAGCAATTTTTACATCACCAATACCAAGGTGGTGCCAGCGTTTGGCGGAACATACATAGAAGGCATGGTGGGCCAGCCAAGATTTATCAACCCTATTTATGGCGAAACCAACGACATTGACAGGACATTGTTGTCATTAGTGTTTTCGGGCTTAATGACCTACGACAAGCAAGGTAACATTGTAAAGGATTTGGTGGATAATTACACCATTTCAACCGACGGTAAAACCTACACCTTTACATTAAAAAATAATATTTTTTGGCACGATGGACGGCCACTTACTTCAGACGACGTCCTCTTTACCATAAAAACTATCCAAAATTCAGATTACAAAAGTCCGCTGCGGGCAAACTGGATAGATGTGGATGCTCAAAAATTATCTGACAGATCGTTTACCTTTACCTTAAAACAACCTTATAGCTCTTTTCTTGAAAACTGCACCGTAAAAATACTGCCTCAGCATATCTGGGAAAATATTTCGCCAGAAAATTTCACTCTGTCATCGTATAATTTGCAGCCGGTGGGTTCAGGCCCCTTTGAATTTACGGGTTTAAACCAAACCAACACCGGCTTTATATCAACCCTGCATTTGCAATCAAACCGCAGGTACTACAGCAAACCTTCTTTCATTGCCCAGCTGGATGTTGCATTTTTTGAAAAAACCGACGATGTTATCAAGGCAGCCAACGCCGGGGTAATTAACGGTTTTACCGTGGGAACCCTCGACAAAAACACACCCAATATCCAAAAAGAAATTACCCAGGGCTGGCCAAAACAATCAACCTTTAACGAATATTCATTTTCGCTGCCAAGGTACTTTGCCGTGTTCTTAAATAATCAGAAGTCTTCTATTTTTGCAGATGTCAACGTGAGAAAAGCATTAACATACGCGGTGAATAAAAAAGAATTAACACAAAAAATAAGTGATGAAACGCAGTCGAAAGTAGTAAATGTTGACTCGCCTATTTTACCCGATTTTTACGGTTATGCGCCCCCAACCAACGCCTACGAATTCAACATTGACACCGCCAAAACCCTTTTAGACAAAGCAGGATTTAAAGATAATGGACAAGGCCAACGGGAAAAAACAATTAACAAAAAACCGTCTTTCCAATTTAAAAGTTATTTGAAAGTGGGATCTAAGGGTCCTGAAGTAACCCAACTACAAGGATGTTTAACACGGCTTGACTCCAGTTTTCAAGATTTATTAAGTAACGAAACCAATGGAACCTACGGCAAGGGAACCGAAGCTGCCGTCACTGCCTTTCAAAAAAAGTATTTACCCAGCCAAAAACCCACCGGAGAAACCGGCACTTCGACCCGCCAAGAATTAAATCTATTGTGCGCAGGCCCCACCCAAAACGTGCAGCCGTTAAAATTCACGCTAGTCACGATTAATCAACCCCAGCTTGTAGAGGTTGCAACAATGCTAAAAAATTATTGGCAGAATGTCGGCATTTCGGTTGATATCCAAGCGATAAGCATTACCGACTTAAAACCTATCATAAAAAACCGAAGCTACGATGCTTTGCTTTACGGAGAAACGCTGGGAATTCAGCCCGACCTCTATCCGTTTTGGTATTCATCGCAGAAACAAGACCCCGGATTAAACCTTTCTTCCTATGAAAATAAAGATGTGGATGCATTACTAAAAGATGCCCGGCAAACCCTAGATGCAAATCAAAAAGAGCAAGATTTAGAAAAATTACAAACCATTATCATTAATGATGCCCCGGCCATATTTTTATACAATCCCGACTACACCTACTGGGTATTACAACATGTAAAAGGCATTGATACTACCAAAATAGCCGACCCTGCAAAACGGTTTGTAAATATAACTAATTGGTTTGTTGATACTAAACGAGTATGGAAATAAATCTATCGAAACTCACGCCCGACATTCGCTATCTTAACGACATACGCGAAGTTTTATACGACCAAACATTTGCCAAAACTGCCGAAAATGTTGAGCTGTATTTTATGTATCGAAAGCTCAAAATAGAACACGAATTACGATATGATATTACCGTTATTCCACCACGTATGCTTGGCCCAGAATTTGTAAAAACCAAGGGCCACGTGCATGCGGGATTTTACGGCGAAGTATACATGGTCCTTGAAGGCGAGGGCTTATACTTTGCGCAAAAAGGCAATGAAGAAAAAATAGATGATGCGTTTGTGGTAGCAGCCGCAAAAGGAGATGTTATTTTAATTCCTGCAGGATACGGCCATGTAACCATTAATCCTTCACATGAAACACTTAAGACCGCTAATTGGGTAGCAGAAAACGATAAGGGAAACTTTGAACCGTTTGTAAAAAATCAGGGAGCCTGCTACTACTATGTAGAATCGGCCGCCACGGGCAGGGCAAGCTGGATAAAAAATGAGCACCATAAAAACGTTCCTGAATTGCGATTTGAAGAACCATTAAAAGACGTTCCAAAAGATTTAGATTTTTTAAGAGCAAAGTAACATTAAAGAGCCCGGGTGGTGAAATTGGCAACCACGTACGCTTCAGGAGCGTATGCCGCAAGGCTTGAGGGTTCGAGTCCCTCCTCGGGCACATTTATAATTTTAATTCCTGTGGGGATAGGGATTAAAATTTAAATATTGACGGACGAGAACCCAAGAGATGGGTCGGAAGGGAAGTATTCCCTTCCGTGTAGGAAATTATTCAAAACCGCAGGGACGCGAGAATTTTCCGCGAAGCGGAAATTCCCGTCCTAGGGTTTTGAAGGAGCCTTCGAGCGAATGCGAGGGGCGACAGGTTCTAGCGGTGAAGCCGCGGAGTCCCTCCTCGGGCACCCATCAAATTATTAACATTAATTCGTCTACATGAACTCAAAAATGTAACGATAAAAAATATAAAATATGATACAACAAAGACAAAGAAGAAGTTTTAATCCACAGCGCCCAAAAAATACTCCATCACAAAACTATAGCCAAGCGCCAGCGCAATTAGCGCCGGCCCAACCTAACACCTTGCGCATTATTCCATTAGGAGGAATGGAAGAAGTTGGCCGTAACATGACCGTGTTTGAATATAACCAAGACATCGTTGTTTTGGATATGGGCCTGCAATTTCCCGAAGAAGACATGCCCGGCATTGATTACGTCATCCCTAACACCGAATATCTCAAAGGCAAAGAAAAAAATATCAGGGCAGTGATTTTTTCGCACGGGCACTTAGACCACATTGGAGCCGCTCCTATACTGCTAAAAAAATTAAACTATCCCCAAAGCATTGGCCGCCCGCTAACCCTGGAAATGATAAAACATCGTATGGAAGATTTTGAAAAGGGCAGTTCAAAAAAATTACAAACCACCTACATAAAAGATTTAAAAGACAACGTCACCTTAGGAGCGTTTAAGTTATCGTTTTTTCAGATTGACCATGCCATTATGGATGCAGTGGGTGTTATTTTAGAAACTCCGGTGGCCACCGTCATTCATCCGGGCGATTGGACCATTGAAAAAGACCCTATTGGCAGGGATGTTATTCATTACCACCATTTAGCCAACCTCAAAAGGCCCACCATTTTAATGCTGGAAGCGCTGGGAGCTATTAACACCAAAACACCAGTCACCGAGCAGGAAATGTTGGGGAACATCAATAAATTAATCGGGCAGGCACCGGGCAGAACCATTATTGCCACGTTTTCCAGCCAAATAGAAAGAATAAAACAAATATTGGAATTTGCCTCGCAAAATGGCAAAAAAGTTGCCTTAGACGGTTTTTCCATGAAACTTAACATTGAACTGGCTACGAAACTTGGCTACATTAAAGTGCCCAAAGGCGTTATTATTCCCGTAGACAAAGCCCATGATTATCCTGATAACAAAGTAATTATCATTTGCACGGGAGCCCAGGGCGAAGAAATGGCTGCCCTGCCAAGAATTATTGCCGGAAACCACAAATACATTAAAATAAAAAAGGAGGATACGATTATTTTCTCTTCTTCGGTTATTCCAGGAAACGAACGGACAGTGCAGCGGGTAAAAGATAACGTGTACCGCCTTTCTGATAACGTGTACCACAACGATATTATGAATGTGCATGCTTCCGGGCATACCAACATTGATGGTATCAAGCAAATTATTTCAGAAATAAAACCGGATTACTTTATTCCCGTATATGGAAACCATTTTATGTTAAAAGAAGCGGCGCGTATTGCCTACGGCATGGGCATATCAAAAGATAAGGTGTTTGTGCCAGATAACGGAACAATCATACGTTTTGATAAGCAAAAAGCCGAAGTCCTCAAAGAAAAAGTGCCGGTAAACTATGTCTTTGTAGATGGATTGGGCGTGGGGGATGTTGGAGAAATTGTGCTGCGCGACCGGCAAATGCTGGCCCAAGATGGCATGTTTGTTATTGTGGCAATTATCGACAGGCAAACCGGAAAGGTAAAAGGTTCACCCGATATTATTTCGCGAGGATTTGTGTATTTGCGCGAGTCAAAAGATTTGCTGGCACAAACGCGCAGAAAAGTGATTGAAATTGTGACCAAAACCGCCGGCCACGGCCAAGCGGTAAACTGGACGTATGTAAAAGACGAAATCCGCAACAAAATCGGCGATTTCTTGTTTGCTAAAACAGAACGTCGCCCTATGATTTTGCCCGTAGTCATTGAAGTGTAAATTTAAGTAACCTGTTACCAGTAACCAGTAACCCGTAAACGAACATTACGCGTTACCGGTTACCCGTTACGCGTTACATACAAACATGCGTATTGTATCTGGCATTCAGCCAACCGGACAAATTCATATCGGAAACTATTTGGGAACCATTAAACAATGGATCGCGCTTCAAGAAAAAAATGAATGTGTTTTTCCTATTGTTGATTTGCATGCGTTAACCGTACCTTATGACCCGAAAACTCTGCAAGAAAAAATCAGGCAAAACGTTATTGCCTATATTGCCGCTGGCATTAACCCTGAAAAATCAATTATTTTTGTACAGTCAGCAGTAAAAGAGCACACAGAGTTAGCATGGCTGTTAAATACCATTTGTCCTATGGGAGAATTACAACGCATGACCCAGTACAAAGACAAATCTAAAAAAAATAAAGACAACATCAACGCCGGACTATTAGATTATCCCGTGCTCATGGCTGCTGATATTTTGCTGTATAAAGCAGAAACGGTACCCATTGGCAAAGACCAGGAACAACACGTTGAATTAACGCGAAGTTTGGCCAAAAAATTTAACCAAAAGTTTGGAGAAACTTTTAAAGAGCCGAAATCATTAATTCTTAAAGAAGGTTCAAAAATAATGTCACTGACCGATCCAAAAAAGAAAATGTCAAAGTCTGACGACCCAAAAAGCTGCATTTTTTTACTTGATTCACCAGAAGACATTCAAAAGAAAATAGTTTCGGCGCAAACCGATTCCGGTAAAGATGTCACATATAATATCACCAAAAAACCGGGTATTTCCAATTTGCTTACCATATACAGTTTACTGACTGGTAAGTCCATAGAAAATCTTGAAAAAGAATTTAAAGGCAAAGGCTACGGTGAATTTAAAAAATCTTTGGCAAGTGTAGTGATAGAAAGATTAGAACCTTTCCGCCGAAAGCAAAAAGAACTTTCTTTGCGCGAAGTTTACGTACAAGAAATTCTAAAACAAGGCGCGGCTCGTGCCCAAACCATTGCCCAGGAAACCATGAAAGAAGTGAAAGAAAAAATGGGGTTAGCTTAACATCAAAAAACAGCCTGTTCAGGCTGTTTTTTGATTAGAATTCCACGCCCAGTTTTTCTTTAAGTACCTTTTTCATTCTTGCGAGATCGTTTTTTATCATAGTGAATTCTGTTTCCATATCCGTCATTCTTTTTAGAAAACTATCTAACGTGGTAGTAAGTTTATCAAATTTTTGACTCCATCTTTCTTCCATTGCTTCCAATTTCTTATTTATCCTCATTTCTAAACTTACCATGTCCAATCTTACCGCTGATATCTTTTCATCAACCGCTTCCAATACAACATTTGTCTGCTCGCCAAGCAGTTCTTTTACAACATTTGCCTGCTCACTAAGCAGTTCTTTGACCCCGTCTAAAATTTCTGTTTTTAAATCTTCGTTTGCCATGGTTCTATGTTACACTGTCTAAAAACGCTGTCAATTCTTTTTGTTTTTCTTCCAGTAACTCTTGGGTGCTTGCTTCAATAGTTAACTTTATCACCGGCTCGGTGTTTGATGGCCGCAAGTTAAACCACCAATCTTTATATTCCACCGTCACTCCATCTAAAAAATCCTGTTTCCCATCAATGTATTTTTCTTTTACTTTTTCTAAAACTGCATTTTGATCGTCTATTTTAAACGTAAGCTGCGCGGGCTTGGCATACACTGTTAACTCTTTTACTATTTCTGAAACTGGTTTCGCTTCTTTTGAAATAATTTGCAATAAGGTTAAGAAAGCAATCATGCCAGAATCGCAATAAAAATAATCCTTAAAACAGTAGTGAGCCGACAGTTCTCCGCCCATGATACCGTTGTTATTTATCAGCCCTTCCCGCACATTTACAAACCCCACCTGCGTGCGGATAGGCACGCCTCCCCATTTTTTAATAAATTCGGGCACCGACCGCGAACAAATTAAGTTGTAAGCAATTCCCATTCCCGGATTCTTAGCCAAAAAATGTTTTGCCAAAAGTAACAGGGTAATATCGGCCGAAACCATTTCACCTTTTTCATCAACCAAAAATATCCGATCGGCATCGGCATCAAAAATAAATCCGAAATCAGTTTTATTTTTTTGAATTGATTCTTTTATTTGATTTGATGAATCTGCTTCTAACGGATTTGGCGAATGATTGGGAAAATTTCCATCTGGCTGAAAATTTAGAGGAATAATCTCGCAAGGCAAACTTTTTTCAAGCATGGTAATAATTTTTCCAATCACTCCATTAGACGCGTCAATAACAATTTTAAAGGGTTTGATATTACCGCTAAATTTTAGAACGTAATTCACATAATCTTGCAAGATGTTTTTTTGAGATTGCTTCGCTTCGCTCGCAATGACGGGTGAATTGCCTCCGATTAAAGATAATAAATCTTTTCCCCGAACCCAAACAATGTCGTTGCCCTTTTTTACCATCATTTTAAAACCGTTATACTCTTTTGGGTTGTGGCTGGCGGTAATCATAATAGCAGCGTCAAATTCATCATAATTCCCTATGCCAAAATATGAGCATTCCGTAGGCACCTGGCCAATATCGTACACATCTGCTCCTTGTGAAATAATGCCTTCTGCAAGGCTTTTAAAGAGCGCTGGCGATGATAATCTTGCGTCATGCCCTACTGCCACCTTTTTTGCACCAGTATGTGCAATAAAAGCTTGTCCGATAGCAAAAGCGGCCTCTTCGTTAAGTTCACTTGGGTAAATTCCCCGAACATCGTACGATTTAAAAATAGATGAATTAATCATATTAAATTTAGTATATCATAACAAAAACCCTCGTAAATATTGCTTTTTAAAATTATCCTGCTATAATACTGATATGAAATCATACGAGCTAACCTATATCATATCCTCCCAAATTACTTCAGACCAAGCGGCAACTCTTAATAAAGAAGTTGAATTGTTTGTGCAGGGCAAAGGAGGAGTTATTTTAAAATCAGAAAAAAAGGCACCGCAAAGCTTGGCTTATCCTATTAAAAAACACAGCTCTGGCTATATTACTATGTTAGAATTTCAGGGCGAAGAAAAAGAAATAAAAGGATTAAAGGCAATGTTAGAAAAAGAGGCACAAGTGCTGCGCCATTTTTTAACCATAAAAAAACCGTTTAAAAAAATGAAAGAACGAAGGACAAGAAAGCCGTTACTCATGCCAGAGAAACCAGCTGTTGATGGAATTGGACACGAAAAAAAGAAAGAGGTAAAAGTGGAGTTAGGAGATATTGAAAAAAAGTTAGATGAAATTTTAAGCGAATAAAATTTATTTTATGAGCTTAACCCCGCCCTCTATGCTAAATGAATTAGTCAAAAGCTTAGAGGGCGGGGTGCTCACTCTGTTCGCATGAATTTAAATAAAGCCTTTGTATTGGGAAATGTAACCCGCGACCCAGAAGTAAGATCAATGCCATCGGGCCAACAAGTAACTTCTTTTTCTATTGCAACCAACCGATTTTATACCGATCAGCAAGGCCAGAAAAAACAGGATACCGAGTTTCACAATATTGTGGCGTTTGGAAAATTAGCGGATATTTCTTCAAAATATTTAACCAAAGGATCATTAGTGTTAATTGAAGGAAGGATAAAAACCAGAAACTGGAATAATTCAGTGGGAGTAAAGCAATATAAAACCGAAATAATTGCCGATTCGTTGCAATTAGGGCCGCGAGGAATGGGTACTAGCAGCCAACCAGGTCAGTATAACAAATCATTTTCGCCGCAAGAATCAAATCAACCAAAAGCCGAAGAGATTCCCATTATTGAAGAAAATTACACTCCGCCGGCGGCAAATAATGAACCGTTGCCAGAAAATAGTGATGAAATCGATGTGAAAGAAATACCTTTTTAAGCGAGCCACAGCGAAGACTTATCCCGAGGACGGGAATTTCCGCTTACGCGGATAATTCTCGCGTCCGGCCCCTCTATGCAGTAAGAACAGAGATAATAAAACAAAAAATTCAAAAAATAATTAATGCATTTTGCCCCATAAGATTAGCTTAGAGGGCGGGGTGCTCATTACATTCGCATGTTCTGTTACTTTTGTAGAAAAAATATCAACGACGTGGATTACAAAGACATTGAATTGCTGTCGCGTTTTATTTCTGGCTTTTATAAAATAAAACCTCGCAAAAAAACGGGCTTGTGCAGCCACCACCAGCGTAAAATTGCCACGGCCATTAAGCGTGCGAGGCAAATGGCAATGCTGCCGTATATGCCACGTTAGCTTGAAGTTGTAATTGGTAACTAAAAAACAGCCCACTCGGGCTGTTTTTTAGTTTTGTTTTAATTCTATTAATTCTCGAAATAATTTACGAGCTGTTTCCCTAAGATTTTCAGAGCGGGTCAAATGATTAATAACACTACCTTTTCCGGTTTTTTCAACTATTTGATGCAGTACTTCTTGCGCTGATAATCCCTTGTTAAGTTTTACCTCTATAAGACCTTCAATACTCCTCACCAATGTAATTAACTTGCGGGCATCATGCCTATCACCCTTGCTTCCCATAATTTCACTTTTGCTTTCCAAAATATCGCAGAGGTCATCAATGCTCGTTGCATCCTTTATTTCTCGATGCCTTTCTTGCTCGGAATAAAATTGTGTTTCTTCTCCTTCCATATTTTAATATTACTTTATGCTTGTTGCACTGCCGACAATTTTATCTTTTCTATGGCTTCGGGGTGTTCTTTTAAAAATAATTTTGCTGCTTCTGTTCCCTGTCCCATTTTTTCACCTTCAAGAGTAAACGAAGCGCCCGATTGCTTTATCATGCCGCTGGCCAAGCCCGCGCGCAGGGCATCGCCGCTCTTTGAAATGCCTTCATTGTAATAAATATCAAACTCGGCGATTCTAAAAGGGGCAGCCACTTTGTTTTTTACAATTTTGGCTTTTACCCGGTTGCCAATAATTTCATCGCCCGATTTTATTTGCGCTGTTCTTGCCAAGTTAACTCTCACCGAAGCGTAAAATTTCAATGCCAATCCGCCGGGCGTGGTTTCTGGGTTGCCAAATACCATCCCAATTTTCATGCGGGTTTGATTGATAAAAATAATCATGGTGTTTGATTTTGCGGCAATAGCTGATAATTTTCGGCAAGCCTGGCTCATCATGCGAGCCTGTAAACCCATGTGCTGGTCGCCAATTTCGCCTTCTATTTCTCGTTGCGGAGTTAAGGCTGCAACCGAGTCTACCACAATTACATCCACATTTTTGGTGTTTACCAACGTTTCCACAATTTGCAGGGCATGTTCACCAGAATCGGGCTGGGAAATTAACAACTCATCGGTATTTACTCCCAGGCGCTTGGCGTAATCGGGATCCATGGCATGTTCGGCATCAATATAAGCGCACACTCCGCCTTTTTTCTGGGCTTCGGCCACCACGTGGAGCGACAAGGTGGTTTTACCAGACGACTCGGCCCCATAAATTTCAATAATCCTGCCCCGCGGCATTCCGCCCACGCCCAAAGCCGCGTCCATGGCAATGGAGCCAGTGGGAATGGCATCGACATTCACCTTGTTGGTTTCTGATAGCTTCATAATCGCCCCTTCGCCAAACCGTGCCTTAATATCATCAATCGCCGAATTTAACGCTTTATTCTCTTTTTTGATTTCCTCTTTTTTTTCTTTTTTCATAAAGATAATTTTAATTAATAGTTTTACTTTAAGTATTTATGGTTCAATGCTAAAGTATTTGCTGGCGGCGTCTAATCCCCATCCCCACGTTCCCCATGAAGTATGAGAATGGTCGGGAGAGCTATAATCAACACGTATGAAAAAAGTGCTGCCAATGGAGGGTTGATTCTGGATGATTGGTTGAGTAATTTTCCAAGAATAGGATTTCGCAGAAACCGGAACTTTTACTGTGTTAAAAACTTCATCAGGTCCCATAGGGCCACCCAGATGCATTTCAAAAGTAACCGTAATGAAAAAATTATCAGACCCAGGCACATTGCTGTATTGCCAGGTGATATCGTGTGTTTCTCCAACGCGCCAAACTTCGCCCCCGATAGGAGAGGTTATGGCAATAGAAGGTTTATTGTTTTGAGTATTTTGTGGTTGATTATCATTTTTATTTTTGGATTTCAAAACTGGCGTAACAGGAACCACTACATTCGGTGCGCTGAACCAGCTAAAAACATTCCAATTCCAACTTAACGGATTCCACCAAACGGCCAGCGCAATTTGCGGCACGATAAAGGCAACTATGGCGACAAGCAGGAAATATTTTAAATAATTGTTTTTCATAAGTTTGCCAACTTTTAGTTAAAATTATCAAAAACCGATTTTTCTTTTTGGTTGCTTTTTGTTTTCCAGTAAAAGTTGCAGGGTATCAAAAATCTTTTTTATGCTGCCGTCGTATTTCTTTTCTATTTCTATGATTTTACGATGCAAAGCTTCGTTGGTCGCCAATAATTCTCGTATTTTTGTGAATGTCCTGATAATTTGGATATTCACGCTTATCGCCCTATTGCTATGTAAAACGCTGGATAACATTGCCACACCTTGTTCGGTAAATACAAATGGTTCGCTTCTTGTGCCTCCTCGTTTTGATATCACAAATTGTGATATCAAACTTTTAAATTCCTCCTTACTAATCGCTTGGAATAATAAAGTGTTCTTCCATAATTTATAAACTTTACACCTTCTCCCAGCCATCTTCGCCTTCTTTTGGTAGCTCCTCTGATTCGTCTAATCCGCCGCCTGCAACATCAGCCAATTGAGCTCCGTGGTTATCACCATACACATCTCGCGGTTTGGCGCCATCGGCTGGGCCCACAATGCCCTTGTCTTCCAACATATCAATTAACCGTGCCGCGCGCGAGTAGCCAATGCGAAGCCGCCGCTGTAAAAATGAGGCCGAGGCTTTTTTGGTTTCCAGCACAATACGTTTTACATCGTCAAAGAGTGGGTCGTCATCGCCAAAAAATGTTTCGCCGCCTTTTTCTTCTGCTGTAGCTTGTTGTTCTAAGCTTTCTTTTAAGCTCTGAGATAATACCGACTGCGGCTCTTGCACCGTTTTGGCCTGCTCACCAATCCAATCAGTCACGCTTTTCACCTCTTTTTCAGAAATATAGGGGCCCTGAATTCTGCCAATTTTTGAAGACTTTGATGATAAAAACAGCATGTCCCCATAACCCAGTAATTTTTCAGCGCCAGAAGTATCCAGGACCGTGCGCGAATCAATTTGCGAGGCCACCTGAAACGTAATCCTTGAAGTAATGTTGGCCTTGATTAACCCGGTAATAACTTCAACTGATGGCCGTTGGGTTGCCAACACCAAGTGAATACCCGTTGCCCGCGCCATCTGCGCCAACCGCACAATGCCGCCTTCAAGCTCGCGGCCTTTAGCAGCCATTAAATCGGCCAGTTCATCCACTACCAGCACAATGTAAGGCAACTTTGAACCGGCTGCGATAACGGTTTTGTTAGAGTTATAGGTTTTGATGTTGCGCGTCGGGATTTCAGAAAACACTTCAAATCTTCGCTCCATTTCCCGCGCCAGCCATTGCAAGGCACTCATGGTTTTGGTGGCATCATAAATAACGGGGCAGAGTAAATGTGGAATTTCGTTGTAGTTTTGAAACTCCACGCGTTTTGGGTCAACCATGATCATGCGCAAGGTTTCGGGCGTGTTTTTATAGAGCAAACTTAAAATAAGGGAATTCAAAAAAATAGTTTTTCCGGTTCCTGTTGCTCCGGCCACCAACATGTGCGGCATTTCGGTTAAATCGGTGTATTCGGGAGCTCCGGCCACATTTTTTCCTAGTGCAATCAGTAAATTTGCCGGCGAATTTTGGTATTGGGAATCAGCAATTAAATTTCTCAATACAATGGTGGCTCTCACTTTATTGGGCACTTCAATACCTACCAGTGATTTACCGGGAATAGGAGCCTCAATCCTAATGGGATGTGCTGCCAACGCCAGTGCTAAATTGTTTGAGAGGGTGGTAATTTTGGAAAGCTTCACGCCTTCGGCGGGCTTAAAGGCATACTGCGTAACCGTGGGGCCCACATTTACTTCCGCCATTTCCACGGGAATACCGAAATTTTCCAGCGTTTTTTTAATGATTAGCGAATTTTCTTTAATGTTGCCAGAAGTGGGAGCCGTTTCATTTTTATTAAGTAAATCCAATGGCGGCAAAGCATACTGGCCCTTTTGCGCTGTGGAAGCCACCACTGGCGCTATTTTTTTTACATCGGCGTTTTTAAAGAGTGAAATTTTTGGCTCTAATTTTTGCCCGTCTTTTTTTGGTTCTTCTACGCCCCGTATTTTAAAATTGGGCGCATCGGTGCTTTTTTGCAAAACCGCCGGCTTTTTTTCTTTTGGGATTTCCTGCCACACAAACTGCAAAAAGATAAACAATCCAATAAGAATAATAGCGGCAAACACAATATTACTTACCAACAACCCGAAGAATTTAACTAGTAATCCCGCCAATAATCCTATGAATCCCATGTGCTGTTGGTTTAAATTTTGGTTTGCTGAAATTCCCGAAACTCCCACAACGGTAATGGCAATGGCCAAAATAATGGTGAGAAATTTAACTTTTTTATGCGAAGACAAAAAAATAAAACCGCTGACAAACAGGGCTAAAATAATAGCGAGCGTAGTGGTATTGGCATCTCCCAGGAGCATTTTTAATGCTATAACAATCCCCTGTCCGGCAATTCCTGCTTTGTTTAAATAAGAGAGCCCCACAATAACTGCAACCAAAAACATTATCACCGCTTTAATCCACTTTTTGGTTCGCAAGGTTAAAAGATATTCTTTCTTTTTATCCTTATTTTTAGGATTATTTTCCTTTTGGATTTTATCGTTTTTCGCCATAGTAATTCATTCATTGTACCAACTAGATTTTTAAAATTCAAGCACCAAAAAATCCGCGTACGCGGATTTTTTGGTGTAAAATACTTAATACTATTTTTTATGAAACCCTGTGCCTACCGGAATGATTTTACCGATAATCACGTTTTCTTTCAGGCCTCTTAGGTGGTCAACCTTGCCTTCCAGCGATGCCTTAATCAACACTCGTGAAGTTTGTTGAAAGGAAGCCGCCGACAAGAAGCTTTCAGATGCCAGCGCCACTTCAGAAATGCCCAGGAGGATTTGAGTTCCTATCGGCGCCTCTTTCTTTGTTGCTTTTAATTTTTCAACCTCTTCTTGGAATACCGACCACTCCACAATTTCTCCCCGCACCCAAGTTGAAGCTCCCTCTTCTTTAATGCGTATTCTTGAGAACATTTTTTGAATGATAACCTCCACATGCTTGTCATGAATATCCACTCCCTGTGAAGCATAAATTCTTTGTACTTCTTTTAAAATATACCGCTGGGTTTCTTCTAATCCGCTTGATTTATAGAGTTTTTTCAAATCTAAATTGCCGCCGCACAAGGGCTGATTTTCTTTCACTTCATCTCCTACAGCAACTAATATGGCAATACGGCCAGGAATTTGATACTCCATAGGCAACTCTTTTTTATCTGATTTTTTGCCTGATGAACCGTGCGGTTTTATGGTAATGATTTTTCTTTCTTCATCTATTTTGGTAACGGTGCCTTCAGTTAATGACATAATAGCTTCTCCTTTTGGAGCACGCGCTTCAAAAATTTCTTCAATTCTTGGCAAACCTTGGGTAATGTCTCCGCCGCCCGCAACTCCTCCTAAATGGTGAGTTCTCAAAGTAAGCTGGGTTCCCGGTTCACCAATAGCTTGGGCCGCCACCACGCCCACTGCTTCTCCAAGATTAATAATGTTGTTTCTGCCCAAATCCCAACCGTAGCATTTCTGACACACCCCTCTGGCACTCTTGCAGGCTAATGGAGAGCGCACGTGCACTCGTTCAATTTCATCTTTGGTAATTTGGTTAGCTTGCTGCCAATTAACAATCTCCCCTTTCTTTACAATTAATTCTTTGCCCTTCATAACGTCTTCCATAACCACTCGCCCTACCAATTTAAAGGCAAAATTCTGTTCTATGGCTTCAGCATCTTTTTTCAATGCCATAATTCCTTTTTTATCTCCGCAATCTTCTTCTGATACAATGACATCGTGAGCCACATCCACCAAACGCCTGGTTAAGTAGCCAGCCGAAGAAGTTCTCAACGCCGTATCAGCCGTTCCTTTTCTGGCTCCGTGGGTGGAAATAAAATATTCCAATACATTAAATCCTTCAGTAAATGAAGCCTTCACAGGCAGTTCAATAATATCTCCGGCAGGGTTATTTACCAGCCCTTTCATGCCTGCCATTTGAATTAACTGAGCCCAGGTGCCCCTGGCTCCCGCGTTAATAATAGAAAGCACCGGACCGTCTTGGGGCAAGGTGGTTTTCAGTAACGCTTCCAGTTTTGTTTTAATGGTTTGCCAAATCAAAATTTTCTGAGAAGTTTTTTCTTCATGCGACAATAGTCCTCGTTCAAAATGGGTTTCAATGCGTTCCACTTCTTTTTCGGCATCTAAAATCATCTGGTCTTTTTCTTTGGGAACGATTAAGTCATCCATACCCCAGCTAATTCCCGACAACGTGCAGTACTCAAAACCCATAGATTTAATTTTATCTAGCGTATCAATGGCGTCTTTGCCGTGGTACTTTTCAATAATATCGCGGATGAGTGCTTTGAGGGCCTTGTTATCTATGATTCTATTTACATACGGATACGTTGCCGGCAAGTTTGAATTTAAAATCAACCGGCCCACGCAGGTTTCAATAATTTCATGCTCAACAGATTTTGGATTTGGTACCTTAATTTTATCAGTTAAAGTTAAAAATCCGTATTCATGAGCGGTAATGGCTTCTGAATCGCTGGAATAAATTTTGACACTTTTTTCGTCTGCAGGTTCTTTTAATTTGGTCAAAAAGTAGCATCCCAACGCAATATCACGGAATGGCCCCATAACCGGCATGCCATTGGCGGTTTTCAAAAGATTCAACGAGGAAAGCATAATTTCCCGGGCTTCTTTTTGGGCTTCATCGGATAATGGCAAATACACAGCCATTTGGTCGCCGTCAAAGTCGGCGTTAAACGCCTCGCAGGCAAACGGATGCAGTTTTATGGTATCTCCTTCGGTTAATACCGGATAAAATGCCTGAATTCCCAACCTATGGAGGGTTGGAGCACGGTTAAGCAACACCAATTTATTGGCAACAATTTCTTCCAAAATTGCCCACACTTCCGGCACTTTTTCTTCAATTAACCTGGCCGCTCCCCTAATATTATAGGCCAACTCTTTATCCAAAATTCTTTTAATAACAAACGGCTTGAATATTTCTAAAGCCAGTGATTTTGGCAAACCGCACTGTGAAAAATGCAAATCCGTACCTACGGTAATAACCGATCTTCCAGAATAATCCACGCGCTTGCCCAACAAGTTCTGTCTAAATCTGCCTTGTTTGCCAGCTAAAATTGCCGCCAGTGATTTCAATAATCTTTTTCCGCCGGTGGTGGCAGTAGTGGTAACCCCTTTGCGCATTTCGTTATCAATTAAGGCATCCACTGCTTCTTGCAGCATGCGTTTCTCATTTCTGACAATAACTGCCGGAGCTGAAATTTCCTGCAAATATTTTAAGCGGTTATTTCTATTAATTACCCTTCTGTATAAATCGTTTAAGTCAGAAGAAGCATACCTTCCTCCATCAAGCTGAACCATCGGCCGCAAATCAGGTGGCAAAATGGGTAACACATCAACAAACATCCATTCAGGGCGCACTTTTGCCCGCAACATTCCTTGAAAAAGTTTTAATCTTCGCAAAATCTTTTTCTTTAATATAGGCGGAGCTTCAGCGGCTTCTTTTACCAATTCGTCGGTGGTAATCTGCAAATCTACTTTAGAAAACAAATCGCGGATGACTTCGGCTCCCGTGCCTGCTTCAAACATTTCGCCGTACTTTAACGACAACTCGTTGTATATCACTTCAGATAAAATCCGCAGCGGTTTTATTTCCAGCACCTCTTCTTTCACTTTTTCTCGCGCCTGTTTTAGTTCGTTTTTCTTGGCATCGGTGGTTTCTTTTTTAACCTTGGTTTTGTATTCTTGTTCAACCTGGTCTAAAATACTTTCTCGTGCCTCATTATTTACTTTAGTAATAATATAGCTTGAAAAATAAATCACTTTTTCTAACTGTTGCGAACTTTTATTAAGCACCAATCCCATGCGGCTTGGCACTCCCCGTAAAAACCAAATATGCGAAACAGGCGTGGCCAATTTAATGTGGCCCATGCGTTCACGCCTTACGCTGGATTTTGTCACCTCCACTCCGCAGCGGTCGCAAATTACGCCTTTATACCTGATTCTTTTATACTTTCCGCAGGCGCACTCATAGTCTTTATCAGGACCGAAAATCCGCTCATCAAAAAGGCCGTCCTTTTCGGGTTTTTGAGTTCTATAATTAATGGTTTCTGGTGTGGTAACTTCACCGTGCGACCACGACAAAATCTCCTCGGGTGAAGCTAATTTTATTCTGATTGATTCTAAATCTACAACTCGCATGGGTTTTTTGATTTAATAATTAAAATTACTGCGCGTTACAATAAAACGCAGTGCTTATATTTAATTGAGCGGTTTGCCCTGCCGTTATGGCAACTTGTTTAGGCAAAACACGGGACCACATATCCGGCGTCGTTACTGTCCCTGGCTGGTAGTAGTCGGGATAAACCATATATATTCCAGCTGACAAGTTTACATTAAACGTACCGTCAGGATTAAATTTTAACGTTTTGACCAATGCGGTATTCTGGTAAATTTTTATTCCAAATTTTTCATTTCCCACCGGCTTTGGACAACTTTGGGTCACCGGCTGATTAATAGTGGCTTTTCCTTTTAGCACGCCATTGGTGTCTTTTACGGGATTTTCTGTGACGGGAGTTTTTGTTTTTATATTTTCATTTTGCAATTTAATATTTGCATTTTGAAGTAATCCATATTCATACACAAACACTCCGCCAACAGCAATAACTGCCACAGCAACGATAATGATAATTCCGGTGATGGTTGAAACTTGTCTTGGCATAATTTTACGAAATCTCAATGCCCAAACCCCAATTTTCAAATTTCCAAAACGTGTTTGGTCATTAGATTTTTAGGCATTTAATTGAACATTGGTCATTGGGGTTTGGAACTTACTTCTTCTCCGTCTTTATTTCCCTAATTTTCTCCTTCACTTCCACTGCCATTCCAAGCGACTTTAATTCTGCCACTAGCAAATTAAATGAAGCCGGGATATTTGGATTTCTTATCGGCTCTCCCTTCAAAATACTTTCATAGGTGGTGGCTCGGCCAACTACGTCGTCGGATTTTATGGTCAACATTTCCTGCAAAGTGTAAGCGGCACCATAGCCTTCCAGCGCCCACACTTCCATTTCTCCAAATCGCTGGCCGCCAAATTGAGCTTTTCCTCCAAGCGGCTGTTGGGTAATGAGTGAATATGGCCCAATGGATCTAGCATGCACTTTGTCATCAACCATGTGGATGAGTTTCATCACATACATGTAGCCCACGGTAATTGGCCTTGGGAAGGGCAAACCGGTGTGGCCATCATACAGGGTGGTTTGGCCGGATTCCGGCAAACCTGCTTCCTTCAACTCTTTTTTAATATCTTCTTTGTTGGCGCCCAACAGTGATGGTGAAATGGCCAAATAATTTAATTTGTGAGCGGCCCAACCCAAATGAGTTTCCAAAATTTGGCCAATGTTCATACGAGAAGGCACCGATAATGGTGACAACACCAAATCCACAGGTGTTCCATCGGCTAAAAACGGCATTTCGCCTTCTTTTAATATTTTTGAAACCACGCCTTTGTTTCCGTGGCGCCCAACCAACTTATCTCCCACTTTCACATGCCTGGTTTCAGAAATTTCCACCTGAATTTTTTTAATCACACCCGGTTCTAATTTATGTCCCAGCTCTCGCGAGAATATTTTCACGTTGGTTACTTTGCCGCGTTTTCCGTGTTCCATTCTCAAGGACGTGTCTTTTACATCTTTGGCTTTTTCTCCAAAAATAGCGCGCAGCAACCGCTCTTCCGGGGTTAATTCCGCCTCGCCTTTTGGTGAAATTTTACCCACCAAAATATCATTAGGGCCTACCGTGGCTCCCACTCGCACAATGCCTTCTTCATCTAAATCTTTTAATTTTTCTTCTCCCACGTTGGGAATATCAGAGGTGGTAACTTCCGGCCCCAGCTTAGTTTCCCGCACGTCGCAGGTAAAATCTTCAATGTGAATAGAGGTAAATTCAAATTCTTTGACCAGTTTTTCGGAAATGGTAATGGAGTCTTCAAATCCTCCACCGCGCAATGGCAAAAAACACACCAAAATGTTTCTGCCCAACGCCAATCTGCCCTGGTTAATAGCTGCGCCATCGGCCAGCACGTCTCCCTTTTTTACTTTTTCGCCTTTCTCAACAATAGGCCGCTGATGAAAACAGGAATATTGGTTGGTTCTTACAAAAGTTTGCAATTCATACTCTTCTTCCACTTTTTTATCTCCTATTTCGTAGAGCATTTTAATGTGCGAGGCATCGGCTTCTTTTACCACACCGTTAGCAGTAGCTAAAATAACTTGGCCGGAGTCGCGCGCCACATTTCGTTCTACTCCCGTGCCCACCAATGGAGCTTCAGGCCTTACCAAAGGAACTGCCTGCCGTTGCATGTTTGAACCCATCAGTGCCCGCGAAGCATCATCGTTTTGCAAAAAGGGAATTAAAGCTGCCGCCGCCGAAATAAACTGCTTTGAGGAAACATCGGAATAGTCAACTTTGTCTATTTCAATTTCTGCCGGTTCACCTTTTACCCGGGCTTCAACTTTATCTGGAGGAATTTCCGGCAAAATTTTCTGATTTTTATCCAATGGCACCGACGCCGGTACAATCACGTAACGTTCTTCTTCTTGAGCCGATAAATAATGCACTTCATCGGTGATTCTTCCATTTTTCACTTTAAAATAGGGGGCTTCTATAAATCCATAGGGATTAATTTTTGCGAACGAAGCCAAATGACCCACCAACCCAACGTTTGGGCCTTCGGGAGTTTCAATGGGGCAAATTCGGCCATAGTGGCTTGGCTGCACATCGCGCACTTCAAAGCCGGCCCGTTCGCGGGTTAAGCCGCCAGGGCCCGTAGTTGTGAGCCTTCTCTTGTGCTCTAATTCAGCCAGCGGATTTTCGTTATCCATGAACTGGGAAAATTGCGAAGACGTAAAAAATTCTTTGACCACTGCCATTAAAGGCCGTGGATTAATAAGCTGGATTGCGGTGATGGTGGAAGGGTCTAAGGTAGACATTTTGTCTTTAATAATCCTTTCCATTCTCATCAACCCCACACGCAAACGATTTTGCAACAGTTCAGAAAGCGTCCTCACTCTTCGGTTTCCCAAGTGGTCAACCTGGTCGGGTTTGGCATTGGGATTATTGTTGAGCCGTATTACTTCTTTTACCACTTCAATCAAATCTTCTATTTTTAAAATCCGATCTTCTTTGGTGATGTCGTCGTCTTTGCCCTTGTTGTCTTTATTAATATTTGGCAGGCGCTGCCAGGTTTTCCATCGGCCCACTTTTGACAAGTCGTAGCGGTCAAAATTAAAAAACATATTGAAAATCAAATCTTGGGCGGTATCAGGCGTTACCAAATCTCCCGGGCGCAACCTGCGATAAATTTCCACCAATGCTTCTTTTTGGTCTTTGGTGGTATCTCTTCGTAACGTTTCTTTAATGTATTTTATTTCGCCGGTGTCGGTATCTTTAAATGCTTTTTCCAGTTTTTCTATGTTTTCTAACCCCAATGCCAACAGCAACGTTGTAGCAGGTACCTTTCGTTTTCTATTTATTTTTACGCCAATAAACCCGGATTCTTCGGTTTCAAATTCCAGCCAGGCACCACGGTTGGGAATTATTTTTGCGCCAAAGAAATTTTTCCCGCGGTGGGTTCTCATGGTAAAAAAAGCGCCAGGCGAACGGATAAGCTGCGAAACTACCACTCGCTCAACCCCATTTACCACAAACGTACCACGCTCGGTCATCAACGGAAAATCGGCCAAAAAGACTTCCTGCTCTTTGACCTCTTTAGTTTTTTTATTAACCAGCCTCACTTTTACCCGCAGGGGAACTTCCAGGGAGTCGTTGTTTCTTTTTGCATCCAAACCATTTTTATAGTTTGGCTTGCCTAAATTATAATCCAAAAACCAGAGTTCAAACTCTTTGCCGGTATGGTCTAAAATGGGAGAAATTTCAGAAAAAAGTTCTTTAATTCTTACCTCGGTAAAATCATCCCAGGTTTCCCGTTGCATTTGCAAGAGATGAGGAGTTGAAAAAGAAAGTTTGGATTTTGAAAAGTTCCTTACTTTTTGTATGATCTCAGCCATGGCGTGAATTTTTATTTGCTTAGCCGCAGGATATCCTGAAGGCTACATTTTTAATTTTTAATCAATGACTGAATTTTTAATGTCTTAACTTGAAAATACGGCGGGTTTTGATCATTTCGAATTTAACATTTTCAAATTGATGCACTTGCGAGAATGCCCTACGGGTCAAGCAAATTGTGAAATTTCAAATTTTATTTTATAAACACAAAATACCCTATTGAGTTAGGGTATTCCCTCGCCCGCCTAAAAACAAAAAATTTGCGCAAGAAAAAACTGGGCAAGGGCTTTGGATTTTAACTAGAGTAAAGTGGCCACTTCTTTTTATATATTTGTAGTATATTCTTTTGCCAAAAAAATGTCAAGGGTTTTGCTTGGCCAATAAAGTTTGAGTCAACAGAACTGGCTATTTTTTAGGGTTAGTTGTTGGCGGAGTTTTTACCGAAGGCGGATTAGGGGCAACTGGAGTGGGAGTTTGCGGAACCAGTCCATCAAGAGCCGGTTTTCCGGCCTGCAAGTTAGCTAAAATCTTCTGAACATTGGAATTATTGGAGTTATTTTTTGCCAGCTTTTGGAATTGCACCAAAGCATTTTGCTTTTGACCCATTTGGTCAAAGGTTAAACCAGAATAATACAAGGCGTTTGCGTAATCGGGGACTAAAGCCAGGGCTTTTAAGAAATCCTGCTGGGCGCTGTTCCAATTATTATCTTGGTAATATACCAATCCAATTTGAAAAAGCGAAGGGGCATCGCCAACTGAATAAGTTTCGGCTTCTGCCAAAGCGGAATTTTCATCACTGCTATCGTGCTGATTTTTATCTATCAAAGCTATTTGATAGTAAGCCAGGGCATAATCTTTTTTAAGGGCAATGGCTTTATTAAATTTATCTTTGGCGGCCAAAAACGCGTTAGCTTTATCCTGGGCTTGGGCATCGGGCGTATTTAATGCCTGGGCAAAATACACATTCCCTTCCTGTAAATACAAATAGGGGTTTGACGGATTTAATGCCAATGCCTTGTCGTATGAGCTAATAGCGCAAGTAACAGCATCGGTGGCAACCCCAACCAAGTTCTGGCAAACATAACCTTTGGTTGACCAATCTTCAATACTATTTGGGTTGAGCTGGGTAGCGACAGTCGCCGCGCTTACCGAATCGGCCAACAATGTTTGTGCCTTGCTTTTGTCTTGCGCGCTTGAGTTAGCGGTGATAGCAGCTATTTTGTCTTGTAAGCTTGATAACGAAAATATGGCCAACTGGTTAAAATAAATATCCAGCTTAGTATTGTTGCTGGCGGCAATTTTCAAATCGGTAATGGCCGTATCTTTTTTGTTTGCACTAAATTCTCCCACCGCTTTACTGTAATAGATTTGGGCAACATAACGCTGACCTTCCAATAGCACTATGCCAGCGCCAAAAATAAATAACAAAGTGAAAACAGCAGTAACACCAAAGGTAATGAGCGCTGAGGGCTTTAACACATACTCTTTTTTCTCTTTAAACATCAATGATACCAAGCAGGCTACAAAAATGAAAAAGAGAGAATCTAAAGAAATATTTGAGTTGTGAAAAAAATATCCGACAATAATCACCGCTACCGATGAAAAAAGCGCTAGCAACAAAGGAATTTCTCCTGCTCTTGCCGCAGATTTGCCAAACAACAATAACCAGCCCCCATAAAAAATAACTGTTACACATAAGGCAAACCAGGCTAACAATCCCACCACGCCAAGTTCTGAAATTGCAGTAAAAAATTTAGAAGACCCGGCATTAAAACTGATATTCCAAAATAATGTTTTGTTAAAATCGATGCTTTTATATTTGCCGAAGTCGTAAGCAAAAGTTCCGGGACCCGAACCAAATACCGGAAAAGCTTTGAGGGCCTGTCCAGCCACTTGGAATGTAGTTTTATTCGACAGAGAAATTTCCGGAGAAATTTGTGGCAGCCATTTTATCTGGGGGGCAAACAGTAAAAAGAACAGTGACACCATCACAAAAAATACCGGCAGAGCAATTAGCCTGCCATCAAAAATATCGCGCCTCATAACCCACACCAAAATAAGCAAACCGCAACCTACAAAAGTTAATATCCAAACAAAATTATAATTAATGAAAAGGACGATGATAAAAGCTAAAAGAATATCAGCCGTAAATACAAACCTCCATCGCGTTTTATCTATAATAGAGAGAACTATCATGAGCGGTAATACTACCGCTGCAAAAAAACCGAGGCCACCAAGCTGGCCGATGGTGTTAAAGCTATCGCTGGTGGCAAAAGAAAATCGGAAAATATGCAGGCCGGTAATTTGCAATATTCCATAGAGCAAAGCTAGACCGGCTGAAATCCCTAATAATTGCAGAGATTTTTTAATTTCTTTTTCAGCAAAGGTGTTAGCCACTAAAAAATAAAGTATGACAAAACAAATAACCGACAGCAAACTTTCAGAACCCCCCTGTGGCCAACCCCAAAAACTGCCATATCTTGAAACAGAAACAATAGTTGAAAGAATAAAAGCCAAAAGCACGGCCAGTACCATCCAATTTACTTTGTTAAGCGTTATCTTAAAACTGCCTTGCATGAGCACCCGTATCATCCAAGCAAACAGTGCCACAAAAACTAAAACAACCAACAAAAATTGTTTATTGAATTCAAGAATGTCCACTGTCCACGGAGCAAACAACAAGGGAGTTAAAACAACGAGAGTGTAGAGACAGTAGCGAGTAATTTTTTCACACATGACAACAATTGATTTCATATTTTGTTTTTTTATAAAAAGCTTACACAGTTTTTAGGAATTATTTTATAATAAGGCCTCCACTTAACTTCAGGTTTCCCGTAACTCCTAATGTTGGCGTATTGCCACTGCTTAAATTTAAGGTGTAAGTGACACTATGGGTGGTTAATGAGGTGTCTTTATTGGCAAATTGATCTTCGCAAGCAAAGAAAATAGTTTTACTGCCGTTGCTGCCCAGGCTTGGCATCGTGCAACTCATGTTAGTTCCTCCAAATGCCGAGCACACTGCTCCCGACATGGCGTCATAACTTGCGTTAGTGGTGGATGCTTTACAGTCGCCATTTTCATTAAGAGTGAAGGTGATAGTTGGTGTTGCGGTTTTAATAGTAGCACCTGTAGCAGGATTAAAACCGGAAGGCGTAGGCGGCGTATTATCGGGAGTGTTTACGGTTGGTGTAACACTGTAGGTATCTAGCACGGTACCGGCATTAGTAATTCTAAATGAATATGAGTGACCGGCGGCGCCCGACTGCAAAATCAGTGAATACTCATCTTCTACATTATAACCATTTGTTAACGAAAGGGAAGAAGTATCAGAGCCAGTATCTTTTCCTTGGCCTGCCGTAAATATACCAACGGCGGTTAATTTTGGCGTAGTTGCTGCTCCATCAACAAAGTTTCCTGAAACAGCCAGTCTCACATTATTTGAGTTGGTGGTAATTTGCGTCCAGGCACCCGAGTCTTCTTGAAACTCTAAGCGGCGAGTTATGGAAACCGGGGTATTGCCAGTGTTAGCCACTTCAATACGCAATCTGAAAATATTTCCTACTCCAACATTATAATTAGTATCTTGGGCGACAGCCGGATCGGCAGCATTTAATCCGCCGTCATCCAAGAAAAATCTAAAGTGTTCTTGGTTAAGCGTGGAAACAGCCACGGCAAACACCCAACCTGTGTTTCCTGAAACATTAGTGGAATTGGCTCCCGCATAAAAGAGCGCACCACCGGTAGCCTTAGAATCCTTTAGTGAAACCCAATCAACCGAAACAGTGCCCGATGCCTTAGACAAGACCGCTTGCGTTCCGCTGGCTGATGAATTAATGGTAATCACGTTGCCCGAGCTTCCTGTGGCAGTAAAAGTTCCTGTAATGGTGGTTACATTATTTGCCGGAAAGGTAACTGTTTTTGGCGCATTAATGGTGAAGTTTGCAAAAGTATTAGCTCCCGTGAAAATAACAGCGCCGGTACCAGCTCCGGTAATGGAAAGGTTGCCGTAGGTTTTTCCAGCGCCGGCAAATGTTTTACTGCTTGAAGAGGTGTCGGTAATGGAAATAGTTGAGGTACCGGCATTATAAGAACCCTTGTTTTGCATGGAGAATACCGTGCCCGTGCCCGACAACGTTAAAGTAAATGTGGAGCCGGCCAGAGTTTGGGTGAAACTCCCCAAGGCAGGGCCAACCGTTAGCGCATTAGAAACTGTTGTATCTCCGCCCAACGTGTACGTTCTGCCTGCTGCTTGCGTTTGGGCATTTCCCACCTGCAAATTGTAATAGGTGGTATTTTTTATGGTAGTTGCGCCATCGCCGGTATAATTTACCGTGTTTCCAGAAGCTGTTGCGGTGAGCGTAGGCGTAACGCTTCCCGTACCTAAATACGTAAGCACAGAATTACTACCCTGTGTCCAAGTGCCGGTTCCTGATCCTAAATTGCTTACCGTGGGCGAGCCATTATTAGTTACCACAATACTGTTGTTAATGGTGGTAGTTCCTGTAATGGCAAGCGTGGAGGTTGAGTCAACGGTTTGATTTCCGGAAATAGTTTGCGGAGCTGAAAGTGTGCCCGTACCAAAAATAGTTTTACCTGATCCCGACAAAGTTACCGCAGTGGCTCCCGATAAAGTTCCATTTACCGTTAAGTTTCCTGCCACCGTAATGCCATTACTACTTGTGGCAATGGTTATGTTTGCCGAAGAATCATTTAAATCAGTCACAGTAACGCTGGCAGTATCTATAGTAGCAGTTCCGGTGCCAGAATTGGAATCAAACAGCACATTCTGCGAACTGGTTGGTAAAGGAGACCCACCCACACCTCCCGACTGCCCAGACCAATGCGAAGTATCCGACCAATTACCCGCGCCGCCTATCCAGAATTTATTGGTTGCGCCATCAGAAAATGTCCAGCCGGTGTTTCCCGATACACTCGATGAGTTTGCCCCAGCAAAAAATGATGCGCCACCGGTTGCCGTGCTATCTTTAATTGACATATAGTCAACCGACACCACGCCCGATGCTTTTGAAATGGTAGCAGCGCTTCCTGCACTATCTGATTTTAGTTTAGCTAAGTTACTAGCAAATCCATTGGTGGTTAAATTGGTAACTGTTTGTGTAACTCCATGCGTTAAAATTAATCCATTCGTCAAACCTGCTGTATTTACTGCCAGGGTATTAAAGGTGTTTGCTCCGCTCACCGTAATATTATCTCCGGAAAAAGTAACATTGTTAAAGGTTAATCCTCCGCCGGTAAATGTTTTTGCTGCAGCCGTGGCATCATTCACTACAATTGTTGAAGTACCTTGGGTGAATGTCAAATTAGTAGTGGTAGATGTAGTCCACACGGTTCCCGTTCCGGTCAACGTCCATGTACCAGATCCCAAAGTAATCTGCCGATGGTTGGAATTAGTTGAACTAAATAGCCCCATTGAAAAATTTTTACCATTAGCATTAAAGGCACCGTTGGTCAAGGTAACTGTTCTGGTTGAGCCAACTGTTAGATTATCTCCCAAGTTCCATGTACCTCCAATGCCGTTTAAGGTAATGGGGAAATCAAGGGTTTTTCCGTTGGTAGTAATAGTCCTTGGTGTTCTACTTGTTGAGGCAAAAGTAACGCTATTGGCACCAGCGTTTACTGTCATACCCGAGGAAACCGTTAAACTGCCATAGAGTACTACTGTTGAGTTGGTCCATGTTCCAGTAAACCCGGTAAAATCCAAACTGCCAGCAGCGGGGTTCACCGCAACAGTATCTGACCCGGCAGTAATATTAAAGCTAGGTGCGCCCGATTCAGTGGCGGGAACGGTAATAGTTCTTGTCCCGGTAGATCCTGAATAATTGCACACGATAGGATTTCCCAAACTCACGGTAAGATTAGTGTTGGTGCTGGTGGTCCAAATGGTTGCGGCATTGCCGGTTAACGTCCAGGTGCCCGTACCCATAATAATTCCCCGGGTATTTGAGTTGCTGGATGAAAACAATCCCATAGAAAAATTATGGCCATTGGCGTTAATGAAACCATTATTTAATGTTACGGTTCTCGTTGAACCGACTGTCATATTATCTCCCAAATTCCATGTGCCGCCAATACCGTCAAAAGTTACCGGAAAATCCATGGTCTTGGTGTTGCTGGTAATAGTTTTAGTGCCAGAAGTGGCTGCAAAGGTAACCACTCCTCCGTTTGAGGTTAATGTCATGCCCGAAGACAACGTTAAATTTCCATAGATTTTAATCCCCGTGGGAGCGAAAGTGGCTAATGTCACCGAAGATCCCGTAAAATCAAGGTTATCATAAAAATCTCCGCTTGATCCAAGGGACACCGTGTCGCTGCCGGCCGTAATGTTAAAACTTAGTATATTTGCTGAAGATAGGGTTGGACCCAGGATAGTTCTTGTCCCGGTAGATCCTGAATAATTGCACACGATAGGATTTCCCTCATTTATGGTTAAACCTGTATCATTACTGGCAGCAAATATCGTAGTGTTGTTTCCTGTCAGCGTCCATGTGCCACTGCCCATATTAATGGCTCTGGTAGTCGTAGTAGTATTTGTACCAAAATCATCTACTTGAAAATTTACATTGTTTACTGTTAATGTTCCGAAAAGGAGTGCAAATGCAACGCCACCTACCCTATTATCTATAAAATTATCGGCGATGGTTACCGTTCCACCCGGAGCGTTTATGGTAATGTTCACGGTGAATGTATTTCCATTAGAAGTAATAGATTGTGAAGAACGGGTGCCAAACGCAACATTAGGCACCGTTCCAGTTAGTGTCATAGAACTAGAACCTACCACCGTTACATTTCCCATAATTAAAAGATTACTAGCGCCGGTAAAGCTCCATGTGGGAGTGTGCGTTACCCCGGTCCAATTCACTCCACCCATCCTTGGCATGTCAGCTACAATAGTAGTAGATGCGGCTCCAATTGAACTGCCATCAAATATTGCAGTATCTTGACAGAGCGGAACATGACCGGCGCCTCCCGTGCCATTAGTTCCCAAAAACCAATCTGCGGTGGTTGACCAGTTTTTAGACCCCGTAGTGGTTGTTTTCCAAAATTGATTAGCTCCTGTGGTAAAGGTAATATTAGAATTGCCTCCACAATCTCCCGAACCTCCTGCAATTCCCGAAGCGTCATAGGTATTAGAAAGGGCAACATCCATAAAGTCAGCGTTGCTTAATACCATAGTAGCGCCAGTGTTAGTAATAGTATGCTGAGTTCCAACTACACTAGATTCTAACATTACACGGTTAGTCGCGCTATTCCCAGCAATAGTTAACGTGCCAGTTACTGTTTGGTTTGCAGCCAGCGGCACAACATAGTTATTATTGTTACCGTCGGTATTAATTTTAAAGTTGGTAAACGTATTTGTGCCGCTAATCGTAGAACAACCTATTCCAGTACAATCTAATTCAAAGTACGTTTTGCCTCCACCTGTAAAAGTACCTCCCGCATCAATAATAATTTTTTGGCCGTTAGTATCCAATGTTCCTGCAGTCCAGGTAAATGCATTATTAGATGCAGATGTTGCATCAAGGGTAAGGGCATCCTGCAGTTGCCAGGAACCACCAGCGCCATTTAAGTTAAATTGAATTATCTTTTTGCCATTGCTCGTAATAGTCTGCTGGGTTGCAGATGTGCTTACAAGATTAACGTTATGGTTTAAACCGACCCAATTATTCGTCTGTCCCGACCCAAAGTACAGTGCCACATTTCCTGCCCCGGCAGTTGAATCTCCAATGTTTAGACTACCTCCATCATTACCGGTTAAGGTCTTAGCATACCCATTCATATTTAAACTCCGAATGCTAATAGCTGCCGACAATGTTGAGTTACTATTACCGGTTCCAACGCCATCAAAAAAAACATCATCAGTGGATGTTGGCACCGAAGAATTATCTTGCGTATTTGAAGCACTGCCCCAATTAGTGTTTGCTGTCGCATTCCAATTTACACTTGAACCTCCGCCAACCCAATACCTTGAGGCATTGTGAAGCACCAATCCATTGGCAATGTATGAATGGTTTCCTGAAATAATAAATTCAATCCACGATGTCTCGCCTCTAAATGGTTGGATACTGGTAATTTTTATGGGTTGCTCATTATCGTTATACAAACTATCTCCAACTTTTATCTCAAAGGTGTGGACTACGCGCGCCGTTGTTCCAGAATTTATCCAAACCGATTGGTTTTTATAAAGATGGTAAATTCCGTTAATTATATAAAAATCGTTGGCATTTCTTGTGGAAATATCTATCCGTTCAATGATGTTGGTAACTTTTTGATTCGCTTGAAAATCATATCCTGCAACTTGGTCCCCTGCTTTTATTTGCGAAAGGGTTTTATATCCGGCGGGAGTTAAAATATGAAAGCCTGATTGGTCACCAATCAAATTTTGCGCATGCGCAACATGCGGCGCAACAAAAAATATCGCGGTAAGGGAAAGAAAAAAGAAAAAGATAAATTTTTTATAATTCATATTGTTATGTTAACACAAAACTCCGTAATTATGTTCCCGATGAACTTGAACCTGACGAACCCGAACTGCTTGAAGACGATCCGCTATCTGATGAACTTGAAGAACTATTAGAAGACGAACCTGAAGAATCTGATGAACCCGATGATCCTGAAGAAATAGATGAGCCGGAACTCGAACCATCAGAGCTTGACGAGCCCG
>Ga0210400_10000914_pt1 | contig 30624 bp, 18 predicted proteins | sample IncBWH26MmetaG_FD_155456 | JGI IMG/M metagenome (GOLD analysis project Ga0210400, IMG submission 155456) | Forest soil microbial communities from Barre Woods Harvard Forest LTER site, Petersham, Massachusetts, United States - Inc-BW-H-26-M | ecosystem: Environmental > Terrestrial > Soil >... | reverse complement strand
TGTGGTCGTCATCGTCGGGACCGGGGCGGGTGGGGCGGTGGCCGCCTACGAGCTGGCATCGGCCGGGCTCTCGGTGATCATGCTCGAGGAGGGTGGTCCCTTCAGCCGCGAGGACTTCACCGGTAGGCCGGTGCTGGAGCGCCTCGATCGTGCCTATCGTGACCACGGGCTCACCTTCACCACTGGCAACGTGACCATCTCTCTGCCGATGGGCAAGGCCGTCGGCGGGACCACTGTGGTCAACTCCGGCACATGCTTCCGCGCACCGGAATGGATCCTCGCCAAATGGGGCAGGGAGTACGGCGTGCGGGGAACCGACGCCGAGGCCATGGACCCCTACTTCGCCCAGGCCGAGGAGATCCTGGGCGTGACGCCTGTCCCCGACGAGGTGCTGGGCACCAACGGTGAGACCCTCAGGCGGGGCGCTCAGACGCTGGGCTGGAGCAGCGGCCCGATTCCTCGCAACATCCGCGGCTGTCACGGGTCCGGCGAGTGCGCCTTCGGCTGCCCCCGCGACGCCAAACAGTCGATGCAGCTCAGCTACCTGCCGATGGCGATCAAGGCCGGGGCCCGCATCTACGCGCACTCGCGGGTCAGGCGGGTCCGCCACGATGGCATCCGGGCCACCGGGGTCGAGGTGGCGATCCTGGATCCACACAGCGGTCGTGAGCAGGGAACACTCGAGATCCGGGCCCGCACCGTGGTGGTCGCGGCCGGCGCCGTCTTCACACCAATACTGCTGCAGCAGAGCGGGCTCGGTGGCATCAGCCGGCAACTGGGACGCAACCTGCGGATCCACCCCGGCGCCGGCGCGATGGCGATGTTCGACGAGGAGCTTCGCGCCTGGCGCGGGACGATGCAGTCCTATCACGTCGACGAGCGCCTGGAGAGCGACGGCATCATCCTCGAGGCGACCATGCCGCCCCCGGGGATCTCCTACAGCGCCGGGGCGCTGCCGTTCTTCGGCGAGCAGCTGGTCCAGCACGTTGTCGACTACCCGCGGATGGCGTCGGTGGGGATGATGGTCAGCGACCACCACTCCGGCCGGGTCTTCCGCCGTCCCGACGGCAGGCCGCTGATGTTCTACAACATGGGCAAGGATGAGACTCGGCGGATGGCGGAGGCCGTCAAGATGGCCGGGGAGCTCTACTTCGCGGCGGGTGCAAAAGAGTTCTATCCCATCCTCCACGGCTACCCCGTGATGCGCTCCGTCGAGGAGGTCCGCCGGATCGACTCATCGAGGGTCAAGCCCGGGGACCTGAAGCTGTCCGCCTATCACCCGATGGGGACGGCACGGATGGGGGACGACCCCCGCCGGGCGGTCGTCGACAGTGACGGCCGCAGCTTTGCCTGCGAGGACCTCTACGTCTGCGACACCAGCCTTTTCCCATCGTCAACCGCGGTCAATCCGCAGCTGACCCTGATGGCGACGGCCCACCGCATCGGCCGTCGCCTGGCCGAGAAGCTGACGGGATAGCCGGAAACCGCGACACCCGACGAGTCGGGGTGCGGCCCGCCTCGTCGCCTAGGAGCTGACCTCCAGCTTGGGTGGCCGCTCCTCGCGGTACTCGAGGGCCATCTCCGACATCAGCTCGAAGTTCTCCCCGAACTTGGGGTTGTGGCTGGACTTGCGGATCCGCTTGACCTCTGGCCCGAGCGTCTTCCAGTAGACGTCGAACGCGAAGGCGTCGAACAAAAGCTCGCGGCTGACCAGGTTGTGGATCACCATCGCCCCGATCTCCTCACAGAAATGCGCCAGCCCGACGCTCTGCGCGGCGGTCACCTTGCCCGTCTGCAGGGCGTTGAAGGCGCTGGCAAGGGGCTCGTCGTGAACTATCGCCATGAGGCCGACCAGCAGGTGGGCGTCGGTCGCCTCGGGGCGATGCAGGGGCTGAGTCAGTCCGTGGTTGACGGCGCGCTGATGGACTGTCTTTCCGGCCATATGGGTTGCCTCCTCGTGTTTGATCAACCCCCTCCAGGACAACCTTAGCTCCTGCGCTACCGGAACGGTAAAAGATCCCCGAAGAGGCCGGGATTTCCCCAAACCCGGGGCAAAGGTGTATACCAATCGGTAAAAGCGCACGGGTCTGTAACGCCGCTGTAAAGATGCGCACCTCGGCCTGGACCCGGCCGACGGGGCGCCGGATACTTCGGAAGACCCGACCCATCGCCGGGCCTGAACAACCAACCAGACGTCCCCCCCGGGCGTCGAGAGGAGCAAGTGGTCTGGATCTTGGCGTTCGCGATCTTCCTGGTAGGCGACTTCGCGCTTGCCAGCCTCGTCGGCCTGCTGCTCCGGCGCCGGCCGCAGGCGCGCGCCTGGCGCTCCGAGCGGGAGATGGTCCCGGTCTAGCCGGCGGCGCGCCTTCCGGTGGTGGCGCCGCCCGCGGCGGACCTCCGCCCAGTCGCCGTCCCGCGAGCTGACGCTGCCTTCTTGGCGGCGCTCTTCTTGACCGCAGGCTTGGCTTTGGCCACCTTGCGCCGAGCCGCGGACCGGGGTGGCTCGGCCGCCGGTGCCTGGCTGGCGCGGGCGATGTCGAGCAGCTCCGCGAACGACTCCTCCATGCACTCGCCCAGGCGGGGCAGGTCGGGGAAGGCCGATCGATCGGCGATGTAACCGAAGTTGATGCCGCCGAGATAGCTGAAGATGGCGGTTGCCACCTGCATGCCCTCGTAGAGGAACGCGATCGGCATCGCCGTTTCCAGCCTGCAGCCGAGCGTGTACAGGGGCCACTGCGGACCGGGGACGTTGGTGACGATGGTGTTGTAGTTCATCGAGCGCAGCGACGCTCGCGCCACCATGCCATGCAGGGTGGCGGGCGCGAACCCCGCCAGCTTGAGGAGGATGTCGGCGCCGAGCGCCTGCTTGCTCTTCTTGAGACGGTCGACGTTGGCCTTGGCCTTGCGCATCCTTGCCGCCGGGAACGGCTCATCGACGGGCAGCGGCACCAGCATCAGCGCCAGCACGTTGCCCAGCGCCGTCTTCTGCTTCTCGTCTCGCAACGAGACGGGGACCAGCGCCTTGATCTTGAGATGGTCGACGTCCTCGTCGTGGATGTCGAGGTACTTGCGGAAGCCACCGGAGACGATCCCCAGGACGACGTCGTTGATGGTGGCGCCGAAGGCGTTCTTGATCTCCTTGAACTGTTCCAGCTGGAAGGTGCTGTACCAGTAGGCGCGGCTCGGCCCGGTGGGCCCGTTGAGGGGACCCTCTGGCGGTGTCAGCTCGCGAACCGTGACAGCCAGGGCGCCGGCGGCCTCGGCCAGCGCCGCCGCAAGCCGCCCGGGGTTGCTGACAGCCTCGACCGCGTTGCGCACCAGCCCGGCCGGGGCCCCGGCTCGCTCGCGTAGGCTCTGCATCAGCAGGCCCAGCGTGCCGGGGTCGTTCCTGGCGCTCCGCCACCTCGACTTCTCGGCCGGTGGGACGTAGTCATCGGTGGTGTCCATCAGCACCGTCGCCAGCTCCAGGGCCGAAAGGCCGTCGACCAGGGCGTGGTGGGTCTTGGTCAGCAGCGCCCATTTGCCGCCCTCGATGTTCTCGATGTAGAAGAGCTCCCAGAGCGGGTGGCGCCGGTCCAGCTGCCGCGAGAAGACGCGCTCGATGTAGTCGGTGAGCTGCTTCTTGGTGCCCTTGCCCGGCAGGGCTGCCCGCTTGACGTGGAAGTTGATGTCGAACTTGTCGTCGTCGACCCATACGGGGATGTCGACGTTCATGGGCAAGAAGGCGACCCGCTGTCGGTAGCGCGGCATCAAATCCAGCCGCGGCTCGATGTGCTTGAGGAGCGCCTGGTAGCGCTCGTCGTGGCTCTTCCAGGGCCCGGGTTCGAAGATCGCCACACCGCCGATGTGCATGTGGGTGTTGCGCGTCTCGAGGTGGAGGAACGACGAGTCAAGCGAGCTGAGTCTTTGCGCGGGCACTGGTATCTCCTTCCTGGCGGGCTGTCTGCTCGGGTGCGACGCAGGTAGCAAAGTATGCAGGCTGCGCCAACCGCTTATCCTGTCGGTCGAGGTCCGCGCGGGTGGGCCCGGAGGGAGAACCGAGATGAGCGCAGCGGCCAAGATCCTGATCGTCGGCGGAGTCCTCAACCTGGCGGCGGCCTTCGTCCTCGGTTACGTGCTCTCCAACAAGCGGCTCAACCCACCGAACCAGGGGCCGTTCTACCTCAACCTGGCCCACAAGAACGCCCTCCAGGAGGGCTACATGCTGCTGGGCCTGACCTGGGCCGTGACGCTGGCGCATATCGGGTCGACGTGGCTCACGGTGGCAGCCTGGCTGATCGTCGCCTCGTCGGTGTTCCAGGTGGGCTCCGCGGTGCTGGCCTGGCGGCAGGGGACGGTGGACGAGTTCAAGGAGCGCTCGCCCAGCTTCTACCTCGCCACCACCAACGCGATCCTGGTGACCGCCGGCCTGGCGATCCTGGTATACGGCGTCCTCGTCAGCCTGTAGCCGGTCCCTCCTCGCGGCGGTGTCCGCCGGCGAGCTCCGCCAGCGCCGCGGGGGCGATCTGCTCGCCGTTGACGGTCGCCACCTTGCACTGGGTGACCGCGCGCAGGGTCGCGGTGCGGGCGCCGCCCTCGATCAGGGCCCGCTCGCCGAGCACCGCCCCCGGTCCGAGATCGACCAGCTTCTCACCGCCGACCTCGACCGAAAGCACACCATCCAGCAGCAGGAACAGCTCTTTGCCGACCTCGCCCTGCTCGACCAGCGTCTGGCCGGCGTCCACGGTCTTGATGCTGGGTGCCGCGCCTCCGCGCATGATGCGCTCGGAAAGCTCGCGCTCAAGCGCGGTTTCGACCTCGGTGACCAGCGCCGGCGAGTCCTCATCGCCCCACGGGCTGTGGCCTCCGAAGGCCTCTTTGTACCAGGTCTTGAAGTCGATCACGCCGGTCTTCTGCGCCAGCTTGCCCTCGCTGTCGTAGATCCAGTGCCGCGGGAAGGAGCTCGCTCCCACGACTTCGTGTTCGACGCTACCGTCGGCGTGGATTGTCAGCGAAAGCGTGGTCCAGGCCAGGGGCGCCGAGATCTGGATGAAGGGCGGGTACTTGACCCTTCTCGGCATCGGCGCGCCGGTCTTGCCGCCCGCAGTCTGGACAAAGCGCGCCGAGGCCCCGGAAACGTCCGGCGCTGCCTGACGGTCGGGTAGGGTGACGGCGGCGATGGTCGCCTTGGCGACTCCGAACGAGACCGTGGTCGCGCCGATATGGCCCCCACCCGAGTACCCTGCGTCGACAATTTTCCCGTCCTCCACCTCGATCCACGCGCGCAGCTCGTTGGCGAACCGGAAGCGGTCGGCCACCCGCAGGGCCTCGAGGCTCTCGATCACCACCGGCGGCGCCGGGTCGTAGTGGGCCATACCCATCTCGAACGGCATCTTGGTCATGCCTTCGATGGCCTCAGAGGGGATCCAGGAAATCGACGTCACCGAGGATTCGATTCGCATTGTTTCCGTCCTTATGTGTGCCCGCTCTTAGTGGCCCTCAGCGTAGCCCCGGGGGCCGCCGGCGTCGATGATGCTGGCCCGTTGGGAGCGGGGGATGGTCGCACCCAACCGACAACGCATGCTCACCCCCGACAGGCCGAGGATGCTTACCCCCTTGCCTCCAGCCGCCGCGTGATGCCAAATAGGGCCCATGCCTGAGGGGCGGATTTCGGTCTACCTGGCCGACGACAACCTGATCGTGCGCGAGGGCGTCCGCGCCCTCCTGTCGATGGCCGACGACATCGAGGTTGTCGGCGTCGCCGGGGACTACGACGAGCTGGTGGCCGGCGCGACAGAGGCCAATCCCCAGGTGGTGGTCACCGACATCCGCATGCCGCCCAGCTTCAGCAACGAGGGCATCGCCGCCGCGGCCGAGGTCAAGAAGCGTCACCCCGGCACCGGCGTGGTGATCCTCTCCCAGTTCGACGATCCCGAGTACGCCGTCGCCCTGCTCGCCGACGGCGCCGCCGGTTGCGCCTACCTGCTCAAGGATCGGGTGGGAGAGGGGGACCAGCTGGTTCGGGCGATCCGGGAGGTCACCACCGGCGGCTCGGTGCTCGACCCCAGGATTGTCGAGGCCATGATGCAGCCGGTCACGCCACGCGGTGGGTTGTCGCCGGCCGACGAGGCGCTGCTGCGGATGGTGGCCGAGGGCAGGACGATCAAAGCCATCGCGGCGGCACAGAAGACGACCGCGACGTCGGTTTCGGCGGCGGTCGACCAGCTCTTCCTCAAGCTCGCCGAGGCTGCCAGCACCGGCAGCCGCGCGTCCCTGGACCGGCTCAAGATGCTGCACCAGGCGATCGTCGACGGCAAGGAGCAGGGCGAATCCCTGAGCCGGCTGCTGCCGGGCGGGGTCGCCGACAAGGTTCGCCAGGCGGGCAAGCGCATCGGGGAGACCGAGCGTCTGACCGTGACGATCGTGATGTCGGACATCCGCGGCTACTCGACGATCGCCGAGGGCGCCGACCCCAGTGTGCTGGCGGGCCAGATCAACGAGCACCGCGGCGCCATGAACCACGCCATCCTGGCCGACGGCGGCACCATCATGCAGTTCGTCGGCGACGCGGTTATGGCTGTCTACGGCGCGCCGTTGCCCCAGGACGACCACGCCGACCGGGCAGTCGCCGGCGCGATCAAGATGCACGCCGCCCAGGACGATCTCAACCGGCGATGGCGCGAGGAGAACCTGCCTGAGTTCGGCCTCGGCATCGGCGTCTCCACCGGCGAGGTGGCCGCCGCCTTGCTGGGCTCCGAGGAGCGGCTCGAGTACTCGGTTGTGGGCGACAGCGTCAACCTGGCCCAGCGGATCCAGCAATGGGCGGGGCCGGGGCAGATCGTCCTCAGCGAGCCGACTTTCGTGGCGCTGCGGGCGCCGATCGAAGCCGAGCAGCTGCCGCGGCAGCAGGTCAAGGGCCGAATCTCCGAGGTCGGCGCCTACCGGATCGCCGCGGTCGATTCAGCCGCGGTCTAGCGGCGGTCGACCGGCGGCCGCTGGGCTGTCAGGCTAGGCCTTGCCGAGATAGAGCAGCGCCGCCTTAACGCGACGGTGGATCTCCTTCTCCTCGGAAAGCTGCAGCTTCGAGAAGATCGAGTTGATGTGCTTCTCGACCGCGCGCTCGGTCAGGAACAGGGCGGTGGCGATGGCGGCGTTGTTCTTGCCCTGGGCCAGCTGCTCGAGGACTTCCTTCTCCCGCGGGGTCAGACTGGCCAGCGGCGAGTCCTGGGCTGCAGTCCGGGCTGCGACCAGGGCTTCGATCACCTTGGGATCGATGACCGAACCGCCGGCGGCGACCTCCTTGATGGCATCCACGAGCTGCTGGACATCACTGACACGCTCCTTGAGGAGGTAGGCGCGCCCCGCGGCGCCGTTCTCCAGCAGGGCCAGGGCGTATTCGGATTCAACGTACTGGCTCAGAACGACGACCCCGGTGGAGGGGCTGGACTCGCGGAGGCGCTCCGCCACCTGCAGTCCCTCATCGGTTCCCGTCGGGGGCATCCGGATATCCGTCATGACGACATCCGGCGATGTCTCCGCGACCTTCGCCAGCAGCCCGTCCATGTCCTCGCAGACGCCAACCAGCTCCAGGTCGGGCAGGGATTCGATCAGCTGGCGAACACCCTCCCGGACCAGGTAGTTGTCCTCTGCGATGACCACCCGGATCGGCACGGGTCAAAGGATAGGGGCTGAGATCGCCCCTGACATCCCCCGCAGGTGTGGTGCAGGCACGATATCGACGTCGCGAGACGGTCTGTATCCTGAGATCGGAGATATGACAGTGAGAGTTCTGATAGTCGACGATCAAGCCCCCTTTCGCATGGCCGCCCGCGCCGTGGTCGAAGCCACCGACGACTTCGAAGTTGTCGGCGAGGCGGAGACCGGCGAGGATTCGGTCACGATGGCGCACGAGCTCAAGCCCGACCTGGTCCTGATGGATGTCAACCTGCCCGGGATCAACGGGCTCGACGCCACCCGGCAGATCCTCACGGACCTGACCCCGGTGGTGGTGCTGCTGCTGTCGACGTACGAGTACGACGAGTACGCGCCCCGCGCCGCGGAGTGCGGTGCCTCCGCCTACATCCCCAAGTCCGAGTTCATGCCCGACCGCCTCGTCGAGGCCTGGACCGAGGCGACCGCCTCCGCCGCCTAGCCCCACCTCACGGGCCGCTGCGGCGGCCAGCGTGCTAGTGGACCGTGAGCGTTCCCTTCATGCCGATCGACGCGTGGCCGGGGATGGCGCAGTAGTAGATGTACGTCCCCGGCGGTGCCGGGAAAACGATCCGGCGGTGGCCCTTGACCGGGACCCGAACGTCCACGCCGAGCTTGTCGATGGTCACCGTGTGCCAGAAGAGATCGTTATTGGTGGCGTCGATGGCGACCTGCCCGTGGGTTGCGGAGAGGCTGGTCGTCGAGTACCTGGCGCTGTGGACGCTGATCTTGAGGTCCGAGCCAGCTGCCTGCTGGGCCGTCCCCGCACCCGCCAGGCTGAAGGCTATGCCCACAGCGCTCAGGACCAGGGCCGCGGCCACCACCAGGACCGGGGCCTTCTGTCCGGCGCCCGGATCGGGGTCGCCCACCAGGTAGCCGGCGGTAGCGATCAGCCCGGTTGCCGACGTGGCGCCGAGGGCCAGCGGCAGAGCCACCGCGCCAATCGTCTCGTGCGTAGACAGGTTGGCGATGGTGGCGGTGGCCATGAAGAACAGGACGTCCAGGAAAACCAGCGAACGGACGAGGATCGGAACGACACCGCGCCGCCAGAGAAACCAGGCCGTGGTGACCGACACCACCAACCCGAAGGTCAGTGTCTCAGCGTCGCCCAGCGAAACCCCGGTGATGAGCAGCAGGGCCGCCTCGACCAGCGCGGCCGCACCCATCAGGCGGCTCCAGGTCAGGGCCGTCTGGAATCCCGGGCTCTGCGATCGGTAGGCCTTGATCTCAGCCCTCACCCGTGAGACACCACGCCGATCGGCAGCCGGATCCTGACTGTGGCCCCGGAACCGGGACTCGATACGATCTCAACCCCTCCACCGAGCGCGTCGAGACGGTCTTCCATGTTTTGCAACCCCGATCCCTTCCGGGCCGTCTTAGGGTCGAAGCCGTTGCCGTCGTCTTTGATCGCGACTGTAAGAACGCCATCGACTTCAGCCAGCTGGACCCAGGCGTTGCTGGCGCCGGCGTATTTCTGGATGTTCTGAAGCGCCTCGAGACAGCAGAAATAGGCGGCGGCCTCGGTCTCCTGCGAGTAGCGTCCGACGCCGTCGGCGTCAAGGCTGACCGGCAGCGTGGCTTTGCGGGCCTGGGACTCGATCGCCGCCGCCAGGCCCTTATCCGCGAGCAGCGGCGGGTAGATGCCCCGAGCCAGGTCTCGCAGCGTCTCGATGGCGTCATCGGCGTCCGAGGTCAACTGATCAAGCAGCTGCGATGCCTTCTCGGGGTCGCTGGCTGCGAGGGTTTTGGCCAATCCAAGCTTGACCTTCAGCGCGACCAGGTTCTGCTGGGCGCCGTCGTGGAGGTTGCGTTCAAGCCGCCGGCGCTCCTGGTCCTGCGCAGCGACCAGGCGTTGGCGGCTCTCCCGGAGGTCGCCGAGTCGCGCCTTCAGCGACTCGGTCAGCCCCGCCGTGCGCAACACCAGCCCTGCCTGGCGGGCCAGGTCCTCGAGGAGCTGCGCCTCGACCGGCTTCAGGTCCTCGCCCCCATGCTTCGTCACGGTGAGCGCCCCCAGCAGCTCGCCCCGGTGGCGGACGGGGATGGAGGTCGTGGCCTCGAGCGGGGGCAGGGCGTTACCGTCGAAGTCAACAGGCGCCGGGTCTACCTCGCCTGGCGGCCACGCGGCCGAGCGTCGCAGCGCTGGGCCGACGGCTATCCAGACTTCGGCGCGCTCCGCGGTGGTGGCGTCGGCGACCAGGCGCGCCATCCGGCCCAGCACCTCTTCCTCTGCGTAGGTCTCGGCGACGCCCTCGCTGAAGGCGGAGAGCACCTCGTACGGCGTCGCCTGCTTGCCGTAGACGAGCCGGTTGGCGAATCGTTGCAATCGCGATCGCAGGGGCTGGAAGGCGACTGCGACTATCGCGGTGGCGCCGATCGACAGCGCCAGGTTGCCGCCGCCGGCGCTGTGGACGACCGACCCGACGCCGGCCACGATCCCGACGTAGACCGCCGTGATCAGAACCGCCAGCAGGCCGTACACGATGGTGCGGTTGATGACGATGTCGATGTCGTACAAGCGGTACTTGAGGACCGATATCCCGGTGCCGATGGGGATCGCGATCAACGACCCGACGAGAATCGCTGAGCTGATTGCACCCAGGGTGCCCTGCGGTTCGTTGGTGCTGGTTGGAGCGGAGAGGATGTTGCCCACGGCGCTGGCCGCCACCCCGACCACGACGACGCCGCATGCGTAGGCGAACCATTTGAACTGCTGTCGCTGCTCGCCCGTAGACCTGCGCAGCCTGAAACCAAGCCGCACCAGGGCCGCTACCGCCAGGATCGGTATCAACGAGTACACCGCGCTGAACACGCCGAGATGGTTGCCGGTGAGGCGACCGCCGAGCTGCGCGTCCGGCCCGACCTGGACTGCACCGGTCCCTGGGTAGGTGAAGCTCGCCAGGACGACTGTCAGTGACAGCACCATGAGCACGCTCAAGGCGGTCAGGACCTTGGTCACTCGGCCCTCCAGGGAGCTGTCAGGGAAGAACAGCGGAAGGAAGACCGTGGCTATCGCTACTCCCGGGGCCCACATCCACGACCCGAACCAGGCCGACATCCAGACGAGCGGTAGTCCGCCGGGGTCAACGAATACCCCCCGGATGGTGTAGATCTGGGCGGTCGAGGTGGTGGCGAGGAACAGGCCCGAAAGTATCAGTGCCCACCCAACGCCGTTGCGAGACTGGCGCGCCACGATCATTGCGCCGAACAGAGCCGCCGGAACGCAGAACAAGATCACCGCGCCGGGAAAGCCATAGGGCCGGAATGGGTAGCTGAGAATCAGCAAATAGAGAATCACATAGGCGATGGCCTGGACGACCACGACGCCGGCCAGCGCCCAGGCGACGACGGGGGCGACCCGGCTCATAGCCCCGGAACCCCGAGCTGTCACCTCACAACCTCCAGTTCTCGCGCCGGTAGCTCACCGCTCACCCTGGTGCCTCGTCCGGGTGTGGAGTCGACCTCCAGGTGGCCGCCCAACGCATCGATGCGGTCCGCCATGTTCTGTGTCCCCGAGCCCTTCTTCTGAGAGGCGATGTCGAAGCCGGCGCCGTCGTCGGCGACCTCGAAGGTGAGCCGGCCGGCAACCTCGCCGAGACTCACCATGGCCGCGCGCGCCCCCGCATACTTCTGGACATTCTGGAGCGCCTCGAGGACGCAAAAGTACACCGCCGCCTCGATGTCCTGCGGGTACCGCCCGATGCCTCCGGCTGAAACCTCCACCGGCAGAGTCGCCTTGCGCGCCTGCGACTCGAGCGCGGCGGCGAGGCCTTTGTCCGCAAGCAGCGGGGGGTAGATACCCCGGGCGAGGTCCCGCAGCGTCTCCAACGCGTCGTCCGCGTCAGCCTTGAGCTCGGCGAGGGTCGCCCGGGCGCGAGCAGGGTCCTTGTCGGCGAACATCTCGACCAGGCCGAGCTTGACCTTGAGCGCGACCAGGTTCTGCTGGGCGCCGTCGTGCAGATTGCGCTCCAGCCGTCGGCGCTCCTCGTCCTGGGCCGCCACCAGCCGCTGTCTGGACGCACGCAGCTCCTCCAGTCGCTGCACCAGCTCTGCGGTAAGGCCCACGTTCTTGAGCACCAACCCCGCCTGCGCAGCCAGGTCGGTCAGCAGCTTCTCCTCGACCGGCGTCAGCGATTCACCCGTTCGCTTGGTCACGGCGAGAGCCCCCAAGAGATCGCCCTGGTGCCTGACTGCGACCACCCGGTCCGAGCCTGGAAGGTCGGGAAGCAACCCGTCGACGACGCGAGCCGGCTCGGTGGCCGCGGCATCCTGCGGCCACGTCGCCGCCCGCCGCATCAAGTCGCCGGCCCGCAGCCAAACCTCGGCGCGTTCCGCGCCGGTCCCCTCGGCCAGCACGCGTGCCATCCTCGGCAGCGCCTCGTCGGCGGTGTACGTCTCGGCGACGCGCTCGGAGAACTGAGACAGGACTTCGTACGGCGTCGCTCTCTTGCCGTACACCAGTCGGTTGGCGATCTTCTGCAGCCGTTCGCGCACCGGTTGGAAAGCGACCGCCACAATCGCGGTGGCCACGATCGACAGCGCCAGGTTGGGCTGCCCGCCGCTGCCGACCAGCGTTCCAACGCCGACGACGATGCCGACATAAACAGCTGTGATGAACGCCGCCAGCGCGCCGTAGACGAGGGTGCGGCTGATGACGACGTCGATGTCGTAAAGCCGGTAGCGGAAGATCGCGATCCCGATCGCGGAGGCGAGTCCCAGGACACCAAGGCTCTGCAGTATCAGGGCCGCGGCTGCCGCCGGTCCCTGGAGATGGATGAAGTCGAGCGGGCCCGCGACCGTGACCGCGTATGTCGCGGCCAGCGCAAACCACTTGAGCTGGTGTCGCGTGTCGGGGTCGGCGCGGCGATACCGGAACACCAGGGACGAGATGGATGCCAGCGCGCAACCGCCAATAATCAGGGCGGACGGTCCGAAGACTAGACCCGCCAGTGACCCGGGCGGCGGCCCATCGCCGCCGTGATGGGCAAATATCGCCCCGCGGGCCGACCACGATGTGATCGCCACCGCCGCAATGGCGAACACCAGCACCGCGCCAGAGAAGAACGCGAGCCATCGCCAGCGGGGCGAGGGCAGATGACCATTGGGGAAGAGTAGGAGCAGGAAGGTCACCAGGCTGCCCAACCCCGGCATCCACATCCAGGTGTTGATCCAGGCGAAGATCTGGGGAGCGGGAAGGCCGGCGCCCGCCAGGTAGGCAAGGTCAGCGTAGGCGCCGGCGAACTCGACCAGAGCCTGGGTGGTGCCGATGAAAAGCAGCAGCCACCCAATCAGCTCCCGCGGGCGGCGAGAGGCGATCAGGCCACCGACGATCGCCATCGACAGACCCAGCAGGAGGGAGGGCCCGAAGACCTGGCCGAGGACGTTGAGCCGCGCAGCCACCACGATGGTGAAGATCTCCATCGCCACCGTGGTAGCGGCGAGGGCCAACGCGAACAGGGGAATGGCGCGCCGGACCGACTTGAACTGTTCTGCCTTCTGAGGCGCGAGGATTTGTGTGGTCACGTTCCAGCCACCTCTGGCACCGGGATCGGGAGCCGGCCGCCGACGATTGTCGACAACCCCTCGCGCGCGACGTGGAGTGATCCGCCGAGGGCATCCAACCGGTCAGCCATGTTTGTCATACCCGCCCCGTGTTTCGCCGTGGCGGGGTCGAAGCCTCTGCCGTCGTCCCGCACTTCAAAACAGAGGTCGCCGGTGGTTTCGCGCAGACGGACGACCGCCCGATTGGCCTCCGCGTACTTCTGCACGTTCTGAAGCGCCTCCAGGCAGCAGAAGTAGACCGCCGCTTCGATGTCCTGCGGGTATCGCCCGATGCCATCCGACTCGACATCGACCGGCAGCGTCGCCTTGCGCGCCTGCGACTCGAGCGCCACCGCCAGCCCTTTGTCGGCGAGCAGCGGCGGATATATCCCACGCGCCAGATCGCGCAGCGTCTCGAGCGCCTCGTCGGCCTCTGTCTTGAGCTGCGCCACCAGCTCCTTGGCCTTGGCGGGATCCTTCTCGGCGAACGTCTCCGCCAGGCCGAGTTTGACCTTGAGGGCGACCAAGTTCTGCTGGGCGCCGTCGTGAAGATTGCGCTCCAGCCGTCGACGTTCTTCGTCCTGTGCCGCGACCAGACGCTGTCGTGAGGCGCGGAGCTCCTCGAGCCGCGCCAGCAGCTCCGCCGTGAGGCCGACGTTTTTCAGTACCAGCCCAGCCTGCGCCGCCAGGTCATCGAGCAGCTTCTCTTCGACCGGAGTCAGCGACTCACCCGCTCGCTTGGTCACCGTCAGCGCCCCCAACAGCTCGCCCTGGTGGCGCACCGGCACAGCCCGATCCGCGCCGGGCATCGAGGGCAGCGTTTCGTCGAGCACGCGCCCGGGCTCCGCGGGCGCCGAATCTTGGGGCCATGCCGCGGCCCGGCGCAAAAGGTCGTCGGCGCGCAGCCAGACCTCGGCCCTCTCGGCGCCGGTTCCCTCGGCCAGGACTTTCGCCATCCGGGGCAGGGCCTCGTCCGCGGCGTAGGTTTCGGAAACACGCTCTGAGAACTGGGATAGGACCTCGTACGGTGTCGCGCGCTTTCCGTAGACCAGTCGGTTGGCGATCTTCTGCAGGCGTTCCCGGACCGGTTGGAATGCCACGGCGACGATCGCGGTGGCCACGATGCTCAGCACCAGGTTGGGCTGGCCTCCGCTTCCAACCAATGTGCCGACGCCGACGACGATGCCGACGTAGACGGCGGTGATGAATGCTGCCAGGGAGCCGTATACCAGGGTGCGGCTGATGACGACATCGATGTCGTAGAGCCGGAACCTGAGCATGGCGATGCCCAGGCAAACCGGTGTCGACAGGGTCGCGACAAAGTTCAAAACCCCGCTCAGAATCACCAACGCGTTGTCGGGCGCTCCTTGTGGGGACGTCAGGGCCGAGACGACCAGGAACGGCGGGAGCAGGGCCATCGAATATGCCACCCACTTGATCTGCTGACGAACCTCGCTCGTGGCCCTCCGGTAGCGCAGGACGAAGGACACGAGCGCTACGACAGACAGGAGCGCGGTGCCGGCCCCGAACGTGGGCCCTATGGAGTCGCCCAAGCTGGTCACCGCCGGGATAGCCAGCGGGTTGCGAACCGGGGCGAAGGAGTAGGTGGCGAACATCTGGACTGCCACGATGCCGACGAGATTCGCGCCGCCGGCGACGCCGACCCAGCGCCATCGCCGCGTTAAGAACCGGCCGTCGGGGAAAAGCAGGATGACCAACGGAGCGAGGGCGCCCGCCGGTGCCCAGACCCAGTAGGAAAGCCACGCAGCCAATTGACCGGCAGGCAGATCTCTGTGCAGGACCAGCGCTGCGATCGAATACTCGGTGACAAAGTTTCCGGCGGTTGCGGAAACGCCCACCGCGGTGAGGAGCCAGCCGACGGGATTGCGCGGCTGCCTGCTGATGATCAGTGCACCGACGACCGGGAATCCCAGGAACGGGACTTGCGTGACGACGTCCACCCAGGTCAGGGTCGTCATTCCGGTGACATGCACGGTTCCTCGCGCCAACCCGAGCCCGATTCCAGTGACGAAGAGCACGATCACCGCTGCCGCCGTGCTCCAGGCAAGCCAGCTGGTCTTGCGCATGTTCGTCATGCCGGCACCGTCTGCCGGACTGGGATGCTTCCCCTGAGCGTCGCGCCGGCCCCGGGCTCCGAAGCGAGCTCGAAGGTACCGCCAAGAGCGTCGAGGCGATCTGACATATTGGTGAGTCCCGAGCCCTTCCTGGCCAACGCCGGGTCGAACCCTTTGCCGTCATCCTGGACTTCAAACTCGAGGGTGCCTGCCACCTCCCCCAGGCGGAGCGACACGCGCGAGGCCCCGGCGTACTTCTGAACGTTCTGCAGCGCCTCGAGACAGCAGAAGTAAACGGCGGCTTCGACGTCCTGTGGGTAGCGCCCGACGCCGTCTGCCGAGACCTCGACCGGCACGGTCGCCTTCCGTGCTTGCGACTCGAGCGCGGCGGTGAGTCCCTTGTCAGCGAGCAGCGGCGGGTAGATGCCACGTGCCAGGTCTCGCAATGTCTCCAGCGCCTCGTCGGCGTCGGCCTTGAGCTGCGTCACCAGCTCCTTGGCCCTGGCGGGATCCCTCTCCGCGAACGTCTCGGCCAGGCCGAGCTTGACCTTCAGCGCCACCAGGTTCTGTTGGGCGCCGTCGTGGAGGTTGCGCTCCAACCGCCGTCGCTCCTCGTCCTGCGCCGCCACCAGGCGCTGCCTTGACGCCCGCAGCTCGTCGAGGCGGTGTAGCAGCTCGGCAGTGAGACCCACGTTCTTGAGCACCAGCCCGGCCTGGTGAGCAAGGTCGTCGAGCAACTTCTCCTCGATTGGCGTAAGCGACTCACCGGCGCGCTTGGTGACGGTGAGGGCACCCAGCAGCTCCCCCTGATGCTGGACCGCAACGGCTCGATCCGCCCCCGCGATATCTGGGAGCTTCTGACCCACAACACCGACAGGCTCGGCAGCCGGCTGGTGGGCGCCGTTGCCCGAAGGAGACACCGGCCAAGCGGCTGTCGGCCGCAGCTCGGTGCCGGCGCGCAGCCAGACCTCGGCCCTCTCGGCGCCGGTTCCCTCGGCCAGGACTTTCGCCATTTGGGGCAGAGCCTCATCCGCGGCGTAGGTATCGGCGACACGCTCGGAGAACTGCGCCAGTACCTCATACGGGCTGGCCCGCTTGCCGTAGACCAGCCGGTTGGCGATCTTTTGCAGCCGCTCGCGGACGGGTTGGAACGCCACCGCCACGATCGCGGTGGCGACTATCGAGAGCACCAGGTTCGGCTTGCCACCACTTCCGACCAACGTGCCAACACCAACGACGATGCCCACGTATACCGCGGTGATGAAGGCCGCCAGCGACCCATATAGCAGGGTGCGGCTGATGACCAGCTCGATGTCGTACAGCCGGTACTTCAGAACCGCGATGGCGATCGCGATCGGAACCGCGGCAGTTGTGATCTCCTGGATCGTGCCGGCCCACGCAGGCGTCCGGTTGTTGCTGCTTGGGCCGATCACAGTGGCCACCGAGATGGCGATGCCGACCGCATATATGAGACCGCCGAACATGAACCACTTCAGCTGCTCGCGCTCCTGCCCCCGGGACCGCCGGAACCTGACGATCAGGCTTATGAGACACACCGCGCCGGCCAAGAAGGGGAGGAGAGCCAGCGCTTGCAGGTCGGCAAGTCGCGACGAGTCGGTGAGCACGCCACTGTCGTCGATTGCGAAGTTGGGACGGGGGATGGAGCCGATCGCCGCGCCGGCACACGCCAGCAGGAGAGTAGCCCCGCTGAGCCACGCCAACCAGCGCCACCGCGGGGTGGGCAGGCGTCCGTCGGGAAAGAGCAGGAGGCCAAACGTCAGCAGTACTGCAATCGGGGGCAGGAACAGCCACGAGCCGAGCCAGGCGGCAAAGGCGCCACCCGGCCACGAGTGCTGATGGACCGTGTTGGCCAGAACCGAATAGTCCTGGGCCAGGCTGGTCACCAGCCCGGCCAGGCCGATGAAGGCAAGGATCCAGCCCATGGGATTACGGAACTGGCGGGCTATGACCAGCGCCCCGGCCAGCGCCGTCGTGACGTTTACGAGCTCATAAAGAACGTCCTGCCCGTGGCCGTTGGGGTTCAGGTAAACCCGAACGAGGTAGCTGAGGGTGAGCAGGATAGCGATCCCGGCCGTCGCCCAGGCGATCGACTTCTGGTGACTGTTCAAGCCGCCGCTCACGTCGCTGTGGCCCCGGCTATTACCGGCAACGTGCCCCGGATACGCGTTCCTTGTCCCGGCGCCGAGTCGAGCTCGACACCGCCGCCCAGAGCGTCAAGGCGGTCCTCCATGTTCTGGGTGCCAGAGCCTTTATTTTGCGTCGCGGCGTCGAAGCCCTTGCCATCGTCCTCGACCTCGAACCGCAGCGCCCCAGCCTCCTCGCGTAGTCGTACCGTCGCCTTCGACGCGCCAGCGTATTTCTGCACGTTCTGCAGCGCCTCCAGCACGCAGAAGTAAACGGCGGCCTCGACGTCCTGCGGGTAGCGCTCGACCCCATCGGCGTCCACCTCGACGGGCAGCGTTGCCTTGCGCGCCTGCGACTCGAGCGCCACCGCCAGCCCTTTGTCGGCGAGTAGGGGAGGGTAGATGCCGCGGGCCAGGTCTCGCAGGGTCTCGAGCGCCTCATCGGCGTCGGTCTTGATCTCGCCCAGCAGCTGGCGCGCTCGGGCGGGGTCCTTGTCAGCGAAGACTTCGGCCAAGCCCAGTTTCACCTTGAGCGCAACCAGGTTCTGCTGGGCACCGTCGTGGAGGTTGCGCTCCAGGCGGCGCCGCACCTCACCGTGCGCCGCCACCAGCCGCTGCCGTGAGGCCCGTAGCTCATCGAGCCGCTGCAGCAGCTCGGCAGTCAGGCCGACGTTCTTGAGGACCAGACCGGCTTGGTGGGCGAGGTCATCGAGCAGCTTCTGTTCGATTGGAGTCAGTGACTCGCCCGGTCGCTTGGTTACGGTGAGCGCCCCCAGCAGCTCGCCCTGGTGCTGAACGGCGACCGCCCTGTCGGTGCCTTCGATCTCTGGGAGCTGCTCGTCGCGGACCGCGACGGTAGGCACTGTCGATGGCCCAGAGCCGTTCGCGAACGCAGGTTCGGGCCACGCGGCGGAAGCATGCAGCTCGTCGCCGCGGCGAAGCCAGACCGTCGCGTGCTCCGCACCGGTACCTTCGGCAAGCACGCGCGCCATCCTCGGCAAGGCCTCGTCCGCGGCATACGTTTCTGCGACCCGCTCCGAGAACTGCGAGAGCACTTCGTATGGCGTCGCCCGCTTGCCGTAGACCAGCCGGTTGGCGATCTTCTGAAGCCGCTCCCGGACCGGCTGGAAGGCAACCGCCACGATGGCTGTGGCAACGATGCTCAGCACGAGGTTGGGCTTGCCCCCGGCGCCAACCAGGGTGCCGACGCCGGCGACGATGCCCACGTACACCGCGGTGATGAACGCCGCCAGAGCGCCGTAGACCAGCGTGCGGCTGATGACGACGTCGATGCCGTACAACCGATACCTGAGCACCGCCAGGCCGATGGCGACAGAAACCAGCGGCAGCACGGTCAGGAACGCAACCCCGGCCAGAGGAGTGCCGTTGAGTGCGAAGTTGACCGGGATCAGGAGGGCGGCGAAGAAGAACCATTTGAACTGCTGCCGTTCCGGTCCGCGTGACCGGCGAAAACGCACCACCAGCGACGCGATCATGCCAATGCCAGTCGCCAGCGCCGGCAGGACAGACAGGTTCTGGATGTCCGCCGCGTGAGCGTTGATCGCCGGCACCGCGATGGGGTTCGTGACGGGGCCGTACTTGGTGCTGAGGACGGGCACCAGGGCGTTGCCAATGAACGCCATTACGAGGAATATCGCGGCGAAGAGCCAGACCACCGGCCATCTCCGCGACATGAGGCGGCCGTTCGGAAACAGCATCGGCAGGGCCACTGCAAAAAGCGCGAAAGCGACTTCCCAAACGCTGTTGTTGACCACGACCATGGCCTGGCCGAACGGCAGCGAGCCGGGGTGGAGTACGAGGGCATAGCCCATGTAGTCCTCGTTCGTGGCCGTGACGAGGGAGACGATTCCGATCGCCTGCAGGATCCAGCCGATGGGGTGGCTGCCGCGTCTCAGGACGATCAGGGCGCCGACCAGCACATAGGCCGCCAGCGTGATGGGCGCAAGCAACGAGAAGTCAGGGCCGTGGTGGATCGCAAGCTCGAGAGCTGTGATCCCCGCCGCGATTATCACGTAGACGCCGACCAGCAGGATCGCGATTGCGCTCGACAGTCGCGTCGGATGTGGTTGATCGCGCACGGGCTGCGCTACCGCCGCCCCCTCTGGCTCAGGCATACCCGCATCTTGATAGGCAGGGCGGGTTAATAGAAGGGTGTAGGCCGAACGTGGCGGAACTCCAGTTACATCGTCTGAGGTGGTACCAGCACCACCCCCTTCGAGCCGCGGAGATCAGGCTGTCGGCTGTTTGCCCCGTGTGGCTGTCACTGCGCCAACCATCAGGTCGGAGTAAGGGGCCCGAGCGCTGTGGCTGCAGCCGGGTCGGTCGTTGGCGTCGGACGCACGGCGACCGGGAGGCTGCCCTGCATTGTGGTACCCGCGCCGGGGGCCGATGTCACCGCGAGCGTGCCGCCGAGCGCATTCAGCCGGTCCTCCATGTTCTGCGTGCCCGAGCCCCTCTTCTGGATGGCGACGTCAAATCCTTTGCCGTCGTCCTCGACCTCGACGAGGAGCTCGCCATCCGTCTCGCGCAGACGAACCGTGGCCCCGGTTGCCTCGGCATACTTCTGCACGTTCTGGAGCGCCTCTAGGGCGCAGAAGTAGACCGCGGCTTCTATCTCCTGCGAGTAACGCCCGACCCCATCGGCGTCGATCTGAACCGGAAGCGTTGCCTTTCTCGCCTGCGACTCCAGCGCCGTGCCCAGCCCCTTCTCGGCCAGCAGTGGCGGATAGATCCCGCGCGCCAGGTCGCGTAGAGTCTCGAGCGCTTCGTCGGCGTCGCCTTTGATCTCGCCGAGGAGCTGACGTGCTTTGGCGGGGTCCCGATCGGCAAAACTCTCCGCCAGCCCCAGCTTGACCTTCAGCGCCACCAGGTTCTGCTGCGCGCCGTCGTGCAGGTTGCGCTCGAGCTTGCGGCGCTCGTCGTCCTGGGCCGCGACCAGGCGCTGCCGCGAGGCGCGGAGCTCCTCGAGACGTCGCAACAGGTCGGCGGTAAGGCCGACGTTCTTGAGCACCAGCCCCGCCTGGCGAGCGAGGTCATCGAGCAGCTTCTCCTCGATCGGCGTCAGCGATTCACCGGCGCGTTTGACGACGCTGAGGGCGCCCAGCAGTTCGCCCTGGTGCCGCACGGCAACAGCCCGATCGGCGCCGGCGATGTCAGGTATCTCCTGGCCCGAGACTGGAATCGCCGTGGCGGCCGGCTCGGGCCTCGCCCCATTCCCCGGCGCCGACTCCGGCCAGGAGGCTGCCGGTCGCAACTCCGAGCCGTTACGAAGCCAAACCGACGCGCGCTGCGCAGCTGTGCCCTCGGCAAGCACGCGAGCCATCCTCGGCAGCGCCTCGTCGGCCGCATAGGTCTCGGCGACGCGCTCGGAGAACTGCGAGAGCACCTCGTACGGCGTAGCCCGCTTGCCATAGACGAGCAGGTTGGCAACCTTCTGAAGGCGCTCCCGTAGCGGCTGGAAGGCCACCGCAACAATGGCTGTCGCAACGATCGACAACGCGAGGTTGGGCTGGCCGCCACTGCCCACCAAGGTGCCGACCCCGACAACGATGCCCACGTAGACGGCGGTGATGAAGGCGGCGAGCGCACCGTAGACCAGCGTCCGGCTGATGACGACGTCGATGTCGTAGAGGCGGTACTTGAGGATCGCGACTCCGATGGCGACGGGAAGTCCAAGAACTCCAAACGACTGGAGCGCGAGCGTCCCCAGCGTGAGCGGGGTGACCGGGCCCTCGGTCGAGGTGAGCGGGTAAAGCAAGAAGCCGAGCGGCAGGAAGGCCGCCACGTAGATCAGGACCTTCAGTTGATGGCGCTCCTCGCTGGAACCGCGGCGATACCTGAGCACCAGGGCGACGACGCCCAGCAGCGACGCCGCTCCAAGCATCGCGTATGCGGCGGTCTGCAACATCTCCAGGAGCGGCGTCACCGCCGCGATCCCTAGAGGGTTCTGGATCGGGCCCACCGATCCGACCGGCCGGTCCTGGACCCAGCCGACGTGGAATGCCAGCACGCCCGTCAGAAGAGCGAACCCCCCAGCCACCAGCCAGAGCGGCAGGCGCCACCGCGGACCGAGTGTACGGCCAGTCGGGAACAGAAGCAGAACCAAAAGGTTGAGGGCAGGGATCATAGGGAACATCCAGCCGGAGACCCAGGTCGCGGCCGCTTCAACCGGTAGCCCCCCGCTGACGATCAGGTGGCTGTAGATGGTGTACTCCGCAAGGAAGCCGAACAGGCCGCCCGCAAGTCCGGCACCCGCGAGCGCCATCCAGATCACGTTGTCCGGGCGGCGGCGCGCGATCAAAAGTCCGGCGACCGAGCATAGAACGCCGTTGGCCACGTACTGGAAGTCCGATGGGGTCGGCGGCGGTACGCCTTGCACCGACGCGGGGCGAAGGATCTCCAGCACCGCGCCCGCGAGGCTGGCGATCACGCCGACGGCCGTCGCCACCCAGGCGATTGCTACCGCGCGGTTTCTCACGATGATCCCGCTGCAGTGGGAACCGGAAGCGACGCCCTGACCTGGGTGCCACCACCGGGTGTCGACCAGATCGTGAGCGTGCCGTCCAGGGCGTCCAGGCGATCCGCCATGTTTTCCGTGCCCGAACCCCGCTTCTGCGTTGCCGGATCGAAGCCCGAGCCATCGTCGGTCACCTCGAAGTCGAGGGTGCCACCGTTCTCCGTGAGCCGGACGGTCGCCCTGGTGGCCGCGGCATATTTCTGCACGTTCTGGAGCGCCTCGAGCACGCAGAAATAGACCGCCGCCTCGATGTCCTGACCGTAGCGCCGGAGACCGTCGGCCTCGACCACCACCGGAAGCGTCGCCCGGCGGGCCTGAGCCTCCAGTGCCGTGGGCAGGCCCTTATCGGCAAGCAATGGGGGATAGATCCCGCGGGCGAGGTCCCGTAGCGTGTCGAGCGCCTCATCGGCGTCGCCCTTGAGCTCTGAAAGCAAGGCACGAGCTTTGGCGGGGTCCTTGTCGGCGAGGACCTCAGCCAGCCCGAGCTTGACCTTGAGGGCAACCAGGTTTTGCTGGGCGCCGTCGTGGAGGTTGCGTTCGAGGCGGCGGCGCTCTTCGTCTTGCGCCGCGACCAGGCGTTGGCGTGATGCTTGGAGGTCATCCAGCCGAGCGAGGAGCTCAGAGGTCAAGCCGACGTTCTTCAGCACCAGGCCGGCCTGCTGCGAAAGGTCATCCAGGAGCTTCTGCTCGATGGGGGTCAGCGATTCGCCGACCCGCTTGTTCACCGTGAGGGCACCGAGCAATTCGCCCTGGTGGCGAACCGCCACAGCAGTGCCGCCTGGCAGCGCGGGGAGACCCTGGCCATCAATCGGCACGGGCTCGTCCGCGACACCCTGGCCGCCGGCATCAGGCCACGCCGCGGCCTGCCTCAGCGCCGGTCCCGTTCGCACCCACACAGCCGCGAGCTCAGCGCCGGTGCCCTCGGCGAGGACTCTAGCCATTCGCGGCAAGACATCATCGGAAGCGTAGGACTCGGCTACCCGTTCCGAGAACTGGGACAGCACCTCGTACGGCGTCGCTCGGTTGCCATAGACCAGCCGATTGGCGATCTTCTGGAGTCGCTCGCGCACCGGTTGGAAGGCAACCGCCACCACGCCAGTCGCCACTATCGAAAGCAGCAGGTTGGGCCGGCCGCCACCTCCGGCCAGGGTGCCCACACCCACCACGATGCCAACGTAGACCGCCGTGATGAAAGCCGCCAGCGATCCGTAGACGAGGGCGCGGCTGATGACGACGTCGATGTCGTAGAGCCGGTACCTGAGGACGGCGACGGCCACCGAGAGAGGAATGACGGCTAGGCCGACGGAGATGATCGCCGCAATCAGCCAGTCGGCTGAGAGATTGACCAATGCGGAGGCGGCGCCGTACGACCCGATCATCAGCCCGAACAAGGCGAACGCCCCGGCGAACCACTTGATCTGGTGGCGCTCGTCCGAGCTGCCCCGGCGGTACCGCTGGACCAGGGTGAACACGCCGCAGGCAATACCGACGAGCAGGACCGCCACGTAGATGCCGTGGATAGCCGGCGCCAATCGGCCGATAGCGCCGATCCCAACCGGGTTGCCGAAGGGAGCCGAAGGTCCGCTGGTCGTGACCGAGGCTGGGCTGAATACGTAGCCGACGAGCATGAGCCCGGACGCAATCGCGATTGCCCACATGACCGGGCGCCAGCGTTTAGACAGCGTCCTTCCGTCCGGGAAGTACATCGGCAGGAAAGCCAGCGCGGCCACGACCCCCGGGACCCAGGCCCAGCTGCTGAGCCAGTTCCACCACTCCGGTGCCGGCACCCAATGCCCGCCGGCGGTCTGCGCCAGGCTCGTGAGATCACCGCTGAAGTCCTCGACAGCGAGGATCAGACCGATTACGAGGATGACCCAGCCCACGCGGTTTCCCGCTGCCCTGGAGATGATCAGGGCTCCGACGGTCGCATAGAGCGGCGCCAGGACCAGGAACATCAGCGTGTAAACATCCACCGCTCCGCTCGGCGGTCCACCCTGAGCGGTTAGGGCAAGACTCACGCAGACCGCCGCTGCCAGCGTCAAGGCCGTCGCCAGCAGCCACAGGCCCAGCGCCACAGCCGGACGCGCGCTTAGTTCTACAGACCCGTCTGCCATTGGCCCCATTCTGAGTGGCCAACCGCGACGAACCCAGGGTGCTGTCCCCTACGACGTCGGGCCGTTGTTCCCGGCCGTGAGTGGTGCCAGCACCACCCATCTGTCAGACCGGCGCCAGCTCCTCCTCGGCCACTCCAACGCCGAAGTACTTGGCCTGCGGGTGATGGAAGACGAGCGCCGAGACGCTTGCCTCGGGATCCATCATGAAGCCCTCGGTCAGCTCGACCCCAACCGTCTCGGGCCTGAGCAGTGTCCAGAGCTTGGCCTGGTCCGAAAGGTCCGGGCACGCCGGGTAGCCGAAGCTGACGCGAATGCCCTGGTAGCGCGCCTTGTGGATGTCGGCCATGGTGAAGCCTGCCGGGTCCTCGATCCCCCAGCCTCGTCGGAGGTCGTGGTGGAGCTTCTCGGCGAACGCCTCGGCGGTCTCGATCGCCAGCGCCTGGATGGTCTGCGACAGCAGGTACTCGCCCTTGTCCTTGAGCTCCTGGCTGAGCTTGCGCACCCCAGCGCCGCAGGAGGTGACGAACATCGCGACGGTGTCGGTCTCGCCCGACTCAAGTGGCGCGACGTAGTCGGCGAGGCAGAGGCGCTCGCCTTCCGGCTGGCGAGGGAACGTGAACCGGGCCAGCTCTGCTGGTGGCGAGGACCCGTTCTCTCCACCCCACGAATCAGGATTCGCGGGGACCCCGGGGTCCGGAGCCGCGAAGATGACGACGTCGTTGCCCTCGCTGCCGGCAAGGAAGTACTGGTACACGCCGCGAGCTCGGATCCAGCCGCCCTCAGCACGCTTCTTGGCGTCTTCGACGACCTCCTGCAGCTTTGCCAGCTTGGGGTCGCCGGTCTCCATGAGGCGATGCACGTTGCCCTGCATACCCAGGTGCTTGCCGTACAGCATCTGAGGGTTGAGGTAGGGCCAGAGCTCGTGCAACCGCAGCGCCAGCTCGTGGCGATCCAGGTCGGGGGCCTGGCGCGCCGGTACGACTTCCACGCTGGGCGAGCGCTCGGTGCTTGTCGAAATCGCCGGCCGGGCGGTTTTCTGGGGCGCCTCCCCGAGCTTCGCGACGCGGTCGTCGACGAGCTTCTGCAGCTCGGCGCGGCCCTCCGGCTTGGACAGCCGGTTGGCCAGCTCGAGGCCCTCCATCGCGTCTTTGGCGTAGAGCACCAGCGTCTGGTAGGTCGGCAGGATGCGGCGGTATGTGAAGTTCGGTGTCAGCGCCGCGCCGCCCACCAGCAGCGGCAGCGAGATGCCGGCGGCGCGCAGGTCCTCCGCGGTGATCACCATCTGCTGGGCCGATTTGACCAGCAGGCCGCTGAGCCCGATGAAGTCTGGCTTGTGCTCCTTGACAGCGGCTATCAACGTCTCCGGGGCCACCTTGATCCCAAGGTTGATCACGTCGTAGCCGTTGTTGCCAAGGATGATCTCGACCAGGTTCTTGCCGATGTCGTGGACGTCGCCCTTGACGGTTGCCAGCAGCAGCTTGCCCTTGCTCGAGCTTTCGGTCTTTTCCATGAAGGGCTCGAGGTGGGCGACCGCCGCCTTCATCACCTCAGCGCTCTGCAGCACCTCGGCGACGATCAGCTCGTTGGCCCCGAACAGGCGCCCGACCTCGTCCATGCCCGCCATCAGCGGGCCGTTGATGATGTCCAGCGGCGCCATACCCTCGGTGACGCGCTTCTCTTCGAGGTCTGGGATCAGTCCCTCCTTGGTGCCCTGGATGATGTAGCTGGCGATGCGCTCGTCGATGGGCAGCAGGTCGATCTGGACCCCCTGCTGCGGCTTGCGCTCCCGGAACTTCGCCGTGAAGACTGCTATGTCCTCGTCCTGGCCCTCGAACAGCAGCTTGTCGCAGAGCTCCTTCTCGTCGTCGGGGATGCTGCCGTAGCGGACCAGCTTCTCCGAGCTGACGATGGCGAAGTCCAGCCCGGCCTTGGTGGCGTGGTAGAGGTAGACGCTGTTGAGCACCTCACGGCCGGCCTCCGGTAGCCCGAACGAGACGTTGGAGATGCCGAGCACGGTTCGGGTGCCGGGGAAGCGCTCTTTCAGCTCCGTGATCGCGTTGATGGTCTGGGGCGCCGAGCCGCGGTAGTTCTCGTCGCCGGTAGCGCAGGGAAACACCAGGGGGTCCCAGATGATGTCCTCGGGCGCGATGCCGTACTTCTCGGTGAGCAGCTGGTAGCTCCGCTCGGCGACCTTGACCTTGGCCTCGGTGGTGATCGCCTGGCCCTTCTCGTCGATGCAGCCGACCACCAGCGCGGCGCCGTACTGGTGCGCCAGCGGCGCCACCGCGGCGAACCGGGTCTCGCCGTCCTCGAGGTTGACGGAGTTGAGGATCACCTTGCCCTGCGAGTAGGGGAGGGCGGTCTCGAAGACGCGTATGTCGGTGGCGTCGATGACCAGTGGCACCTTGACCAGCTTGACCGCGACCTCCAGGAAGTTGCGCATGTCGCTGATCTCGTCAGCGTCGGGGTTGCTGAGGCAGACGTCGATCAGGTTGGCGCCCGCCTTGACCTGCGCCCTGGCCACCTCCGCCGCCTCCTCCCACTGCTCGTCGACGATCAGCCGCTTGAACTTGCGGCTGCCGATCACGTTGGTTCGCTCGCCGATGATCAGCGGCCGGCTCGACTCCTCGACCTCGACATACTCGATGCCGCTGACATGGGTGACGTGCGCGGCCGTTGGCAGTTGTCGCGGCCGGAAGGCACGCGCCGCCGCGGCGATCTGGCGGATGAACTCGGGGGTGGTCCCGCAGCAACCGCCGACCAGGTTCAACCAGCCCTGCTCGGCGAACCGGCCCAGGGTCTCCGCCATCATCTCGGGCGTCTCGGAATACTGGCCCAGCTCATCCGGCAGCCCGGCGTTGGGATAGACCGAAATGAAGCTGGTGGCCATCCCGGCGAGGGTGCGGATGTGGTCGGTCATGAACTCTGGGCCGGTGGCGCAGTTGAGCCCGATCGAGGTCATGTGAGCGTGCTCGACCGATGTGTAGAAGGCGTCGACGCCCTGTCCGGCCAGCATCGTGCCCATCGGCTCGATCGTGCCCGACAACATAAGAGGTGTCCTGAAGCCGACTTCCTGGAACGCGCCCCAGATCCCCAGGATCCCGGCCTTTACGTTGCGGGTGTCCTGCGATGTCTCCAGCAGGAGGGTATCCACTCCGCCTTTGAGCAACCCCAACGCCTGGACCCGGTAGGTATCGCGCAGCTGGTCGAAGGTGATGCCGCCGGTCACGCTGATGGCCTTGGTGGTGGGGCCCATCGAGCCGGCCACGAAGCGCGGGGTGTCGAACTCAGCCGCGACCTCGCGGGCCAGTCGCGCCGCGGTGGCGCTGATCTCCTCCGCGTGGTCCTGCAGCCCGTATTCCCCGAGCACCAGCGGGGTGCTGCCGAAGGTGTCGGTGCCGACCATGTCCGAGCCCGCCTCGTAGTAGGCCCGGTGCATCTGCTTGACGATGTCGGGGCGGGTGACCACCAGGTTCTCGTTGCAGCCCTCGAGCTCGGGTCCGCCGAAGTCGTCGGCGGTGAGGTCGCAGCCCTGGAGGTAGGTTCCCTGGGCTCCGTCGAGCACGACTATCTTCTGGCGCAGCAACTCTTCGAACTGCTGGCCGCGCTCGTTGAGCGGCAGGTCGGTCGGCGGACCAGGCAATGGGTGTGCGGAATCGGCGGCCATGGTCCCTCCAATGCTACCCCGCGATCTCGCCGTCAACCCGCGAACCGCTCGCCGAGGGTGCGTTGCCGCCTTGGGACGACACCGTCGCGGCGAGAATGTGGCGTGGAGATCACCCGACTAAACGCCTCCGAGATACCCGCTGCCCTAGACGATCTCGCCGAGCTGCTCGTCGACGTGGTCGAAGGTGGTGCGTCGGTCGGCTTCGTGCTGCCCTTCACTGCGTCGGAGGCCGCTGCGTGGTGGTCGTCCAACCTCGCCGGCGTGGCCGACGGCCGCCTCGTCGTGCTGGTGGCCAGCGACGGTGGCCGGATCGTGGGCATTGTCCAGCTAAGCCTGGCGCCCTGGAGCAACGGGCGCCATCGCGCAGAGGTGAACAAGCTGCTGGTCCGCACGGCCTGGCGGCGGCGGGGCACCGCCCGAGCCCTGATGTCAGCGATCGAGGACGAGGCCCGCCAGATCGGCCGTTGGCTCCTTGTCCTGGACACCATGCGCGGGGGCGCCGCTGAGCAGCTCTACCGATCGACGGGTTGGATCGAGGTCGGTCCGATTCCCGACTACGCAGCCTGGCCGGATGGCAGCTTGGGGTCGACCGTCGTCTACTACAAGCGGCTCGAGGTCGAGCAGTACAAGCGGCTCGACGCCTAGCAGACCTTTCAGGGTGCGCTGGCGACGGATCGTGAAAGTACTGTCGCGAACCTTCTGTTTGAAGCCGACCTGATGCTAGACTCGTTTTGAGTTCGGACTCGACCAACCTGGAGGAACAAATTCGGATGGCCATCGATACCCAGCTGATCAGCCTTACAGACGACGCCGTTGGACAGCTCCGCACCATGATCGAGAAGAAGGGCAATCCCAGCCTCGGTCTTCGCGTCTGGGTCCAGGCCGGTGGCTGCTCCGGTTTCTCCTACGGCATGGCGCTTGACGATTCGCCGCTCGACGACGACGTCATCAGCTCGGTCTCCGGTCTCAAGGTCATCGTCGACGCCTCCTCGGCTCCCCACCTCCAGGGCGCCAAGGTGGACTACGTCGACAGCCTCATGGGCGCCGGCTTCACTGTCCTCAACCCCAACGCCGTTTCGAGCTGCGGCTGCGGCCACAGCTTCGAGTCGGCCCAGGGTGGTGGTGACGCCCAGGCCTGCGGCTCCGGAGGCTGCTCCCACTAAATCGTGCCGGCTGGGCGGCCGATGCGAGCCCGGCGGTCCCTCGAGCGCAGCAGCCCTACATAAAGGCGCTCATTCCTGGAATCCTCGTCGATTGGAAGCTAAGCGACGAGCCTGTCTGGACCTCGGCACCATTCCCGACTGAGGTAGGCGGCCGAGGGGATTGTCAACATCCGGCCGCTATCGTCTCGGGCGATCTGCCAGCCACCTTCGTGGACCATCCAATGGTGACGGTGGCACAGCAGGGCGAGGTCGGCGAGGTTGGTCTTGCCGCCACGACACCAGTGGACCATGTGATGAGCGGCGCAGGAGGACGGTGGGCGTTCGCAGCCTGGCCAGACGCAGTGCCGGTCACGGACATTCAGCGCCCGTCGAGTAGATCCGGGGACGACACGCCGGGATCGTCCGACGTCCACGATTGCGGAATCGGCGTCGAGCAAGACGCGAGTGACCGTGCAGTCGCAGGCCAGCCGCTCGACCATCTGTGCCGAGATCGGCAGCGAGAACTCCAGCTCGGCCGCCGGCGCCCCGGCCATTCCCATCAGCGTTTCCAATGAGGTTGTGACCTGCAGGTGAGCGCGCTGGCTGGCGCGCTGCGGGACCGCACCGTTGTCCAGCGAGACCATTGCCAGCTCGATCAGTGCGTCCGCCAGGCGGCGATCACGATGGCGATCGTCGTCAGCACCCGATCGCGTCGCCAACGGCTCGAGCGCAGTGCGCAGGACGGAGCCGCCCGCAGCGTCGAGGACGCCGCGGACGAACACCCAGCCATCTTCGCCCGAGTTGAGCTCAAGCTTCCGCGCCTCGGCAGCCTCGACCTCGTCCGCCACGTAGCCGGCCGGGTCATTGGCGTGCCGAGCGTGGTGGCAGACGTGCCTGAAGAGGCTGACGCTCACTTCCGTCGCCCGCGCCAGCAACGGCGTCTCGTCGAAACTGCGACCGCTGTCCGACTCCGAGAGAGCATTGGCGGTACGCGCCAGAAGTGCAAGGTGCGCAAATCCGATCTCGCCGTTCTCCATAGCTTCGATGCTCCGCGGGAGCACCGCGATCTGCTCGCCGACACGCACGCGCTCGGCGACGGCGTGCGAGCCCATCTGGCAGTTGTGCCGGATCCAATCAATCGGAGTGTTCGATCCGTCCAGGTCGGACTCGGAAGTGGCGGCGAACTGGGCCGCAGTCTCCGAGAATTCCAGCTCGAGCCGATCGCATTCTTGGCGAAGCCTGATCAGCTCGGCGCCCATCTTCTGGCCGCTGCGCCCGACCTTGTTGCGCGCGCAAAACGCGTCGATGGCCACAACAAGATCAGCCATCTCGTGATCCGCTGACGCAACTCCCCCTTTCCCCCCGGACATATGCCGAGTATAGCAAACAAATGTTCGTATGTCAAACAGCCACGCCTCGCTCCGTCCCCCGCGTGACAGGCCCACCCCCACGCCGCATCCCACGCCCAGCCCGGAACCCCCGGCGCCTCGCAGATCGCGCCACACGCCCGGCCCCATCACACCCCCCGCCAGGAAACCACCCACGCCTCGCCCCACAGCTGACGCGACACGCCCGCCCCTCCGCGCCGCATCGCACCCCAGCCAGGAAACCACCCACGCCTCACCCCACAGCTCGCGCGACACCCCCCCCCCCCGCCCCCCCACCCCCCCCCCCCCCCGACCCCCCCCCCCCCCCCCCCCCCCCCCCCCCCCACACCC
>Ga0210400_10000913_pt1 | contig 30644 bp, 27 predicted proteins | sample IncBWH26MmetaG_FD_155456 | JGI IMG/M metagenome (GOLD analysis project Ga0210400, IMG submission 155456) | Forest soil microbial communities from Barre Woods Harvard Forest LTER site, Petersham, Massachusetts, United States - Inc-BW-H-26-M | ecosystem: Environmental > Terrestrial > Soil >... | reverse complement strand
GTACGGGGCAATCGCACAGCAACAGTGAAATCATTGTACTTGTTCTTTGCCCGGAAGTGGACGAATAAGCCCGTTGATGAGGTACGGGTCGGTAAACTCGGTCATCTCGCCGGCGTGCTTTTCCTTAACGGGAAGCAGGCGAGCGGAAAGCGGCTTGTTCCATTTGACCGAGAGGGTGGCGACGTCGCCGATGATGCGGGCGAGTTCTTCGACGGAGGTGTCGCCGGGAAGCGGAATAGTGTCGAGGCCGGTGGCGCAGACGGCGGAGTAGCTAAGGAGTTGGTCGAGAGAGAGGCGGCCCTGATTCCAGCGTTCCGCGAGAGTGGGATCTTCGAGGACGGGAAGCATCACGCCGGAATAGCCGGTCCGCCGCGCGCCGATATCCTTGAGAGCGGATGTGATGACGCCGACGGCGGTCATGGTGCCGCTGGAGCCGAGTGGCTGTTTGGAAATGGCTTCGATGGCCGCGCCGATGGAAAGGCCCTGCGAGGAGGCGGGAGAAAGATCGAGGCCCATGTAGATCCATCCTTGCTCGCGGTCGATGCGCAGCGCGGCGTCTTCGACGTCGAATGCGGCGTTGACGAGTGCGTCGGCGATCTGGCGCTTGGCTGCGGCGAGATCGGGAGCGTTTTGGGCCGCGGTAGTGAGGAGGCCGGCGGAAGCGAGGCCGATGGCGAACTGGCGGCCGGCGCCGGTGTGATACGCCCCGGGGAAAAAGGGTGAGTAGGGCGGGACGCTGGCGTTGGCGGCGAAGTGGAAATTGCCTTCGCTGTGCTCGGTGGTTTCGGAAAGCTTTTTGATGACGCGTGCGGCGGCGTTGACGGCGGGCCAGTTGATACCCGAATCGTTGGTCACCGTGAGGTTGCCGAAAATATTTTTTGTGTTTTGCAGGACGGCGGTAAGAAGAGCGGCCTGGGCGTCGCCGTCATTTCCGGCCAGATAAGCGGAGCCGATGGACATCCGGACGTGATGCTGGTCGGCGAGGCCGTCGAGATTCTTGAAGAAACGGATGGCGTCATCGGTGGAAAGGCCCTTGGTGTATTCGGGAAAGGGTTGGGTGACGATGCGAAGCGTTTCGACGGTGTAGCCGCGGGACTCAAAGACGGTTTTCGCGTAGCCGAGGAACTTGGCGGTTTCGGCGAACTGCAACTGGTATTGCGAGCGATCCAGATTGATGAAGGCGGTGATGGTGCGGACGTGAGGCTTGTCGTTTGCAGGAGCCTTAGCGGGCGCGGGGGGTTGGGAAATGGCACACGGTGTAAATGCGAAAAGCGCTAGACAAATTGCAGCAAAATATTTGGCGTAGTTTTTCATGGGATTAGACGAAGGCGGAAATGCCCGTGATTTTTTCTCCGATGATGAGTTTGTGAATGTCGTTGGTGCCTTCATAGGTGTAGACGCTTTCGAGGTTGTTCATGTGGCGCATGATGCAGTAGTCGTCGACGATGCCGTTGGCGCCGAGGATGTCGCGGGACTTGCGCGCGGTTTCGAGGGCGATGCCGACGTTGTTCATTTTCAGCATGGAGATGTGCGAGGCGTCGGCCTTGCCTTTGTCTTTCAGGCGGCCGACGTGCAGCGCCAGCAACTGACCTTTGACGATTTCCGTGATCATCCAGGCAAGCTTTTCCTGGACGAGTTGGTGCGAGGCGATGGGCTTGTTGGCAAACTGCTTGCGCGTTTTGGCGTATTGCAGGGCGGTATCGTAACAGGCCATGGCCGCGCCCAGGGCGCCCCAACCGATACCGTAGCGCGCCTGATTCAGGCAACTAAGCGGGCCGCGCAAACCGGTGACGCCGGGAAGAAGATTGTCTTCGGGGATGGCGCAGTCGCTGAAGGCCAAGCCGGAAGTGACGGAAGCGCGCAGCGACCATTTGCCGTGGACGTCCCAGGCCTTGAAGCCGGGCGTGCCTTTCTCCACCAGGAAGCCGCGGATCTTTTCGTCTTCACATTTGGCCCAGACGACGGCGACGTCGGCGAGCGAGCCGCTGGTGATCCACATTTTCTCGCCGTTCAGAATGTATTGATTGCCCTTTTTCACGGCGCGGGTGAGCATGCCCCCGGGATTCGAGCCGAACTGCGGTTCGGTGAGGCCAAAGCAGCCGACGGCATTGCCGGATTGCAGGCGGGGCAGCCATTTCTCTTTTTGCGCGTCGCTGCCGAAGGAGTGGACCGGATACATCACCAGGGCGCCCTGAACGGAGACGAAGCTGCGCAAGCCGGAATCGCCGCGCTCGAGTTCCTGGGTCATCAGGCCGTAAGCGACGTTGGACATTCCCGCGCAACCGTAACCGTGAAGATTGGCGCCGAAGAAACCAAGTTCGCCGAGCTGCGGGATCAAGTGCTTGGGAAAAGTTCCTTCGCGGCTGTGCTTTTCGATGATGGGGATGATTTCGTTGTCGACGAACTGGCGGGCGGTCTGGCGGACAAGCTTTTCTTCGTCGTTGAGCTGGGAATCAAAGTCGATGAAATCGACACCGGGAAATGAGGGCATGAAAGATTCCTTCGTCAGGCAAAAGGCGCGACGCAGGAAGTGTAGCAAGGCAATTCAGGGAGCGGCAAGAAAACGAATCGGATTGCGGGGAGCGGGTACACTAGAAGGGAGCAGGAAAGGACGAGCGGCGTGGCGAAACGGGCGGTGAAGAAAGTCGATCCGGAGATTTTGATTTTCGACGTGGATGGCGTGCTGATTGATGTGAAAGAGACGTTTTGGCGGTCGGCGCTGCAGACGGTGGAAAAGCTGACGGGAAAGAAAGCGACCTGGGCGGAACTGCACAAGTGGAAACGCCTGCCGGGGAATAACGATGACTGGATGATGGTTTCGAGGTGGGTTACGGCAAGAGGCGTGCCGACGACGTACGAAGCGGCGCGCGAGGCGTTTCAGCCGTTCTATTGGGGGAGCAATGGCAAGCCGGGAAACGTGGCGAAGGAAAAATGGCTGATCACGCCGAAGCTGGTGGAGAAATGGGCGCGGCGGCGGGAGCTGAATTTATTTACGGGACGAACGCGGCCGGAATTTGCGTATTCGTTTGAGCGGTGGCCGGCGGCAAAATATTTTCACAAGGTCGTAACGATGGACGACGCGCCAAAGAAGCCTCACCCGGACGGCTTGCTGGCGATCCTGGGAAAGCGCGATCCGAGATCAGCGTTGTATCTTGGCGATAACGTGGATGATGCGCTGTCTGCGCAGGCGGCGGGCGTTCCGTTCATGGCGATTTTGCCGAAGGCTTCGCATGATTACCGGGATCGCGCGAAAAGGTTTCGCGATCTGGGCGCCTTGACGCTGCTGGAGCGGGCGCGGGATTTGGACCGCTGGCTGGCTTGAGCGGCGGCGGGTGCCGGCCAGTTGGGACGTTTAGCAGGTGGATCGAAAAAGCGCCCGCCCCGTAAAGCCATTCGGGGTGCAAACAACGCACCTCGGAAGGCGGCCGCTGCAAAATCACGTGCGAAAAGGTTACCTCCGGCCGGGAAAGGCGAATTCCGCGCTGGCGGGGAGTAAGATGGTGCTGGAAGCGAATCTAGAGGTAAAGGGGCACAACCCGGGAACTTTGGCGGGCGTCTGAGGGAATAGGCGTAACGGGATTCCGCGGCGCGTGTGCTGCGCAGGAAAGAAGGCCATGAAACAGATCGGAAAGATTTTTGTTTTGGGCGGAGTTGGATTGTTGCTGGGTGGCGCGGGTTCTGCCCAAGCGCCGCCGGGGCCGATTGCGCCGGTGCCTTCGCAAAGGTCGTCGTCCGAGCCGCCGCCTCCGCCACCAGTGAAGATTGTTCCCCGCACAAATATTTTGGGAGCATGGAAACTGAATCGCGACGAGAGCGACGACCCGAAAGCGAGATCGAACCAGCGCAAGGTGAATAATCCGAGCCAGGGCTCCGGAGGAACCAGCGGGCCTCGCATCGGTTTTCCGGGCGGTGGAATGGGCGGACCCGGCATGGGCGGCGGGCAGCGAGGCAACGGCGGACAACAGAAAGACACGGCGGAAGACCGCCAGCGCTACACCGAACTAATCGATCCTTCGGTCCGGCTGAAACTGGAACGCAAGGGCGAGAAGGATCCGATCGTGGAAATGTTGGGCGACCAGGGACGCAAGACGATTTTCTACACCGACGGACATAAGCCGGATGCGCCGGCTGGCGTGGGAACCGACATGGTGGAAGCCAAGTGGGACGGCAATAAGCTGGTGAGCACCGCGCCGCTGCCGAAGAAAGGGACGCTGACGCGGACTTACGAGGTTTCGCCGGATGGATTGCAGTTGTGGGAAGAGGTGGAGATGGTGATTGGGAAGGACAAGAATCCTTCGAGATTCCGGTTTGTGTACGACGCGGTGGCGCGGGAGGAGTAGCGGAGCATGTTTCGAAGAAGGCCCTTTTGAGTGCGGCAGCAGAGCTGCCGCTTTTGAGCTTTGAAGTGTGGAGAATGGCTGATTGTGATGTGACGCTGACGCCGTAAAAGCGGAGGCTTTGCCTCCGCACTCAAAAACTTACGTCGCCAATTTTGGGAGAGCTTGCTCGAGGTCGGCGATCAGGTCGGTGGTGGATTCGAGGCCGATGTTTAGGCGGACGATGCGGTGGTCGTAAGGCGGCCGGCCGGGGATGCGGCCGATGTTGTAGGCGACGGCGAGACTTGTAACACCTGCCCAGCTGTATCCCACCTTGAAAAGTTTCAGGGCGTCAACGAAGGCGAAGACCTGCTCCTGCGTGGGGCCAGGTTTGAAGACCAGCGAAAACACGCCGGAAGAGCCGAAGAAATCGCGTTTCCAGAATTCGTGGCCCGGGCATGCGGGCAACGTGGGATGAAGGACGAGTTCGACTTCGGGGCGATCGGCGAGCCACTTGGCGATCGCGAGTGCGGAGTTTTCGATGGCGGAGAGGCGCACAGCCAACGTTTGCAGGCCGCGGAGGGCCAAGCTGCAGTCGTCGGGCGAGACCGCTAGGCCGAGCATTTGCTGCGTGACGCCGAGGCGCTGATAGATGGCCCCGTCGCGGACGGTGACGGAGCCGAGAAGAAGGTCGCTGTGGCCGCCAATGTATTTGGTGACGGCTTGCATGGTGATGTCGACGCCGTGGGCGAAAGCGTCGAAGAGCACGCCGGCAGACCAGGTGTTGTCGAGGACGACTTTCACTTTGCGCGCGTGGGCCGCGGCAACGATGGCGGGAATGTCCTGGACTTCCATGGTGATGGAGCCGGGGGACTCGGTCCAGACAAGGCGGGTGTTTTCCTGCAGGAGCGCTGAAATTCCCGCGCCGATAAGGGGATCGTAGAACGTGGCGGTAACGCCGAAGCGCGAGAGAAGCTGCGCGGTGAGCTTGCGGTTCGGAAAGTAAACGCTGGTGGGGACGAGGATGTGGTCGCTCGCCTGAAGCAACGCCAGGTTGATGAGCGAGATGGCCGCCTGGCCGCCGGGAGCGAGGATGGTGTGCTTGCCGGATTCGAGTTCGCAGATGCGCGCGGCGAGTTCGAGGGCGGTGGGCGTGCCGTAGAGGCCGTAGGTGTAGCCGACTTTGTGCTGGTCCCATGTGTCTTTGACGGAGGCCGCGGAAGGAAACACGGTCGTGGAGCCGCGATAGACGGGAGTAGCGAGCGACTTGTAGCCGATGGGAATTTTGGCGTCGGAGTGAATGAGTTTCGTTTGCCAGGTCTTGGTCATGGAGACTCCTGCGCTCCAAATTGGCTGGTGGGACGCGCATCAGAAGTGCTTCAGAAGTATAGCGAGGAACGCACTTTTGGGCTGCTCGACTGCGGGGCGATTCGTTGACGCAGAGTCACGCTGAATGATATAAATTATTGTTCTGTAAGGCGGCGCAAAGCCCACCGTACGCTCCTACCGGGTCAGGGAGTCGGTCAGGCTGCCTTCCTGAAATTATAGGCGAAAACTTTTCATGTCTGATTTGGTTCACCAACTAGGCGAACTGTTCCTCCGGGCTGTGCCCGTAGCGGTCATCGTCCTCTTTTTCTACATCATCATGCGGGCCATTTTCTTTCAGCCATTGCTGAAGGTGATGGCGGAGCGCGACGCGCGCACGATTGGTGCACAAAAGGCGGCGGAAGCAGCGCAGGCCGCGGCGGCGGAAAAAGTGCGGCAGTACGAAGAGGCGCTGCGGCAGGCGCGCGCGAAGGTGTACGCGGAGCAGGAAGCCGAACGCCGGAAGTTGACGGATGAGCGCGCAGCGGCTCTGAAGGAAGCTCGTGGCAAGGCCGATGCGGAAGTGAACGCGGCGAAAGAGCGCGTGGCGGGCGAGTTTACTGGCGCGAAGAAAGATATCGAAACCCTCACTGGACAACTTGCTGTGGAAATTGCGCGCCGCATCCTGCAAGCGCCTCCGGCGCCTGGAACTCCGACGAGAGAGGCTCGATGAAGCGAGCGCGGAACGTCTACTACAGTCTTGTTGTGTGCGCGCTCGGCCTGTTATCAGCGGCGGCGGCTTTCGGCGCAGAGGAAGGCGGCGCGGCGGAGCAGTCCACCGGCATGATTTTCAAGTGGATTCATTTTGTAATCCTGGCCGGGCTCGTTTATTGGGTATTTGGAAAGCTGCTGCCGCCGGTGTTTCGCCGGAACGCAGACAACATCAGTTCCGCGATCACCAAGGCGACTGCCGCTAAGGTTGAGGCGGAGCGTAAACTGCGGGAAGCCGTTACGAAAATGGGCAACCTGGAGCGGGAGATTGCGGAATTCCGAGCTCAGGCGCAGCGCGACGCCGCGGCGGAAGTGCAACGCTTGCGCGCGGCAACGGTTTTGGACGTGGAGAAAATTCGCGCCGCCGCCAAAGCGGAAATTGAAGCGGCCGAACGCGCGGCCCGCGTGGAATTGAAGGAATTGGCGGCGAAGCTGGCCGTGGACGGCGCGGAATCGCTGGTGGCGAAGCAGATGACGCCCGCGGTCCAGGAAGCGATGATCAGCAGCTTTGTGCAGAGCCTGCAGGGGAGGCCGAATTGAGATCGGCCAGCCTGCAATACGCGACGGCACTGGCGGATATCGCCCTGGAGCAGGGCGCGGCGGAGCCGGTGAAGAAGCAGTTGGAAGAGTTCGACGCCGCGTACGCCGAGTCCGCGGAACTTCGCAACGTCTTGGCGAACCCGGCTGTGGAGCTTAGCGCGAAGCACGGAGTGATTGAAAAGCTGGCTGCGCGCATGGGCGCGAGCCGCATCGTCCGCAATTTCCTGTTTGTGGTGGTGGATAACCAGCGAACGCATCTGTTGCCGGAAATTCTGCAGGCATTTGAAGAGGTACTCCGGCAGCGGCAGGGCGTGGCGGAAGCGGAAGTGACTTCGGCGGCCGAACTCACCGCGCCGCAGAAGGCGCAACTGCAGCAGACCCTCGAGCGGCTGACTGGAAGAAAAATTCAGGCCAAGTATTCGCTGGATCCGGCAATGCTGGGCGGAGCGGTGGTCCGCATCGGCGACACGATTTATGACGGCTCGGTGCGCAACCGGCTGAACCAGATGCGGGCACGGCTGGCCGCGGAATAGGCATTCGGGAACGGAGCAGGCATGGCAAATATCAAAGCAGACGAAATAAGCAAGATACTTCGCGAACAGATCGCGAACTACGAGCAGACGGTTTCCGTGGACGAGGTCGGCGCGATCATCAGCGTCGGCGACGGCATCGCGCGCATTCATGGCTTGGAAAAGGTGATGGCCGGAGAGATGCTGGCGTTCCCGCACAATGTTTTTGGATTGGCGCTGAACCTGGAAGAGGAAGAAGTCGGCGCGGTGCTGCTGGGCGAGTCGTCGGAGTTGAAGGAAGGCGACGTAGTGAAGCGCACCAACACGATTATGTCCGTGCCGGTGGGGCCGGAGCTGATCGGGCGCGTGGTGAATCCGCTGGGCTTGCCGTTGGACGACAAGGGCCCCATCACGTCGAAGATCCGGAATCCGCTGGAGAAATTGGCGCCGGGCGTTCTGGACCGCCAACCGGTGCGCGAGCCGCTGCAGACCGGTATCAAGGCCATCGACTCGATGATTCCGATCGGCCGTGGGCAACGCGAGCTGATCATCGGCGACCGCCAGACGGGAAAGACCGCTGTCATTCTGGACACGATCATCAACCAGAAGGGCAACGACATGATCTGCATTTACTGCGCGATCGGGCAGAAACGCTCGACGATCGCGCAGGTGATCAAGGCGCTGACCGACGCGGGCGCGATGGAGTACACGATCATCGTGGCGTCTTCGGCTGCGGAGCCGGCTTCGTTGCAATACATTGCGCCGTACGCGGCTTGCGCGATGGGCGAATACTTCCGCGACAACAAGCGCCACGCGGTGACTTTTTACGACGACCTTTCGAAACACGCGCAAGCGTACCGCGAAATTTCGCTGTTGCTTCGGCGGCCTCCCGGACGCGAAGCGTTTCCTGGCGACGTGTTTTATCTCCACTCGCGCCTGCTCGAACGCGCGGCCAAGCTGAACGACAAGCTGGGAGCGGGTTCGCTGACTTCGCTGCCGGTGATTGAGACGCAGGCGGGCGACGTTTCGGCGTACATCCCGACAAACGTGATCTCGATTACCGACGGGCAGATTTACCTGGAGTCGGATCTGTTCAACGCGGGCATCCGCCCCGCGATCAACGTGGGTATTTCGGTCAGCCGCGTGGGCGGCAACGCGCAGATCAAGGCGATGCGCCAGGTGGCGGGCAGCTTGCGCCTGGACATGGCGCAGTTCCGCGAACTGGCGGCGTTCGCGCAGTTCGGCGCGGACCAGTTGGACAAGGTGACGCAGGCGCAGTTGCAGCGCGGCCAGCGTCTGACGGAAGTGCTGAAGCAGGACCAGTTCGTGCCGCTGTCGGTGGAAAAGCAGGTGCTGGTGCTGTACGTGGCCACCAGCGGCGGGTTGGACAATGTTCCCGTCGGCGAAGTGCGGAGGTTCGAGAAAGAGTTCTTGCAGTTTGCGGAAACGAACTACGCCGGCGTGCTGAAGGAAATTGCGACGAAGAAGGCGCTCGACGACGGCATCAAGGCGACGATCAAGACGGCGCTCGATGGATTCAAGGAACGCTTCACGGCCGCGCTGGCGGCGACCGCGAAGTAGGAGCCAGGCTTAAGCAGAGACCATGCCCACATTACTCGATTTCCGGCGCCGCATCCGCTCGGTGAAAAACACCCAGCAGATCACGCGCGCGATGAAGTTCGTGGCCGCGGCGAGGCTGCGGCGGGCCCAGGAGGCGGCGCTGGCGGCGCGGCCTTATGCCAAGGAACTGGTGCGCGTATTGCGTTCGACGATGGCACGGATCGAATCGCCGGAGCACCCGCTGCTGGCAAAGCGCCCGGAAGAGCGGATCCTGGTGCTGGTGCTCTCGGGAGAACGAGGGTTGGCGGGCGCATTTAACACCAACATTTTGAAGAAGGCGGCGGAGTTTTACCGCAGCAAGCCTGGGAAAAAATTCACGGTAATTCCGATCGGGAAAAAGGGCCGCGATGCGATGCGGCGGGCGGGATTCGCGTTTGCGGGTGAATATGTGAACGTGCTGTCGAAAGTCGATTATGGAATCGCGCGCGAGATTTCGAAACTGGTGACGGATTTGTACGTGGAAGAAAAAGTGGACGCGGTGTACATGGTGTTCAGCGAGTTCAAGAACGTGATTTCTGCGGACCTGACGGTGGAAAAGCTGCTTCCCGTGGAAAAGATTTCCGCAGGCGAAGGAACGGAAGCCGAGGCCGCGTCGTCGCAGATTGATTACATTTATGAGCAGCCGGAACAGCAATTGCTGGCCCGGTTGCTGCCGCGCTATGTGGAAACGCAGGTATTGCGAACTATGCTGGAATCGTGTGCGGCGGAGCACGCAGCGCGCATGACCGCAATGGAAGCGGCGACCAAGAACGCGGGAGAAGTGATTGAGGGTTTGACGCTGCACATGAACAAGGTAAGGCAAGCAGCGATTACGAAAGAGATCATTGAGATTGTCAGCGGCGCTTCATACACCGCGTAGTGACTGGTGATTAGTGACTGGTGACTGGTGAAAATCAAGAGTTATGCCGAGTTACTGGTGTGGCAAAAGGATCATGAGTTGACGTTAGAGGTCTTTCGAATTTCGGAAAAGTTTCCGCGGAGGGACATGTTCGGCATTGTTTCGCAGGTGAGGCGCTCTTCCAGTTCGGTGTGCGCCAATATTGCCGAAGGGTTCGGAAGAGGAACCACGCGAGAGTTCTTGCGGTCCTTGCAGATCTCCCGCGGAGAGCTCGAAGAGACTCGGTACTTCCTGCACTTGAGCCGGGATTTAGGAAAGATAACGCCGGAAGAGTTCGAGAGATTGAACGAGATTTGTGATTCGACTGGTCGTTTGTTAAACGCGCTGGGCACATCGTTGCGAAAGCGAATGGAGTTGAAGAACCAGTCACCAGTCACTAATCACCAGTCACGCAGCACATTGCGGCACTAGAGGAGTTAGAAATGCCAGAGCAACAAGTCGGACGAGTGATCCAGGTCATCGGGCCGGTCCTCGACATTCAGTTTGAACAGGGGCATCTGCCGGCGATTTACAACGCCGTGCGCATCACCAGCGAGGGGTTCAACTTGCCGGAACCGCTTGACGTTACGGCGGAAGTGCAGCAGCACCTGGGCGAAGGGCGCGTCCGCACGGTGGCCATGGAGCCGACGGAAGGGATGGTTCGCGGCATGAAGGCCGTGGACCTTGGCGAGCCGATCTCGGTGCCCGTGGGCCGCGCAACACTGGGGCGCGTGATGAACGTGCTGGGGAAACCCGTTGACCAATTGGGCCCGATCAAGAGCGACACCAGATATTCGATTCACCGTCCGTCGCCGGCGCTGGACCAGCAGTCCACATCGCTCGAAATGTTCGAGACGGGGATCAAGGTAGTGGACCTGATTCAGCCGTTCTTGAAGGGTGGAAAAATCGGACTGTTTGGCGGCGCTGGCGTCGGCAAAACAGTTTTGATTCAGGAATTGATTCACAACGTCGCGATGCAGCACGGCGGCGTGTCGGTGTTCGCGGGCGTCGGCGAGCGCACGCGCGAAGGAAACGACTTGTGGCTGGAGTTCCAGGAGTCCGGCGTCGTGGTTCCGGGGAATTCGGAGAAATCGCGCGCGGCCCTGATTTATGGACAGATGACCGAGCCGCCCGGAGCGCGTCTGCGCGTCGGCCTGACAGGAGTGACAGTGGCGGAATATTTCCGCGACCAGGAACACCTGGACGTGCTGCTCTTCATCGACAACATTTTCCGCTTCGTGCAGGCGGGCTCGGAAGTTTCGGCGCTGCTCGGGCGCATGCCTTCCGCCGTCGGTTACCAGCCAAACCTCAACACGGAAATTGGCGAATTGCAGGAGCGCATCACTTCCACGAAGAGCGGTTCCATCACTTCGGTGCAGGCGATCTACGTTCCGGCCGACGACTACACGGACCCCGCGCCGGCCGCAACGTTTACGCACCTGGACGCGACCACCAACCTGAGCCGCCAGATCGTGGAGCGCGGCATTTATCCCGCGGTTGACCCGTTGGCCAGTTTCTCGCGTATTCTCGATCCCCGCGTTGTGGGCCAGGAGCATTACACCGTGGCCCGCGCCGTGAAGTCGGTGCTGCAGCGCTACAAGGATCTGCAGGACATCATCGCGATTCTGGGTATCGAGGAATTGTCAGACGAAGACAAGCGCACCGTGGCGCGCGCACGGCGCATCGAGAAATTCCTTTCGCAGCCGATGTACGTGGCCGCCCAGTTCACGGGCCTCGAAGGCAAGTACGTCAAGATAGAAGACACTGTGCGCAGCTTCAAGGAAATCGTGGAAGGGAAGTACGACGAGGTTCCGGAGCAGGCGTTTTACATGGTTGGCACGATCGATGAAGTGCTCGAAAAGGCCGAGAAGATGAAGGCGGGCGTCTAGGACTGAAATGCTTCCTGAATTCATCGAATTGATCGTCGTGACGCCGGAGCGGCAACTGCTGCGCGAAAGCGTGGTGGAGGTCGCCATCCCCGGGCTGGACGGCCAGCTGGGTATTTTGCCGGGGCACGCGCCGTTGATGACGGAATTGGGAATCGGGGAGCTGTCTTACCGGGTGAGCACCTCCAGCCAACCCATTCTGCTGGCCGTAATCAGCGGATTTGCGGAAGTGCTGCCCGACCGCGTGACCGTGCTGGCGGAAACAGCGGAGCGCGCGGAAGAGATCGACGTGGCGCGGGCGGAAGAGGCCAAGGCCCGGGCGGAGAGGCGCCTGTCGGCGGGCGACACCAACCTTGATTGGGACCGGGCCAATATCGCGCTGCAGCGTTCGCTGATCCGCATTCAGGTGGCCCGGAAACACCACGGCGTCCCGGTCGAATCTCGCTAGCCCTGCGGATTTCTAATCTTTAGTTTGATGATGCGACGCGGGTATGACCCACGGCATCGAATGTGGCGGAGCAGAGCATGGAACCGATCACGATTTACAGCGCAGGCTGGTGCCCGGACTGCCGGCGGGTAAAGAATTTTCTGAAGGAACGCGGCGTAGAATTCCACGAAGTCGATATTGACCAGGACGAGGAAAGCGAAGAGCTGGTGCTTCGCGTGAATCACGGCAAGCGGAAGGTTCCCACGCTGCGGGTCGGCGAGCGGTATTTTGCTTGCAGCCCGTTTAGCGCGCAGAAGCTGGCCGACGAGTTGCGCATCCCCCTGAATTCGTGAAGCGAGTCCGCTGCCTTACCATCTTTTCAGCGCATTATCTTTTGCACATAGAGTCCCTTCTTTAGCTGGGTGGTCGCAACTTGCGCGGGCGCACCGGAGGGTTGCGGCGGGCCGGCGGCGAAGAACGCGTTGATTTGCGAGATGAGTTCGGGTTTCAATTCATTCCATTCCTGATCAATACAAGCTTTTTCCACTTCGGTGAGGTGCCACGTGAGCGGTGGGTCCTGCGGACAGCCCACGGCTGCCATGCTGCCAGTCGCCTGATTTGAAGGAACGTAGCGAGCGGTAAGGGTCGTGGCATCATACCCGCGCAGACTGAGGATTTGGAGGAGATTGGAACTGTCGGAGAGGTCGCGCACCTGCTGCCCTTCGGAGCGGACGTGAAGGATGGCGTAAGCGGGCGCGATGAGCTGGTAAAGCCAGGCGTGCGGCGTGTCGCCGGGGCCGGTCCATTGCCCATCGGGAAAAGCGTCGATGCTCAGGATGAGTATTTTCTTGTTGGGCAGCGGGTGAACGGACGTGCCGGCTGGAGGCAGGTTGGGAATGGCCGCCTTGAGCCACTTAGTCAGCGTGAACAGTCCGGAATTGTCAAAGTAGCCGCCGTCCACCAGGTGTTCCGCGTTCCCAGGCCAATCCGGGCGCGCCGCGGGAGAAACGTAGGGAAATGCGGCGGACATGCGCACTGCTGATTCGAGATTCACGTCGCGGCCGCTATAGACCTCGTGAAAACCATGCAGCGCATGGTTGGGATCGATGGCCGGCAAGGGTACCGGAAAATCCGAATTGGTGAAGACGATCGGATCGCCGGTGCGGACTTCGGTTGCGTTAAGCAAAATCACCGGCCATTTCTTTTGTAACTCCACGGCGGCCAGCGGTCGATCCGTCGGTGAAAATTGCGCATTTTTGCGCAACGCGCGTTCGAGCGCCCAGCCGCGATCCGCGCCGGGCCACAGCAGCGCGTTGATAGGCAGGATGGCGCGGCGCAAATCCGGATGAGCCAACCCCCACGCCACGGCCTCCAGGCTGGAATTTCGCGCGGCTAGGGCGCCTTGCATGTCTCCCGGCGAGGACTCCACGCAGCGAAGATAAAACATGGTTCCGACAGAGCCGCCGGAAACGCCGCTGATGGCCAGAATACTGTCGTCAAAGGAAGATCCCAGATCATTGCGCAAGCCGCAGAGCACTTCGCTGGTCCAGGCGGCGGATTGAATGCCGCCGCCCGCTGCGGCCACAACGATGACGCGATCCTGTTTTGCGGCAAGGAGATCCGCCGGGGTCAGGAGGGTTGCCTGGGCCGGTCTCGAGACCGTGTGAAATGCATGATCGGACGGCCCGAGGCGGGAAGTGAGCAGGAGAATCAGCGCGATGGGAATGAGAACGGGGATGCGAAAACGGTCAAAGTAGAAGCAAAAGGCGGACAGGGTCCAGCAGGCGAGAAGCAAAAGCAGAATCACCTGGAGCAGGACCGCATCGTAGGGCTGCAGCGGCAAATATGCGGCATCAGAAGCGAGCCGGTGATAAACGCCGCGCCCCGCAAGAATATAAAGGCCAAAACAGATTGCGGCGAGAAATCCGGCAAAGCGATGCCCGGGATAGATTTCCACGGGATTTCCGCGTTCGTCGAAGCGCCCGTAGCCGGGGCCCAGGATACGGACCAATAGCAAGTTGAGCGAGTTGCTACTGGAGAGGATGCTTTCGAGATGCAACTTCCGAAGCGGCCGTGCGTCGCTAAAGTATTTCAGGTTGCGCGAAAGCCATCCCGCTTTGCGGAACAGATAGGCAATCGGAAGAGCGAATACTTCAATCTGCGGAGCACTTCTCGGATCGGAGATGAGGAGGTCGAGTATAAAAATAGCGACGATGAATAGCGTGCCGAGCAAAGTTCCGAGCCCCGCCTGGATCCAGAATCGCACGGCCATCCCCGCGGGGTGGAGATGCGCGGCGATCATGGTTTGCTGGATGCGCAGCAGGAAGCGGAGGAAGAGAAAGCCGCCGCCGAGATACAGGAGAGCGACAATCCAAGTCGAAAGCGGCAGGCGAATGGGCATTTCGGCAGCGAGGGCGATCTCTGGAGGGGGCTGGCGCAGGCCATCGGCGCGCTCGCTGCCGTAGAGAAGAACCAGGAAACAACAACTGACGGCGCCGGAGAGAAGCAAGAAGGCCGCGAAGGTCACAAAAGCGACTTGATTGAACTCCAGATCCGCGAGGCCGTGCAGCATGGGGGTCTGCAATAGATTGGGAAACAGCCACCCGAGCACCAGTAACATCAGGATGGGAACGCGCATGAGGTAGAGATGGAGAAAAATGCGCCGCGCCATGGACACCTCCGGCTGATCAAGCAATGACGTTGACGCATACAGTAGCTAATTTCAAGGTTACGGGGAAGGAGTTCTTCTTACGGAGTAAAGCGAGCAGGCCGTGTAGCGGCCAACGTCAGGTGACCGCACACCACAGCTTGCTTGTAAGAAAGCCAGCGCTACAGGGAGGAAGGAAGAGACATGCCGTGGGTCCAGACCTGGCTGACGTTGAGGCCTTCGTCGAGCAGCAAGATGTCGGCGTCGGCGCCGGGACGCAGCGAGCCTTTCTTGAATTCGATACCAAGCAGGGCGGCGGGATTCAGCGTCAGCATCCGCAGCGCGTCGGCCAACGGCACGCCGAGCTTCACGATGTTGCGCAGCGCGCGGTCGAGCGTTAAGGTGGAGCCCGCCAGTCTCCCCTCCGAATTTCTGCAGACCCCGCCAGATACTGTCACTTCAAAAGTTCCGAGCGTGTATTTTCCGTCGGGCATTCCGGTGGCGGAGATGCCGTCACTGACGAGGATCACACGGGCTGCTCCCTTGGCCTGCAGTAAGAGGCGCATGGCGGTTTCGTCGACATGAACGCCGTCGGCGATCAGTTCGGCGGTGACTTCGGGCGTGGTGAGCACCGCGCCGATTACGCCGGATTCGCGATGCGAAAAGGGGCGCATCGCGTTGTAGACGTGGACCGCGTGATGCGCACCGCGTGTGATGGCGGCGCGGGCCTGTTCGTAGGTGGCATCGGTGTGGCCGATCGCGACGACGAGGCCGGCTTTGCGCGCGGCGTCAATGCAGGGCATGGCGCCGAGAAGTTCCGGGGCGAGGGTGAGAATTTGCGCGTTGCCTTTGGCGGCGACAACAAATTTGTCGAGCAGTTCAGCGGACGGAAGTCTCAGAAATTCCGGTGGATGGACGCCGCGGCGCGCGGCACTGATAAATGGGCCTTCGAAATGGATGCCGAGGATTTCGGCATGGGATTCGCCCGACTGGTGCTGGCGGGAAATGTATGAGGCGATGCCTTCCGCGCTGTTGCAGATGGATTCGGGGCTGGCGGTGACGGTGGTGGCCACGAAGGAAGTAGTGCCGTGGGCGGCGACCACGCGCGATATCGCTCGCAACGCGTCTTCGCTGGCCTCCATGACGTCGTGGCCGCCCGCGCCGTGAATGTGCACATCGAGGAAGCCGGGAGCGGCGATTTTGTCGTTGGCAATGATTTCGCGTGCGCCGGCGGGCAGCGTGATTGCGCCGCGGGGCCCGACCGATTCGATGACGCCGTCGCGAAAGACGATCGCGGCATCGGGGATTTCCGTGGCTGGAGTGAAGGCGCGCGCAACGTGCAGAAGAGTTGTGGACATGGCAAACGTTTATCGTAACGGAAATTCCGGCCACCGCAAAAACAAAATGGGCAGGAAATACGTTCCTGCCCGTTCGATTCGCCTTTGATGCTAATGGCTACTTAGCCATTTCGATGCTGGTGAGTTTCAGGGCGCTGCCGTCGACGGTTCCTTTGACGACGACATGGTGTCCGGCATGGGGCGCAACCTTTTCCTGCGCGTCAACGGTGTAGACCTTCTTGTCGCCCTCGTTTACGAAGACGTACTTGGCGCCGTGTTCCTTCACGCAACGGGAAGCGCACTCGGCGCTGCCTTCGGGATTTTTTGCGCCGCACATGTCATCGGAAATCCAGCCGGTCCACGAGCCGTCGGCGGGAGAAGCCATGGAAGCGGCAAGCAAGGCGAGTGCGGGTATGAAGAAAAGTCGCGATTTCATGAAGCGTCTCCTCAAAGGGATAGAGTCAGGCCAAGCGCGGACAAAATCAGGCTTGCCAGGGCCTAGAGCATGTCTAGCCGCGGAATCTTCGAGAAACTTCAGTATACAATGATACCGGTTTGGCATGGGGGCGGATCCCTTTTGAAAACGAATTGTTGCAAGGCATTCGGTGATGTCGCGTGTGGAATCTGACGATTTGCGGCGGGATGCTGCTGATTGCGGCACTGTTGGCTGGTCCTGATGGGGGGGCGCAGGGCGTGGCGCAGGGGCCACCGCCACCGCCCATGGCGAAGGCGATCAAGTGCAAAGGCCGGATTGTTCCGCAGCTTGAAGACGTCACGGAAAAAGCGGGGATTCGCTTTTCGCACACCTCGGCGCCGGAAAGCCGCTACATCATCGAATCCATGAGCGGCGGCGTGCTGCTGCTCGATTATGACCGCGACGGCTGGCTGGACATTTATTTCACGAATGCGCCGACGGTGGAAATGGCATTGAAGGGGCAGCATGCACGCGGTGCGCTTTACCACAACAACCACGACGGCACGTTCACCGATGTGACGGACAAGGCGGGCGTGGGGAAGCCTTGCTTTGCGATGGGCGGCGCGGTGGGCGATTACGACAACGACGGCTGGCCGGATATTTACGTCACCTGCTACGGCGGCAACGTGCTCTATCACAACAACGGAGATGGCACGTTCACCGACGTGACCGCCAAAGCCGGCGTGCGTGACGGGCGATTTTCAACGGGCGCGGCGTTTGGCGATTACGACGGCGACGGATTCCTGGACCTGATGGTTACCAACTATGTGGACCTGGATATTCAGCATCCACCTGTGTTCGGCAGCAGCGTCACCTGCAAATACATGGGAATTGATGTGCAGTGCGGGCCGCGCGGATTAAAGGGCGCGGGCGATTCGCTGTTTCATAACAATGGCGAGGGCACGTTCACGGACGTTTCGCGGAAGGCCGGCGTGGACGATCCAAACGGCTACTACGGCCTGACGGCTGTGTGGGCCGACTTCAACAATACAGGGCGGCCGGATATTTATGTCGCCAACGATTCGACGGCGGGATTTCTCTATCGCAACGACGGAAATGGGAAATTCACGGATATCGGACTTGAGTCCGGCACGGCGCTCGGGGAAGACGGGCACGAACAGGCCGGCATGGGCGTGGCGATTGGCGATTATCTGCACACGGGACGCCCCTCGCTGGTGGTGACGAATTTTGCTTTGGACAACAGTCCGCTCTATCGCAACGACGGCAAATGGGATTTTCAGGATGTTTCCTACCCTTCAGGCATCGGGCTACCTTCCGTGCCGTATGTGAAATGGGGCGTGGCGTTTGTGGATCTGGACAACGATGGCTGGCTGGACCTGGTCACGGTGAACGGCCACGTGTATCCGCAGGTGGATAAACTCCAGACGGGCGCGCGCTACCGCGAGCCGAAACTCGTGCAATACAACCAGGGTGACGGAACTTTCTGCGACGCAAGCGACCAATCCGGCCCGGCAATCACAGAACCGCGCGTTTCGCGCGGATTGGCGGTTGGCGATCTTTTTAACGACGGCAACATGGACCTGGTGGTGGAGGATCTGCAGGGAAGCCCGATGGTGCTGCGGAATCCCGGGCTGCCGGGGCGGCATTGGGTGAGCTTCGAACTGGCGGGTACGAAGAGCAATCGCCTCGCAATCGGGGCTCGGCTGAAACTCGTGGCTGGCGGGACGACGCAGACCGACGAAATTCACAGCGGCGGCAGTTATCTTTCGCAGAACGATCTGCGCGTGCATTTTGGGTTGGGAAGCGCGATGAAGATCGATAGCCTGGAGATACGCTGGCCTTCCGGGGCGGTGGAAACGCTGAAAAATCTGGACGCCGATAAATATTACTGCGTGCTCGAAGGACAGGGAGTGGTGCAGGCGGAAAAGATCCGGCCGGCGGGGACCGCGAAAAAACCATAAGCACGAAGCAGTTGCCATCATTCGCCCGCGGTAGAGAAACTCGGTTACAATGCTTGGCGCCAGCGCCAGATCAAACCTTTACACAAGAAAAGGAAAAATTGGATGAGGAAAACAGGGATTGTCGGAGTTGTTTCACTGGTGGCATTTGCTGCCTGCATGTCTCTTTATAACGGAAGAACCCAGGCAGCCAGCGCCGCAGCGGCTGCGTCGGGTTATAAAGTGACCGGGAAAATTCCGGTGGCCGGCGAGGGGGGATGGGATTACCTGGTGGTGGATCCCGATGCAAGGCGGCTGTACCTCTCGCACTCCACCCATGTGGTGGTCTACGACGTGGATTCTCATGCAGTGGTCGGGGACATTCCAGATACGCAAGGAGTTCATGGAATTGCTCTGGCGCCTGATCTGGGGCGGGGATTTGTAAGCAGCGGCCGCGCCAACTCCGTCACCATTTTTGATTTGAAGACGCTGAAGACGATTGCCACGGTTCCCGCGGGCACGAATCCGGATGCGATTTTGTATGACGGAGTCACCAAGCGCGTCTTCGCCTTCAACGGGCGGAGCAAGGATGCCACGGTGATTGACGCGGCGGCTGGAAAGGTCCTTGGCACGTTTCCGGTCGGCGGAAAGCCGGAATTTGCCGCGGCCGACGGCAAGGGCAGCGTGTACTTGAACGTGGAAGATACCGCCGAACTGTTGCACATCGACGCACAGAAAATGACTGTGTTGCACCGCTGGTCGCTGGCGCCCTGCAAGGAACCCACGGGACTGGCAATGGACACAAAATCGCGCCGGCTCTTCGCCGTTTGCGACAACGAAATGATGGCCGTGGTGGATGCGGACTCCGGAAAAGTGGTCGCTACGCCGAAGACGGGCGAAGGGGCCGATGCGGCGGCATTTGATCCGGCAACGAACCTGGCTTTTTCGTCCAATGGAGAGAGCGGCACGTTGACGGTGATCCATGAAGACGCGCCTGACAAATACTCCGTGGTGGAAAACGTCGCGACGAAAAAAGGCGCGCGCACCATGGCCCTCGACCTTAAATCGCATGCGCTGTACCTCCCCACAGCGGACATGATTCCCCCAGCCGCCGGGCAAAAGTGGCCAACGGTGAAACCGGGCACAATGGAGCTGCTGATCGTTTCGAAGTAACTAGAGTGTCCAAGTCCGCCGGGTCCCCGGGTTGCGCGCCGCTGGGGAACCGGCGGATTGCTTTCTGACATCGATTAAACGAGGAGCGAGGCAATGAAAGAATCCGCCGAGGGCCCAGCCGGGGCGCCGGAAACCACTGCCACGCAAACCGTATCGCGATTTAAGTGGATCGGCTGGTCCAGCCTTTTCCTGGCGCTGGTGCAAAGTGTGTGCACGATCTTCGTGGCGCTCAGCGGCTTGCGCCTTTTGCTCGGGGCGGCGGCGTTTGGCGCGGCAATCGGTGTGATGAAAATCGCCGACGAGCGAATTCACATTGACGCGGTGCGAATTCCAATGGTGACGCTCGCGCTGGCCGGTGCCGTCTTTAATTTAGTGGCGTTGTGGCAGGTGCGTCGGTTGAGGGGACGGGCGGCTTCGGCATGGAGGCAAAAGCCGGTTTCGCGGAGCAAGTTTGCTTCGGAAAAAATACAGCTGGCGCTATCGGTTCTGACGCTGATTCTGCTGGCAGTGGAATCTTACTACCACTTGCAAAACACCCACCATTTATAGCCCGCAACCTGTGGAACTCTATGTGGAGTCGTCCTTCGAATTTGTTGTTTCGCGGATCGCCTTCTCCAGGCGCGCGTGCAGCCGCTCGCTGTAACCCACCGGAAGTTCGTAAGTCCGATTGTCCGCGGTCAGAACCAGGATGTTCCGGGTGGAATCCAGAATCGCGGAGCAGACTTCGCAGTTCTCCAGGTGCTTCTCTATGTCCATGAGCAGCTTGGGATCGAGCTGCCTGTCCAGGTATTCGGAGATGTGCTCCCAAACCTGTTTGCACTCCAGCGTCATTGAAACATCCTCCCGAAGAAACCCTTCCTTGCCGGAACCGCCGTACTTAGATACGGGACGAGCATTTTCTGCAACATCATGCGCGCCCGGTGCAACCGCACTTTCGCGAGCGAAATGCTGATGCCCAGCGCGCTCGCCGTTTCTTCCTGGTTGAGTTCCTCAAGGTCCCGCAGCACCAGAACCTCGCGGTAGATGGGAGGCAACTGCTCGACGGCCTCCCGCAATTTCTGGCGCATTTCCTTTTTCTCCAGCGCCTCGGACGGGATTTCCCGCCAATCGGTCAGCACCGCAGGCGTGAAATCGCCTTCGCGTTCTTCCTTCTCCTGGTCGAGCGACTCCAGTTGAGCGGCCTTGGCTTTGCGCAGCCGCTGCCGCGCCTCGTTCATGGCGATCGTCACCAGCCATGTGCTGAACCTGGCGTCGCCGCGAAAACTTTTCAGGTGGCGGAACGCATTGATCATCACTTCCTGGGCCGCGTCTTCGGCTTCCTGGTCGTTGCGCAGCATGGTCAGTATGGAGAGATATACCATCCGCTCATAGGGGCGAATCAGTTCGTGGAAAAGCTCGGTTTCGCCCGCGATGATCCGGGCGATCAGTTCCTTTTCCCGTTCGACCGTGACCGGCATTCGGGTACGCAGGGCTCCCTTCGGCTACTCACGTAGGAGATGTAGCTCCGCCAAAGGTTACAAGAGTTTTGCTGTCGATTAAAAGAGTTTGTGGAGCGGCTTGCAAGAGAATCTGGCCCCCAGATTGATCTGCTCTAAAGCTGCAATCTGCCGGAAACCCTTGCCAATCCGCCGAATCACCGGGAACATGGAGCATCCCCGCAATGGTGCGATTCCCATTGCGTGGAGCATTCACCGATCCGCCTGGGGAATTCGGGCTTTGCGGAGCTTTCAACTGCGGGGGCGGTTCGGGAAAGGACAACCGTTCATGCAGGATAAAATTGTTTTCATCACCGGGGCGAACGGAGGGCTAGGCACCTCCGTCACGCGGGCGTTTCTGCAGCGGGGAGCGAGGGTGATCGGCGCGTCGCTACGCATAACCGCGGCCGATTTCCCGAATCCCAATTTTGAAGCGATGGCGATCGATTTCAACAAGCTGGATGAGATCAAACGCGGCGTCACAAAAATCGTGGAGCGCCATGGGCGGCTGGACATGCTTGTGCACGTGCTTGGCGGTTTTGCCGGCGGCCCTTCGATCGCCGAAACCACGGACGAGATGTGGGAACAGATGCAAAACATCAATCTTACGGCGGCGTTCCATGTCTTCCGCGAAACCATTCCTTTCCTGCGCAAATCGAAATCGGGACGGCTCATTGCGATCGGCAGCCTGACGGCCGCGCAGCCTCATGCGAATCTTGGAGCGTATGTGGCGTTCAAGGCCGCGCTCGCCATGCTGGTGCAGACGGTTGCGCTCGAAAACGCCGACGTGGGGTTGACGGCAAACGTCATCCTGCCGGGCACCATGGACACGCCCGCGAACCGCAAATCCATGCCCGAAGCCGATTTTTCGAAATGGGCGAAAACCGACGACGTGGCCGAGTTGGTGCTTTCCCTCGCGGAGGAGGAGGCCAAACATCTGACGGGGCTTGCAATACCAATCGAGGGCGGCCGAGCCTGAAACCTTTGTGATACCCCTGACTCTCATTAAAGAACCGGCTTCTTTTGCGCAGCGCAAGATCACTCGCCGGGGCTAGAGGAACCCAAGGAACGCAAGCCATGACGTCGAAACTGCTGCAATCTCCGCTTTTTTATGCCGCGGCCATTGGCGCGGCGGCCTTTTTGATTCTCTCCGCCTTTGGACGCGGTGCCGGCGTTCCCGCGCATCCCGATCCCGGGAATCCGCCCCGCATCGTGATTGTGGAATTGTTTACCTCAGAAGGCTGCTCGAGTTGCCCGCCGGCTGATGCTTTGCTGAAGGAGTTAAGCGAGCGACAGAAAGTGGAAGGAGTTGAGATCGTAGCGCTTGAGGAGCATGTGGACTATTGGAATCATCTCGGCTGGAAGGATCCGTATTCGGCAGCCGAATTTTCGCAGCGGCAAAGCGATTATGCGCATATTTTCCGCAAGGACGGCGTCTATACGCCGCAAATGGTCGTGGATGGACAGATCGAATTTGTGGGCAGCCGCAGCCTTGCGGCCAGGGAAGCGATCCAAAAGGCGGGCAATCAACCGAAGGCGGAGATTGTCCTCTCCGCCGGCGCGAATTCCTCGCCGGGCAAACCAGCGTTTGGAGTGCAGGTCGGAAGTCTGGCGGGACTTTCAGTCCACGGGGAAACGGAGCTGTGGATTGCGGTGACGGAGAAAGGCCTGCAAACGGATGTGAAAGCGGGAGAAAATTCCGGCGAAACGCTGAAACACGCCGCCGTGGTGCGCAGCCTGCGAAAAATCGATACCTTGCGCGATCCAGCGGGTTACAACGCGCAGATTCATCCCGCCATTGATCCCGGTTGGAAAAAGGAAAATTTATCCGTCGTGGTCTTTCTCGCGGAAAAAAGCTCGCACAAAATTATAGGAGCCGCCTCGGCTCCTCTTATTTCTTCGAGCGCCTCGAAGTGATCCGGGAACACTCGGACCCAGGAAGGTCAATTCCCTCCAGTTGTGCCTGGTAAGTTTTGTATTTAAAGGCGAGTGGTGAGCACTGGGCAAGTGGCCTGGCAGACGAGTTTGTAAGCGGTCGCCGAAGGGAGTTGCCCATCGGTGTGAATTCCCGCGCGGCGATTGTTTTTGCTTGCTGGATAGCTTCTTCGGAGCCTTCCGGGGCCACGTGCTGGAGAAGCGGAATCACATGGACCAGAAAAATGTCGCACTGGTGCCGCCTGAATCACGTATCTTCGGGAGAGATTGATCTTGTGCTTCTGGATGTCTCGCTCAACAACTCGGAGTGCGAGGGGCGCTCCATCAATGGAGTGGAACTCTGCCGCATGTTGAAGGAAAAGTCGCCGCGGCGTTTGCCCGTGCTGCTGGCGACGGCCCACGCCATGAGCGGTGACCGCGAACGACTGCTGGAATCGTCCGGCGCTGACGGCTATCTCGGAAAACCCGTCTACGATTCCGCGATGCTCGTGCAAAAAGTTCGTAGCCTGATCGAAAATACCCAAGCCGGATAATCACCCCATTATTCAGTTCCGAAGTACCGGATTGGAAACCTCGGGCGGAATCAGCGCGGGCATCCTCCGCCCATCGTGAAATAATTCCGTCGTCATCCATTCTGCTGTGCCGGGCGGAATTGGCCTGACCACATATGCCGACCATTCCCGTTCTGTTTTTGCTCTGCATCGATGTGCTGATCTTCCTTGCTGCCTGCTTCCTCTGGGATAGCTCCCCCCAGAAGAGAGAGAACCTGTTTCTCTCCACCCTTTTTCTATGTTCCGGAATGCCGGCGCTGATCTATCAAGTGGTGTGGCAACGGGTTCTGTTCGGGATCTACGGAGTCAACGCGGAATCGGTGGCCGCGGTGGTCAGCGCTTTCATGCTTGGATTGGGGCTGGGCGGGCTGTTGGGAGGGTGGCTTTCCTCACGCTTTCCCCGGCAGGCACTCATTCTGTTCGGACTTTCAGAGCTTGGCGTCGCCGTTTTTGGCTTGAGTTCGCTGCGGATTTTCCATTGGACCGCTGCCTTTACCGCGGGCGCGAGCTTGTTCACGGTCGTCATCTTCAGCATTCTCCTGCTCGTGGCTCCCACGGTCCTGATGGGCGCGACGCTTCCGTTGCTTGTGGAGCATTTCGTCTCTCGGTCCGGGCGAGTGGGATTGTCCGTATCGCGGCTGTATTTTGCCAACACGCTGGGCTCCGCTGTGGCTTGCTATCTTTGCGCCACCTACCTGATGCGAGGTTTTGGACAATCCGGGGCCGTCACAGTGGCGGCTTGCTTGAATACGATCATCGGGGCATCCGCTTACATTTATGGGCGCCGGCAACAACGAATCGGCGCTGGGGCCAAGGAATTCTTCTCGGAGCCGGCGAAGGAATCGCCGGTGGTAGCGCTGCCGAAGGCCATTATGCTTGCGGCGCTATCCGGATTTCTGGCCCTGGGATTCGAAATTGTATGGTTCCGCGTTTTTTCGATTGCTTCCGCAGATCGTGCCCCGGCCTTTGCTCTGCTCCTGGCGACGTATCTGGGGGGCATCGCCGCGGGAGCATACTTGTCGGAAAAATTCACGCAGAGCGCCGGGGCGGAAATTGTCCTGCGGACCATGGGAATCCTGTTGTTGGGTGCCGGGGCGATTTCTCCCTTTCTGCCGCCGCTGGTAGGCTTTTTTTCGCACAGAAATATTTCGTATCTGTGGAGCGCTCCGGCTTTTTTCGTAGTGGCGGCGCTGGTGGGCAGCGTGCTTCCGATGCTCTGCCAGTTATCGGTTGCGGCCAATGAAGACGCAGGCCGGCGAGTCAGCCTGATTTATGCCGCAAACATCGCCGGATCGGTGGCAGGGAGCCTGGGTATCGGTTTTGTCTGGCTGCAATACTCAGGCCTGCGTGCGGTTTGTCTTCAACTGAGCGTACTGGGGATTCTCGCGGGCGTGCTCGTCGTGCTCGTGATGGGTGGACGTGGCTCGTCGAAGCCTGCGTGGACCTGGGTATTGGCCGCTGTTTCTCTGTCGCTCGTTCCCGTGGCGGCGCATAGTTATCGCCTGCTGTTCGAGAAACTGGTTTTTGGGCAGCGGAGTGAGTCCAGCGTTCCGTTCGCAAAGCTGGTGGAAAACCGGAACGGAGTGATCGCCGTTACTGCGGACGGGGCGGTCTTCGGCGGTGGCGTTTACGATGGATACTTCAACACGGATCCCGAGAAGGACGTGAACATCGTTCTTCGCGCGTACGCGGTGACCGGCCTGCATCCCGCGCCGAAACGCATGCTGATGATAGGCCTGGCCTCCGGCTCCTGGGGACAGATCTTCGCGAACGATCCCCGGGTTTCGCGTTTTGATATCGTCGAAATTAATCCCGGCTACCTGCAACTGATCCCCCAATATCCAATGGTCAGATCGCTGCTGCAAAATCCAAAGACACGTCTTTACGTAGATGATGGACGCCGCTGGCTGTATGCTCACCCCGGAGAAAAATACGATCTGATCGTTGCCAACTCCACCTATCACTGGCGAGACCACAGCACCACGCTGCTCTCCAGGGAATTCTTTCAGCTTATCCTCGGACATTTGAATCCGGGGGGAATCTATTATTTCAATACGACAGAATCCAATGAAACGATTGCCACCGCCCTCAGCGTCTTCCCCTATGGAATGCGTATCGTCAATTTTCTGGCCGTGAGCGACTCCCCGCTTTCCCTCAACCGTGAGATGTGGCTGCAGAGCCTCGCTGCGTACCGGATCGATGGAATTGAGATCTTCAAACCGGAGACGCGGGAGGGACAAACCGTGCTCGCCGCCTATGGCGCCTTCGCGGATACCATTCATGAGGCTCCAAGATTTGTTGGACTGGAGAACGACTCCTCATTGCGCGCGCGCCTTGGGAGACAAAGAATCATCACCGACGACAATATGGGCCGCGAATGGGCGCCTGTGGTCGAAATTCCCTGGCGCCAATGAGGCGGAGGGCCGCGCGGGAAATTCGCATTCGCGAACTTGAGCAGGCCGAAGCAGTCGCTTCGCGGTGGTTTAAACGCTCTACCCTAGGGTGGCTTCGAGAACTTCGCGCAGTAGTTCTTTTTTTTGCGGGGTGAGCTTTCCGCCCTGCGCCGTCAGGTAGAAAACGTCTATGGCTTTCTGGCCTTCCGTGTCAATCAGAGCCACGTCAATATTGCATCCCTGGCGGGCCAGTGCGGATCCCACTTCATATAAAAGCCCTGGACGATCCTGGGTGACAACTTCCATCAGTGTTGAGTGGTCGGATGAGCCGTCGTCGAACTGAATCGAGGTCTGGAACGTAACTTTGGGAGCCCTGGCCACCGCGGCGGCGAGACGCCCCTTCAAGAGCGGCTCCAGCGGCTGCTTGCCGTTCACTACGTCCGCGATGCTTTGTTGAAAGCGCGCTCGCTCGCCGGGATTCAGTTCAAGCGTGCGGTGCATGTCCACGAAGTGGAAAGTGTCCAGCACCACGCCGGCGGTATTCGCGAAAGCGTCCGCCTTCACAATGTTCATGCCCCAGGCCGCGAGTACTCCGGAAATCGCCGCGAACAGCGCCGGACGATCCGCGGATAACAACGTAAGCTCAAAAGCATGATGGCGCTCTTTCAAGCTGGTCTGCACCGGCTGCACGCCCAGCTTTTGGTAAAGGGCAAAGTGCAGCGCCACTTCTTCCGGCGAGTGGACGGCGAGATAGCGCCTCGGAAATCCTTCCAGGAATCGTTCGATCTCCGCCTTGGACGCGGTTTCCGATTGACGGCTGACCTGGTCAAGCAAGAAGGCTTCGTCTGAGACGTGCAGCCGGTCGCGGTCCACCGTGCGGCTGAAATGATTGGAAGTGGCCACGAACAGTTGCCACAGCATCTCGGATTTCCACGGAGTCAGCGCTTCCGGATTTACGGCATGAATATCCGCATAGGTGAGCAGGCAAAGGCGCTGCAATCGTTCCTGACTGCCGACGATGGCGGCAAATCCGGAAACCGTGGAGGGATCGAAAATGTCGCGGCGCTGGACCGTGGCGGACATGTCCAGGTGATGCTCGATCAGAAAGTGCACCTCGCTTTTTTCTTCCGGGCTGAGTTTCAAGCGGGCGGCGGCCGTTTCAAGCGCCTGCAGGCTCCCGGCCACATGGCTTTCGACCGGCATGCCCTTGCCGACATCGTGAAGCAGCAACGAGAGTATCAGCAGGTCGCGCCGATCCACGGTTCGCCATAAGGGAGCGAAATGCGAGCCGCGCTGATCCGGCGGCGCCGAAAGTTCCTGCAGGTGTTCGATGGCCCGCAACGAATGCTCGTCTACGGTGTAGCGATGATAAAAATCGCGCACCACCAGCGAATCGATGGTTCTGAATTCCGGAAGGGCTTCGATGAGCAGGCCGAGGCGATGCATCGGCCGCAACGCCAGGGAAGGGAATGCGCCGGCGAGGATTTCGTTCAGCACGGGCCAGGTGATGCGCGTATTCTTTTGCTGAAGTTCCGGATGCAGCATGATGTAAGCGATGCCGCGCTCGGCGTCGCGGCTCAGCGGGATTCCGATGCGCGACGATTCCGCAAGCAACGCATAAATGGCGTTGCGGTCGGAAAACGCCTGCGCGTCGGTCAATTCCAGCAACCCATCGCGCACGGCAAATGCCCTTCCGCCGACCGTTTCAATCTTCCCACCCGGCATGGCGTTCATCAGGCGCTGCCGCAGAGAGAGCGTCGTCGCCGGGCGCTGTTCCATGTAACGCAGCAGTTGGCGGTTCAGCGTACGGGCGTGGCGGAAGTAGAGGCGCATCCATTCCGCGGCGTTGCGGCGCAGGTTGTCGTCAATCCCCAGCGAGCGCTCCGCCGCTTCGGCCTGGAGTTCGTAGGTGAGCGTATTGTCGTTGCGCCCGTTGCTGTAATGGAGGAAGCATCGAATACCGCTCAGAAACTCCACCGCGTTGCGCGTGAGTTCCTCCTCGTTTAGCTGGCTGATACGCGAGTCGAGGCGGTCGCCGGCAAGCTGGCGCATCCAGAGCGTCGCATGGTAATCGCGCAGTCCACCCGGCGCTTCTTTTACGTTAGGCTCCAGGTGAAAAATTGTGTTGCCATAGCGCGTCAGCCGTTCGCGGGTAAGGCGCTGAAGCTCCGAAAGCAGCAGCGGCCGCGCCTGCTTTTCGGGTCCCAGCAGAACCTTGGCGTCAAGTTTCTCGAAAAGTTGCGCGTCACCGTCCAGAAAGCGGCGGTCCAGCATCGCCAGATGGAATTCGGAATTGGATTCCTCGATGTGCCGGCATTCGTCCAGAGTCCGGCCAGCGGAGCTGACGCGGAAGCCGAGGTCCCACAGGGTGCGCGAAAATTCAGAAATCAGCGGCCGGAACTCTTCTTCAGCCTTTTCGCTGCCGAACAGAAACAGCAGGTCCAGGTCGGAATAGGGGAAGAGCATCTCCCGGCCGTAGCCGCCGAGGGCCAGCAGGGCCATGCCCTGCGCCGGAGCGCCGCGCACACGCAGCAATTCTCCGAACACTTTCTTGATCGTACTGTCGGCCAGCTCACACAACTGCCGGAGCGTCTCGCGGGCGCCGGCGCCGTTCTCAAATAGTTTACGAATCCGCTCCCGCTGAGCTTCGCATTGCGGCGCCAACTCAGAAAGCGGAGTGACCTGCGGTTCGTCCATCATTTTGCTTTTCGGGCGAAAGCGGGGAACCAGACCTGTGCGCAGAGAGGACATCGAGACCCTTACAGAGCGCTTTCGCCGCGTTCCTCGTTGCGGATCCGGATTGCTTCCTCAATCCGGCTCAGGAATATCTTACCGTCTCCGATTTTCCCTGTCTTGGCGCTCTTCAAAATCGTTTCCACGGCGCGGTTCACCAGGTTGTCGGGCAGCACCAGCTCCAGCTTGATCTTGGGCAGCAGATCCACGGTGTATTCCCGGCCGCGATAGACCTCCGTGTGGCCCTTCTGCCGGCCGTGGCCGCGCACTTCTGTCACGGTCATGCCATCAATGCCGATTTCCAGCAGTGCGTCCTTCACCGATTCGAACCGCGACGGCTGAATGATCGCTTCAATTTTCATCATACGGATCTATGCTCCCGCCTGGCGTGATTGCTGAATCCCATCCGAGCTTCAAGCTTCCAGGTTGTAAGCCTCTTCTCCATGTTGCGTGATGTCCAGCCCTTCGATTTCCTGTTCCTCGGTCACGCGCACGCCGGTGACGGCGTCCACGATTTTAAGTATCACAAGAGTGCCCACGATGGCGAAGACCCACGCCAGCAAAATGCCCACGAGTTGGTTCCCGACCTGGCCCCAGTGGCCGTCCAAGCCCCCGACGGCTTTTCCGTCGCCATAAATCGCATTGACGCTGGCTCGCGCGCATACGCCCGTGAGTAGCGCGCCGATGGTGCCGCCCGCGCCGTGAACTCCAAATGCGTCCAGTGAATCATCGTAGCCGAAAATGGCTTTGAATTTTGTGACCATCAGGTAGCAAAAGGCTCCTGCAATCAAGCCGATGACCAGCGCCGAGCGCGGGCCCACGAATCCCGCGGCCGGTGTAATGGCAACCAGCCCGGCAACCGCTCCCGAGATCGCGCCCAGGGCGCTGGCGCGGCCATTCTTCAGCCATTCCGCCACGCTCCAGCTTAAAGCAGCTGCGGCGGCTCCGAAATGCGTTGCCACAAACGCGCTGCTGGCCAGGCCGCCCGAAGACAGCGCGCTGCCGGCGTTGAAGCCGAACCATCCGACCCATAGCAAGCAAGCGCCGATGAAACTCAGCACCAGGCTGTGCGGAGGCATCGCCTGTTTGGGATAGCCGACGCGCTTTCCCATATAGAGGGCGCAGACCAGCGCGGAAACTCCGGACGTAATATGCACCACCGTGCCGCCGGCAAAATCCAGCGTCGGGAATCTTCCGCCAAGAGAAGCGTTCAGAAAACCGCCCTTGCCCCAGACCATGTGAGCCATCGGCGCGTAAACGATCAGGAACCACAGGGTCATAAATAAAACGGTGCCGGAAAATTTCATGCGCTCGGCGGTTGCACCGGTGATGAGCGCGGGTGTGATGACCGCGAACATCAACTGGTAGACCATGAAGGTGAGTTGCGGGATGGTGGCGGCATAATCCGCATTCGGCATCACGCCCACCCCGCGCAGCATCGCAAACTGGAAATTCCCGATCACCGGCCCGCTGCCGCCGAAGCAAAGGCTGTAGCCCACGATCGCCCAGAGCACGGTGATCAGCGCCATCAACGCGAAGCTCTGCATCATGATCGCGAGCACATTTTTGTGGCGAACCAGCCCGCCGTAAAAGAGGGCCAGGCCAGGCCCGGTCATCATCAACACCAGAGCGGCGCATACCAGCATCCAGGCGTTATCCGCGGAAGACTGCGCCGCCGCCACTTTTTGGTCCAACTGGTTCAGCCTGTCGGCGACCTTCGTTGTGGAATCCGGGGAAGCGGAACTGGAGGCGGGAGAAGCGGTGGGCGAAGAGGCG
>Ga0210400_10000911_pt1 | contig 30649 bp, 32 predicted proteins | sample IncBWH26MmetaG_FD_155456 | JGI IMG/M metagenome (GOLD analysis project Ga0210400, IMG submission 155456) | Forest soil microbial communities from Barre Woods Harvard Forest LTER site, Petersham, Massachusetts, United States - Inc-BW-H-26-M | ecosystem: Environmental > Terrestrial > Soil >... | reverse complement strand
TCATCCCCATTCATCAGTCGGCTATCCGCGAGGTTCTCCTTGTAACCCGCTTTGCCCACGAAGGTCACGTAGCGCCGCAGGTCCAGATGATACAGGTCGTGGAAGTACACACGCTCGCCCTTGGTCGTGATGTGGCCGACCGTGATCGGCTTCTTCGGCTGGTACTCCTCCGGCAAACTCAAGACGTAGTTGCCCGCACTGCAGGAAAGGAAAAGCTGCTGTGTGATGTAGTTGACGATGACGGCGAAGATTGGCACGCCGTCGCGCAGGCACGTGATGGCCGAAGAACAGCCGCTGATAGCACCGATGCCGCCGTATCGCGTTTCCCAGTCCTTCTGAACCTTCGGGTTCCGGAAAATTTTGCCCACGCGCTGGGTTTTGTCTTCCACTGTCTCGAGCATTTCCTTGATCTGCCGCGAGCGGTCCGTGGGATCGCAGAAGAAGATATTCTTGTACTTACGCGGATCTTCGGAATCGGCGAAGTTGAATTTCTCTTCGCCGGTTTCCTCAGTGATCACCACTGCGTGATGATCGTATTCGAGTAGCCGGTGCACGATGTTGATTTCCGGCGTGGCGTCCAGGCCCAACGTGTCGCTTTTGCCATAAGCCAGCACTTGGCCCAGAGCTTCGTCCGCAGTGCATGCGTTGAGGCTATAGAAAGCCGAGAGGATCGCTTGAATCGCCGCGTTGGCATGACTGACTTCAATACCCTGCATAAAGCCTCCTTGGGGTTCGGAAAAGGTTTGTTTCTTTGCCCAGAACATAGCACAATTACGAACGCAAGCACAAGGGGATCCAGACGTTGATTTCCTGAGCAACTCGCCCGCCGAAGTTGTTGCAACGAAGGCGGGTTCGTGGCATGATTTGGAAATGGAAGGAGGGGAAATGAATAAGCCTGCCTGGAGCAATGCGATCATTTTGTTTTTTATCGTCGTGCAAGCCCTGGATGGCGGGCTTACTTACATCGCGTTTTATCATTTTGGCCTCGGGATCGAAATCGAGGCCAATCCGCTGATTGTCACTCTCATCAGGATAACTGGCATAGGTAGCGCTTTGGTTTTAGTCAAAATCGTGGCCGTAGGATTTGGCTGCGTTCTGCACATCAGAAACCGCCATGGAGTCATTCTAGGACTTAGCCTTATTTATCTGGCGGCTAGTCTTATCCCGTGGACATTCCTGCTGGCGGTGCTGTAATACAAGGTCGGATACATCATCCACCTTGTTTTTTTATCCATTCAAACATTCCGCCAGGCGTTGATTTTCTAAGCAATTCGTGGGATAATTTGGGTACTTCTCGTCCGACGAAGCCTGGCTAAAGTTGGATTGACAGTTTGCCGTTTTGGGTTTAAGATTAAAATGTAAGCGGCTAAACTGGCCGCTATTTTTGTTAAGATTATTGAAATGTTCATCCCAAAAACACTTAAAATCGAAATGTTAGCCAAAATGTTTCCCGATAGGATTACTGAATTGGAAACATTATTGGACAAGACCACTAAAATATATATTGATTTTGCCAATGTTCGACCATGGTCTGGAAAATTAGGTTGGCACGTTGAACCTGTCCGGCTTAAACAATTATTTGATTCGTTTGATACTGTAAGGAGTATCCGTATTTATAATGGCACGCTTATAGGAGATCAACGATCCGAGGATGAAAATAAAACTTTAACTAAATATTACGGTGCCGACTTTGTTAATAAACCCGTTAAAATTATGCAGAAATCGATCGATATTTCCAGCATACCGATTGATTCCCCAGCAATCCTCAAAAATTTTATCCGGCCATCATTGTTACGCCAACTCCGAGTCCAGGATATCGAATATATAAATCGCCAACTTGAGAGTTTAAATAAGCGTGGCATATTGTATATCGAAGACAGAAAATGCAATTTTGATGTTGAAATTGGCAGAGATATGTTGCTTGATTTTGAACGAAATAACTGCGACTCATATATCTTATGGAGTGGCGATAGTGATTTTGCTGGTCCTATCGAACAGCTTTTGAAAGATGGGAAGAAAGTTTATATTTTTGCAACTGCCAGAAGAATCGCAAGTGAGTTAAATGATCTTGTTCCTGCGGGTTTGCATATTTATGATATTCAGAAAATCAAGAATTTTATCTGTTGGAATAAAGAAATGGATGGTCCAGCTGCGACTTCATAGACGCGAAAAGGACCCCTTTGCGGGGCCCTTAAGCTTTTGAGTTCGTGATCTTTCGATCGGAATTATTATATAGCAAGCCGTCGGCTTTGTCAAGATTTAGTCTTTGTGGATTTAACCAAAAAATAAGATAATAATCACAAGCATATGACTGAAAAAAAGTCATCGAATAAAAATTTACATAAGGCAAGTCAAGCCAAAAAAGATGAGTTTTATACTCAGCTTGTTGATATTGAAAAAGAACTAAAGCACTACAAAGACCAGTTTCGCGGCAAGGTTGTATATTGCAACTGCGACGACCCGTTTGAAAGCAATTTTTTCAAATATTTCGCTTCTAAATTTAACGAACTGAAACTCAAGAAGCTTATTACCACCAGCTATAGCGGGTCGCCAATTGTCGGCGGCCAGTTGTCATTACTTGAAGTGGCTGGCTCAAAAGGTAAGCAGCCATTAAAAATTGAAATCAATAAAGTCCCAAAAGGAGCGGACGGCTCTACCGGCTTGGGAGATGTGGAGCGTCTCCTCAAACATGATGCCAATGTCGCCACTCCGCTCAAAGGATCCGGCGATTTCCGGAGCGATGAATGTATCAAACTTCTCAAAGAGGCAGATATTGTGGTCACCAATCCACCGTTTTCTCTCTTTCGCGAATATGTCGCGCAGCTTGTTGAGCATAATAAAAAATTTTTGATTCTAGGCGACCAGAATGCTATAACCTATAAGGAAATTTTTAAGTTAATTAAAGAGAATAAATTATGGCTCGGCTATGATAACGGTGGTACAAAATGGTTCCAAGTTCCTGATGGTTATGATATTACAACAGAGTCAAGGAAAAAAATTGTAAACGGAGTAAAATATTTTAGTTTTGGTCGAATTTTGTGGTTTACAAACCTTGATACAACAAAACGCCACGAGAAAATGACTTTGTATAAAAAATATTCTCCCAAAGAGTATCCCAAATACGATAATTATAATGCAATTGAAGTTTCGAAAGTTGTTGATATTCCAATGGATTATAAAGATGCTATGGGAGTACCAGTTACTTTTGTTGACAAATATAATCCAGATCAGTTTGAAATAATCGGACATGTAGGATCTGTTGGTGCCGATGGTGTTTATTCTTTTGCAAATGCGATTTATCTGAATAAGAAGAAATTATTCAAGCGAATTTTAATTAAAATAAGAAAGTAAAAAAATAATTTTTGGGAAATTCATGTTGAGGAGCATTCAAAAAATTAAAAATTTGGGATTATTCTCAAACTATACGTGGGATAATACTTTGCCTGACTTTGATAGATATAATCTTATTTATGGCTGGAATGGCTCGGGCAAAACGACCTTATCTAAACTATTTGCATGCCTTGAAGAGGGTAGCTCGTCTGAATTTTCCAATTTGGAATATGATATTAAATGCGAAAATGGCGTCGCCAAAGAAAATGCCTTGTTTAACCAAAAAATACGAGTTTTCAATCAAGATTACATACAGAAAAATGTACAATTGATTAACGGCAAAGCAAATCCAATTTTTATTTTTGGAGAAGAAAATAAGGAAATTATTGATCAGATCAAAACTGATGAAGAAACCCTAGCAAGTCTTGAAGATCAAAAAAACTCCAAAGAAACCGAGAAAACAAAAAAGGAAATCGAAAGAGGCAATAAATTTACTGAGGTAGCAAAAATCATTGGTGCGAATCTTGTCGGCTCTTCCACTAGAAATTATCGCAAACCTGATGCTGAAAAAGATTTTGAATCTCTTACTGAAAAGAAGATTTTGAGTGCCGATGAGGTTTCAAAACAACAAGCAATTATAAGGCAAGAGCAGAAAGATAAAATTACAGGAATTACATTTGACTCTAATCTAGATTTGACCAGTACCTATGATGAAATTATCGGTATTTGCAAGGAAACTGTCGAAATAAACGTTGTCAGTAGACTTGTTGAAAACCCGGATGTTTCGAGATGGGTTGAGCATGGGTTGACATTGCATACAACAAAAAGTACACAATGCGAGTTTTGTGGATCAGCTTTGCCGGATGGCAGAATTGAAGTATTACTTGGTCATTTCAATGAAGCTGATAAAAAATTGAAGACAAAAATAGATAAAAAAATTTTTGATTTACAACAATCCATTCAAAAAACTAAAGACGAACAGCTTCCTAATAGAGCCCAGTTTTACACAGCTTTACAAACACTGTTTACTTCACGAGCAATTACTTATAATCAGGAAAAAGAAAATTATTGCCTTGAATTGTCAGCAATGATTGACGTGTTGAATACCAAGAAACAGAAGACCACCGAAGCTGTATCTTTTGCTAGGTCATTGAGTGATAACTTTCAATCAGCGCTTGGAAGCGTGAATGAACTTATAGAGCAACACAACCAAAAGAGCGATAATTTTCAAATTGAGAAAGACAATGCTGTTGAATTACTAAAAGTACACCATTTAAGTGAAATTTTTGATGACGTAAAAACTCTGGACAAAGAAATTCGCGGTTTTGAAAAAGAAATACTAAAACTTAAAAATGGCGAGGACACGAATTCTTTCGTTGGTATTACAAAATTAAAAAAGCAGATTGCTGAAAACAAAAATAAAATTTCGTCTGAACATAAAGCCTGCGATACGCTCAACAAAGAACTACAAACATTCTTGGGTAGAAATGAGATTATTTTTGAAGTATCTCCTGAAGGTGGATATTTTGTAAAGCGAAATGGTGTTATTGCTAAGAATTTAAGCGAGGGCGAAAAAACCGCGATTGCGTTTGTCTACTTTGTAGTGCATCTGAAAGACCAGAATTTTGATGTAGTCAATGGAATAATCGTTGTTGACGATCCTGTATCAAGTCTCGATTCAAACTCGTTGTTTCAAGCTTTTGCCTTTTTAAAAAACGCTGTAAAAGACGCAAAACAAATTTTTATTTTGACACACAACTTTAACTTCTTGAAGTTGATCTTGAACTGGCTAAACAGAACTACCGGACACGAATATTATATGATTAAAAATCAGTATTCGACGACTAATGGTAGAACTGCACTTATTTCAAAACTTGATAAAGAATTGAAAGATCATGAGAGCGAATATCACTATTTGTTTAAGGTTTTGTATACATTTGAAACAGACGGAAGCATAGCCTCTGTTTATCATATACCGAACATAGCTAGAAAGGTTCTTGATACTTTCTTGATGTTCCGTGTTCCAAGTTCAGAAAATTCCTACAAGAAAATGGAAAAATTAAGTTTTGATGAGAATAAGAAAGCGGCAATTTACAAATTTACTAACGATCAATCGCATATTACTGGCGATGGTTTTGATCCTTCATTGGTGCCAGAAGCGCAAAAGAATGTCCAATATTTGTTAGAGATGATTAAAGAAGTATTTCCCGAACATTATCAAATTCTTGAGAGTCAGTTTAACAGACAAAATATCTAAATTAATTATATAAATCAATCAATATGAAAATTGCATTGCATCAAATTCCGATACATAAAATAGTTGACGGGTATAAAAATAGCGAAGAGGAGGGCGTGGTTGGGTATGGCGGTAAATTGAATATCCGTCCGAAATACCAGCGTGAGTTTATTTATAAGCCTGAACAGCAAATCGCTGTCATCAATTCGGTGATGGGTAGTTTTCCGCTGAACGCGATGTATTGGGTGAAAAATAGGGATGGCAGTTTTGAAATTCTGGACGGCCAACAGCGCACTGTGAGCATCTGCAATTTTTTGGCTGGCGATTTTAACGTCATGAATCGCGGGTATCAAATGTATTTCGATAACTTGACTGAGGAAGAGAAAAAGAAAATCCGTGACTACACGCTCATGGTGTATTTTTGCGAGGGTACTGACGATGAAAAATTGGCATGGTTTAAGGTCATCAACACTGCTGGTGAAAAACTAACTCCGCAAGAATTGCTAAATGCTATTTATTCAGGGCCTTGGGTAACTGATGCTAAACGTTATTTCAGTAAGAGTAACGCGCCGGCGTATTTGTTGGCACATGATTATGTGAGCGGAGCGTTGAATCGACAAGAATATCTAGAAACAGTGCTACGCTGGATTAGCAACGATCAAATTGAAGATTACATGGGTAAGCACCAAAAAGATAAAAGCGCAGATAAATTGTGGGAATATTTTCAAGATGTGATCGTCTGGGTGCAAAAAACATTTCCAAATTATCGCCGCGAAATGGCTCATGTAGAATGGGGTGAGTTGTACAACGAATTCAAAGACAAAAAACTAGATCCGAAAAAATTGGAAAAAGAAGTGAAGGAATTAATGCAGGATGAAGATGTAACGAAAAAATCCGGCATTTATCCTTATCTCTTAACTGGAGAGGAAAAATATTTATCAATCAGAGCATTTACTGACAAAATGAAACGCGAAGCTTATGAGCGGCAAGATGAAATGTGTCCTGGAAAAAGATGTAAAAATAAAATACATTGGGATATTTCAGAAATGGAAGCCGATCACATAAAGCCTTGGCACGAGGGTGGAAAAACTATCGCACAGAATTGTCAGATGCTATGTAAGCAAGATAATAGGACTAAGTCCGGAAAGTAAAAAAAGATATGTGTGACCCATCACATTTTTTACAAGCAGGAATTGGAGCAAGCACATCACTCTATTTTTATAGTGCATTTTTTGAAGGTAACGCGGCCTTGATTGCTTTGACCACCACATTTACTTTTTTTAGACACCTGGGTTTAAGAGAAGAATTTAGAAGAAAAGAGAATATTTTAATAGGCATTTATAAAGCACAGAATTTGATTCTTAATTATGATGACATATTAACTATTCCAATGCCCAAGCTTGATGAACCTAATACAGCAGCTTGGAACGCTCGAAAAAAGGAATTAGTGGAGTTGGTTGATGCAATTGATAGATTGTGGCGTAACTTCTTTAGGTTTTTCACAGTTATGTTGCTGTTTTTATTTTTAAGTATCATGGTCCTGCCATTTAGTGATTCAATACACAGAATTCTCAGTTTAGAATTTTGGTTATTTGTTTTATTCATTTTATTTCAAGCTATAATTTTGTATTTACTTTTTATATTCTGTAAAGCATTAAGGAACAAAAAATATTAACCTTGCCGTAACGAAACAAAATGCAAACTATAATTCATACCAACAACTGATCAAACCTTCATGGGCGCCGGGAGCGAATGTTTTTGGACCAGTTTGGACCGTGCTCTATCTTATAATTGCCATTTCTTTCGGCAAAGTTTTCCTGATGGCTTGGCAAAAGCAAATCGGGTGGATGGTGGCTTTGCCGTTTGTGTTGAATTTGATTTTTAATTTTTCTTTCACTTATTTGCAGTTTGGACTCAAAAATAATTATCTGGCCGCAGTGGATATTGTGCTGGTGTTGGCCACACTGATTTGGGCCATAGTCGCGATCTATCCGCATACTCGATGGGTGGCCTACGCGCAGGTTCCATATTTATTGTGGGTAGCGTTTGCGACAGCACTACAACTGACGATTACTTATTTGAATCGATAATTTGACACGGTAATATTTAAGTTTTATATTGAATTCACGCGGCGAGTGCCGCTATTTTTATTATAAATTTATGGAAAATATAACTGTTCAAGGTCCTAACTTTGAACAAATTAAAAGAATAGACGAAAATAAGGTCGAATACTGGATGGGTCCGGATTTGATGCCGCTTTTGGGCTATCCAAATTGGCAGAAGGCTGAGGAAGTAATAGGAAGAGCCGCAAAAGCCTGTATTAACAGTGGCGAAGATGTGGATAACCATTTTAACCGAACGGTTAAAATGGTTAAGATAGGTTCAAATACTGTACGGGAAGTTCCTGATTATAAGCTGGATCGCTATGCTTGCTATTTAATTGCTCAAAACGATCACTAAAATAATTATAAATTATAAATTTTAGATTATAAATTGAGAAAGAAATTATAAATCATAGATTGCAAATTATGGAGAAGGACAATTTAATACAAAAGAAAAGCTTTGACTTTGCCTTGTCTGTTATTGGATTATATAAAATTTTACTTAAAAGTAATGAATGGGTAATTTCTAAACAATTGCTTCGAAGTGCTACTAGCATTGGGGCAAATGTGGAGGAAGCGATCGCGGGCCAAAGCAGAAAAGATTTCATTCACAAGATGTCGATTGCAAGTAAGGAAGCACGAGAGACCAGATATTGGCTTAAACTTCTCAATGAGAGTAAACTGGTTGAAGTTGATTGTGGGCCATTCTTGTTAGAAATAGATCAAATAATTTCAATACTAATAAAAATAGTTAAAACTTCAAATGAGAAAATTGTAAATGATAGATTATAGGTTTTAAATTAAAATGTGTCTAATAATTTAAAATTTATCATTTATAATTTAACATTTTATGTATTTTCTCTACATCCTCAAATGTGCGGATGGGACACTATATACTGGTATCACGACGGATCTGGTGCGTCGTAAGCGCGAGCATAATACAGGTAAGCTTGGCGCCAAATATACCCGCGGCCGCGGGCCAGTGAAGTTAGTGTACTCCCGCAAATTTCGATCCCGCAGCACCGCAAGCCGAGAAGAATACAGAATCAAAAACTTAACTCGACAACAAAAGCTGAAACTTTTGGTCGGAAACAGGAGTTGACAAGCGCGAGCTTTGGGTATATTTTGCAGATACATTAATCAATTTAAATGACTAAAAAACAAAAAATACTTTGGTTTTTAATAGTTTTACCATTAGTGCTCGGTTTTGTATACGATAAGCTATTTAGATATTCCGGGAATTGGTTGGAAGATTATCAGAATTATTTTAAATTTGGATTTATATTGTTATCTTTAGGTAGCTCTATTTGGCTATTAATAATTGCCAAGAAAGAACAAAACAAGACTTGGTTATCTTTTTCAATTTTATCTTGCATTCTTTTGTTGGTTTATTTATACATGGGATTTTCTGTTGCAAATATGAATATATGAGAAAGTTTCTAATCTTTTTATTACTTTTTTCTCTGAATCCAAGCCTTGCAGCAGCAAGGCTGATAATACCAACTGCCAATCTTACAATAGTTGTAAATAATACAGGAGCCAATGAAGGGCTCTTTCATTTTGATTTGAAAGTTTTGAATGGAGTAGCTTTTGAGGATTTCCAGGGCTTGGATTTGCAAACAAGCAATTTAACAGCCACGCAGACGATTAGCATTCCGACATTTGGTAGTGCTAAATATATGATCAAAGAAACTTTGCTAGATGGTTTGAGTGTCGGCAACTCGAATTGTACGGGCAGTAATATAGATAATAATTTTAGTTTCTCATCCAATACGATTGTCATAACCGCAGGTGGCAACATTGTCTGTACTTTTAATAACTTCGATCCAAATCTAAAGACGCCAGTTTTAATTCTCCCTGGAGTGTTAGGTTCTGAATTAACAAAGGGAAATAATTTGCTATGGTCAAATCTCAAAATGGTCTACTTGCCAGATAGTTTTATGGATCCGCTAGCTTTTAATACTGATTTGAAACCAAGTGATCCATCTCTGCAAGTATTAGATGTGATCCGTAGTAAAGATTTTGGTTTTATTCATTATGATTATTCTGATGGTTTAATCAATGATTTTGTTTCTCAAGGCTACACGGAAGGCAAGGATCTTTTTACTTTTCCATACGACTGGCGGTATGGAGCGTCGGGGAAAGATGCTGATGGAAATTTTGTAAACCTTAAGGCTTTTGAAGGACAGCTGGATTATATTTTGACGCAAACTGATGCTGGCAAGGCCGCGCATAAAGTCGATGTTATTGCTCACAGCACAGGCGGGCTGATCGCAAAGCAATACGTCATAAATCATACTAGCGACAATAAAATAAATAAATTGGTGATGGTGGGCGTACCGAATCTTGGTGCTCCGAAAGCGATAAAAGTTTTGCTTCAGGGTGACAGTTTTGATATTCCTGGTCTTTCGGATGCGGAAATGAAAAAACTTACTTTGAACATGCCTGTGGCTTATGATTTGTCTCCGAGCCAGAAATATTATGACCAGGCGGGAAGTTATCTGCATATAAAAAATTTATATAATCCAAGCGGACCAATAGAGGCTGATTTGAATTTTGCCGATGCGTGGACATGGATGACGGATCATAATTTCGCCAACCAATTGGCCATAAATGGCGCGTCGGCTCTTCACACTTCGGATTTCGATAATTTTGATCTGGCCCACTCGGGAGTGGATTTATACAACATCACAGGCTGTACACGGGCGACTTTCAGCAAAATCAATGTCAACGCGACCAAGCAAGACTCAGGATTTAGTTTTTCACATTTAAAATTGGTCACTGGGGATGACACGGTTCCTCTAGTCAGTGCCAAAAGTGTAAACGCGAGTCCGGATCATACTTTTTATGCAGTTGGGATAGAGCACGGAAGCTTGTTGTCCGGAAACGGCAGCCGGCAGGAAATTGTAAACATAGTGGCAGGCAGTAATCTGAATGTAGATCCGACCAAGATTATGAGCCAGCAAACTTTGGACAAAAATCCATCGCTTTGCAATATTCGGAAAGGGAAGTTTCTGGGAATATTCAGTCCGGTGTCGATAGAGATAGTGGATCAAGCCGGGAATCGCACGGGAATTGCTGACAACGGCAGTATCCAAAACGATGTGCCGGGAGCGGATTACGAAATCTGGGGCGAACATAAGTTTGTTTATCTTCCCACTGACAGCGGCCAGACTTATACTATAAATTTGCAAGGTACGGGCAATGGGACTTTTACTTTGGAAAGTGCGGACATGGAAAATGGAAATGCGGGCAATACGCAGAGTTTTGTAAATGTGCCGGTGACGGCCAGCATGAAAGGCCAAGTGGTGCTAACAGGCGACCAGACAAGCTTGAATTTGGACAATGATGGCAATGGGACTATAGACAAAAATTTAGTTCCGGGCGATTATACTCCCAAACCGCCTGATCCAGTGCCTGCACCGGCACCTGTATCGTATGGAGGCGGGCCAGCGCCGACTGGGATAATTTTGACAGAGAACCATGAGGGAAAAGTTTTGGGAGCAAATAAATTTGCGAATGGAATGCTGATACTGGATTCGTCGGATGGCCGGACTGTGTGGCTGGTGGTTGGAGGGAATAAGTACGGGTTTACTTCAGAAATTTCTTTTAAAAAACTCGGTTACAAATTTGAAAATGTGAATTTAGGGAGTGTGGCCGAGTTTGCGACAGCCGGGTTGATTACGGAAGACAATTTTAGTCTTTATAACTAAGACCGATTGGGCTGATTGGCTTCGAAATAAGCCGAATTTAAAAATTGTAACCATTTGCTTCCGCCCGCGTTTAAGATTTCAAACGAAGGAGGCCGGATGGCGCGATGCATTGTCGAAAGATTTGGTCCGGAAGCCACCAAAGCAACAGATTGCGCAAAGGAGCTGCTGCGGCAAGCGGAGATTCGTTTGAACGACAATTCAACCCTGGCAAAAAACGTGGACCTTTCGGAGGCTTCCTGCCGCGAAGCACAGATGTACTATATTCGTGCATGGCGCGGCCGCCAGAGGCGAAAACTCCGGATAGTGACCCACAAATCGCCGGCCAAAACGATGGAACCCCAGAAATGGGAACGGAAAGAATTGCATCCAAATCGGCGGCATGAGCATTTGCTCAGCATCGCAGCAAACCGCCGCAAGGCGGGAAGCAGTCTCAAATGATTGCATCCCGCCCCTTCTTTTTCAAAATCATTAACTAGAAACAAAATGAATTATTGGCTAATCAAATCCGAGCCGTCGAATTATTCGATCGACGATCTCAAACGCGACAAACGCACGGCGTGGACCGGCGTACGGAATTACCAGGCGCGGAATCACATGAAATCCATGTCAGTCGGCGATCTGGTGATTTTTTGGCACTCGAGCACGGAGATCATCGGCGCCGTGGGTGTGGCGAAAGTTTGCAGTAAGCCATATCCGGACGAATATCAGTTTGATCGCAAATCCGATTACTATGATGCGAAATCCACCAAAGCAAATCCGAGGTGGTGGCTGGTGGATTTTTGTTTTGTCAGTAAATTTACTCAGCCGATAACTTTGGCTGATATAAAGAGTAACAAAAAATTGGCTGGGATTATGGTCGCCAAACCTGGCGTACGCCTCTCGGTCCAGCCAGTGAGCCAACAGCATTTTGAAATTTTGACCAGTCATTGACGAGATAGTTGATTTTTTATATGCTTTTGCTGTCGTTTCATTAGGAGGCTGATCATGAGTCCGACAGCGCCGCTGATCGAAACACCACTACAGAAGCGCGAGCGCCTGCGCGGGCTGGTCCGGGCCAAAGGCATGCAACCTGGCAATGTCGAAACTGTGAGCGGCGACGGAGATGACAACATCGTCCAGCAAATCCGCGATCTCGAATCCTGGCTCGCGTTGGACTGACACATGGACATTTGAGGAGGACACATGCAGACAAGCACCATGATCGATGTCATCAAGGAGATACCTGCCGACCGGCGAGACGTCGTCTGGAAGGCAATCGCGACCACACCCCTGACCAGCGGTCAATACGTTTCTCGTCGAGGTAAGGTCTGTCCACTGTCAGCCGGCATGTTCGCGGTATCGAAGCAGCCAATTTGTCTCATGACCGGTATCTACGCGTTCGATGAGATCAGGAAGCATCTCAAGCTTTCGGAAGAGAGTATCAACAAGTTTGTGCGAGCGTGGGATCATGGCGGCTTTTTCGGCCGACGAGCTTTCGTCCGCTACGCCGGCAGAATGGCCGCGGCCTAAGTATTGCAGTTTCAACCGCTGATTTCCCGGCGGTTTTTTTATTTCAATAAAAAAACGATAGCCGACCAAAGGTCGATTATCGTTGAACGGGAGCGAAGTGAGCGATCGCTTGGGCTTCGTCGTAGAAGCGCTGCAACATACCATTGCCGCTAACCCGGATCAGGAATTTGGAGTAATTCGCGGGCGGGTTGAGCAGGACGGTTTGTCCCCCATGTCGATCATAGATCCGGCGGATGACTGTGTATTGCCAGTCTCTAAGGACTTCATGGGAGATTTGCGGGCAGTTGGTCATGTCGAGCACGAAGAGCAAGCGGTTCTGCAGTAGGTGACTGCGCAGCATTTGCCAGACTTGCTCGCAGTCATCGACGGTTATGACCGGACCGATCAAACGCACGACGTGTACTCCGTCTTTTTCTTCCACGGTAATTTGCATTGGGCCTCCTTAGGCTTGGGTCAGTATAGGTTAAATGCCAGGCTGTTTCAAGCTGCGGCGCCGGACGGAGACTTCTATTACAAAAATGAAATCAGTAATCATAATCGAAGCGGGATACAGCCAGTTGGTTATGACAAGTGAATTTAAGGCGAGTATGGATAAGGCGTATGTGAAGATGCCTACAAGCCAGGGCGCTATGGATTCTTCATTGGGGAAATAGTAAGCCTTGCGTATGGTTGGTAAAATGCCGATTGCGTCCGATATCGAAATTAAAATCACGGCGAAAAATGGATTACTAGTAACATACCACAAAAATCCGCCGAGGATTGCGCCGCTAAGCGCTATCCAATCAAATAAAGAGTATTTGACATGGCCTTGGCGAAAAGCAATTATCGCAATGCTGTAGCAAAGCAAAGCATTCATAAACATGACCCAACTCCCGGCTCCTGCTTTGGAAACGACCTGTGCGGCAAATCCTATCGAGGTCAAAGTTCCCCAAGCAAACCATGTGAAAGCGTGAGGTTTTATTTTGCCGATGTAAATTCCACGAAGGTAGATCCCGTAACTGCTTAGCTGGACTATAACAGCCAAAGCCCCTAGTAAATTTTTATAATCGTGCATATCAAAATTGTAACATAAAATCTCCGCGAATAATATTCTAATATTCTCAAGAATATTAGAATATGCTATACTGTCGATCATGAAAACGAGTAAACAGCTTGAACGACACTTTAAGGGAGTGGCTAATCATCGACGGATTCAAATTCTGACAGCAATTGCGGCAAAACCGCAAATTACTCTTGAAGAGATTTCTGAAGAGATACAATGCAATTTTAAAACAGTTTCCGAACATACCCGCCGTTTGGTTTTGGCTGGACTGGTCAATAAAAAGTATCGTGGACGAAAAGTTGAGCACAGCCTAAGTTTGTATGGGATTCGACTTTTTACAATATTAAAGACATTCTAATATTCTCAAGAATGTTAGAATGTTAATTTATGTTTTCAATTAAGAAAAAAGACAATCAAAGCAAGGCGCGGACGGGAGTTTTGCATACTGCTCACGGCGATGTGCATACACCGGTGTTTAATCCTATCGGCACCAAAGGTGCGATCAAATCGATCGCGGCTGAGGAGTTGAAATTTTGGGGCGCCGAGATGATCTTGGCCAACACTTATCACCTCTGGCAGAGGCCTGGCGACGGACTTATCGCCAAAGCCGGCGGCTTGCATAAATTTATGAATTGGAAGAGCGCGATTTTCACGGACTCCGGCGGCTTTCAGGTTTTTAGCCTGGGCAAAATGGTAAAAGTTACGGATCAGGGCGTGAAATTCCAATCCGATGTAGACGGCTCCAGCCACACGCTGACGCCGGAATTGTCGGTGCAGATCCAGCTCAACCTCGGATCGGACATAGCTTTGGTGCTCGATGAATTTCCAGCGGCGGAAGCTGACAAAAAAACCGTGGAAGCCATGGTGGAGCGAACGACGATGTGGGCCAAACGGGCCGCGATTGAGCACAAAAGATTGCTGGCTGGATCGATCAATCCCGGCCAGAAGCAATGGGGAATAGTGCAGGGGGCAATTTTTCAAGATCTGCGCAAACAATCGGCGGAAGAAATCCGAAGCCTGGATTTTCCCGGTTACTGCATCGGTGGAGTGGCCAACGGCGGCGAATCCGAAGAGCTTATGTATCAGGCTGTGAAATTTTCCATGCCGCACCTGGAAGAAGACAAGCCCAAACACCTTCTCGGTGTCGGCACGCCGCAGCAGATTGTAAATGCTGTCGCACTGGGTTGCGATAGTTTTGACTGTGTGATCCCGACCAGAGAAGCCCGCCACGGAAAATTTTATATCAACGTCAAACCGCAGGATGGCGACGGCTACAGCACGGCCAATATATTGCTCGAAAAATTCAAAGAAGATTTCACGCCGATCGACAACACTTGCAATTGCTACGGCTGTCAGAATTATACGAAAGCGTACATCCGGCATTTGTTTATGTCGCAGGAACCGCTCGGGATTCGTCTGGCGACCATGCACAATCTGAGATTTTATCTCAATCTCATGCAGCGCGTGCGCGACAGCATCGAAACCGAAAAATTCGGCGAATTGGTCAAGGTTTACAAGGACAGGACCAAGATGGTATAGTGCAGGCATTCGAACTCGGAGGACGCCAAGACTGGAGATAGCTATGACTTCAGGGGTTTCGTTCGGCGATGCGAGAGATGTCGACGGCGGGATCTTTGTTCCCGTCAAAGGCAAGATCGACATATCGACGATGGACGACTTCAAGACTCGCATCGGCAGTTTCATCCGCCAACCGGGCAAGCTCGCCATGGATTTTTCGGAAGTTACGGCCATGGACGGAAAAGGAGTGATGCTCATCCTCCAGCTTCGTCAAAACTATCCGCGTTGTGAGATCAAGCTTGTGAATGTGAGTAGGAGTTTGAAGCACAAGTTTGAGAACTATCATTTGGCGGCATGCGGCGTCGAGATCAAGTACCAGACGGAGGTGGCATGATGGCGAGGATCAAGATTGCCTCTTTTAGAGATCGCATCGTTATCACTTCTCCGAATAAGCCCCCGCCCTTAACAGCAATGCTGGCGGAGAAGCGAATTCGGGAATTATCTGATCCCCGGCCGGTATTTGTCCCACAGCTTTACGAGCAGATCGCTTTTGACTGAAAAGCGATTTTTTTATGGCTTTGACAGGCGAGTTTTTATGCCATAAAATTCTGAATAGAGTCCAAGGCGGACAATTCCTATCGGAGGTAAAATGAAGCGTTTCGTATGCTGTCTGATCCTCGTGCTGGTAATCCGGCCTTGGCCAGTCTACGCTCAAAGCAACGGCTATGAGACCATCGGTTGCTTCGGCACCAAGGCTGAGATGGTAGTACAGTTCGTGCGAGGCCATCCTGAACTCAAAGGGGCGAAGCTGGTCGAGAAAGACTCACTGACTGACCTGACGTGGCTCGCGACGAAAAACGGCAAGCAAGTGGAGTGGCATCTCGGGTTCATTCGCCAGCGATGTGCGGCACAGCCAGCCAAGTTTCAGTACGTCTTTCGCCCGGAAGAGGATTATTGGCCGACAATTCCACCGCATACCAAGACCATCGCGAAAGCGAACAGGTCGACCAAGCCTCAAGAAACACCTATTCAGCGATCTGCCCGCCGTCGCAAGTCTGGCTAGTTCAGACCACCGATGGCTTTTTTTTTGTCCGAAAATATGATAAGATTCGGATACAGAAAGGGCGTCGCAGCCAGCTTAACGAACTTAAGCATCCAGCGCCGCACAAAATTATGAAAAAACAAGAAGATAACTTAATGGACAAAATAATTAGCCTCGCCAAACGGCGCGGTTTTATATTTCCTGGATCCGAAATTTACGGCGGATTGGCGAATAGTTGGGACTACGGCCCGTTGGGTGTGGAGTTGAAAAACAACATCAAGAAACTCTGGTGGAAAATGTTTGTGCAGGAGCGCGACGATATGGTCGGCCTGGACGCGGCTTTGATTATGAATACAAAGGTTTGGGAAGCTTCCGGACATTTGAAAAATTTTAACGACCCAATGATAGAGTGTAAAAATTGTCATCAGCGATTTCGCAACGACCAAGTTTTAGAAACTAAACTCAGAGCAATTGCCGATCCTCTTTTTCCAAATCAGAAAAATTTATCTGAAGAAGATAAGAAAATATTATTTTGCTCTGTTACTAAAAGAGAACATGAGTTTACTCCATTTAAACAATTTAATTTGATGTTCAAGACTAACCTGGGACCAGTTGAAGGGAACGAAGTTTATCTTAGACCGGAAACGGCCCAAGCGATTTTTGTGGACTTCAAGCAGATTTTGGAAACTAGTCGGCAAAAAATTCCATTTGGCGTGGCCCAAATCGGAAAAGCATTTCGTAATGAAATCACCCCAGGTAATTTTATTTTCCGCACACGCGAATTTGAACAAATGGAAATTGAATACTTTGTAAAACCAAATGAATGGCAAAAGTATTTTGAACACTGGCTTGTTGAAATGAAAAAATGGATCAAAGCGGTGGGAATCGATGAAAGCAGGGTGAAATATGTCGAGATTGGCGATGAGGATCGCGCATTTTATTCCAAACGCACAATCGACGTTGAATTCGAATATCCATTTGGCCAAAAAGAATTGTATGGATTGGCTTATCGGACTGATTATGATTTAACTCAGCACCAAAATCTTTCCGGCAAGGATTTGACTTACAAAGACCCGGTAACCGGAGAAAAATTTATTCCGCATGTGATTGAACCGTCGCTGGGCGTCGACCGAACCTTGTTGGCAGTACTGCTTTCCGCGTATTCCGAATCCGAAGCCAGGTCCGGCAAAGAAGATGCGGTGCACGAAACCGAAGTCACTTTGAGGCTTCCAAAAGAACTGGCGCCAATCAAAATTGCTATCCTGCCGCTGTCACGGAAAGAAGAGCTGATCAAACCGGCGCAGGAAATTTATGCTCAACTACGCAAGTGTTGGATGTGTCAGTATGATGAAACGGCGTCGATTGGGAAAAGATACCGCAGGCAAGACGAAATTGGCACGCCATACTGCATCACCGTGGACTTTGAAACAGCCAATGATAAATCGGTAACAGTGCGCGACCGCGACACCATGCAGCAGGATCGGGTGAAAATCGGTGAATTGCTTGATTATTTCAAAAAAAAGTTGGAGAATTGTTGAAGAATGTCTATACACTCAGTTTACGAGAAAAAAATACTCAAAAATGGTTTGACTCTGCTGACGGTTCCTATCGAAGGAGCGGCATCGATCACGATGTCGATTTTCGTCAAAGCCGGCAGCCGCTATGAAGAAACGCGCATCAACGGAATTTCACATTTCCTGGAGCATCTGCATTTCAAAGGCACGAAAAAATTTCCCACTGCCAAAAGCCTGTCAGAGACAGTGGATCAGATTGGCGGGGAATTCAACGCCAACACCGGCAAAGAGCACACTCAGTATTTTATCCGCGCGGCATACGAGCATCTGCCGCTGGTGTTCGACGTACTCACCGACATGCTCAAGCATCCGCTTTTCGACGAGCGGGAAATGGAACGCGAAAAAGGCGTGATCATCGAAGAAATAAATATGTACAAAGACAATCCGCAGATCCACGTCGAATCGCTGTTTGAAGAAACCCTGTGGCCAAACCAGCCGCTGGGCCGCGACATCGCGGGCAGTGCGGAAGTGATCCGTTCCATCAAGCGGCCGGACATACTCGATTACCGGCAAAGATTTTATCAGCCGGGCAATATGATAATCGCCGTGGCCGGCAATTTCGATCAAAAACAACTGGAAGACCTGGTCGGCAAACACTGGGAAGATGTGTTCAACAAAAAATGCGGGGGATTTAAGCCTGCCGTCGAAAAACAATCAGCGCCGCGGCTGGCCGTGGAAAATAAAGTTACGGAGCAGGCGCACATGATCGTGGGCTTCGGCGCATATGCTTACCGCCACAAAAACAATTATCCTCTGCGGATCCTATCGACAGTGCTGGGCGGCGGCATGAGTTCGCGCATGTTTCTGCGCATTCGCGAACGCTTGGGTCTGGCTTACTATGTCGCGACTTCGTTTAACAATTATCTGGACACTGGCGATTTTTTTGTGCAAGCGGGATTGAAAGTATCTTCGGCACCACAGGCATTGGAAGTGATTCTCGACGAACTGCGGAAAATCCGCGACCAGGGGATCACAGCCAAAGAATTAAAAAAATCACAGGACTACATCAAAGGCAAAATCGCATTGGCCATGGAAGATCCGCATGAAAAACTGGAATGGTACCTGGGACAAGAGGCTTTCACCGGCCGCGTACGCACGATCAAACAGGCTTTCGAGGAACTGGATAAAGTCACTATCGATCAAGTCAAATATGTGGCTGAAGATTTGATCCAAAACGAAGGGCTAAATATGGCCGTGGTCGGCCCGTTTGCTGACAAATCAATTTTTGAAAAAAAACTGAAACTTTGAACGGCCTTATGGAAAAATGGCAAAGCTGCAAAACAGGATTAAAAAATACTAATTTATGGATTTGCGTAGAACTTTTATCCTTTTAGCTTGCGTAGTTTTGTTTGTGCCATTGGTTTTTTCTAATTTCACTTACGAAAAATTCGAAACTGTAAAAATTGTACTGTTTTCGATTTTGGTGGGCGCGGCTTTATTCTCCAAAAAAACAATTGTAATCGGCAAACCATTGGCGATTGGCCTTGGATTTTTTTTGCTGTTCGGCCTGGTTTGCACAATGTTTTCACCTGATAAATACTACAGTTTTTTTGGCAGGAATTATATCTGGATGGGTTTTTATTTTTTTATTGTTTGGTCATTATTTCTCATTTTGCTGGTTTCTGAGATGAGCCGGGAAAAATTGCTTACGCTCCTGAAAATTGTCGTAGTCGTCGGTTTGTTGAACAGTATTTGGTCGATTTTTCAAACTTTTGGATTTGGCTCCAAGGATGTTTATTTGATGGGATTTTTGGTGCGGTCCACCGGATTTTTGGGCAATCCGAATTTTACCGCGATGTTTTTGGCATGTTCAGTAATTTTTGCCGTTTACTTCTGGGCAGAGAGCAAAGATTATAAAGCCAAGCTGGCGTACGGTATCAACACTTTTGTTTTGATTTGGGGAATTATGTTTTTGGCCAGTCGCGGAGCGATTTTGGGTTTGGCCGCGTCATTGGCTGCGGCTTTGTATATGTCGTTGCTTTCTAAAAATTGGCGTTTTTCCAGATACATCGTCTTTGGCCTTTTGCTTTCCCTGACGCTTTATGTCTTGTTCACGCCGCTGGTGAGAGGGGACGAATTCGCTACGCCTTATATATCCGAGCAAAATATTGTGCAGAGGGTGGAAACTTGGTCCAGTGCGCTGGCTTTGGCTTCCAAACATCCTTTTACCGGGGTCGGCTGGGGGAATTACGATGAAGTACATAACGTATTTTTAAATTTTTTGGTCATCGGCGGCATTCCGTTGCTTTTGAGTTTTGTCGGCTTGTTTGGATGGATGCTTTGGTCTGTCCGAAGACAGTTCCTGCCCCAGGCCGAAGACAGCCTGCTCGATCAAGTTTTATTGAGCAGTTTGGCCGGCTTTGTTGTGAGCGCGTGCTTCAATCCTGTTTCTTCGGCGGTTTGGCTGTTACCCGCGGTCATCTTCGCCGGTTTATTAAGGACGACCTCTTTTTCTAAAAATTTAAATTTAAAAATCGGCACGCCGATCGGTGCAATTTTATTTTTGCTGGGATTAATTTTTTTGTTGAACCAATGCCTTTTGTTTTTTGGCTTGAAGGCAGAAGACCGGCACCAATACAATCAAGCACAGAAATTTTTGAATTGGAGTTTAAAAATTGATCCGAATGACGGCCAAGCCCAATCCAATCTGGCCAGGACTGAGGCAGCCTTAGGTACAAATAATCAGCAAGCAGAAGCGGATACAGAGAAGATAATTCGGCTTCACCCAGGCAATGCATCCGGCTATGTCCAAGCCGGCGCGGTTTTTCACCAGCTGTTTACTAAAACCGGTAATGAGAATTATTATCAAAAAAGCCTTGAGAATCTGAAAATTGGTACAAACCTCAACCCTTACAACAACGGTGGATTTTTGGCGGCTGAGTATGGTTATGAAAAAGGCGATTACCAAGCCGCGATGGATTTTTTGAATTTCGGTTTGACAAACAAGCCAGATGCTGAGACTTGGCTTTTGCTGGCCAATATTTATGTGAAAACGGGAAATGACAAAGCGGCAGCCGATGCGTTGCTCAGAGCGTATAAGGTCGTGCTGAGCAACTACCGTTTGGAGCTGGAACAATACTCTCTCAAACATCTGATAATTGCCCAGAAGCAAGGAAAAAAATTGAACAGTATCCCGATGAATTCGGGATCTGAATCCGATCTTTTTTATTAGTTTATGAGAGTAGTATAGACCAGCTTTGTCTCGGCTAACATTTTTGCAAGTGTAAATTTATGAGAACGCGCCAGAGCGTCTTGTGATAATTTCAAGGTTTTAGCCGCATCATTTGATAGTGTTCGTATAGCGGAGCCAAGCTTCTCTATATTTTGGGCGGGGATAATCAAACCTGCACCAGCGAGAGCTTCTTGGTTGCCGCCGACATCCGTGGCAATAATCGGCAAACCTGCCTGCATCGCTTCCAGCAGAACAAAAGGGAAGCCCTCTTTTCGCGAGGGAAGGACAAATATGTCAAAAGCTTTGAGCATGGAAGCCGCGTTTTTGACAGTACCCAAAAGCAAAAATTTAATTTCCAAATGCAAGCGGTGGATTTGATCTTGGAGTTTTGGCATTTCCGGCCCCGCTCCGATGATCACAAAAATCTGTCGCGGGTCATTTAGCCAAGCGGCAGATTCCAACAAAATGTCTAAGCCTTTGTTCGGATAAAGATTGGCGATCGAACCGATGATGATTTTATCTGGCGGCAGATTTAATTTTTGCCGCGCTTCTGGTTTGGCCAGGAAGTTTATCGAGTCTATGCCATTATGAATGACGGTGAGTTTTTGAGGACTGATAAGGCGGTGCTGCAATGCGTGGCGCGCGTCCGCATCGCTGACGGCAATTATCGCGCTGCGAAATGGCCGAACCATTTTTTCCATCAATCGCAGGCAAAGGATTTTTAGCCGCGGTCCTTGCTCTAGAAAAGCGAAGCCATGAGCGGTGTAAACTACTTTGCAGCCGCTTAATTTTCCGGCTATACTACCTAAAATTCCCATTTTGCTGGAATTGAGATGCACGATGTCGGGACGGATCTGCTGGATTAAGTTTTTGATTTCAAATATCGCAAGAAAATCTTGAATCGGATGAATTCGCCGGCGGACATGAGTAAGCTTAAAAGTTTTGATTCGTAATTCTTCAGCGGCGGTGAAGAGTTCGCTGCGCTCACTGCCAGCGGCGATCATACCTTCGAAATGATGAGCCAGACTTAAAACATATTTTTGGGCTCCTCCCATATCAGCCGAAGTGATCAAATAAAGAATCTTCATATGAATGATTATAATCCAAAATTAAAAGTTGGGATAATGGGAACTGGCTGGGTCGCCAGAATGCGGCATTTGCCGGCTTATAACCGCAACGAAAACGTGGAGGTCGTAAGCGTATTTAATCCGGATGAGCAAATGGCCAGGGAGTTTGCAAACAAATACAAAATTGCATCTTCATTTGGGAATTTGGACAAATTTTTATCGCAAGAGCTCGATCTGGTTTCTATTTGCACACCTCCCATGGAGCATTTTGAAAACGCCAAAGCCGTCTTAAATGCCGGCAAAAATGTTTTATTGGAAAAACCGATAACTATGAATTCCGAACAAGCTTTGGAACTCGGTGAGTTGGCCAAGCAAAAAGGATTAATTCTTTGCCCGGCGCATAATTTTTTATTTTGTCGTTCGATCGCCAAGGCAGAAAAACTTTTGCAATCAGGCAAAATCGGAAATATCATCGGGGCCATGGGGATTCAATGGAGCAGCCACAGAAGACAACTGCCGAATTGGTACAAGCAGCTGCCGGGGGGATTATTTTTTGACGAGTCGCCTCATCTGTTTTATTTATTGGAACATTTTTTGGGTAATCTGAAAGTCAAAAATGCCTGGAGATCGAATTACCAATCTTTGGAAAGATTTGAAGCCAGGCTGTCCGGAGACAAGGGCGAAGGGCTTCTGAGCATGTGGTTTGGGGCGCCCATCTCCGAATGGCTGGTCGTGGTCTGCGGCAGCAAAGGCGCTTTTGTTTTGGATATTTTCCGCGATGCTCTGATATATTTTCCGGAAGAAGGAAAAAGAACTCCCCAATATTTATTTGAAGTAATATTTAAGGCGGACAAGCAGATTTGGACTCAGATGGGAAAATGGGTTTTTACAAGATTTACTTCAGGAAGCCATTTGTTCGGCATAGACAATCTGGTAAATCAGCTGGTGTATGCGATAAAAAATGGATCCAAACCGCCGTTGGCTGTGGAAGATGGCAGAAAAATAATTATTTTAATCGAAGATGTCCTGAGGTTTGCTGAAAAAAATGCTTAATAATAGTTACCCCGATCTGATTATCTATACGCCGACTCTGGAGGGCGGAGTGGGGCGCATTATTTTTAATTTATCGAAGGGCCTGATCGAAAAAAAATACAAAATCGAGATCCTGGTAAATCAAATGACTCCGGAAAGCTTCGTTGATCCGGGAATTTCTATTCTAAACCTCAACCAGCCGAGGACTTATAAAAATTTTTTTCCAATTGCCCGGTATTTAAAAATCAAGCGGCCAAAATCTTTCATGTCTGTAATTTATCACGGGAATTTGGTTTCATTGGCCGCGCATGCAATTTCCAAGTCTAAAAGTAGAATGGTTGTTTGCGAGCATATAGCATTGGAGCAAGCTCTGGGCAATGAAAAGTTTTTTATGAGGCATGTTTTGAAACTTTTGATCCGAATTTTTTATAGGTTTGCCGGCTCAGTAGTTACGGTTTCCAAAACCGCCGCCGATGAATTAAAGTCGCACGGAGTCCCGAAAAATAAAATCGAAGTCATATACAACCCCGTCATTACCAATGATTTACTGGCTGGGTCCGATGAGAAAATCGATCTTCCTTGGTTCAATTCACAAACGGCACCGATAATTTTGTCTATTGGCCGGCTGACTGTCCAGAAAGATTTTGAAACTTTGATCAGAGCAGCGGCTGAGGTAAAAAAACAGCGGGAAGTAAAGCTTTTAATTTTGGGGGACGGACCGGAAAAAGAAAACTTAAATCAATTAATCAGGCAATTGGGCCTGGAATCCGACGTGCTTATGCCAGGATTTGTAAAAAACCCATATTCATATTTTAAATATTCAAGCGTTTTCGTCCTGTCATCCAGATGGGAAGGCTTGCCCACGGTTTTGATTGAAGCCTTGGCTTTCGGTGTGCCGATCGTCTCCACTGATTGTCCGGCCGGACCGAAAGAAATATTGCAGGAGGGAAAGCTAGGACGTCTGGTAGAAGTAGGAGATGCCAAAGCCATGAGTAACGCGATAATTGAGACTTTGGACAACCCGTTGCCCAAACCAAATGCCAATGATCTTGAAAATTTTACGTCAGACACTGCGGTTTCGAAGTATGAAAAAGTATTATTTGGTATATGAAATTCAGCGCCGTAATTCCAACTTATAACCGGCCGGCAGACTTGCGCTTGTGTTTGGAGTCGATTCTGGATCAGAATATCCTTCCCGCCGAAATTTGTATTATCGATGATGGAGATTTGCCTTTAGATTTTATAAGCCAGCAAAAAAATATTTTTAGCGCGAAACAGGCCGTCCTGTCTTATCATAAAAAAGACCACGCAGCGCACGATAGAGGATTATCGGAATCTAAAAATTTAGCGCTAAATTTGACGCAAGACGAAATCATTTTCTTTTTGGACGATGATTTAGTGCTAAAGCAGAACTTTTTTGAACCAATAATGAAGATATGGGAAAATAATTCTGATGAAAAATTAATCGGCGTCGGCGGAATGATCTTGAACGGCAGAAAAAAGAATTTTATGGAAAAAATTTATAATCGGGTTTTCGGTTTAGCCTCGAAGCTGGCTTGGGATGTCAATTCTGTGGGTTATCAAATTTGGGATGACTATATTGTTTCGCCTACGAAAGGCTATTATTCTCACGGCGGGGTTTCGTCGTACAAGCGTTTGGAAGTGCTGAAGCTCAATGGTTTCAAAACGTTTCGCGGAGGACGAAGTGCTCTGGAGGATGTGGATTTTTGTTTAAGGGCAAAAAATGCCGGCTTCTATTTTGTCCTGGAGCCAGAGGCCAAAACCACCCATAAAAGTTCGGGACAATCCAGGGAAAATATTTTTTATGCAGGCATCAAGGAAAGCTTGAATCGGAAAGAAATATTTAGGAAAGAGTGCAGGCAAGAATTCTACTATCGGATTTGGTTTGCTTGGGCAAGTCTTGGCTGGATATTAAGACAGTTTTTGGCCGGCCATTTTTTCAAAGCAACTGGCATGCTTTATGGTTTTATAATAAAAAATTATGACCGGCCGTAATCAAATCAAAAATCCATTGTGGTTTTTTATCATTTTTGATTTTTTGCTGATTATGGTTTCACTGTATTTGGTTTTAATTGTGCGGTTCAAAGGCATAGATCGGGATTTTATCAATCTGCACTATCGAATTTTTACGCCGCTTTTTTTGATTTGGCTGGTGGTGCTGTTTATTCATAATTTGTTTGATTTCCGGACTCTTCGGAGTTATTTCACTCTCACCGTGAGCCTGATCTCGGCGATGTTTTTTAATTTAATAATCGCGGTTGTATATTTTTACTTCCAGCCGAATCTACTGCTCACACCGCGCCGGACCTTGCTCGGAGTAGTTTTTTTGTCTTTCGTTTTGATTTTGTGCTGGCATTTGCTGATAAAGTATTTTCTGAAGAATCGCTTTGTTGAAAGTTTTTATTTATTTTCCATAAATGATGATTTGGCCGAATTGGAAGCGGAATTGGCGCGGCATTCATACATGGGGCTTCGGATTGTCCGGCATGTCCGCGATCTGTCTGAGCTGGAAAATGAAAGCAATGCCAAAGTGATAATTTTCCAAAATTTGCTGGCTGACGACAATTTGTTAAAACAAATTTATGATTTGAGGCTCAAAGGACTTAGATTTTATAATCATCTGGAATTTTACGAGAATTTGCTAAAAAGAATTCCTCTGACGCATTTGGGCGAGCTTTGGTTTCTAAACAACATTGAGTTTCGGGAAAACCGGATGCAAACCTTCATCAGAAAATCGATCGATTTGCTGGCCGGCCTGTTGTTATTTTGTTTGTTCATTCTGACGTTTCCCTTTATTGCCCTTGCCATTCTGATAACTTCATCGGGCCCATTATTTTTCGTCCAGGAAAGAGTCGGCAAGCGCGGAGAAATTTTTAAAGTTTACAAATACCGGACTATGACCAGAGACAGTTCGGGAAAAGGCTGGACTGAAATTAATGACTCAAGGATAACCAAAATTGGAAAAGTTTTACGCAGGACGCACCTCGATGAACTGCCGCAATTCATGAATTTACTGGCCGGCCACATGAGTATCGTCGGCCCCCGGCCGGAACAGGAAGAGATCGTGAGCCGATTGCGCCAGCAGATTCCGTTTTATGACGAGCGGCACCTAGTCAAGCCGGGCCTGACCGGCTGGGCGCAGCTGCATATTTATGCTTCTACCCTGGAAGAAACTCGACGCAAACTCGAGTATGACTTATATTATATGAAGCACCGATCATTATTTTTTGACCTAGAAATAGTCTTGAAGACTTTATATTTCATAATTACCAGCAAATCGGAATGATATGATTTCATTTTATGGTAAGAAATCAGGTATAATAAAAAAACCTCAATGTTATTTGAGGTCGGGAAACTTCGGCGGATTGGCAACAACTTCAGCCGCTGTCATGGTGGGCCGGACGTCATGTTCGGTAATCCTGGCGGCGTAGATCAGTTCGAAGGCTTCGCAAGCGTCGGTGACCGTCGAGATTTTGCCGCCAGTCGAGAGATCGGGTTTGATTCTCCAGGCATCGGCCGGATAGCTGACATCGATACCCCAGAAGAATCGGCCTTGCGGTTCGATCGAAGCGTGGAAACGATCCGATTGGCCAGGACTTGTGCTCATCCAAGCGCTTCGGATCATCTCAAGTCCGATTTGTTTGGCCTCATCAGGGCCCAGCGCCAAGAATTCCCCTTCTGCCAGCATGCGGCTAAAGTGCGTACCGCGATCGTTCTCGAATGAACTGAGTCGAAATCTCCATCGACGTTTCCGATTCCGATAAAACATAAATTCCTCCTCATTCAAAGACATTATATGCGAATAGGTTCACATGTATCAATAGCGGGTGGGATTTGGAATGCGCCGGGCAATGCCGCGAAAGTGGGCGCTGAAGTGTTCCAGGTTTTTTCGCGTTCGCCGCATGGCGGGCCGGTCAAACCAATCGACGAAGAAACCATCAAAAAATTTCAGGCTGAAATGAAAAAGCACAAGCTGGACACTTTTTATATCCACACGCCATACTTTATCAATTTATCGTCGGTCGCCAACAATATTTATTATGGCTCGATCTCGGTCGTGCGGCAGGAATTGGATCGCGGCAGTCTTTTGGGAAGCAAGGCGATCATGACTCACCTGGGTAGTTTTGGCGAGCTGACGGACAAAGAGGGATTGGATCGCGTGGCGAAAGCCATCAGTAAAATTTTGGAAGGATACGAAGGATCGACACAATTGCTTTTGGAAATTTCGGCCGGAGCCGGCCGGATCGTCGGCGATACATTTGAGGAAATTGCCGCGATTTTGGAAGACGAAAGGCTTGGTAAATACAATATCGGCGTTTGTTTTGACACTTGCCACGCTTTCGCCTCGGGCTACGATTTGCGGGACAAAAAAACCGTAGATGCGACACTCAAGCAATTCGACAAAGTAATTGGTTTGGAAAAATTAGTCATGGTTCATGCAAATGATTCCATGGCAGATCTGGGCAAACACCTGGACCGCCACCAGCACATTGGCGAAGGCCATATCGGCATGGAAGGCTTCAGCGCTTTGGTTAATCACAAAACTTTGGGCAAGCTCGACTGGATTTTGGAAACGCCGAAGGACGACCCCGCGGATGATCCTAAAAACATCGCAATTTTAAAAAAATTTTCCAAATAAAATATCACCTAGCTTTAACCCTGGGGTCGACAAACCGCAGCATTAAACCTATAATTATCCCATGAGCGAAACCCAGCACACAGTCAACATCTCAACCGTCACCATACTTAAAGTCGTCTTTACCGGCCTTTTGCTTTGGTTTCTGTGGATGATTCGCGACGTCCTTCTGATTTTTTTGATTTCAGTCATCATATCATCGGCCATTGATCCGGTCGCGGATTTTCTGGCTCGCCGCCGCGTGCCGCGATCGCTTAGCGTGCTTTTTGTCTACGCTTTGTTTTTGGGCGCTGTGGTTTTGGTCGGCTTTTTGATCGTGCCGACAATGACCCAGCAGTTCGAACAGATCAAAAATGCAAACGTTTACCAGACTTTCATTTCCAAAATCGGCGTGTACCGGGAAAATTTAAGTCACTCCAGCATTGGCCGCGCCATCGACAACAATCTCAAAGATATAGTCAACAATTTGGGTGGCACGCTGTTTGCCACGACTAAAGGAGTTTTGACCGGGATTGTTTCGGTGATCACGATTTTGGTGTTGTCTTTTTATCTGACGATCGAAGAAAACGGCCTGAAAAATTTCATCAAACACTTAGCGCCTTATAAGCACCAGGCGTACGTCCTGCGCCTCACCAACAAGATCCAGTATAAAATGGGCGCGTGGGTCTTGGGGCAGATCATTTTATCCGCGGTCATTTTCGGTTTGGTCTTCATCGGCTTGACCGTTCTCAAAGTCCAGTACGCTTTGGTCTTAGCCCTGCTCGCGGGGATATTTGAAGTAGTTCCGATCATCGGCCCGTTTATTTCCGGTGCTTTTGCCTTATTCTTTTCTTTTCTTCAAGCTCCAGCGCTTGCAGTGGCAGTACTGATTTTGTGGATCGTCGCCCAGCAGTTGGAGGCGCATGTCATCGTGCCGATAGTCATGAGCAAAAGCGTGGGCATCAATCCCGTGATGGTCATACTGGGCATTCTTGTCGGCGGGACATTGGGCGGATTTGTGGGAATTTTGGTGGCGATACCGATCATCAGCGGCGTGTCGGTATTTGTCAACGATTTGATGGAAGGCAAAACCGGCGAAACTCCAGGCTGATTTATTTTGCATTTAATGCTATAATTAACCGGCCTGAATAAGGCTTTTTTATTTCAAATATGACAGAAGAAGAACGAAAAAAATTCTATATTACCACCCCGATTTATTACGTAAATGATAAACCGCATATTGGTCATGCCTATACTACGATAGCGGCGGATGTCGCGGCCAGGCTTCACAGACTACTGAGCGAGGATGTTTTCTTTTTGACCGGAACCGACGAGCACGGGGCGAAAATTGCCGCAGCGGCCGAGAAAGAAGGCAAAAGCCCGCAGGAATTTACAAACGAAGTTTCGGCAAAATTTTCTTTTGCCTGGGACCAGCTGGATATTTCCAATGACAAATTTATCCGCACCACGGATCCCGAGCACAAGGAAGCCGTGGCTAAGTTTCTGATCAAACTCAAACAATCCGGCAAACTTTATGAAGGCGAGTATGAAGGATTGTATTGCGTGGGCCACGAAGCGTTTATCAAAGAATCTGATTTGGTAAACGGATTGTGTCCGGATCACAAAACCAAGCCTGAGAAGATCAAGGAAAAAAATTGGTTTTTCAAATTATCAGAATATCAAAGCCAACTGGAAGAGCTGATAAGCAATGACGATCTTTTGATCCAGCCGCAAACCCGCAAAAACGAAGTTTTGTCGTTTATTAAGCAGGGGCTGGAAGATATAGCAATCTCCCGTCCAAACGTGAAGTGGGGAATTCCTCTGCCTTGGGACAAAAATCAAACGGTGTATGTTTGGGTCGAGGCGCTGTTTAACTATTGCTCCGCCATTGGCTACGGCGTAGATGAAGAAAATTTCAAAAAATATTGGCCGGCAGACGTGCAATTGATGGCCAAAGATATAATCAAATTTCACTGCGTAATTTGGCCGGCATTGCTTTTCGCCATAGACGAACAACCGGCAAAGCGAGTCTTTGCGCACGGTTTTTTTACCATCAACAGCGAAAAGATGTCCAAAACAGTCGGCAATGTGATCGATCCCAACGACTGGGTGGCCAAATACGGCGCGGATGCCGTGCGCTACTTTTTACTTCGCGAAGTCCCGTTTGGCAGTGACGGCGATGTCAGCGAGGAAAAATTGAAAAATCGGTTCAACGGCGATTTGGCCAACGGCTTGGGCAATTTATTTTCCCGCACGACAAATATGATCGAGAAATACCTGGACGGACAGATCGAAGAATTCGTGGACTCGCCCAAAGATTTGTCAGGAGCATGGGAATCGTTCTACAACTTTGAATTTTCGGAAGGCTTGGCGGCGATCTGGAAGGAAATCTCCTGGGCCAATCAGCTCATCGACAAATCCAAACCGTGGGAATTGGTCAAAACTGATCCGGATAAAGTCAAAACGCTTCTTTTGAATCTAGCAGCGCTGCTTTTGGAAATCGCCGCGAAGTTGTCGCCGATTATGCCCGATACGGCGCAGAGGATCAAAGAAATTTTGGAATCCGGCGAAATTAAAAAACCTGAGCCATTATTTGAGAAGATTAAAGATTAAAGATTAAAGATTAAAGATTAAAGATTAAAGATTAAAGATTAAAGATTAAAGATTAAAGATTAA
>Ga0210400_10000909_pt1 | contig 30692 bp, 29 predicted proteins | sample IncBWH26MmetaG_FD_155456 | JGI IMG/M metagenome (GOLD analysis project Ga0210400, IMG submission 155456) | Forest soil microbial communities from Barre Woods Harvard Forest LTER site, Petersham, Massachusetts, United States - Inc-BW-H-26-M | ecosystem: Environmental > Terrestrial > Soil >... | reverse complement strand
TGCCTCCGGCACCCCGACCCGAGTCAGTCGCGTCGTGTCCAGCGGGATGACGCCCTCGTAGCCGATTTCGAGATCGACGGAATCTTTCGGCTTGATTTCGACGGGCAGCGTGACGATGGCTTCTGAAAGCGCGCCCGTGTGGTCGATGTCGGAGGTGTAGGGTTGCGAAACAAACTGAACGGCCTTGCCGTCGACCCGAATCGAACGCCAGTTGAGAGACGAAGAAATCTGAAGCGCGGCGATCTTCTGCGGGTGCACCGATTCGTTGCGCAGTGTGATCTTGCCGCGCGCGCCGAGCCTCTGCTGCTCCGGCTCCACGCGAATCTCCAAATCATATTTCGAAATGGTGAAGGCTTCGCGCTCCAAGGCCAACGCCGGTGAAGCGAAAACACAGAGGAGATAGAGGACACAGAAAAACTTCATGATTTCTTGGATGCGCCCAGCCGTCTCTGCCGCACAACTTCATACAGCACCACACCCGCCGCCACCGATACGTTCAGCGACGGCACTTGTCCCAGCATCGGGATCGACACGAGGAAATCGCAGTGTTTGCGCACCAGATCATGCAGTCCCTTGCCTTCGGCGCCGAGCGCGATGGCGCAATGCATCTTGTAATCAACCGCGTCGTAAGTCTGCTGGCCGCGTTCGTCCAATCCGACGACCCACAGATCCTTCTCCTTCAATTCCTCGAGAGCGCGCGAGATGTTTGTGACTTTGGCAATCGGAAGGTGTTCGCTCGCTCCCGCCGAAACCTTCGCCACTGCAGCCGTGACCGCTGCGGACCGGCGTTCGGGAATCACCACGCCATCGGCTCCGGCAGCGTCCGCGGTACGCAGAATCGCTCCCAGATTGTGCGGATCTTCTACGCCATCGAGCACGACGATCAGCGAGTGCTCGCCGCGACGCGATGCCACAATGTCATCGAGATCGCTATATTGTTTTGCTGAAGTCGCGGCCACAAGTCCTTGATGCGCGGCGTTGCCGGCAATTTCGTCAAGCTCCTCACGCGACAAAACCCGCACCGGAACGCCGATCTTGCGGCACTCATCGATCACGCGCCTCAGGCGAATATCTTTCCGCTCTTTGGCTACGCCGATCCATTCGAAGTTGCGACCGCGCGCCTTGAGCGCTTCTGTCACCGTATTAATTCCGTAGAGAATGTTCACGCCGATTAGTTTACCGCGTACGCGTGCAGAACTTCTTTACCACAGAGGGCACAGAGGAACACAGGGGAAAGCTCAAGGAGTTTCTCTGCGCACTGAGTGATTATGTTTTTTTGCAGTTTGCTAGACTGAAGTGTCAGGGAGATTCTCTTGAACAACGTGTACATCCTCTCCGCTGTGCGCACGCCCATCGGCAAGTTTGGAGGCTCACTCGCTTCGCTCTCCGGCGCGGATATGGGCGTGGTTGCCGCGATGGCAGCGCTTGAACGCGCCGGAGTGCAACCCGAGCAGGTTGAAGAGACAATCTTTGGCTACGCTCGGCAGGCCGGAGGCGGCCCAAATCCCGCGCGGCAGATTTCCATCCGCAGCGCTATCCCTCAGGAAGTTCTCGCCTACACGGTGAACATGGCATGCGCGTCTGGCATCAAGTCCATCACGCTCGGCTTTCAGGAGATTGCTACTGGCAACCTGGAGTGCGTGCTGGCGGGAGGGACCGAATCGATGTCGCGGGTTCCTTATTATCTCGAGGGCGCTCGCTGGGGTTATCGTCTCGGCCATCAGGAGCTTGTCGATGGCATGTATCGCGATGGATTCTTCTGCCCGATGGCGAAGATGTTGATGGGCGAGACAGCTGAAATTCTCGCGGAACAGTACAAGATCTCGCGCGAAGAGCAGGATCAGTTCGCGCTCATGTCGCAGCAGCGCGCCGCGGCTGCGCAATCCAGCGGACGCTTCGAGGCAGAAATTGTTCCGGTCACGATCGAGGGCAAGAAGGGCGCCATTGCTTTCTCACGCGATGAACATTTGTTTCTCGACGCGAGGCCGGACGCAATGATGGAAAAGATGGCCAAATTGGCTCCAGTTTTTTCCAAGTCCGGTACCGGCACCATCACCGCCGGAACTTCTTCCGGTATCACCGACGGCGCGGCGGCGGTGGTGCTGGCGAGCGAGAAATTCGTCCGGCAGAACAATCTGAAACCGCTTGCGCGAATTCTCGCCGCAACATCTGCCGGAGTTGACCCGCGCGTCATGGGCATCGGGCCAGTGCCAGCCATTCGCAAAATGGAGAAGAAGCATGGCCTCAAGCTCAGCGACTTCGATCTGATCGAACTGAATGAAGCCTTCGCCGCCCAAGTGTTGGCATGCGATCGCGAGTTGCATTTTGATCGCGAAAAACTCAACGTCAACGGTGGTGCGATCGCGCTCGGTCATCCCATCGGCTGCACCGGGACGCGGATCACGGTGACGCTGCTCCACGAAATGCTGAAGCGCAATGCGCGCCGCGGATTGGCCACACTCTGCGTCAGCGGCGGGATGGGCATGGCGCTAGCCATCGAAAATTCTTTGGAAGGGGATTGAGACTGGCGGCTTGCCCGCTGCGGTAGCTATACTGACTCTTGTAGTTAAACTCAGTATTAATGATATGGCGATCGCTGCCACAAATAGCGGGCTCACCGGTTCGGCTCGGAACCCTATGCCGCTCTCCGCGGTCATCGTCGACGACGAACAACTGGCGCGCGATGAGCTTGCCTATCTGCTCAAGAACCTCGACGACGTGAATGTTGTCGCGCAGGGCAAGAATGGCCTGGAAGCGATCAGCCTGATCCGCGAACACAGTCCGGACCTGGTGTTTCTCGACGTCCAGATGCCGGGTTTGGACGGTTTCGGTGTAATCAAGAAGCTGCTCGACCGCAGAGTTCCTCTGCCCAAGATTATTTTCGCTACTGCCTTCGATCAATACGCGGTGAAGGCGTTCGAGGTGAATGCGGTTGACTACATCCTGAAACCGTTTGATAAAAAGCGAGTGGCGCATTCCATCGAGCGAGCACGAGCGAAGATTGAAGCGGGCGCCGGGCCGGAAGAAAAATTCGAGACTCTGATGCGGATGTTGGAATCGCAGAAGCCGCAGACAGCAAAGATTCTCATCAAGGCGGCGGGCAGGCTATTCCTGACCGATCCCAAGGATATCTGCTATGCCACCATCGAAGATGGCGTTATAACCGTGGCCACCAGCGGCCATGCGGGCATGGAAGGCCACTCGAATTGCAGGACGCTGGAAGAACTTTTCGAAAATCTTGATCCGAATTTGTTTTGGCGGGCGCACCGGTCTTTTCTAGTTAACATCAATCACATCCGCGAAGTCGTCCCTTGGTTTAAGAGCTCCTACCAGTTGCGCATGGACGATAAGAAACAGACCGAGATTCCAGTGAGCCGCGCCCAGACCCGCCGACTGCGGGAATTGTTCAATCTGTAGAGAGAGTTCTCGGTTCTCAGTGAGAGACGCTGGGATCTGTTGCCGGGGACTGGGAAAAAGAACCGAGAACTGGGAAGAAAAAAGGGCGGACGCGGAGACCTCTTCGTCCGCCCGGGGAGGGAACTTTCAGGATGCAATAGCTTGCAATGCGATGCGGTTGGGGATTACCAGCGTCGCACCCTCAAGCCGAATTAAGTCTTTCCGTTTCATATCGCTCAATAAACGGGTTACCGTTTCTCGTGACGATCCAATCATTTGAGCAATCTCTTCGTGTGTAAATTCCGTGGCGACGCGAAGTTCCCTGTTCCGGGGCTCGTCCGAGACCCAGGAAAGCAGTAAGCGGGCGAGCTTCTCCGTCGAACTGCGGGCAAGCAGCAGCTCGTACACATCGTCGAACGAGGTCGTGACTTCGCGGGCGAGCATCGCGGCGCACGCGAGCGCGGCGTGGCTGTCGTTTTCGATGAGACGCAGGAAGCTGTCGCGTTCGATGAACTTGATCTGGCAAAGCTCGATGGTGGTGACCGTAATCAGCGACGGCCCCCCGCAGGCCACCGCGCTCAACCCCAGCACCTGGCGGTCTCCGACAATTTTCAGGATGATCGTCTTGCCATCGCGGGCTTCCACCGAAAGCTTGGAGCGGCCGGAACAGGCGATATAGACGCCGCGCGGGATTTGACCTTCCGTTAGCAAAGTAGCATTCGCGGGATACAAGGTTAGGTGTCCCATCGCATTGAACTCACCCATCAGCGGCTGAGGCAAATTGCAGAAGTCACAGGTCTGCCTCAGAGTGCAGCTTAAACAGTCGTTCGGAATCGCGAAGCGCCGGGGTGCACCCATAGTTCCTCCTGCTAGTTGACGAATCTGTGCTGGTGGAATCGTCCGCCGCGGGGGAAACGGGAACACGTGAAAAAATAGAGCACGCCATCTGCCACATACCGGATACGACTAAGTACTGTTACAGCAATGCCTAAAATGGGATTGAACAAGAAGTGCGCCAAAGAAGATGCCGGAGAGCTGGCCGGCTGCCGATAGTTCGGCAGGCGTCGCTGCTTATTTCGGACTTCCGGATAGTGTTAGTTCGTGATTCCTAGTTGCGTAGTTCTTAATTTGGTGGATTTCTGCCCCCCGATTCCTAATTCAGATAATCGGTGCGCGAGATACCGAGCCTCTGCATCTTGTACTGCAGCGTAGTGCGCTTGAGTCCAAGCCGCGCTGCCGCGCCGGACGGCCCCGACAGGGCGCCCCGTGTCTGACGAAGAATTTCGATGATATGCTCGCGTTCTTTATCGCGCAGCGTACCGTCGGAATCGGACAACTGCCGCGAGATTTCCTCGCGCAATTCCCCCAGCGGTGCGTTCAACCGGTTGCCTTCCGACAGGATGACGGAGCGCTCGATAAAATTCTCCAGCTCGCGGATGTTACCTGGCCAACTCCAATGCGTCATGGCTTCGATGACCTCATCGGGGATGACATCGATATGCTTGCGTAACCGGACCGCGCATTTTTCAACGAAGTGACGAACGAACAACGGTATATCCTCGCGCCGTTCGCGCAACGACGGCAGATGCAGCGGAAACACGTGCAAACGGTAGAATAAGTCACCGCGGAATTCTTTTTCCTCGACAGCACGAACCAGGTCGCGGTTGGTGGCGGCAATCAACCGCACGTCCACCCGGATCGTCTTCGTGCCTCCCAAGCGCTCGAATTCCTGGTCCTGCAGTACGCGCAGTAACTTCGGCTGCAACTCCAAAGGAATGTCTCCAATCTCGTCGAGCAACAAGGTGCCCTTATCCGCCAACTCCAGCCTGCCGAGTTTTTGGTTTACCGCTCCGGTGAACGCTCCTTTCTCATGGCCAAACAGCTCGCTCTCAAGCAGCCCCGTCGGAATGGCGGCGCAGTTCAGCTTGATGAAGTTACGGTCCTTGCGCCGGCTCATGCTGTGAATCAAACGGGCTATGCGTTCTTTGCCGGTGCCGGTTTCGCCGGTAATAAGGACAGTGGAATCGGTGTCGGCGACGATGGCGGCATAGTCCAGCACACGTTTCAGGGCCGGACTATTGCCGACGATGTCCTCGGATCGGTTCGCACTCCGGATTTCGCCCTCCAAGTAGCGCTTTTCCTGGGCAAGGCGTTCCTTAAGTTGGGCGATCTCTCGATAGGCATGCGCATTCTGGAGCGCGGCTGCAATCTGATTGGCTACTTGTTGCAGGTATTCAATGTCCGTCGGCCCGAAAGCATTCTCGATCGTGCTACTCGGATTCAGCGCCCCCCAGATCTGATTACCTGCGATCAGGGGCACACTGCAAACCGACCGAATCCCGCCTTCATACATGGCTTTGGCCAGGGGTTCGTTCATGGCTCGTAAATCATTGGCGGTCAGAAAAGCAACGTTTCGCGACCGGATTGCCCGCAACGAAAGTGATTGCTCAAGCGGAATGGCACTTCCGTGGTTGACGAAGGGCTCCCATTCCAGAGTATCTCCATACCGGTGCACGCTTTTGCCGTCCTCGTCCAGCAAGCACAGGATCGCCCGTTCGTAACGTGCAATGCTCCGGAGGCTGGAAAGAATGACCGGTAGCAGCTTCTCCAACTCCAGACTAGAACTTAATTCACGGCTGACCGCGACCAGGCTTTGCTGTTCCTCAAATGCACGGGCGGCTCTATCCTTCTCTAAGGCAAGCGCTCCCATCATGGCGACGCGTGCGAGGAATTCGATGTCCTCGTTATCCAAAACTTCGGGAACGTTCTTGCCCAGCCCAAGCGCTCCAAAATGGCGCGAAGGCGTGCTCATGGGCAGGACCGTGTATGATCGAACGCCATGATTGAGTAACACCGGCACACAGCTGGGAAAGCGCTGCTCGTCCTGGGTATCCGGAATGGCGACCGGCTCCTGATGCTTCCAGGCCCACCCAGTGGCCGCTTTGTCTACAGGGAAAGCATCGAACTCACCACTTTCCTGGTTCTTTTTCCAATAGTGAGTCAGCATGCAATCCCGGCGCGGGTCGTAGAGGGAAAGATTCAGCAGTTCGCCTCCCGTCATATCCAGTACCGGGGGGGCGAGTTCTTTGAATGCTTCGGGCAAGCTTTGGGCCCGAGCTACCATGTCGGTGATTTGGAGAAGGAGCCGGTACCGGTTGTGTTCAGGCGAGATATTTCCCTCAAGTTCAAGACTTGTTTCTGACATACAAACATCTCCCGCGCCCGCCGCGTACAACATCTCGCGCAGCAGTATTTGAGCAGGAACTGGGGGTCATCGCAGCATGCCAAGTTGCGGGACTGCAGTTCGACACTACGGTGACCGCCAGCGTCGGTTCCTTCACTTGGGAACCAATCTAATTCTCCCCGGTCGGGAAGCCCCCCTCAGGTTTGGCGACACCGTTTTCCCGGATTGTGCCTTTCCGGGAAAAACATTCTTACTCATTCCCGAATCACTGACAAGTTATACCTTCGTATAGAACCCATGAACTTCGACTAAGATTCCTCAAACGCAAATGGTATATGCCCCGTGTTCTACTTGGATGGCAGCGAATTTCCTGTTACGAAAACCGAACGGACGCTCAGGGGATCTGTCCGCTAGTTGCTACTCGGTGGAGTCCGTCCGAATCCATTCTGAAGGAACTGCACTGCAATCACGCGTGCTCTTCTGTTCCAAAAATCGGAAATCGAGCCGGAACCTCGTGTTCATTGTGCCAACAGAACCGGTGATAGAATGTCCCCGAGAGGACAGGGGTCGTGCAACTTAATGGTGGCCAGAGGCTGCGAGCGCTGAGAGAGACCCTCGGCTATCGTATGAGAGACGTGGAACTGGCTAGCAATCAGATCGCGCAAAGATTTGACAGTGAGGAATTCGCAATTCCGCCCAGTCGCTTGTCCGACATCGAAACCAAAGGCATAATCCCAAGTATTTTTCGACTCTACTCGTTCGCGGCTATTTATCGGCGAGAATATCGCGAGTTGCTGTCCTTCTATGGCCTCGAACTCGATGGCATCTCAGCCGACATTAGCTTTGGGCATCCGCAGAAGTCCCACCTATCCAAAGCTTTGAGCAACGTCACACAAGTGCGGATGCCGACGCGGCTCGATCCAGGATTCTCCCTTCAGAAAACGACGGACCTGAGACGGGCCATCGAGCAATGGGGTACCGTGCCCATGGCTTACCTCGAATTGTTCGCGGATGACCGATATACATACGGTTATATTGGGTCGGAAGATTTCACGATGTATCCCATTCTTCAACCTGGCAGTTTCGTGCAAGTGGACGAAGCCAAGAACAAGGTAGGGGAAGGAGTATGGCATTCGGAGTTCGAGCGTCCTATTTACTTTGTGGAAATGCGCGAAGGATTTACCTGTTGCTGGTGCTCGATCAAACGCGACTCGATCGTCTTGCAACCTCATCCCCTGTCTCCCGTTTCGGTGCGAGTTCTTAGATACCCGCAGGAGGCCGAGGTACTTGGGCAGGTTATCGGGGTTGCGATGCGCCTCGGGGATTGGCATTCTCCCGACTTTCAACCAGCGCCGAAAGTGCGCTCAGCACTGACCCGAGATGTGCCCGGGCAGCTGGAGAAAGAGGCTTAGGTGAAGCTTGCGCCAGAGCAGACAGGAACTCGCTTTCCGTCAGATGCTCTTTTGCGCATGACGCTGGCACGTCTTTGAGCAGCACAGCCAAAGGCTTCTTCAAGACTTCGGAGAGTAGCACTCGATGAGACGCACGGATTGCGCTTTGCGCGGCATCCTCGCCATACACCCTCGCTAAACCCCAGTGATCGTACCTTCCAGTGCCCGTTCCCTTGCCGTCATGCAATCCACCAACGTAGGAAAGCCTGCCTAACAACCCAGGGACAGCGCCTAGGGTATTCGCTTCAAAGTCCTCGAGAGCGGATTTGAGTCTCATCGAATTTTACGATTTCCGAAAAGATAACCGAAGTGAATTAAATACAGAAAACTCCGCTGACGCCTGCAATGTATCACGGTGCGAACTCTTTCGCAAAGGAGCACTATCGTGAAACGACTTATGCTGGTTTTGGCTGCAATAGCACTGTTCCTGACAACTGCGGCACTTCCGAGTATGGCCGATGGCTTTCCCACGCCCCACGGGACCGGTTGCCCCATCCAAGGTTGCCTCCAGTCGCAGTAGCCGGCGAGGAGTACAAGTTGAAAAGGAGCAATTTCAGGGCTATAGTGCTGTGCAATGCTTTCACTGAATTGGCACAGAGCGCTATCGCTTTTCCTGTTGATTGCGCCGCATGTGCTTCTTGGTGTGCTGGCGATTATTCTTTACAAGCGCCGCTTGTACCGGGAATTCCCGTGCTTTTTTGTTTATGTACTTTACGAAATTGCTAAGTTCATTCCGCTGTTCGCGTTGTATTCCGTCCAGGGCGTGACTGGCAAAGAGTATGCGTATGCTTATTGCGTGACGCTGTTGATTAGCATCGTTCTGCGCTTCGGGGTGATTGACGAGATTTCCAGGAATTTATTTCGTGAATCCCAGTTTCTGAAGGTGGCAGCAAGGCGTTCGCTGCAATGTGTAACAGGTCTGTTGCTTGGAGCGGGTGCTCTGCTTGCTGTCTATGCGCCCGGGGGTAATAGTGCCAAGTGGTATGCAGGTATATTTGTCGTCAACCGGGGCGCGGCTATGGTTCAATCTGGCTTGCTTCTTGCCTTGTTGCTCTTTTCCCGCTTCCTGGGTCTGTCTTGGCGTCGCTCCGCATTCGGGATCGCGCTGGGTCTTGCGGTTCTGACGAGTCTTGATCTTGCCATGTTTGCTCTTCGCGCGGCATTCACCAGTGAGGCCGCGGCGACTTTTTTGGATTTGCTGATAACCGGTACTTACCTCGTTTGTGTTTCGATCTGGATCGGATATTTGCTGGCGCCCGAACTTGAACTTGCGTCCCCCACGGTTGTTGCCCACGATGAGGTGGAAACGTGGAACAGGGAGCTTCAACAATTTCTCAAGCAATGATTTCTCAGGCAATGATCGCCGCTTGGATTCTTGTCGCCCTTGCGTTCTTCGCGCTGGGGATCCTGGCGTATATTGCCATCCGCAGCCGCACGCGTCAGGTTGATTTAGAAAAAGCTGTCCAGGCGTTCCGGTCTCTCGATATTGAGGCCTTCAGAAACCTGGTGGACTCAGGCGAGGAAGCATTCCTTCGCAATAATTTATCGCTAAAGAAGTTCCGCGAGATTAAGCGGCAGCGTGCGTGGGCAGCACTCATCTACGCCCGGGAAGCGGGAAGGGCGGCGGCGGCGCTTGCAAAGATTGGTCAAGCCGCGCAACGGAGCTCTGACCCTGAGATCGCAGCGTCCGGCGTTCAGCTTTCGGAGAATGCTTTTCGTCTTCGGTTGCAAACCATCAGAGCTTGCATCCACCTGCTTACCAACATCCTGCTGCCTGACCGGCAAGACCGCTCCCTTCCGCCCCTGGTGGACCAGTATGAGCGAGCGGAAGAAACACTCTTTCGACTCGGCTGCTTTTCATCCGGAGCGCGTGGGTTAGTGCGCTCCAGGAGTGCTTGACGCCGACATTGTCAGGTACGCTTGATTTAGGGCAACAATCCGAGTGCCGTATCGGATCGTTGCTTAGAACGCTGTAAGTCTGGCCCCAAATAGAGTCGCGGCCTGCCCCGTCTCATTAAAGCGTCTAACAAAACCCTGCTAACAGAAAAGCCGCCTCTGCTGAAAGGCGGCTTCGTATTCTTTTTTTAGCTCTGCGAACTGCTCAACAAAAATCTCAGCTTGTATCGACCATCTCAGATCACTGACCCGGCTCAAATGCCGCCACCAGATGAGCGCTAAAATTCGCGTTATGTTGAACCGTCCAGTTCGTTGTGCGTCGCTGCGCTTCAGCAATTTCTGAAGGCGTCAATGCGCCAGCCACAATCTGCATAGCTTCGTCGACGGATTCTCCCCTCTTGCTCGCGATCGCGAGCCACATGTAGGCGGCGACGCGATCGCGCGGAACCCCTTTGCCGGAGTAGTACATCTCGGCCAAGCCGAGGAGGGCTTTGGAGTTTCCGCTTTCTGCCGCCCCCTGAAACAGCTTCAGAGCTTGATCGACATCGGGTCGAACACCGCGCCCTCGCAGTAAAAGAAGGCCAAGATTGGCCTGTGCCGGAGCATAACTTTGTTCGGCTGCGCTGCGATACCACCGGACAGCTTCGGCCAGGTCTTCGCGAACTCCTTCTCCAGTCTCGTAGCAGTAGCCCAGATTGAATTGTGCATCTGCCAGCCCGCTATTAGCGGCTTTGCGAAATAATTTGATAGCCAGATCAGCGTCCCTCTTCTCCACCCCAGCTCCGGTGAAGTAGGCAAACCCGAGGTTGGATTCTGCGTGGGCATCTCCTTGTCCTACCCCCTTCTGCCACCACTTCACCGCGGCGCGGGGATCGGGCCGGGTGCCCAAACCCTCGAAATACATGAGTCCAACATTGTTTTGCGCGGGCGTATATCCGTCGGCCGCCGCCCGGAGAAACCACTGAAGCGCTTGCTGATAATTCTGGGGAGTGCCCCGGCCTTCGCCATACATGCGACCAAGCTGGGTGATGGCTCCCAGGTCGCCCCGGTCCGCTGCCCGGTGAAACCAGACCAGCGCTTGAGAGAAGTCTTGACGTACACCTTGTCCCTTCACATAGGCTTGCCCCAGAAGGAACTGATCGCGGGCCGAACCGGATTGAGCACGACTGAGTAGGTTGGTTGACATACCAGTCGCACTCGAATCCAGGTTATTTGCGCTGAGTTGCGCAACACAGGCAGCGGCTGCCAGCACAACGAACAACGAGATTGATGATTTCCAACGCATAACTACCTCACATCTGCGAACCGAAGATTTCTCCGTTCTTGAGCTGAGCCTGAATGCTGAGCGGCGCATCGGAGAACCGGATTAAGACCCGCTCTCCGAACGATCCACCGCTTACTGCTCGACTTTGCGAACCTTCTCACTGCCGGTTATTAACGGTCAATATTCGAGGTGTATTCCGTATTGATTTCTTATTTACCCAGCTAATCGTCTCCGGGAACAAAAGTTAGAGGAGCGTCTCATCTGCGCACTAGTCGCTAACGCTCCGGCCTTCGTCTCGATCCGTTTCGCTGCTTACGAGCAACATTGCTCATGGAGCTTTCAGTAATGGCTCAGAGCACCACGATGTCACAGTCAAGTTTGTGGTCCTCGGAGCCGTTCTGCCGGACGGTGATGCCCGATCTTTCCTCTCTTTGCGCCTGCGGTCCTACTGCTTCTTGAGGTCGAACGTGCCGGTGAAAGAGGGAGTAGTTATGATCTCAAAGATTTCTGCCCCGCCACCGACAATGACTATGTTCACTGTTGTTCCAGAAGCCGCCCCTGCCGTAAATGTGGCCGAACCAGTGCAATCGGGATTCACGGTATACGTCCCTGAGCTGGTCAAGCCTTGGGAGATTCCGCCCCTGATGGCGAGCGTATAGGTGACAGAGAAATTCCCCGCTCCATCGAACGGGCCCGCTCCCACGACAGCAAAAGGGACTTCAGTGCCTTTGACCGAGCGGTTAGGGGTGGTGAACGAGGGTCGCCGAAACAGCGAAGGCCAAGAACACGCTAAAGATTCGTTTCATGATTGTTCTCCTCGATTTGAATTCCCGCTGGGGTTCGAAGACGATCTTGGGTGCTCGGTTGGGGCAAGCCACGCGAGGTGGGGAACGATGCGGCGGGCCGAGCGGAACGAATTGTCCTCCCCGCCACACCGCCTGTCAAGATGAAAATATTGCCGCTGCAGCGACGTGAGAAATTCCATGATCTGCGCCGAATCATGTTTGCGGCAGAGGAGGTTTTGTTAAAGGCTCTAAGGTAAACTTCTGAAATGGCCCGCGGCTGGGAGAGTAAGTCCGTAGAACAGCAACAAGAGGAAATGTCGGAACAGCGGAAAACCGTCCGCCCACCGATCTCGCCTAACGAGCAGCAACGCAACCGGAAACGCGAGGGTCTGCTTCTTTCCCGGAAACGCCTCACTCAGCAACTTCAGGCAGCCGGCAACCCTCGTCACCGCCAGATTCTGGAGCAGGCGATTGCGGAGTTGGATAGTCAACTCTCGTCTTTTGAATAGATTGCAGACTCGCCGTGACCAGAGAGCGTGGCCTCGAGCGCATACCTCCCATAACGAAAACCACGGTCCTGTTCCCGGCCCCCTGACGTATAATTGCTGGGTTGATGAAAGCTCATGTCTACGTGTCTTTGAAGAAGAGCGTTCTGGATCCGCAGGGTAAGACTATCCATGGCGCCCTTAGAAAAATCGGCTATAAGAGTTTGCAGGACGTGCGGCAAGGAAAGTATTTCGAAATTACTCTCAACGGTGGTATTTCCAAGGATGAGGCGCAAGCGGAAGTAGAGCGAATCGCGCGCGAAGTTCTGACGAACCCGGTCATTGAAGAGTTTCGTTTCTCCCTCGAAGACTAGATCTCAGTTTTGTGTGACTGTGCCCGAACCATCACGGTCCCCCACCGATACATTCGTCAAGGAGCCAATTAGCCCAAGGAGTCAATTAACCAATGTGCGGCATTGTGGGATATGTGGGTAAGAAGCAGGTGGTCCCCGTCATCATTGAGGGTCTAAGAAAGCTGGAGTATCGCGGCTACGACTCGGCGGGAATCGCGGTGGCCGGAAACGGCGAAGGCCTGCAGATCCGCCGCGCGGAAGGCAAGCTGCGCAATCTGGAAGAAGTGATCCGCCTCAAGCCGCTCGATGGCACCTACGGCATCGGACACACCCGCTGGGCCACGCATGGCCGCCCCACCGAAGAAAACGCCCATCCGCATCGCGACTGCACCGGCAAGATCGTGGTGGTGCACAACGGAATTGTCGAGAACTATCTCTCGCTCAAAAAGAAGTTGATCGCCGAAGGACACAAGTTCACCACCGAAACGGACACGGAAATCATCGCGCACCTGGTCGAGAAGCATTACCTGCAAACCGGAAACGGTCACAGGCCTTCCTTGGAAGAGGCCGTGCGCAAAGCAGTCAAGGAACTTACCGGCGTGTTCGCGCTAGTGGTGATCGCGATTGACGAACCGAACAAGATCGTGGCGGCGCGCAATGGACCGCCGGTCGTCATCGGCCTCGGCAAGGACGAATACTTCGTCGCCTCCGACGTGCCCGCGCTCCTCGATCACACCCGCGATCTTTTCTTTCTGGGCGACGGCGATCTCGCCGTGATCACCCAGGAAGGTGTGCGGGTCACCGATTTCGACGGCAATCCGGTGGAGCGGAAAGCGCAGCGCATCACCTGGGATCCGATCATGGCGGAGAAGGGTGGCTTCAAGCACTTCATGCTCAAGGAAATTTATGAGCAGCCACGCACTGTCCGCGACACCACGCTCGGCCGCGTCTCGCAGGATACCGGAGCCATCTTCCTCAACGAGATGCAGGTAGGCGAAGCCGAGTTCAAGGCTCTGAAGAAAATCAATATCGCCGCCTGCGGCACCAGTTGGCATGCGGGACTGGCGGGCAAGTTCATGATCGAAAATCTGGCCCGCGTTCCAGTCGAAGTCGATTACGCCAGCGAATGGCGCTACCGTAACCCGATTCTCGGGCCGGACACGATGACGCTGCTGATTTCGCAGTCTGGTGAAACAGCGGATACCATTGCGGCCCAGCGCGAAGCCAAGGCTAAGGGCTCGAAGACGCTGGCCATCTGCAACGTCGTCGGCTCGATGATCACCCGTGAAGCCGCCGGAACCGTCTACACGCACGCCGGCCCGGAAATTGGCGTCGCTTCGACCAAGGCTTTCACTGGACAACTTACGGCTCTTTATTTATTCGCCTTATATCTGGCGCAGGTGCGAGGCGCCATGACGCCCGAACAGGCCAAGGCGGCCGTACAACAACTCACGCACATTCCGGGCAAGCTGGAGCAGATTCTGACCCATGATGAGGCTTGCGACGAGCTGGCTAAAACTTACGTTCGCTCGCAGGACTTTCTTTTCTTGGGACGGGGGATTCACTATCCCATAGCGTTAGAAGGCGCGCTCAAACTTAAGGAAATTTCCTACATTCACGCCGAAGGTTATCCGGCGGGTGAGATGAAGCACGGCCCCAATGCGCTGATTGACGAGAATCTTCCGGTGGTCATCATTGCCACCCGCGATGTAAACAGCCCTCAGTCAATGATCCGTTACGAGAAGACGATGTCGAACCTGAAAGAAGTAAAAGCTCGTTCCGGCATAGTCATCGCGCTCGCCACCGAAGGCGACAAAGAGATCGCTGAAGAGGCAGATCACGTTCTATTCGTTCCGCCGGCGCCGGAAGAATTGTCGGCGATTCTGGAGATTGTCCCGCTGCAACTGCTGGCCTATCACATCGCCGTCCGGCGAGGCTGCGACGTAGATCAGCCGCGAAATCTGGCGAAGTCGGTTACGGTGGAATAGAGGCCGTCAGCTCTCAGCCATCAGCCATCAGAAAGGCATTCGCTTTGGGAATGCTTCAGGCCGCGACGCCCGGAGTCGATAATGGTGGCGGCTTTAGTCCCTGAGGGACACGCAGCTTACTGCTTCAGCTCGCCCCAATCTCCACGGGAAATCGCGGGCGACACGACATCGCCCCTAACCGCACCTTTCCCGGCAAGAAAGCCGCAGATTTCGTCCGCGTCTTTGTCGGCAGGGACAGGCTTCACCACCGGCTTGCCGCGCTTCGTGATGACCGCCGCCGTCGTTTTCATTCCGTTCCTCTTGTCGAGCGTCGTCATTATACCGTGGTTATATTCCGCGGGTTCATGCCGGCGGCTTTTGTCCCCCACCGACGGACGGCATGCTAATCTTCTACGACCCTTGCCACTTTCGCGAGGTAATCCGCAGCGTCCCGCGACCGCTTGCCATCATCTAAACAGCGGATGGCTCAGTTCAAGACTTTCGACGCCCAGGTGCTTCGCTCAGTTGCGCTCTCCGAGTTTACGAAGCACATCGACCTCGAAGTGAACGGAGTCACCCGCTTCGGCTTCGTTCCCGGACAATGGCTCTCAGTGAAGGCCAACACTCCCGATGGCGAGGAGATGACGCGCGCATATTCGATCGCGTCGCCGCCGTCCGAGAATGGGCATGTCGCCTTCTGCCTGAATCGCGTGCAGGATGGATTTATGTCGAACTATCTCTGCGGCCTCGAGGAAGGGGCGACGATCGCGTTTCAGGGACCGTTCGGTGATTTCATTCTGCGTCCGCCGTTGCGTAACACCGTATTCATCGCAACCGGAACCGGGATCGCGCCATTCCGCTCCATGCTGCACTGGCTGCTGGCGGAAGGCGACCGTCATCGGGGACGCGAGTTCTGGCTGCTCTTCGGCGCGCGCGGCGCGCAAGACATTTACTATCGCGAGGAGTTTGAACGTCTGGCCGCCGAACACGCCAACTTTCATTTTCTGCCCACGTTGAGTCGCGCCGCTGCCAGTTGGAAAGGGCTACGAGGATACGTGCAGCAACACCTGGGGGAAATCGTGGGAATGCGTAGCGACATGCACGCCTACATCTGCGGCCTCGACAAGATGGTCAAGGCGAACCGCGAGTTGCTGAAGAGTCTGGGCTGGGATCGAACTTCGATCCGTTACGAAAAATACGACTGACCCCGTAGAATAGTTGCCGATCCATTTCGATCGAGGAGAGCCATCGTGTACGTTGCTGATGACAAGCGTTACCACTCCATGCAATATCGCCGCTCGGGACGCAGCGGCATCCAACTTCCCGCCATCTCGCTCGGGCTGTGGCACAACTTCGGCGGCGTGGATAACTTCGAAAACTCGCGCGCCATGCTGCGCCGCGCCTTCGATCTCGGCATCACGCATTTCGATCTTGCCAATAATTACGGCCCTCCGTATGGATCAGCGGAAGAAACGTTCGGGCAGATCCTGAAGAAAGATTTCCTTCCCTACCGCGACGAGCTGATCATTTCGACCAAGGCGGGCTGGGATATGTGGCCCGGGCCCTACGGAGATCTAGGTTCGCGCAAATATATGCTGGCCAGTCTCGACCAGAGCCTGAAGCGCATGGGTCTTGAGTATGTCGACATTTTCTACCATCACCGGCCCGATCCTGATACGCCGATGGAAGAATCGATGGGAGCGCTCGATACGGCGGTACGTTCGGGACGGGCGCTGTACGCGGGCATTTCGGCTTACAACGCCAAGCAGACGGCGCAGGCGGTAAAGATTTTGCGCGATCTGGGAACGCCGTGCCTGATTCATCAGCCGAAGTATTCGATGTTCGTGCGCGATCCCGAACAGGGATTGCTCGACGTGCTGGAAAAAGAAGGCGTGGGATCGATCGTCTTCAGCCCCTTGGCACAAGGACTGCTATCGGATCGCTATCTGAAGGGAATTCCCAGCGACTCGCGCGCCGCTCGCGATTTCTTTCTGAAGAAGAAGGACATCGGCGAAGCGACTCTGGCCAAGGTTCGTGCGCTCAATGAAATCGCCGGGCAGCGAGGACAGACGCTGGCGGAGATGGCGGTAGCGTGGGTACTGCGAGATCCACGAGTCACCAGCGCACTCGTTGGCACCAGCAAAGTGTCGCAAGTGGATGACAACGTGGCCGCACTGAAGAACCTGAAATTCTCGGCCGAGGAGTTACGCAAGATTGATGACGTTCTCGCCGGCAAATGATCTGCGTACGTGTCACCCTACGAAATCTTCTTACTCACGTCGCATCACTTCTCGCGCCCCAGTTCCCAACGAAAGCCGAATGAATACGTCGGTTTGTAGTATTCGCGCTGGATGAAGAACTGAGGACTGCCTTGGTAAAAGCCAAAGACCTCGTTGTTCAGATTCAGACCCGATGCGATAAAAGTAAGCCCTTTCCCGAGGTAAACGCTGCCCTGCGCGTCGACCTGGAAGTGTGAAAACAGGTACATGTCTCCAGCTGGACCTTTGATGCCCCCGGGCGTCGGAATATAGGTATTCGGCGGCGGAGGAGGAGCATTCGGGTCCTGTATGAAAGGTACAAACGCATAAGCGAAGATGTTGGCACCGTTGTAGGACATACCGACACGCATCGAAAGGCGCCCGCGATCGTAGGTCGGACTGATGTTCCAGGTGTTGGGGGCCTGTCGAAGCAAAGCAGGATGGTCGGTGCGAGTCAGCATCGGCTGCGCCAAGTTAGGGTTCACATTCGTGGCCTGGGAAGTGGCGTAGCTATAGTTCGCAAAAAGACCAAGTCCGCTCAGCAAACCGGGCAGGTACGTGAAGTGCTGATTGAAGCTGAGTTCAAGCCCGGCGATGTACGCACTACCGGAGTTGGTTGATTGATTGATAATAAAATTCGGAGTTCTCGACGACAGCAGAACAATGGGATCGCTCAGGCGCTTATAGAAAAACCCTGCCTGGATCGCGCCGAGAGGTTGCAGATAGCGTTCGTACAGCACGTCGAGGTTGTTGGAGTGTTCCGGTTTTAGGGCCGGGTTGCCTTCCGTCAGGGTCGGCGGTGTCGTCGAATTGTCTATGGACGTAGCTGACGTGAGGAACTGTGGATCGGGACGTGACAGTCCACGGGAATAGACGAAGCGCAACGCGGAATTATCGTGGCTGTCCAAACGGATGCGAAGCGAGGCGCTCGGCAGAACGTCAATGTAGGAATGTTGACCCTTGATGGTCAAAGAACCAGCGTTGGTGTTCGGATCACAGTTACAGGACAAAGTGTCGTCATTCGTACCCTCGAAGCGGACGCCCGCGACCACGCGGAATCGCCTGAAATCGAGGCTATTCATTACGTATCCGGCGACAACGCGTTCGACAAGATCGAAGTTGTTGTTGTTGCCACCCTGAGGAGCGGTTTGAGGGGTGCAGAGTCCGGAAGAGGTATCAAAGAGGCCGCGGTTGGCCGCGAAGAACGACTGGATCTTGTCCCAGCTTATTCCCGGCCCATACGGGTAGTGACCGTTGTAGTAGTGGTTGTTCGTGAAGCCGTCGAGGAATTGACTCGCCAGCGGCGCCGTCGTCGGGTCGATCGGACAATAGTCAATCTCGTAGGAATCATCGAATTTGTGAGCATTCCGAAAATAGAAGCCGGTTTCGAACGTGCTGGTGTGGGAACCGATGTGATAGTTCCTAGCCCCTGAGACCGTCCCCTCAAGATTGAGCTGGGCTGCTTTTCCGTGGGCGGAGTCCTGTATCTGCTGGAGCTGCAAGTTGGCAGGGTTGTAGGCTTCCGTGAAACAGGCAGGAGTAAAGACCGGGAGGTAGGGGTCCTTCGTGGCAGCTTGATCCCATTGGCAGTTGCTCTGGCTTCCCGTGAATCCAAAGAGAGTATGGGACTCGCCTCCACCAATGGGGTTCAACATGCGAGCCCGACCGACCGCAAACTGCCAGTTGAGTAGAGACGTGCCGAATGCATGATTGCCTCCGACCGACAGGCTAGCGACCTGAAAGTCAGGATCCCGTGCTTCGGTGGTAAAGCTCGGGAAATTCGTACCCGGAATACCTGCGTCGTTCGTAGCCAGGACATACTCATACCTACGACCGTAGTCTTTGAAGTCTGAGAAGAGTGTGTGGACGTAGAGGTTCGAGTTTTCTGACAGCTTGTAATCCGCACTGCCGCCGAAGCCATAGCGCTTTCGGTCATACAGGTATTGGCGAAATGCGGCGTTTTGGATATCAGGCGTGTAAGGGCCGTTCGGTGGTTGAAACTGGACTTCAGCGGGAACCGGCTCTATATCATCTATCCCCCGACCGTTGTAGTCGTACGACCCGCTAATCATCACACCGAAGCGTTTTTGAACGCCCAACCGATCACCCGCGGTGCCACCGAATTCGTAAACCTTACGAGTGTTGGCGATCGGGGTGAAGCCTCCTAAGCCGTACAGGGAAAGGGTGGGGCGGTCTCCAGCTTTCTTGGTAACCAGGTTCACGGATCCGCCGATAGCGTCGCCGTTCATGTTGGCTTGCAGGGTTTTGTTGATCTGGACCGACTCAATCAAGTCGGCTGGAATGACATCGAGCTTTACCTGGCGCACACCGCCTTCGGGAGACGGAACTTCGACGCCATCAAGGGTCAGGTTGGCGAGGCGTGGCTCCGTACCACGGATCTGGACGTACTTGCCTTCACCCTCGTCGCGCTCCAGCGTGACCCCAGGCAAACGGCCGACGGCATCGGCTATGTTCGCATTGGGGAGGCTGGTAATCACCTCGGAGGGCAGAACGTTAAGAATATTGTCTGCCATCTTTTCTTCATTGATGGCCTCGGCCTCTCCATGGGCACGCTCGGCCGTCACGATGACGCTCTCACTCTCGGAGCCGACCTTGAGCACCGCGTTCACTCGCACCGGCTTGCCCGCGGTTACTGGGACCGGCGTCTCGAACTTCGAAAACCCGACGTAATTGACCACCAGTGTGTAGTCGCCTGACGCCAGGTAAGAAAACGCGAATTGACCCTGTCCGTCGGTAATCGCTGATGCTACAACTGACCCTTTTTGCTGCAGTTCCACGCGAGCACCAGGCAATACCGCGTTATTCGCATCCGTTACCACGCCACTGACCCTGGCCGTGCTTTCCTGTGCCCAGACTCTGGTCGGGCCTAGCGCAACGATGACGACCACGAATAAAACGAGTGAGGAGACAACTATCCGCATTTTCGAGACCTCGCTGTTCCTTAATGTGTGCCGCAAGACGGGTGGCGCAACGACGCTGTTGAAGTGAAAAGTAGAGGTTGGTACTTGTCTACTATCGAGAGGTTTCGCGCACGTAAATGAAAGGTTAATGTTCTATGAATGGCTCATGAAAACACCATGATGGAAATCCGTTAGAATCGCGGACAAGGTATAGGACGATGACGGTGTACCGATAAAAAGCGCTTGAGAAAAAAGGATGAAGACGCCTGATAAAAATGTCGTTCGCTGCACGTGGGCGACGAACGAGCTCTCGATTCTCTATCACGACCGCGAATGGGGTGTGCCCCAGCACGATGAACGCGTTCTGTTCGAGTTTCTAATTCTGGAGGGCGCACAGGCCGGGCTCAGCTGGGACACGATTCTGCGGAAGCGCGAAAACTATCGTGCGGCTTTTGACGGGTTCGACCCGAAAATAGTCGCCCGCTATGACCGTCGAAAAGCGCAGCGGCTGCTGCGCGACGAGGGAATCATCCGCAACCGGCTGAAGGTGGCTTCGGCAGTACAGAACGCCAAGGCATTTCTCGAGGTGCAAAGGGAGTTCGGCTCGTTCGACCGCTACATCTGGCAGTTTGTCGGGGGCAAACCTCGAGTGAACGCCTGGCGGCTGGGGAAGAATATTCCGGCGCGCACTTCGGAATCGGACGCGATGAGCAAAGATCTGAAGAAACGCGGCTTCAACTTCGTCGGCTCGACTATCTGTTATGCCTTCATGCAGGCCACCGGGATGGTAAACGACCACGCGGTCGAGTGCTTCCGATATCGTTTGTGATGGACTTGGCCGAGCTTCGGACGCCCAGGGCGTCCGTCCCTACGCGAATATGTAACTCCTGCCTAAAACCGGGCGATTTTACGCGGCTTCCCGCGTTTTGGAGCGATTCTTCCGGCTTGCAAATCATTGTCTCCCAACTACTTACAACAAATCGTCCCTCGCCGGCAGCAGCTGGAACGCAGGCTGCATCTTAAATCCTTCGAATGTACGACTTTAGGTTTGTCCCCAATAATTTGGCGTTCAGATAGACGTTCGGATCAATTACAGCTTTTGGAGGCTCGTGTGAAAAAAACCATCGTTTCATTTCTGCTAGCAGTCTTGCTCTCGGCCGCGTGTATGGCCCAGAGTTCCGCCGATGTGCAGGCAGGTGGCTCGGCGTCCCAAAACACCTCTGCGTCTGCGGACAAGTCAGGAGCGCAGGCGAATTCAAACACCTCAGCCGAAGCTACCTCGCAAGCGGCCGCCTCCGGTAAGCACGGCAGTGCGCAGGCGGCGAGCACAAGCCGGTTGCAGTCCGGCAGCACAGTCCAGGCCGAATTGAGCAAGCCAGTGGATGTCCGCAAGAACAAGCCGGGCGACGAAGTCATCGCGAAGACCACTCAAGACGTGAAATCGGACGGCAAAGTCGTGCTGCCGAAAGGCTCGAGGATTGTAGGTAAGGTGACGCAAGCTCAGGCGCGGGCCAAAGGGCAGGATGAGTCGCAACTCGGTATCGCGTTTGACCACGCCATTCTGAAGGACGGCTCGCAAATGCCGGTGTCGTTCGCCATCCAGGCTGTCGGCAGTTCGGAGTCCGCGGCTTCTGCTGCGGCGGCGGATGATTCGGGCATGATGGCGGGCAACGCCGGCGGCATGGCAAGCGGCTCCGGTTCTGGCGCCGCTGGCTCTCGTGGAGGGCTGGTAGGCGGAGTGGGTTCGACTGCTGGTGGCGTTGCGAACACGACTGGCGGCGTCGCGGGGTCGACTTTGCATACTGGCAACGTGGCTGGCGCAAACACTGCTACCAACGCAGCGGGCGGGCTGACCTCCTCCAGCCAGGGCGTGGTCGGCATGCCTGGTCTCACATTGTCGTCAGTGGCTTCCGGTTCGACGACTGCCGGTTCGGTGATAAGTTCGAGCAGCAGCAACGTCCGGCTGGATAGCGGAACTCGGATGCTTCTGAGGGCGAACGGTCAGTAGATTGATTTGCTGATTATTAGCCGATAGGCAAGGGGCAGCGCGCGGTTCTGCGCTGCCTTTTGCTTATCTACCTTCTTTCTTTCTTTTTTGCCTATCTCAGCGAGATGATCGCGCTCCTCGATTCCGCTAGCAGCCCCACTCGGCCTCCCCCGGCTTTGCAAAATAGCGCCTCAGGTCTTCTGGTTCGCTTGGTGTCGAAGCCACTTCCAATATCGCGAGGCGTGCAGCTGCCACCATGCGGTTCTTTTCGGGCTGTGCTACCTGCTCCCATGACTCGGGTGTCGAGTTGCTCGTACAGCCAAAATCCGGCCCCAGTGCGTGGTGATAGTAATGGAAGAGTTTTGCCAATTGTTCCGCTGATACTTCTTGAATCGACATCAGAAATACCCTTTCTCCGATCGGTTAGTGTTGCCGAGCGTGCCAGAGGCGCCAGAGAACGGGCCTCGTCCAATCCGTTCCCAGGCCGCTCGATCAACTGGTGTGTTGTGTTCCCGCGGTTGCGGGATTGCGTCTTGTTTGAGCCGGTACGAAGGCGCGGCCAGTAGCGAAGTCGAGCGACCCTTGCACTCCTTGCCCAGAGCTACCAGGAATCGAACACAAAACGCGATGCTTGCCAGGCACAGCATCGTCATGAATGCTGTCACAGCCATTCGAACCTCCTGGCGGGGCTTCCCATTTGAAGACCTGAACGACTCAACATCTATTCGATACGACGAGCCATAAGTTTCGAATAAAACGTTCATAAAGACTGCGTAAAGTGAGTGCGGTGTCTGCATTTGTGAATTCTTTGATTGAAATCAGAACGCTTCCACGGAGCCCCGGCCCCATTGCGGAAACCGCTAAGCTCCGGCATAATAATGGTTTGTCTTTACTTCGCCGGACTCTTCCGGGCAAAGGATACTGAAGTCTGTGTTAATGATCCGACTAGCGCGCTTTGGTGCGCGCAAACAACCGTATTACCGCGTGGTGGTGATTGAGAAGGAGCGGGCTCGCAATGGCCGCCCGGTGGAAGTGGTGGGGACATATAATCCGCGGACCAATCCGGCCACTTTTGACCTGAAACGGGAGCGCATTGAGCACTGGGTTTCGAAAGGCGCCCAACTTTCGGACCGGGTTAGGAAACTGCTTGCTCTCCCCGCGCCGGCTGCGGCCGCTTCGGTCGCCTAGCCGTCCTTACATTCGCCAATTCAGGAGCACGGAATGATTGAGCCGGCCGCCAACCCGCGCGCCATGATTGAATACATCGCCAAGGCGATCGTCGAGGCCAAGAGCGAGGTTTTTATTGACGAGTACGAAGATGGAGACGAAACCGTCGTCGAACTTGAAGTGTCCGAGGCCGACTTAGGCAGGATCATTGGACGCTCCGGCCGGGTGGCGCGCGCCTTGCGCAACGTGCTGAGCGCCGCAGGTATCAAGCAGAATAAGCGCTACGCGCTTGAGATCATCGAATAGACGAGCGGGAAATAGACGAGCGGCCGATAGACGAGCGGCGAATGGCGGCATCAGACGCGAACGGCGAATGGATTACCCTGGCGGTCGTCATCAAGACGCAGGGACGTCGCGGAGAAGTAGCAGCCGAATTGCATACCGATGTTCCGGACCGCTTCCGGCAAGAGATGCGGTTGTGGGCGCTCGCGAAAGATGGCCAGCGCCGCGAAGTAAGGGTCGAAGACCTCTGGCCGCATAAGAGTTTTCTGGTGTTGAAGTTTCAGGGCGTCGAGACGATTTCCGATGCCGAGCCGCTGGTGGGCGTCGAACTTCAGCTGCCGCGCAGTGAACGCGCCGAGTTAGAACCGGGTTGGACCTATCTGAGCGACCTGATCGGTTGCACGGTGTTCGATGGCCAGCGCGAGATCGGCAAGATTGAAGACGTGCAGTTCGGGGCCGGAGAAGCACCGCTGTTGGTGGTTGGAAGTGGATCGAAGTTGCCATACGAAATCCCTTTCGCCGAAGCTTTCCTGGAAAAGCTCGATGTGGAGCGCAGGCAACTCCGGATGAAGTTGCCGGAAGGCTTGCTGGAAGTGAATGCGCCGCTGGCGAAGGAAGAGAAAGAAAGAAGTCGTTAGTCGATGGTCGATTGTCGTTTGCGAGCAAGACGGCATAGTCAGGATTGGGTTTGACACGCGACACACGACGAATGACCAGCGGCTGGGTTCCGCGATGAAGATCGACATTCTCACGATCTTTCCCGACTTTTTTCGCGGACCACTGGATTACGGAATTGTCCGCCGGGCGCGGGAAAGCGGCCTGGTGGAAGTCGAAATTCGCGATCTGCGGGCGTTTACGAAAGACAAACACCGTACCGTGGACGACCGCCCGTTCGGCGGCGGCGAGGGCATGGTCCTGAAGCCGGAACCGATCTTTGAATGTTTGGAGTCGTTTGGCGATGTGGAACCGCGCGAAGTGCGATTAAGCCCGGGCGCGAAGCAGTCGGTGATTCTGCTCTCCGCGCAGGGTCGGAGGCTCGATCAGACGCTGGCGACAGAACTTTCCGCGCTCGACCGGATCGTCTTCATCTGCGGACGCTACGAAGGCGTGGACGAACGCATCAGCGAGCACCTGGCCGATCGCGAAGTTTCGATTGGCGACTATGTGCTGAGCGGCGGTGAACTGGGCGCGGCGGTAATTTTGGACACGGTGGCGCGGCTGATTCCGGGCGCGGTGGGCAACCAGGCTTCGACGCGCCAGGAGTCCTTCACCGCGAATGCGGAGTTGGCTGGCGATGGACCGAGTTCCACCTGCGTTTCGGGTGGATTGCTCGACTATCCGCATTACACGCGTCCTGCGGATTTTCGCGGCATGACGGTGCCGGAAGTATTGATGAACGGCAACCACGACCAGATTCGCAGCTGGCGCCGCAAAACGGCTTTGGAAAAAACGCTGCGCAACCGTCCCGACTTACTGGAGCGGATTTCGCTGACTGCGGAAGACAGGGAATTGCTGGATCAGATTAAGTTAGAGCAGATCCAGCTGGCCCAAATTGACGGAAAGAATTAGGAAGGAAACGTTATGCGCAATCCGATTATCGAAAAACTGCTGGCGAAGTCGCGCCGCACCGACATCCCCAAGTTTGGTCCCGGCGATACCATCAAGGTGCTGGTCAAGATCAGAGAAGGCGAAAAAGAGCGCCTGCAGGCGTTTGAGGGCGTCGTCATTGCCCGTAAGCGAGGCGCCCAACCCAGCTTTACGGTCCGCAAGATCAGCTTCGGCCAGGGCGTGGAGCGTATCTTCCCCATCGACTCCAAGGTCATCGACAAGATTGACGTGGTGCGCTCGGCGAAAGTCCGGCGTGCGAAGCTTTATTATTTGCGCGGACTCAAGGGCAAAGCCGCTCGGCTGAAAGAAGTCGAACAGCAGTAAGCGGCTCCTCACTGTTTGGTGACGAGGCTCTGGCCCGTCCAAGCGGGGCGAAGCCCCCGCTTGCACACGGAATCTGCTCTTGCGTGGCACGTCTTCTTTCGGCGAAGATGCTGACTAGCTTCCGTGTCCAAGTCCGCCTCCACATCGAAAAAGTCGAAAACGGACGGAGTTTCTGCCGCCACCGCCAAGCTACGCCTGCTGAAAAAACTCCGCTGCACGCTTAAGTTTGAAAAGCGGGCTTGGGCTGCGGGCGCGCAGCTCGTCGCCGGAGTCGATGAAGTCGGCCGCGGATCGCTCTTCGGCCCGGTCGTGGCGGCGGCTGTCATCCTCGACCCTGGACACCGCATCCGCGGCCTGCGCGATTCCAAACTGCTCCCCGCCGAGCGCCGCGAAGAACTCGCGCTCCTGATTCGCCAGCATTCCATCGCTTGGGCGGTCGCTGCCGTGGATTCCGCCCGCATCGATCAAATCAATATCTACCAGGCCTCGCGCCTTGCGATGCTGCATGCGGTTCAGCAACTGGTGCCCGCGGCGAGCTATCTTCTTGTCGATGCGGTGAAACTCGATTGCGAGCTTTCGCAGCAAGCGATTATTCATGGCGATGCGCTCTCTGCCTCCATCGCCGCCGCCTCCATCATTGCGAAGGTCGAACGGGACCGCATGATCTCGGCCTGGGATCCGGTGTTTCCCATGTATGGCCTGGCCTCGAACAAGGGATACTGCACGGCGCACCACCTCGCGGCCCTGCGTGAGCACGGCCCCTCGCCTCTACATCGGCTGTCGTTTTCGCCGGTGTGGAGCGCGCCTATTCCGCAGGAAGTTTTGGGCTTTATGCTGGACGAGGCTGCTCCTGAAGCAGCGCCCGGAGACGAAGAGCTGGTACCAGCGATAGCGGAAGCCTAAGAAAAATCCTATCTATAAATTGTCATCCCGAGCGAAGCGAGGAATCTGCATTTTGCAGCCGACTGCAGATCCCTCGCTTCGCTCGGGATGACAAAATCAGCAATGGACGCTTCTTACTTCGCCCGATAAATCTCCGTCAGCAGATCCGGCTTCGATTCGTCCTTCGCCAGGTGTGGATACTTCTCGCCACCGTGATAATCGAGTTTCACCACGCGGAAATAATCTGTGTTTTCGACAATCAGCTCGATCGGCGACGGGCTGGTCTTAGCGGCTCGAATGGCGTCGCGCCAGACCTCCGCCGAAATTCTGCGGCCGTTCACAGCGACAATCTTCATCCCCGGTCCAATGCCCGCCTTGGCGGCCATCATGCCCTCGACCGTATCCCGAATCACGCCGTCGCTTCCGGCTAGTAGTCCCACTGAGTAATGCGCATTGATCGCTTTTCCTTCGCGATCTCCAGCGCGATCCAGTTCCGATGGATACTCGTCGTACACCAGTTTCCATCCGCTGCCTTCGACTCCGCCGAGAGGTGCGCGAGCGCCGGGGCCATGGTTAGACAGTCGCTCCGCCCAGAAGCCGTGCCAGTCATAGGAAACGACTTGGTTCAGCGCATTTATGACATCGTCGAAGGTGTAGGTTTTCACCATGGGCGGACCGCTCGGCCCTCCGTAAAACAGTTTGCAGAAGTCGTCCAAAGATTTCGCGCCCTTCGTTTGCTGACGGATGATCACATCCGCCCACAGCCAGGTGAGCACGTCTTCGTCGTAATAATCGAGGCCGCGGCGATAATCTTCCCAAGCGTGGGGAGCGTTCTGCATGGCCGGAACGCCGTCGGCCGTATCCTGCAAATTGCGCCAGGCGCGTCCCGAACGATGATCCAGATCCGCCGCCATCTGCGCCAGCGCCTCACGCGCCAAGGACGGCGTGCGCTCGCCGCTGCGCGCCGCGAGGATATCTCCCAGGTACGACGTCAGACCCTCGTACACCCACAGCAAGTCAGTCTGCATCGGCTGTTCGAAGTCGGGCGTCGCGAGATCTGCCGGACGCCGGTATTTGCCGTTCCACGAATGCACATACTCGTGCGGCAGAAGTCCAGCGGTCAATTTCCGTCCGCCTTCTTCCACCAACGACCGCTCATCAATCCGGCTGTCGTTCGATTCGTGATGCTCCAATCCGAAATGCGCGACGTGATGGCTGAGGGTCAACAGGAAGTGGTACCCGGTGTAGTGCCGCGCACCGAACAGAATTCCCGCTTGTTTCACCAAGTTCCGGTAATGCTCCCAGACTTCTTCCGGAGCATCGAGCGCGGCGGCGCTGTCGGCTACAACATCGATTTCCGCGGGAGGATTTTCGGTACTGAGCGGCACCACCTTCAAATACTCTCCCGCGATAACCGGTCCATCCACCAGCATGGTCAGAGAAACGGGCGCAAAATGAATGTCGCGGTCCGCTCGATTGGAAACACGCAGCGACGTTCCAAACTTCCATCCCGCGGGCAGCCGCAAGCTCGCGCTGTACGTAAGCTGATCGGTGCCGTACCCAGCGGGATAGAGCAGCAGCGCGTTCCAGTTGACGATGTATAACTTTTCCGTCGCGGAGAGTCCGGAGCTGTATCCAGGTTCAAAGGACGCGGGGGAAGCGTAATCGAGATTCGCGATGACTTCGTTCTGGCCCGCCGGAACTTCCACATGAAAAGTAAAACCGTCCAGCAGATCGCGCCGCCATTGCAGCGTCGTTCCGCTCGCCGTAAACTTCAGGCCCGTCAAATCCGTGATCGGACCCGTCGGGCCATGCTCGCCCGGAATCCATTTCGGATAGTAGAGCGTGAGTGGTCCGGGCTTAGCCGGGATGCGCAATTGCGCGTGGATGATCTTGCGCGGCGCTTCCGACGCGTCCACAGAGAGCGCGACGGTCGGGCCATTGCCATTTGCCCCAAAAACTGAAAACGATGACAACAGGAAAATTGCACAACAAAAAAAGTTCTTCACCCCGCAACTTGAGCCCATTCCCCCTCCGGATTAGCGAGTCGCTGCACTGCAACGCAAATAGAACAGTACGTCAATATATCAGCCAGCCGGGCCGATTCGCCGCGCCGGCGTCCGGACACTGGGAGCCCGCTTGCCTGCTATCATCTCCGACGTGCCCGTGCGCGGAAAATTTATTACCTTCGAAGGTCTCGATGGCAGCGGCAAGAGCACGCAGGTCGAGAAGTTGGCGCGTTCCCTGCGCGCCCACGGCCTCTCCGTCCTCGTCACGCGCGAACCGGGCGGCACCGCTACGGGCGAAAAGATTCGCGACGTGCTGTTGCACTCCGCCACCTCGGGCCTTTCTCCGCTCACTGAAATGGCCCTCATGTTCGCTTCCCGCGCCCAGCATATTCACGAAGTTATTTTGCCCGCGCTCGCCGAAGGACGCATCGTGCTCTGCGATCGCTTCACCGATTCGACCGAGGCTTACCAGGGTGGAGGTCGCAAACTGGGTACGAAGCTGGTGCTGCAGATGCATGAAATCCTCTGCGGCAACCTGCAGCCCGACCTGACCATTCTGCTGGATAACGAAGTGGCCTTCACCGTCGAACGCGCCCGGCGTCGCAATCGCAAGAACAAAAACGGCCGCTCGGAAAAGGATGAGAACCGCTTCGAGCAGGAAAGCCGCGCTTTTTTCGGACGCGTCCGCCACGCGTACCTGGCAATCGCGGCCCGCGAGCCGCAGCGAGTGCACGTGGTAAACGCCCGAGGCATGCCCAACGAAACGCACGCGGTTATCATGGAGGTTGTGCGGAAGAAGTTGAAGATTTGATATTGAGGCGCAGAAAGCCGCTCTTAGCCTTTGGCTTTCAGCTAAGAGCCAAGAGCTAAAAGCGATTCTTATGCCCTTTTCCGACTTTCACGGCAACCCGGAAACCATCCATCGCCTGCGCGAGATGCTGGCGCGCAACCGCTTTCCGCACGCCGTCATTCTTTCCGGCGCACATGGATCCGGCAAATACACGCTGGCTCTTATGCTCGCCCGCACCCTGAACTGCCTGGAGCGGCCGAGCACTGACGGCTTGCCCGATTTCTGCGGACACTGCTCGAACTGCACTCGCATCGCACAAGCCGAAGACCTCGACTCGCGCTTCGCCGAAGCCGTGGAGGCTCGCGAAAATCTGCGCGACACGGACAAGAAAGAAACCCGTCTCTTCGTCCAGACCCACCCCGACGTGCTCGTCATCCCGCCTGATCCTCCGCAACTGATGATCAAGGTCGATCAGGTTCGCCACGTGATTGAGACCATCTACTATCGGCCCGGTGAAGCCCGCGAACGGGTTTACATCTTCACCAGTTCGGCCTTCATGAAAGAAGCCGCTAACTCGCTGCTCAAGGTTCTGGAGGAGCCGCCCGAGTTCGCCAGCATTTTTCTGCTCACCGAAAATCCCGGCGAATTGCTGCCCACAATTCGTTCCCGCTCCATGATCTTCAATCTGGGCGCGCTCGCTTCGACAGAAATCGAGAGCCGGCTTGCTAAGCTTCGTCCCGATTGGAATGCCGGGCAGCGCGCACTGGTCGCCCGCCTCAGCGAAGGCGCCATTGGACGCGCTTTGTCGTTCGATCTCGAAAGCTACGTTGCGGCTCGCAACCATGCCCTCATCATGCTGAAATCCGCGCTCGGCGGGAACGACAGCAACACCCACACCGAGTTGTTCAAGACGACCGAGAGCTATCGTTCCGGCGCGGAAGGCCGTGCGAAGATTGACATCCTTCTTCGTACCTTCTACTCATTGCTCGAAGACCTGATGTTCCTGCAATCGGGGACGGCGCAACTGGTGCGGAATACGGACATTCTGGGCGAACTGAAGAAAATGTCCGAGGCCGCTGACTTCGCCTGGGTGCAGCGCGCCGTTGAAGGTCTCGGCGAAGTCGAGCGCGGCCTGCGCCGCAACCTGCTGCGTTCGCTCTCGCTCGATGCCTTTGCCACCGCGCTGGAGCGCGTTTCCTGAGCTGCAGGGTGCGCGAAGTGGCTGCCGAGCACAGCCCCGAAAGGGCCGTTTGATTTTGTGGGATCGGCATCGCGAAAGCGATGCCGTGATGCGAAGCCCTGGCGTTTATCCCGCCCCCTAAACCGGAAAAACGGCACGGTACCCACAGTGTCGTGAAGCAGTACGGTTTGGGCGGGTGCACAAAAGACACTGCACAAAATATTGTCATCCCCTGTCCGCTGTGATACCGTAACCCTCAGTTCACACCTCTGGACCCACAATTCAGGCTTAAGTGTTGTGGCAGATTTTGCCCGCCCGGCGCGCAGGTGGTGCGATTTGAAAGATGCAGTCGACTCCATACCCGCTGAACAATCCGCCGATCAGGAAAGCTTCGCGAATCGCAAGCTGATCCGTCCGATCCTGAACCGCACCGACCACAACCACAATAGCCACGCCCACAACCACGCGCCTGCTGAACGCCGGGACAAGGACCGAGATCGGGA
>Ga0210400_10000908_pt1 | contig 30705 bp, 37 predicted proteins | sample IncBWH26MmetaG_FD_155456 | JGI IMG/M metagenome (GOLD analysis project Ga0210400, IMG submission 155456) | Forest soil microbial communities from Barre Woods Harvard Forest LTER site, Petersham, Massachusetts, United States - Inc-BW-H-26-M | ecosystem: Environmental > Terrestrial > Soil >... | reverse complement strand
GGTTTGCCGCGACCAAGTGCGCAAAAACGTTGAGAAAAAAACTGTCGCGGGACAGTTGTCATATTGTTCTTTTTAGCCGCGAAAACCACATGGTGTTTCACCCTCTCCTGGCGGATGTTGTAGGAGCCTCTCTCCATGCCGATTCCGCGGCGGCGACGCTACGCCAAATGTTGCTCGGGATCGAGTGCAGAACCGATGTCGTAAACGAGATCGATGTCAAGGCGGCCCAGATCGAGTATCAGCAGGATGAACGCCAAATCGATCGGATGGGCTACGACCAACTGGTGCTTGCCTGTGGGGCGGACAGTAATCTGGCCATGATCACGGGAATTGCATGAATAAAGCCAATCCCAAGTAACTGAACTGGAAGCATCAGAGTTAGAATTTCCAGTTCTCCGGATCAAGAGTGGGAAATGTCGTCCGCAGAATAGGCTTGACGAACGTATCGACTTCCGGTCGAGGGCCTGTCTGCGCGGCGGTACGAATCCAGTGACCCAGAAGAACCACGGGGACTAGGCATTTAGCTGCAGCCGTAGGACGATGCCGCGCGGCTGATCCGGGGTATAATCTGCTCCTCGCGCGGATGGGTGCGACCACCGCCAAGCGGGAGATCTGAAGGAGATTACTTTCGGGCTGGAGAGCTCTCCGAGGACGCATCCGGTAAACGAGCAGCCGAATGGACTATATCTTTGACCACCCATGGGAATTGGGCTTGCTCCTCGCGATTGTTCTGGCTCTCGTCCTCGAGCTTGGACATCGCGTGGCGGCCTATTTCCAAATTGATCAGGCCCCTTCACGGAAAGAGCAGATGGGTACGATCCGGGATGGGCTCTTTGTGCTAGTCAGCCTGCTCTTAGGCTTCAGCCTGACCATGGCTGCTGTTGTGGCGGCATTCTTTCTCGTCGTCCTCGCCGCAGCCCATCACGGCTTTGCGACTCAAGCCGATTTCGTTCGCTTTTCCAAGCCCGAGCTACTCACTTTCGAAGAGGTCGTTGAGCTCGAAAAGAACGACCCTCCTTCGTCCTCCCTCGCTGAAAAACTGGAGCACCTTCTTACCACTCCGGTTCTCAGCAATGAAGCTTATTTTAACGGCGCTAAGCCAAAGCGTCCCTCTTCGCCGGAGCTTGGCCCCTTCCTTCGTGCGATTTGCTGGAACATCGAACGCGGGATTCAGTTTGATCCCATTCGTATCGCCCTCTCTGAGCCGGAAAAGTTCGATCAGGTTCTTGCCGAAAAGAAGGATCCCAAAGCTAAGCCTCTGATGCCCGATCAACTCAAAGTCGTGAAACAGCAACTGGACATTCTCCAGCCCAGTGATCTCCTTATTCTGAATGAAGTCGACTACGGTGTAACCCGCACCGAGTACCGCGATGTGGCCCGCGACCTGGCCAAAGCTCTTAACATGAACTATGCCTACGGCGTCGAGTTTGTGGAACTCGATCCCCTGAATCTCGGACTAGAAAAAGTCGAGTTGGAGGACAACCAGGCCCAGGCCGACATTCAGAAATCCTTTGACGCGGATCCATCCAGTTACCTCGGAATGCACGGCACCGCGGTCTAGGCTGCCGATGTAATTGGGGTGCTTCAGGAGGTTGGTCACTGTAGTTGGAGCCCATCGGCCCCCGGCAATGAAAGGTATTCCGTCGTTATTGAGTCTGGTAGCAATGGATCGCAGACTTCGACGTTCCTCAACAAACTCCCGGAATACCCGACGCACGATGGCGATCTCCTCTGCGGGGCCGGGGACCAGTGTCACTCGCTCATTTGCAATACATTTGCGTTGCCCGTTTAGGAGTAATTGTCTGGGTCTTCCCTCCGAGTCGAGCAACATTCTGCGGAGGAGGAGGTCCACCCAATTTGAACCCTTTCTTTGCTATCCTCGGTCTTCCGTTCGCGTTCTGGCCTCCAGCTGGAGAACCTGGCGCTACGCCACCAAATCGGCGTCCTTCAGCGCGTCGGGAGAAAGCGTCCGAAATTAATGCCTTGGGATCGCCTATTGTGGGTCTGGCTGTCCCGGATCTGGAGCGGCTGGCGCTCGACGCTGGCCATCGTCAAGCCAGAAACGGTCATTGCCTGGCATCGCGTCGGCTTTCGCCTGTTCTGGACTTGGAAGGTGCGCCGCGGCAGACCGGGACGACCCGTCGTTTCTCGCGAGGTTCGAAATCTAATCCGCAGGATGTGTCGGGAGAATCCGAGTTGGGGTGCACCCCGGGTTCACGGGAAGTTGCTCAAACTCGGCATCGACATCGGCGAGACCAGCGTCAGCAAATACATGGTGCGCTGCCACCAACGGCCGTCACAGACCTGGCGCACCTTCCTCGAAAATCACCTGCAACAACTGGTGTCCATCGACTTCTTTACCGTGCCGACCATTGGTTTCCAGGTTCTCTATGTGTTTCTGGTGTTGGCCCACGACCGGCGTCGCATTGTCCACTGCAATGTAACTGCCCACCCCACCGCGGAGTGGACCGGACAACAACTGCGAGAAGCATTCCCCTTTGACCAGCTTCCACGCTACCTGCTGCGCGACCTCGATGCGATCTTCGGCGATTCCTTCCGTGGACAGGTGCGAGACATGGGGATCCACGAAGTGCTGTGCGCCCCCCGATCCCCCTGGCAGCGGGCTTACATCGAGCGCGTAATTGGTTCGATTCGGCGCGAGTGCCTGGACCACGTGCTCGTGTTCGACGAAAGCTCTCTCCGTCGTATCCTTCGTTCGTACTTGGATTACTATCACCGATCGAGAACGCATCTCTCCCTAGGCAAGGACTCGCCCGAGCCGCGATCGATCCAGCCGGAGCCCATGGGGAGAGTCGTGGCGCTGCCCCAGATTGGTGGGCTGCATCACCGCTACGAGAGCCGGGCCGCCTTAGACCCTACCTCTCCTTAATATAGTGCTGAAATAGACGTGCTGACGATCGACGCGGACACGATTCCGCCAGCCCGAGAAGCTGACACGTTGCCGTTTTCGCAGCAGGCGAAGCCATTACGAAACTGGCAACCGAGGAATATGCTTTCCGCAGCTGTTTTACTTCACCTTTTTTCACTGAGATCGAGTTTTCGGTAGGCACAGATACGAACTCCTACCCCTGTGTATATTGACAGTATTTTAGGTTCCAGCCGACGAAATATTCTCTGACAAGCGTTCAGCTTGAGCGCGTAGTGCGGCCTCAGCTCTCTCCACCTGGCCCCAGCAGAGCAAGTTCCGACAAGCCACCCAGTGAGATTACAAACATGGGGCTATTCAATCCGAGCTATTTCCTGCACGCCGCAAACATCTTGTTGTTGGTAGCGTACAGCGTTCGCGACATTCTCTGGCTGAGGTTGTTTTCAGTGGCGGCCTCGCTAATAGCGTTGCCGTACTTCATCCTGCAGCCTGAACCTCTGTGGGAGCCAATCATTTGGAGTAGCGTCTTTGCTGCGATCAATTCGTTCCAGTCTTGGCGTCTTTTTGTCGAGCAACGTCCAGTTAAATTGACGCCTGAAGAGCAGGAAATTCGCCAGCTCGCCTTCCCGGATTTGCCGCCTCGGAAAGTCCTGCAGATTCTGAGTATCGGAGCGTGGACAACTGTGGAAATTGGCCAGCGAATGCTGGAGTGTGGCAAAAGTGTTGAGGCAATCTCGATCATTGTTCGCGGGAAAGTGCGGGTCACGAGAGATGATGGTGTCTTCGGGGAACTCGTCGCGGGCCACATCGTGGGCTCAGCGCTTCTCTTGAGTGGCGTCCCAGCCGATGTAGATGCCGTGGTAGTAGAGCCTGTCCGGTGCATGCGTTGGGAGGTTGAGGTGCTCGACCGCTACCTGGCCGCCAATCCCGAGACGCGGATTGTCCTGCAAAAGTACCTTGCTCGGGACCTGGCCGGAAAAGTGCTCGCTGTGGGAGTTGGCAACCGTCATCCACGGTGAGGCGGATGGAGAAGAAAAGCCGATCTGGGTCAATGACTGTAAAGGGGATTGCTCGCCAACTGACCTAGCTGGGAGAATATTGCGCGGCACGATAAGTTACTGCGCGCTTGCCTATCGAGTGCTCGCAACGTAGATGAAGCCGATCACTGAAATCGTAGAGAGTGTGCCGAACCCGAACAACTGAACCATCAATTATCAGCGCCTCTGACGATCAAGCCTTCGGTCGAATGAGCAATTGGATAGGCCGGGAACTCAAAAGGAGATCGCTCCGCAAAACCCAACAAACGGAGAAGAGGAGAAGTCACAGATGAATCGAGCCACATTCAATACCCTTAAAAGGAAGGGCAGCACGCCTCGCACGGACAGCATGTGTTTATTGCTGATCGCGGCCGCGATGCTGACGGTTGTCCCCGCGACCGCCCAGACGGGCGCCGGGGCAGGTGCGGCACTACAAGAGAAAGTCGCAGCCGTGAAGCAATCAGTTGCCGAAAACCAGCAGAAACTCCACCAGTACAAATGGACCGAAACAACCCAACTCACGCTGAAGGGCGATCCCAAGCCGCCGAGCCAATCAGCCTGCCAGTATGGCCCGGACGGGAAAGTACAGAAGACCCCGATGGGTGCGCCGCCCCCGCCTCCGAGTGGAGGAAGAATGAAACAGAAGGTGATCGCGAACAAGAAGGAAGAGATGAAAGACTACCTGGGTCAGGTCAAGACCTTGCTCGCCCTGTATGTGCCGCCAGATCCGCAGCGAATTCAACAGGCCGTCCAGGCCGGGAAAGTCTCGCTGAATCCCGGCGGAGGTTCCGGCGTGGCGCAGATTGTATTCAAGGACTATGCCCTGCCCGGTGACCAGATGACGATCTCTTTCAACACCGAAGCGAAGAAAATCGCCTCGATAAACGTGAACTCATACCTGGATGATCCGAAGGATGTGGTCACCTTGGCGGTTCAGTTTGCCAGCCTGCCCGACAGCACCAACTATGCGCAGAAGACCGTTCTTGATGCGATGGCGAAGAAGTTCGTGGTGACGACAACAAATTCCGATTACAAGGCTATGGGAACGCAGTAACTGTTAGACGAATGTCGCCAAATGTCAGCAAATTCCGAACGAAGGAGATTATCCATGTCAAGACTTCCACACTGCGTATGGGCGGCAATGATGTTGCTTTTGCTGGCGATGAGCCTTGCCTCGGTAACCGTCGCTAAAACACCCCCTCCCAACCCACCGCAGGCTTCATCGCAGGACAAAACGAAAGCCTGCAACGACGCCGCCGATAAGAAGGGCCTCAAGGACGAGGAGCGCAAGACATTCATGCAGAGCTGCCTCGGTAAGGTCGCAAACTCCGGTTCCGGTGGCAACGTGAGTCAGCAAGACAAAGCAACTGTATGCAAGAACCTCGCGGATAAGAAAGGTGTAACGGGTGCGGATCGTCGGTCGTTCTTGAAGGACTGTATGAAGAAAGCCAACCCCTAATAGGTCGGTATGCCAACCTAACTGCCAGCCCACAAGCCCAGACGCAGACCGTCGAAACCCGCATCGGCACGTCGCGGCTGGGCCATGCTGAGTTTCTTTTCAGGCGAAGTCGTGGCTTCGGAATACGGCAGCTTGATCGCTGCTAGTGGTCGGGGGGCTTGCGTCAATTCAAGTTCTGATTCGACAATCCCACGCTGACAAAACGTTTGCCCTCAAAAACCGCGTCCACAGCAGCTAGGAGGTCGATTGCGGCTTTTGTTTTCACAACGTATCCCCAAGCCCCTACGTTGAGTGCTTCTTGCACGACCTCACGAGAAGACTCTTGGCTTACGAAGATTATTTTGGATTTCGGGGCAAGTTTGCTTATCTGGCGAGCTGCCTCGATTCCATTCAGCGTTGGGAGCCCGATGTCAAGGAGGACCAGATTCGGCTCTAGTAGTTCCGCTTTCTGAACCGCTTCCAAGCCGTCGGCTACTTCGCCGATGACCTGCACGTCCGGCCTCTCCGCTAGTGTCGAGCGGACAAACTCGCAAAAAGGCGCGAAATCTTCTACTACGAGAACGCGCATGAGTGACATGTTCGGCCTCACGTCTGTAATTTGAGATTGCTCTCTTGGTGCAGCTCGCGACTACTGACACTTGTGTCAGACGAAATCTAGTTAACTGGCTAGCTGACATGCAGGTAGATCGTCGCCCAAGCTAAGGGTGAAATCCGAGTAATTTTGGTTTTCGACAAAATGACGGGATCTGGCGATTTCACCAGCTTGCGCCGTTTGTTCGCCAAAATCCGGGGTGAAATGGCGATTTCTCAACAGTTAGCGTGCCCGACATGTTGGCGTGTGGACTTTCTGGCCTCACGAAACTCTATGTTTCTGATGAGAACGGACTGCTCTCTCCACCTGTAAGTTCTGTCAGTGTCCGGAAGTGCATGTGGCCCCTATACATGGAATTTCAACCTCACACGGGAGGTCGTGCGTATGTCCTTCCTGCAGCGTTGTATAACAGGTGTCCTCATTGCACTGTTCTCCTGCCTTGCAACAATACCTCCAGCTCAAGCCGATGATGGCAACGACCTGGATGTCTACAAGTTTCGTATGACCGCCGCATGGTGGTTCTCCCAGCCAACCGGTTCCTTCACCGGGAGAGCTAACTCCGGAACTTTTGACCTGAATAAAGACTTCGGCTTCGGTGACTACTCAACCTTTTCGGTGACCGTTGACTGGAGATTCAAGAGGAAGCACCACCTCCTCTTTGGCGCGAGCCCGCTCACGAATTCTAGACGGGTAACGCTCAACAGAACCATTGAATTTCAGGGAGTGACTTACGACGCCGGGACAGAGGCAAGCGCCGATATAGAGTCTTTGGCCTTCGCCCCAGGCTACCAATACGACATCATACGGAGAAACCGAATATCCCTCTCGATCGCAACCCAGGTCTACCTGCTGAAGACCTCAGCTGATCTGGCCGGGACGGTGACCGTCAATGGTCAAACCGAAACGAAAACTGCCTCGGGATCATTCTTTGCGCCTCTGCCAATCGTGGGCCCTCGCGCCCGCTGGTATCCCCTGCATAGCGGGCACTTGGCGTTAGATGGTTCGTTCCAAGGGATGTCGTTCTTTGGTTACGGCAACTTCATGTCAGCGAGAGGTTCCGGTTTTATATCGCTGAACCGCAATTTGCGACTGAACCTTGGCTACCAAATGGGTACTCGTCTAAGAATCGACACCGGGACCAACGAGATCGGCATACGGCTGACCCAGAAGGGGCCCATCGCCGGCCTCGAAGCGTCATGGTGAGGACGAGCGTTAACGTGGCCAATCAACGTACGTTTATCACTGCTCCTTTTGGTTGACAAACTGCCTACAGAAACTCTGCTCATTCCTAACCGAACAGATCGAACGAGCACGCCTTGCCGAATATCCAATCTCAGTCGAACCACCGCCGATCCTCATAACTGTCGCGAACAGGCGTGTCTGTTGAAAAAGTCCCTCAGTTGATGCTTGTGGCCATGTAAGGTTCACGTTATAAGCAGGCCAGTGATGCTGCTATTCACCATTCCATTGGGAGCTCGTCCGGGTCCGAGGAGGGGGTCGTGAGAAATCACGATCCCTACTCCGATCAACAGTTGCGGTCGTTGCCCTTGGCAGCCAATTTCATTCCAGCGCTGGATAGACCTTTCCGCAACAACAACTGCCAACAACACAATATTGCGAGAGCAGCAACCACGACACCGCGGAAGCCGGGAGTGGTCCGCACCGTCAACGCGAGTGCGAGCAGACATGCTGGTATTGGAAGAAAAAAGCACTCCCGCCCCTTTAGCTGGGCCAACTGTTGTTTCGGCTGCGACGCTCGTATGTGCTGAGTTGTTGACGGAGGTAAAGTGTTGTACAGATACTTAACAATGCGTTTCACAAAAAAGCGACTCTGCTCGATGCGGTTCACATAAGCCTGCGATTCAGTTGGAACACAGTGGCAACGGTCAACGGCTCGCTCGCCGGAGTTGTAGGCAGACAGTGCCAATCGAGTATTGTTCCTGTATTTGGTGAGCAGATGGGAGAGGTGACGAACTGACGCTTGAACGCTTTCAGTGATGTTTGTCCTATCTTGCACACCGAGCGTGGTGGCGGTCGCGGGCGTCAATTGACCCAAACCGACTTCGCCCCTTCGGCCCAAAGCGAGCGGATCGTACTTACTTTCTTCCCATATCAGTGCCCAAGCGAGCGATTGTTCTACCTTGGGATAAAGCCCACAAGCAACCTCGACAGCTTGGTTTACTGATCGGAACTCATCATCTGTCGGCCACTCCGGATTCCGGTGAAGCCTTTGCGTTGACATAGAAGGAAGGATGGATAGAAATAGAAGGAACAACAACACTCTTGCGGAGGACCGACGCATAGTTTCCTCCATCCAAGTACCGGATGACCCCACCGAGCGAGCCTAAGGGGCCGGTCAAAGCGCTTGCAACTATCAATTTTGACAGGAGCGTACTACCACCGGGCAGTACCAGGGAGAAAATTGCCTGCGATGAACTCCCCCTCTATGGAGTTGTGGGCTCGTTCGTTCTTGGATGATTGCTGATGTACCCGCTCCGGAATCAGGAGCGCAATGGAAAGTCCCCACCTTTAATTTGGATGGGGACTCTATTTTTTGGTCCAACAATCACTGCCCCGGAGTACCTGTGGCGTTGCTAGTGTCGCCCCTCACTTTCTTGTCGGAGCACGGGTACGCCTCGACCAGCGCCTTTTTGATGAGAAGCAAGTCCAACTGGTCTAACTCAGCTGGGTGGTTCTCCAGATACCTGATGACAACCTTCTTCTGGGTTTCAAAAGTTGCACCTGAAGACCGGCACTGTTCTCTGATGAAAACTGAAGACGCATAGAGCATGCCGTTGCAGAGTCCGTCGAAATACGAGCCCTGCTTTGCGTCTCGGCAGGTGTTGAGCAAGTCCAGCCCGCGTACACCAACAGGTGCAGGTGCCTGCCCCCACGTCAGGTTCACCAGTGTGAAAAACAAAATACCCAGTACAAACGTCTTCATCTGTCCCCCCCATCAAGAATCAGATTCCCACCCAGAAACCCAGTCAAATTACGAAGGTTATTTGAAAGTCCTCGATGCCACGGCATTCTCCTGCGCGGCGCTCTCGGCTTCGGTACGCGGCTTGTGCGCTTGGCAGTGCGTCTCCCTACTCGGGTTCATTCTCCACAGGCATCGAGAGGCAAGGCAGTATTTTTCTTGGTACGCGACCTTCGGCAACCTGCTCGCCTTGTGAACACGGATCGGATGAAGGTCGGTTCTTTCATCTGCTGCCTACTGGTGGGGCGAGCCCGCCCACTATTCCTCAGGCTCCTCTGGTCTGGTGGGATGCGAATAATAGCAGAGTGGTTTCATGATATGACGATGCTGGGCGTAATGCGTTAAGGGAACAGGGGGTTTCTGCCCCAAGTCGCGGGGAGTGGACGCGGGACACAGTGTGGTTGGGGATAGAGACGCTAGGATTTTCCCCGGCTTACTGCCGTTGACAGGCCATGCACTCAGAACCCCTCAATGAGCGTTGTGGCGATTTTTCGACACCGATCTACTTAACAGGCGGCCCGGGGGGAAAAGAGGCAAGAGAAACCCCCAGGCCGCCACGCGGTAAGAGGACCGTCTGCCAAGCCGACTTCCAGTCCTCTAGCGGTCCGTACAGAACCCGTCCACTGCTGGCAGAGTGTTCCTAGTTTCCGCTGTCGCCAGCGACACCCTTGTTAACCAGGACCCTCACCTCGACCCTGCGGTTTTCGGCTCGTCCGAAGGCAGTCTCGTTCGATGCTGCCGGGTGGGTTTCGCTCATCGCGCCCGGCGCAACAATGTTTTTTACCGGGACGTGACAGTCCTGAAGCAAGTAAGCGACTACCGCTTCAGCACGGTCCTTACTCAGTTCTTGGTTATCGACAAGATTGCCAGTCGAGTCTGCAAACCCCTTCACTTCGATCACGTACCCTTTGTAGTTGAGCGCCTGTTGTGCCAGGGTTGCGATTTGTTGCTTGTCCCCTGCCGAAAGAGTGGAATCACCGACTTCGAAGTGCGCACTTGTTTGACCCTTCGGGACCCAGTCAGTCAGCTCCGAAAAGCGCTTCTGGGTTGCCTGCGCAACCTCCTGGATGCCCTGTTCGTTGGCCGCGATCCTCTGTTTGTTGGCCTCGATCTCCTGTTTGTTGGCTGCGATAGCTGCATCGGTAGCCAGCCGATTGGCCTCGTACGTTTGCATGTTCTGGGCTTGCTGTTGAGCCGTGGGGTTCAAACCGGCCTGGATCACTTTGGCTAGGCTGAGATCATCTCGATCGAAGGTTATCGTTTCCGCCGTCACCTGGTTTTGATCACCCGTTCCCTCAAACTTTAGCTTGAGTCCCGGTATCAGGACCTCTTGGCCCACTTGCTTTTTCCGGGCACCGAGCCCTACTGGGTGTTGCACTTTCGTATCTGGCGTGACGATCACGGTTGTAGTTGCATCCTCGTCAGTTTCCACGGTCAGGGTGTTTCCCGAGCGTAGGGTGATCACTCCCTTGCCTTTTACCTTATCAGCGGCAAGGGCCGATCCCAAGCTCAAGAAACACACTGCTAATAGACTAGCCACAACTCTCATTTGCTTAGGCATTGCTTGCCTCCTCTTGTCCGTCTGTTTGTTTCTGCTAAATGCAGCCTTGCGCCTGATCCCAGAAATGGTTGCGCCGCTCGTACTGCCTTCGAAGCTATCAACCACGTCCCTGCTTGGGGAACTGTAACTAATGCCAGTGTTTCTGCATTTCAAATCAGACGGATGCAATCGTTGGGGAGCGGATGGATAGTGCGTCTGCATTTCCGCGGTCTGACCAACTATAAGGCGATTACACTTGTAACCGTTTGGTTACGAGTGAAATGGCGATTTTGCGCCAATTACCAGTTTCAAAGCCCAACGACTCTGGCGGGTTGGACTGTGTCTGCGGCCAGCGTGAACTAAGGGCTCGCTAGAGTTCGAACGGCGAGTGTTCGTCGCGAAAGCGCTGATTCTCCATTTCTTCTTTCACGACACTCAGCATCTCAAGGAGTCCTGGGCGCGAATCGTCCGGAATGCTCGGCGTGTTCAACCATAGCTCGATGATGTTTTGTTGCCACTGCAATTCGATGCGTCTGGGTAATGTCATTAGTCAACCTCAGTCAACCTCCTGCTACTTTAACTTGAGATCAATAGTTCGCCGGAGTAAGTTGTTGTCCGCCGTCTCCCCTGCGCAAACGTTCACCGCACAGTTTTTGTGGCTCCGCGCTTCGCGATCAGGAGCTATGATTTTTTGTTGAGGTCATCGTCTTTGTAGTACTTCGTGCCCTGCAGGGTCAACTGGAGGGCAAGACCATTCTTGGTGATCTGGTAAACCCAAACACCCGGGGCAACCTCGACGGCTCCCGAGTAGGCTCCGCCGTTCTCTCCAGCCTTCGCGGCAGCATCTGCTTGTGCTGAACCCGACCACCCAGAATCGAGGAAGCTTGCGAGCGCCCTATCGTTGTCGAACACGAAAATCACCCGATAGTCCTTCACTCCTATTCCGAGGCCAGCGCCAGCCGAAATCATCTTCATGAAAGTTTCCTGCTTGCTGTTGGAGTTGACGGCAACTCCGGCGCCACGAGCCGTGCTCAACAGGAGTAGGTTCGTTCCCATATTGTTAAACACGGCGTAGCCAGCCGACTTTTGGATAGCCGCCTGAGCTGTGGGTTGCAGCTTGTACAGTTCTTGGAGAGTTTTACCTGCCATCTTGCGAGTCTTTTCCCGTTTTTTGTCGGGTGAGTCTCCAGCACTGGCCAAACCACTAGCCAACAAGATCACTGCAAGGCTTGAAGCGATTATTCTGAACCTCATTGGGATGCCCTCCCGCCAAGTGAAACAGAACATGGGAGGGTTTTTCGACTAGGAGAAGTGCCAGTTGTCTCCGTACAGCTTGTGCAGTGCTCAGGTCAGGGCGTGCGTTGGGTTAACTGTAGAGTGAAACTTCCAACCTGTTGAAATCAGGCGTGGCTGTTGAAAAAGGAACAAGAGTAGTAATTCGCTGAATTTCAGCATCTTCGGCGAACGAACTTTCAATAACTTACAAAGGAGATTCCTAGCAGAAACACCCTCGAAGGAGTTCCTCGATTCTACTTTGCAGGTTCGACGTTGATGTCGGCTTTCAGGCGCTGCAGGGCACGCTGATCCAGCCGGATCAGACCGCGGCCAGGAGTGTCGAGATCAGCGATCAGGGCGACGACAATCGCGACGGTGATAGGGACAAGAATCAGCGTCAACCAAAAGCGAGACGCAAGTGTAGAACCGCGCGTGAATACCGCAATCAGGGAAGTGAAAATAATGAGAAGCCAAACCGGTCTTGGAACGCGGTTCTCAAAAGCTGCAACTCGCTTCTCGTGAAGGTCGATGGTTTCGTTGAGGGAATTGACGTAAACGGCGGTGATGGCTGTTCGATCATTTTGTGCAACCGCGGCAGCATCGAGCCACAGTTCTTCCTGAAGCTGCTTGGATCGGCTCAAGGCCTGACCGAAGCGGTTCGCGTCAACACCCACGTTATCCAATTCGAGGCGGGCATCCACGTATTCACGGAGCAGTTGCCTGGAGTGATCACGATACGGTTGGGGAAGTGTGGCGGCACGGAGCTGGCACTCGACGACCAGGTCAACTCACGCCTGGTTGAGCTTGCAAATTATTCCTCATGGTACCCCCAGTTTTTTGTGATGGGGCACCCCCTCGAGATCAAACTGCAGGTTTCTCTTCCTGAGGGTTGGGTTGCAATTTGCTCCGGGAAGAAACTTGAGCAGCGAGTCGAATATGGGAGATCGATCACGCGATGGTCTTCTCCGAGAGACACCGACATCTTGATTGCGGCCTCTCCAAACTACAAAGAGAAATCAACTCGCCTGTCTGATGTGGCCATTGAGATTTACTACACGCAGATGCGCGACACGTTCGTTGAAAGTGAAATGCGCCAGATCGCGGATGTGATGAAGCTCTTCACGGATCGTCTGGGCGAGACGACGATTCCCGCCGGGACCATCAAACACGTGTATTCGCCGAAACGAAAAGGCCAGGGGCGGGCAGGAATCGCCGGCCGGGCATGATCGTTACTTCAGAAGGTCTCACTCTAAAGGAGCTCGCGAATGATCCGAAATTCTCCCTCTTTCAGGACATCGCTCATGAGATCGCGCATTTTTGGTGGAATTTCGGCGCCGGACAAGGAGACTGGATCAATGAAGCATTTGCGGAATACTTTTCAGTGATAGCCGTACAAAAGATCGTGTCGGAACAGCAATCTGACAGTGTGCTCGAAACATACCGGAAAAGTGTTCGTGAGCTACCGGCCAACGCACCCTCTTTGTCCACCGTGCCTTTCGACGGCTCCGGCTTCGTGATCCGGTATTACAAGGGGTCATTGATGCTCGACTACTTGCGGCACGCCCTCGGTGACGGTAAATTCTTTCAAGACTCACGGGATTTCTTCCAAGCCTACAACGGAAAGTCCATCGGGACCGCGGAGTTTCGCGGCTTCTGGAAAGCAAGATTAGGGGACCAGAAAGACGCTCTGGATGTGTGGCTCGACTCCACGGGCGGTTTGCCCCAGTTGCAGAAGGCGACCGCAGAGTACTAGGAAGGAATGATCGCTACCGCCAGCAAGTCTCCCGGCCTGTGATAACAGTCACTGACACACCCCCGGCCACGCAGGTACCGAGCGGCAACGAGGATCCCCATGAAGGGTTTTCAACTGGGCCAGGACGCGTTCGTCCATCGCCTTCTCTACGAAGCCGCCGCCTGATCTGGGAACTGAACGTCACCAGGGGAAGACCCGCGTCACGTCGCGATGTGATCTGCATCCTTGCGCCATTTTGGATTCGGGTCTGAAGTGGATTGGTCAGTCATCAGACCAACCCCCGTGCCAGTCACTGAAGCACCCGCGAAGTTCGAGGTACTCCCCAGAAATAGAAATAAGGTCTATCAGGAAGTTGCCAAGCAGTTGGACCGGCTCATTGCGGAAGAACTGAAGCCGGGCGACCTTCTGCCTCCCGAACGGGAACTGGTTCGGATGCTGGGTGTAAGCCGCAGCTCCGTCCGGGATGCCATTCGTTCCCTGGAACTGATGGGCCTGCTCGAGCCACGCCAGGGCATCGGCACAGTGGTCCGTAACCCTGCCGCGGCCGCAGCCAATCCCCTCGCTTCCGCGCTGCTTGAGAAACGAAAAATGGTCGCCGACTTGGTCGACGTGCGCCGGATGATCGAACCGGCCTTGACTCGCCGAGCCGCTCTACAAGCTTCTTGCAAAGCGATTGCGGATATGGAGGCCATTCTTCAACGACAGGAGGCGAAGGTGCGCGCGGGAGAGCTCGGAATCGAAGAAGACTCCGAGTTTCACTACGCCATCGCCTTGGCGTCCGAAAACAGCGCGGTCTTAAAAGTAGTGGATGTGTTGATGGATTTGTTGCGGGATACGCGGGAGCAGTCGTTGCAAGTGGAAGGGCGACAGGAAAAATCGCTGGCCGGTCACCGCCGAATTCTAGCTGCCCTAAAGCGGGGCGACGCCTCCGGCGCCGAGGCGGCCATGCGCCGGCACTTGCAGGAAATCGAAAACATCGTACTGAAAAAGCTTTAAGAGAATGGAGGTTGCCAAATGGGTCAACTATTCGCGGTCGAAGTCATTTATCGAGGAGTCTTCCAAAAGACTCTCGCGAAGAACATCACGCGCGGCATTGTCCTGGCTGCGCACAACGAAGGCAAACTGGGTATTTCGTTCGGCCGTTATGGAGATTCTCCAGAACGCAATGGCATTCCAGCGAAGAGTTTTGCCATCGTCGCCTACGACGAGCAGACACTCGAAGCCGGAATGGCGCAATACGAGCCGAAGCAGGTGGACCTGACGGTCGTTCTCGATGACACGCTCTGCAAGGGCGCTGAGTCGTGGGCATGGTACGGACTGCAGCCGGCGCATCGCGCTCTGAAACCCGGGCACACTCTCCTGGTCGTTTCTTTGGAAGACGCGCCCTCTCTGCTCAAGAATATCCACCGCCGGGAAGAGCCTTACAAGCTGGGAATTCTGAAGGGCGTGACCAGCTTCTCCGGGATGTGGGTTTATAAAGACGACCACACCGATGTGCGCGTCCTGGGCGCGATCGCCAAGGCGGTGCCCGAACTGTTTAGCCTGGCGTCGGTGGAGAAATTCATCCTCGAAAAGCTGAAGAACTCCCTGAAAGTGACTTCAGCTCACACCGCCTTTGCGCGCTTCGCCACCGTTGAGGTGAAAGCGGGCGAGGGCAATCCTGAAAAGTTATTTTCATTCGGCAAGCCCCGCTGGGAGGACATGCGCGGTGGCGTATCCATCAAGGGCCAGCCACAGGGCGGTCCGTATGCGGATCCTGTGAGCGGAAAGATCGGCGGTTTCCGGCCGGCCCGGAACGAGTTGTTCAAGAAGTACTCCACGCGGACCATGCGCCCGGTCGTCAACTTCTCTACCTGCACCAAATGCACACTGTGCTGGCTGAATTGTCCGGATGCGTCTTTCGATGTCACTCCAGACGGAACCTACGATGCGAACCTCCAGGCGTGCTGCGGTTGCGGCATTTGCGAGGAAGTTTGCCCGGTGAAGAACTGCATTTCCATGGTGAACGAGTCCGAGTTCCACGACAACGACAGCCAGTGGGCAAAGTTCAGGGAAGAAAAAGATTCCTATCTGAAATGGTTGGAAACGACGATTGCGAAAGCCGAGCCCATCGAGGAGCGGTCGCACGGATTCCGTTATCGCGGACAGTATCAGGAACAGGTCCCCGAGGCCCTCGAAATCGCAAAGAAAGGTTAGCGGCCCGGCGGGCAGCCGGAAGACAAGGAGATTGAAATGGCTACAGTTACATTGCCGGTTGAGGAAACGAAAAAAAGCAACGAGCAGGAAGCTTTGATCACGGGCGCCGAAGCCATTGCGATTGCCTGCAAACTGGCCAACGTGGATGTGGTCACCGCTTATCCAATCCGGCCCTACGACACGGTGATGCAGTACATCAGCCAGTTGGTAGCGGATGGTGAAATGGACTGCGAATACATTGTGGCGGAGGGCGAACATTCACAATTCGAAATCGTGAAGCACGCGTCCGTCTGCGGAGCGCGTGTGTTCTGCGGTTCAAGCGGCGTCGGCTGGATGTACGCGATGGAAGCGCTGACCGTCACCCCGGCTCTGCGCGTCCCCCTGGTTTGCATGGTGGGAAACCGTGCGCTCGACGACCCGGGTGCATTCGGTGTGGAGCACAACGACGCGCTGGCAGTTCGCGATCTAGGCTGGATGCTGACCTGGGTGGATAGCGCGCAGGAAGCGCTGGACACGGCCCTGATTGCCTATCGTGTAGCAGAAGACCGCCGCATGTTCGTGCCCCTGGCCATCAGCTGCGACGGCGCATTTCTCACACACTCGCAAGCCCTAGTAAAAATCCCGGCGGCGGAGCAGGTCAAGAAATTTTTGCCTCGCTATGACCGCGGTGATCTTCTGCTTCATCCCGACAACGTCATCTCAGTGGCCCCACAGGTCAATGAGGACTGGGTGATGGAGATTCGACGGCAGAACTACGCGGTCACCGAGATCGCATGCGACGTGATTCGCGAAGTCTATGCCGAATTCGAGCGCACCTTCGGACGCAAGTACGGCAATCCGTTTTTCGAAGAGTACATGACGGAAGACGCGGAAGTCGTGCTGCTGGGCATGGGCACACTCTCGACGCCAGTCAAGGTCGCGATTCGTAAACTGCGCGCGGAAGGGAAGAAAGTCGGGTTCGTTCGCCTGCGCTGGTTCCGGCCATTTGCCGGTCCGGAGCTTGCCAAGTGCCTCGAGCGCTTCAAGGCCGTCGGCGTCATCGATCGCGATTTCTCGTTTGGTTCGCCGAATCTGAGTGGCGTGATGGCGACGGAGGTTCGGTCGGCCATGTACACCGGGAGCAGCACCCGACCGCCAGTAATCGGATTCATTGGCGGACTGGGCGGCCGCGAGGTCACGGTACCCGACGTGGAAGCGATGACCGATGTGGTGTTCCAGGCAGCAAAAGGGAAAGCGCAACCCCTGACCCAGTGGATCGGGCTGCGGGGATAACGCGTTTCGACGCGTTTCCAGAGCCGGAAAGGATAATGACCATGAGCACTTTTGTAGACGAAAAACCGACGCAAAACCTGGAAGCCTTCAAGGGAGTGAAGAAGGTTCCACACGAAGAGTACTACACGTCCGGCCACCGCACCTGCCAAGGCTGCGAGTCTGCGCAAATCATGAAACTGATGGCGAAGGCCGCGGGACCGAGAACCGTCATTCTGGGCAGCACCGGGTGCATGTACGTAGCGAACACCTCTTATTACGCCACCCCGTGGGGCCTTCCCTGGATGCATACGCAACTTGGAAGCTCCGGCTCCAGCGCACTGGGAGCAGCCGCGGCATTCCGTGTCCAGATGCGCAAGGGCGTGATGAAGGACGAACCCATCAACGTCATTGCCTTCTGCGGAGATGGCGGCGGGGCGGACATGGGTTTGGGCGCGATTTCGGCCACCATGTGCCATCCCGATTACAACCTGCTCATCCTGATGTACGACAACGAGTCGTACGCCAATACTGATATCCAGATCTCCGGGACCTCGCCCTATGGCGTCAACACCTCGTTCAGCACGCCCGGAAAAATAAAACGCATCATGAATCACCGCTGGAAGAAGAACGTCGCGCCTCTGATGCTGGTGGGCCATCCCACGGTCAAGTATGTGGGGACGATCTCCACGTCTTATCCACTGCAGGCGATGAACAATGTTCGCAAGGCATTGTCGATCGGCGGTCCCACCTTCATTCACTGCCTCAATCCCTGTCCGAAAGGCTGGGACTTCGATCCCGTACTTTCGTTCGAACTGGGTGAACTGGCAGTCAACACAGGCATCTGGCCGCTGTACGAGGTCGAAAACGGCAAGCTGAAGCTCTATGGCAAGACCGAGCAGATTGCTAGCGGCCGCTTCAAACGTCTGCCTGTCCGCGACTACTTGCTGAAGCAGGGAAGGTTCGCACATTTCATCGATGATGACATCGATTACTTCCAGAGCAAGATCGATGAAATGTGGAATAAGTGGCTGGTACCGGGAATTATTCCCCTCCAGAAGGAAATCGAAGCTGAATAACCCGCCCGCCCCAAAAAGGGGCGGCGGTTTTTTCATTTACCCGGATTCTTTCCGGCTTGGAGTGTGTAGCGAGCATAGAAGACCAATTCTTACAATTTTATTGGAGTGTGCCCATGGCCACGAACGCGATCCCCTCTGTTCGTAACGAACCCAAGATTGTGAACCGCTGGGTTCAAATGTGTGCCGGCATTGTCGCGATGATGGCGATCGCGAACCTGCAATATGCCTGGACGCTATTCACCAAACCCTTAACCTCAAGCCTGCACACCACCTTGGCGGCGGTGCAAATCGCATTTGCCGCATTCATCTTCTGTGAAACCTGGCTGGTGCCGTTCGAAGGATATCTGATTGATCGCCTCGGGCCGCGGCTGGTCATCGGCATCGGCGGCCTGCTGGTGGGCGCGGGCTGGATCGGTTCGGGGTACTCCTACACGACGACCGGACTTTATACCTGGTATGCCATTGGTGGAATCGGAGCCGGCGCCGTTTACGGCGGCTGTACTGGCAACGTCCTGAAGTGGTTTCCTGATCACCGCGGACTTTGCGCCGGCATTGTGTCGGGGGCTTATGGTATCGGTACCGCGGTGACCGTCGCTCCGATCGAAAAAATGATCAAGGCTTCCGGCTATCAGCATGCTTTTATTTTTTGGGGCGTCGTGCAGGGCATCGTTGTGACCATTGCGGCCATGTTCATCGTGGCGCCACCGAAAGGATGGCTGCCCAAAGCCTGGAAGCCCGTTGCCAGAGTTCATCAATCCAGCATTGACATGACGTGGTTGCAGATGCTGAAGCAACCTTCTTTTTACGTGATCTACGCGATGATGACCTTGGTGGCGTTCGGCGGTCTGGTGGTCACTTCACAGTTGAAGGAGATTGCAGGTTTTTACAAAGTAGACAAAGTCATCATTGCCTGGGGCCTGTCGGCGGCAATTCTTGCCATCCAGTTGAACCGTATCGTCAATGGTTTGACCCGTCCTCTGTGGGGTTGGATCTCCGATCACATTGGCCGAGAGAACGCCATGTTCACCGCTTTTATGATCGAAGGTATCGCGATATGGGCATGGCTGCAAACCATTCACCGGCCTGTCATGTTCGTGCTGTTATCCAGCCTCGTGTTTTTCGCCTGGGGCGAGATCTTCTCGCTATTCCCCTCGATTACGGCAGATCTTTATGGCAGGACCTGGGCGACGACGAATTATGGCATCGTTTACACCGCGAAGGGCACAGCCGCCATTTTCTCCGCTCCGGTCGCCGCCTACGTGATGCTGCGAACGGGTTCCTGGGTCCCGGTGTTTTACGTCATGATCGCCTGCGACATCATCGCCGCTTTCATGGCACTGCTGTGGTTGAAGCCGGTGGCGGCTCGCACGATTGCCAAGGCTGAGGGTATGGCGCTGTCTGCGGCACTGGCAGCGAATGGCTCCACGGTTAACGCAACGGAGGAGGAGAAACATCTGGCGGGCGCTGGACGATAGCAACAGATTCGTGGTCTCAATCAGAGTCACAACCACGACATGAAAGAGACCTTCAAGGGAGCCGTGGCCGACATTCTGCTGCGTCGGTGACGAAAGTCCTCGTTTGACTGTCACGTGGTATCCAGTATCAGGATGTGAGCCCCGCCACCGGAATTTATGTGCCATGGCTAAGCCCAGAATAGCGCTGAATCCGAAACACTCTGAGCGTCTTTGCTGGGGGGTGCGAGAAGTTGTTCGCAGCTATTCCTTTCGCGAATTGAAGGGAACCTTCTATATCCGGCATCGTATCGAACTTCAACGATTCAAAAATATGCAGAGAAAATCTTTTGACCGAGATGCAGCACGGCGGCGAGTCATCCTCGATGCTGCCCGCGACGGCATCCTTAAATTTGGCTATGCGAAGAGCTCGCTCGAAGATATCGCCAAACAGGCAGCCGTATCGCGACCGCTGATCTACCGGAAATTCAAGAGCAAGGAAGAGATTTTTGGCGCCGTTCTGGAGGACCTTTTCGAAACACAGTATCGGGCCGCGGAACACGCTCTCGCAAAGCCGGGAAGCAGACGGGAAAAGCTTATGTCGGTCTATGAAGCTCTGCTGTTTGACCCGTGGAGGGAGCTAATCGTGGATGCTCCGATGGGCACGGAATTCTATGGGGCATGCAGACGAGTCACGCCGGAGATTTACGAAAGGCGCAGAAAGATTCAACTTAAGTACACGCAGGTTGTCCTTGGTACTAAAGAGGTCTCGGAGGTCTTCATGCTGGCTGTAGACGGGCTCACTCACGATCTACCAGCGACAAAAGTTCTCCGCATGAGACTTGAAGTGCTGATTGATCGATTCGTTCGCGACTAAAGCCACGGTGGATCCAGGTCCGGTGGCTAGCCTTCGCATTCTGGCCTGTTGGTCGGCAAACCGGACATAATCTGATAGCCCGAAAGAGCCCGGAGTCGTTGCGCCGAGAACAGCTTTGCAAGTTGAATGGCGGGAGCGACGGGACTCGAACCCGCGGCCTCCTGCGTGACAGGCAGGCGTTCTAACCAGCTGAACTACGCCCCCGCTTTGAAAAACTACTTCCCTTCGATACCGCGTATTCCTCTGGCTGCCCGTCCGTTTCGCAAACTTCCTGAAAGTGCCGTGACAGGGCAGAGGTCTGATACCCGCTTCCGGCATTGCCAGGGAGTAATTATGTGTACAGCGCCAAGCTGCTGCTATTGGCGTGCTCCTGAGCTTCCTCAGACTCGGCGTCCTTGCCTTTAAAGTAGGCGAGCGTCACGTCCAGTGATTCGTGACCGAGGACAACTCGGGAGTAATTGGGGCAGCGGTTCCCATGCCATATGGGAATGCTTAAGTCCTGAGGATGGCTCGGGCCGGAAAAACAACAATCTATACAAAACAATCTATTATGTCCATGCGCAGCGCAATCCGAATTTGCGCCGAACCCCGAACTCTTACTTGCGGAGGAATCATGATTCGACGTTTTCTCACTGTCTCTATTCTTGCTATCGGCGCGACGTTCATGCACGCGCAACCGTCTCTGCCATCCAGTTTTCAGGCAAAGACCATTCACAGCCCGGAAGCAGCGGATATCTTCGTGCGTTGGGGAGGAAAGGGGCCCGTGGTTGTGCTCATTCACGGATATGCGGAGAACAGCGACTCGTGGGCGCCTCTGGCAGCAGATCTCATGAAGGACCACACGGTCGTGGTGCCGGACCTTCGTGGAATTGGGAAGTCATCGAAGCCTGAAAATGGGTACGACAAGAAGACGCAGGCCAAAGACATTCGCGCCGTCGTGACGGCGCTGGGATATGACAAGACGTTTGTGGTCGCACACGACATCGGCAATATGGTGGCTTACGCCTACGCGGCAATGTATCCGGACAAAGTTGAGCGGCTAGTTGTAATGGATGCACCGATTCCAGGCATCGAGCCGTGGAAGGAGATTCTGCTGAACCCCGGCGTTTGGCATTTCAACTTTCATGGTCCGGATGCCGAACGGCTCGTGGCTGGCCGCGAGCGCATCTACTTCGATCGAATTTGGAATGACTTCACTGGCAATTTGTCCAAGCCTGACGAGGCGACCAGAAATTTCTTTGCCGCCACTTATGCACAACCAGGCGGAATGCGGGCTGGGTTCGCCCAGTTCACGGCGTTTTCCCAGGACGCAAAGGATAATGAAGTTTTCGAGCGGGTGAAGCTGACGATGCCCGTACTGGCTGTCGGTGGAGAGAAGTCGTTTGGTCCGCTACAAGCGGTGATCATGCGACACGTTGCGACCAATGTTCAAGAGGCGGTCGTCGCGGGCTCCGGGCATTGGCTGATGGAAGAGCGTCCTGCCTACACGGTGACACTCATTCGCAACTTCCTCGACTCCCCACAAGTTGCGGCCACAAGCGCCGCGGCCACCACGTCGAACGACCTTGGCGAAAAGCGTCTCACTCCCGCCGAGTATGAGTTCCCGCAGCATGGTAATCCGGGGACCGGCAGTTCTGGGGTTGGGGCGATTCAGACTGTGGTGCTCAAAGGTAATCCGAACACAGCGGGTGTTTACACAATCATGCTACGCGTGCCGGCACATACGAAGATTGCGGCGCACTCCCATCGCGATGATAGGGTTGCGACCGTAGTCTCGGGAACCTGGCACATTGGCTACGGGGAAGAGTTCGATGAGGCAAAACTTAAGGCCCTTCCTCCAGGGAGTTTTTACACCGAACCACCGAGTGAGGCACATTTCGCAGAAACCGGCGACGAAGCGGTTGTAGTTCAAATCAGTGGCTTCGGCCCCTCTTCAACAGACTATGTTGACCCGACGCAAGACCCTCGCAGGCGCAAATCAGAATAGCTGCTGGATGGACGTGCAGTTTCTGAATGACGGGCAATTCGCAACTCATCGCACTAAAGATGAGAATGGGAGATCCCGTCGTTGTAGGCAAGAGATCTCCGCTGTGGGCTTTTTGATTTGGGTTTTACGCATACAGCGCCAAATTGCTGCTGTTCGTATGTTCCTGCGCCTCTTCCGACTCAGCATCCTTGCCTGTAGGCAACCACTGTTGTCGTGCTTTGAGTGTCTTGGCGATGTGTGGTTTCATTCCTAGCTTTTATGGACGACTTCGAACGAATACCCGTCCGGGTCAAATACATCGGCGGCGTAGTAGCCCGGATAGTATTCCACTCGTGCCCGCGGTGAAATATTGTCCCTGGCACCAGCGGATATTGCCGCGTTGTAGAATTCGTCGACCTTGCCATTGTTTTCGGCCATGAACCCCCAGTGAATGGACGCTGGATCAGGCTTTCCTTGCTTGATCCAGAAGAACGCCCTCTTGCCATCACCAAATCCCCACAGATCAGGATGATCGCCTTCGCCCTTGTAGGGTAGGAAGAGCTTGATATTAAGAGGCTTCAAGGCCTCCTCATAGAACGGCAACGAACGTTCGACATTGCTGACAGTCAGAATCATGTGGTCGAGCATTGTTCTCTCCTTCAAATCACAAGGGCCTCGACGGCCTTTTCACGAGGGGGTAGCCAGTCCAATACAAGCGTGTCCAATTGTTGCCAACCGCCGCCCAGAGCTTGGTAGAGCTGGACCAGAGCAATGAGTTCGTGCGCCTGGGCCTGTGCCAGCCCAGTTCAGCGGAAAAGGAATTCGTCTCGTCGGTCAGCACTTCCAGGTAGTCGGTGGTCCCGGCCTTGAAGCGCACCTCTGAGAGCCGTGCAGCATCCTGGGCTCATTCGAGCAGATGTTCCTGCTGGATCCTGAACTCTCGATTCTTGCGATAAGGATCTCACCTACCGATAAATTCCCATGCGATGTCGCCGTCAACTTGCTTGATCTAGACCTCGCGGTTGAGCCCCACTGCTCGCCCGTTCACCTCTTGGCGACACCGCCGGCCAGTCTTCTCTCCACGCATCGGGACCTGTGGTGTTCGCGTATCTAATGCGTACAGGCATCGCTGCAAGCCGTTCAGAAAGTCGAGCTTCACTCCGAATCGGCCACCAGTCGTACAAGAAAATCTCGAGAGGGCGCCACATGGAAACCCAGCCGCCGATCGTAAGGCTTTCGCGAACGATTTCGCCAATCCGGCTGCCCTTCATCAAAGCAGCTAGAAAATCGCCCAATGCAATCGCCGACGCTAAAGCAACGAGTCCGATGAAAAGGCTGGTCCGGCCCACACGGAACAATTCGCGTAGGCGCCGCCCGTATGCTTGAGCGCGTTGACTGAAGAACTCGTGAATCGCGTCGCGTAGCACAGCAGCCTCGTCGGGTAACCCGGCCTCCCGGTCGAGATCAACCACCAGAGCCAGAGTTGCGTCACGGGGCAGCTCCTTGGCCCAACCCACAATGAACTCCTCAGCTTTGGGGTCCAGATCCTTGTCGCGAAACGGAGAAGGGTCGATGGCATTGAATAACTGCTTCAATTCGCCTACATGTACTTCGATGACAGAGCACTTGGGAGGAAGCGGGTCGCCAGCAGAGGGTTTGTCATGGGTCCCGGAGGGGCTTGTCATCGGCCTAGAATACGCCATGCGACAAGACAGTCGTCAGCTGTTTCCGGACTTTCGGAGCAACACCGGTTCCCAGGAGTTCGATCGACCGTAACATCTTCTGGTGTGGAAGGGCCGAGACGCCCATCTGAAAGGTGATTCGAGAAAGACCTCCGAGAACTTCGTTCAAGTAAAGTATCTTCTCCGCCCACCCCACGCAATCACCTCGTCCGCCATTAAGTGCACAGCTTTGTCGTGCTGTTCGTGTGGTTTGAAGGTGGTAAAATTCTCGAAATCTGTCCACATCGAGAGGGCCACCTGTGCCCGCACGTCCGCAATCTTGATTTCGCCCATCACGAGTCTCAAGTTCTCGACCGCTCGGACACCACCCGCACCGCCAGATCCGACGAATCCGGCCACTTTGTGATTCCATTCGTGGCAGAGAAAATCGATCGCGTTCTTCAATGCCGCCGAGGTGGCATGGTTGTATTCGGGGGTGACAAAAATGTAGGCATCGAGTGAGGCAATTTTCTCGCTCCAGCTCTTTGTGTGGGCCTTGCCGTATTGATGCATGATGGGGGGTACAGGTTCATCGAGGAGTGGCGGTTTGTAGTCCTCGATATCGACGATTTCAAACTCCGCGTCGTCACGGCTTTTGAGAAGGTCGTGCACCCACTTTGCGACAGCCGCAGCCTTCCGTCCCGGTCGCGTACTGCCGACGATGATTCCAACCTTTAGCATTTGCTCGTTCTCCCTTCCGGTGCGGTCCTCAGGTGACCGATGGTTACTCATTCAGTGATCATCATCATTTTCCTGGCTTGTTCTCTGTGCGATTGGCCGTCACTTCTTGAGGGCTGAGTTGTTCAGCCGCCAGCAGCCCGATCTTCTTAATAGATCCGTAGAGTTGCTCCTTCTCCTTCTGGGACAGGGCAGACATGAGCGCCTCAAGGTCTTTTGCATGCCGCTCGAAGCACGGTACCGCCAGGCGCCTTCCTTCCGCAGTCAAGTGAACGACGCGCGCTCGTCGATCTGTTGGGCTTGACTTGCGATTGTGAGCGTTCAGAATCGTTACAGCATCGCCGACCGCGGATCCGAAGATGTTCTGGAATACTGCGAACAGGAAAAGCTGGGATTTATTCCGTGGTTTCCGCTGGCGCCGGTCGTGTTTCCGGTCCTCACAGCCCTGTCAATCGTATAGCAGCGCGATGGAAAGCTACGCCATCACAGCTGGCCCTGGCGTGGCTGCTGGCTCGATCTCCAGTCATTCTGCCGATCCCAGGATCTTCCAAGGTCGAACATCTCGAAGAAAATGTGGCGGCAGCAGAGTTAAAGATTGATGAAAACAAATGCAGGAACTGGACCGTTTGGCGCGTGCCGGCTAGGAACCGGCGGCGACGGCCTAAGGAGATAACTATGCGAATCGGCATGATTTGTTCCCGGATTCACCGCCTGCATCTTCTTGGTATGGCTTTCATCCAAAGCAGAGTGCACTTAGGTTATCGTCGCCGTCCAGCCGAGGCGAGGAGTTGATGCATGTTTGAGAGCATTCTCTGCCAGGTAACGGAATATGATGCGGACGTCCTCGAGTCCCTGATTGGGCTCGCAGTCGAAATTGCTCGCGAGGGGCGAGAGGGAAGACGGGTAGGCACGCTCTTTACACTCGGGGATGAGAGTGCCGTGCTCGCGAGATCTAGACCGTTGATTTTGGATCCGTTATCGGGGCATCCTGAGTCTTCACTCCATGTCACGGATCTGAATCTACGCGGAACGATCAAGGAATTGGCGCAACTGGATGGCGGGTTCGTGGTCAGCCGGGAAGGAATTGTCCTTTCCGCGTGCCGCTACCTGGATGCCGTGGCCGCACAAGTGGACGTGCCGTTGGGACTCGGCAGCCGTCACATTGCCGCCGCCAACATGAGCGCAGTTACCAAAGCCGTTGGAATTGTTGTCTCTGAGAGCGCGGTAGTCCGACTTTTCTGTCATGGACAACTGGTCGGCGAAATCATCCCCGAGGTTTGGATGATGGATCATGCCGCCCACCTGCGCGGTACCGTGAAGAGGGAACAAGTCGGCGAACTCACGATTCTGACACCAAATCTGCGACCAGCCTCGATCGCGGAGTGAGCATCACTGATTTACGGAACAGAGAGTATGACAACACTACAGGAATTCAGGTGTGAAGTTTGTGGACTCGTTACCACCAGTCCCACCCACTGGTTGTGATTCGATGTGGAGATTCCGACCTCACCGTGTACCGGTGGAATTCTGAAACCGCCAGTGCAGCCGGGGCACAGCATTATTGCGGTGAAGCTCACGCCGAGGTGTACATCAGTCGCTGGTTTGACTCAGTAGGCGCACCGCCCAAGCCACACTTTAGCTAGCGGTCGCCGAGGAGTCATCAGCTTACAAAGCAAGGAGCATAATCGAGATTTTCATACTCGCCAGGCGTAATTCACGGCGATGTCCCTGTACCGTTGCTAGATCGGAATGACAAACGCCACATGCTTCGACGCGGAGGCGAACTGTCCAGACGCCGGTTTCGAAATCGGCCGCTCGACAACACGGAGTATGCCCGGTGTTGACACTTCCACTGCTTTGTATGTGCCGTTCATTTTTATTTCTCTCTCATTCGCATTTCACTTTGGCTGAACGACAAGCAACTTGCCTGGACGCTGGGTCTACGCGGCGCGAGTCTTCCCGTGATATGCAGGCGCAAAGACGTCCTGCACAAATGTTTCAAACGAAGTCGGTGTGGTGTTCTCCCGCGAACGAGGCTCCTGCGCAGCGAGAACTCCGGTGTTGATGGCCTTGAACATCTCGATGTACACCGCGGCTTTCTTCGGTGACATGCCCATTTGCTCTAACACCTGCTGCACCTGGTCGTAAGGAAACTGCACGTAACCCAGATCCGGTTTGCCAATGCCTCGCGCAATAATCGCGGTGGCTTCCGTCATCGACAGGTCACGCTCGCCAAGTAATTCGCGAGTTTGTTTGCCGGAAAAATCCAGGTCCAGGAGGCGCTGCGCGGCGTAGTCACCGACATCGCGCGTCGCCATCATGGGCAGCTTCAGGTCGGGTAGCAGTGCATGTCCGAAAATTCCCATCTCCTGAATCATGCTGATCGCTGCCAGATTGTTCTCCATGAAATACGCGGCGCGCAGGTGCAGAACGTTCAAACCGCTGATCGCGTTCAGTTTTTGCTCCGAGGAATGCAGTCCCGTGACTGGCCCGGTGCCTTCCGGGACATGAGCGCCGTAGCTGCTCAAGTACACCGCGTAACGTAGGCTGGACTCCGTTACGGCCTGCGCGATCGCATCGCTCTCTCGCTCTTGGTCGTCCCGGGAGGTAATCGGCGGCAACAGCAAGTATGCAGCACTCGCGCCACTGAAGGCTTTGGTGAGCGCAGCCGCGTCGCTCATGTCGCCCGTGAACGCTTCCGCGCCTTGGCGCACGAAGCGCTGCAGTCGCCCCGCGTCTCGCCCCACCACGCGCACCTTCTTGCCCTTCGATAGCAAGGAATCGGCGATGATCGAGCCGGTGTTCCCGCTCGCCCCCAAAATCACATACATGGCGTTCAAAGCAACGGGTGAAGTCATAGCAGTGCCTCCTTGATCTTTTAAAAAGGGTGTCGAACGCCCTCAGGACGATCGCATTGTTTTTGGCCGTCACCCGGGGAATGTGTCGCCAAACATGGGAAGGCCGCTGACAGATTCGGCCTTGGTCGCCTCGTCCTGCAGAACGTCCCAATGCTCTTTCAGAACACCATCTTCGAACCGGAGAATGTCGGCTGCAATCCAGGCGGCGGGCCTTCCCATCCCCGTGAAGCGGCCATGCGCTATGACATAATCACCTTCTACAACGATGAGCTGGTTCTCATAGCGCATCGTTTCCGGCACTGAGCGGACGAGATTGAACAGTCCTTCGCGACCTGGTGGTATGTGTGCGCTGTGCTGAATGTAGTTCGGTGACCAGAAGCGCTCAGCCGCCGCGTAGTCACGCTTGTTGAACAATGTGTTGAAGGCTTCTAGAAGGAGCGCTTTATTTTTGGATTCGATCGTCTCACTTGCCATTTTTGTTTTTGCCATCTGCCGACCCTTCTCATTCCTCCGAGCGATTGCAGCTGACGCCAACAAGGCGTCAGGTCCTCAAAGTTTCGACCCGCCATCGACGGGGATGCTGGCTCCCGTGATCCAGCGTGCTGCGTCTGACGCCAGGAAAGCGACGACGTCCGCCACATCGTCCGGCTTGCCGATTCGTTTTAGCGCTTGCATTCCCAATGTCACCTCGCGACCCGCTTCGGTCTTCGCAAAATTCGACATGTCAGTGTCGATCACGCCTGGCGCGACGGCATTCACGCGAATACCTTGCGGTCCAAGAATGGCAGCCCAGTTCTTGACCAAAGTCTCGAGTGCTCCTTTGGTCGAGGCGTAGGCCAGCAGCGAAGGGTTCTCCACGCCGGGCTTGCCGACTACGGCGTGGGATCCGATCGAAGAGATCACGGTGATGTTCGAGCCGTCTCCGAGAACGGGCAGCAGTTGCTGCACTAGGAAGAACGGACTTCGGACGTTTGTCGCGAAGAGGTTGTCGAAATCCCCTACCGTGTAATCTGCGATGCGTGCGGCCTTGCTGATTCCGGCGTTGAGCACAAGTACATCCAGTCGATCACCGACGATCGTACGAACTTGTTTCGCCAGCAGTGCCGCCCCTTCCGGAGTTCCCAAGTCCGCGCTGATTGCGTTCGCGCGTCCGCCTTTTGAAAGGATGCCTGCCACGAGAGACTCCGCATCCTGCGCGGAACGACCGTAGTGCACAAGGACATGCGCACCGGCGTTAGCGAGCGCGCATGCAGTGGACCGCCCAATTCCGCGTGATGCGCCTGTCACCAGGGCAGTCTTGCCTTGAAGTGTAGTCATTCCATATACCCTGACAATCCAAGAACGAATACGTTTGCCACCGTCGTCCCGGCCTTTTCAACTCGCCATTCAGAAAACGACTTGTCTCGAGCAGCGAGGAGCTGTAGCAAGGAAGATTTAGCCAGCGATCATGCCTCCATCGACTGGGATGGAAGAACCTGTCATGTACGACGCATTTTCCGAAGCAACAAAGGCGATCACGTGAGCGATCTCCTCCGACGTTGCCATACGCTTGAACGGTACCGTCGAGACGAGCGCCGCTTTATTTTCATCTGTGCTGGTGAAGCGCGTGAGCATACCGGTGTCCGTTGTGCCCGGAGCGACTACGTTTACCCGAACTCCGGTCCCGGCGACTTCCAGTGCAGCGGATTTTGTCAGGCCCTCTATCGCATGTTTGCTGGCAACATAAACGGAAGCTCCGGCAGCCCCGACGCTTCCATAGGCCGACGAGACATTGACGATGCTCCCGCTCCCCTGTGCCAGCATCACCCTCAATTCGTGCTTCATGCTCAGTAGTGTTCCTAGGACGTTTGTGTCGAAGGTTGCGGCGTAGGTTTCTGCAGTCTGCTCCGTCACCGGGCCGGGTGTGCCTTCGGTTCCAGCATTGTTGACCGCAATATCCAGACGTCCGAAACGCTTGACCGTTTGATCCACGAGGTTGCGCACCTCCTCATCCTTGCGGACATCAGTACGGACAAAAATGGCCTCTGCTCCGAGGCCTTGTAGCTCGGCAACCAACGCTTGTCCTTCTTTGTCTCGACGGCCAGATACAACAATTCGAGCCCCTTCTTGCGCGAAGATGATTGCGGCGGCGCGACCGATTCCCGTCAGCGCTCCTGTAATCAAAACTACTTGGTCTGACATAAACGCTCCTTTTAGTTGAGGTGGCTAATCGCGTTCTTTGCCGATCCAGTCGCGTATGTAGGGGGAGCAGTTGAGGAGCTTGACCCCTTGTGCTTCACACGTCCCGAGGAACCGAACAGCCTCAACATCGACCAAGTTCAATTCCTCCAAGTCCAGCACAATCTTGGAGCTCTCGCGAATCTGCTTCTCCAACTCGGGCAAGTGCTCCGCGCGCATCCGACCTATCAGTCGAAGAGTCGTGCTGTACTCGTCAGAGTACTTCTCAATTTTCAAGGTCATGCTTGACTGTCGAACGATTCACGCCTAACAGATGGCAATCCCGGCGCCACTCGTAATCAATTGGGGCGGTGGGGTTTAGCTTTTGAACTAAGGCTGTGACTTCAGCTTTCGCCGAAAATTCAGCATGACGCCATCCGGCTGAGCTTGGCCTTGGATCTTGATTTAGAATTATTGATATTGGTTCTGACACTCCGGCGGACTGAGTGAACATGAGTGAGTTGGCCCAAGATTATTCGGAAAGCCACGAACTAAGCGATGCCCTCGAAAAGTTCCGCCGGGAGGCTGCCCGGCTCCAGACCCTCATCGACACGGTTCCGTCTTTCTTGTGGGCGAGCTTCCCTGATGGATCCAAAGAATTTCTAAACCGACGTTGGTACGAGTACACCGGCCTGACCCTGGAGCAGGGGAAAGGTTGGGGTTGGAAGGTGGTCGTTCACCCCGATGACTTGGATCGACTCATTCGTGAATGGCTTGCCTTGCTGAATGACCCCAAACCAGGCGAACTGGAAACCCGCATCCGCCGATATGACGGAGAATACCGATGGTTCCTTATACGTGTCCTTCCAGAATTCGACGCTGAAGGCAACGTCGTCAGGTGGTTAGGAAGCGATACCGACATCGAAGATCGAAAAAGAGCGGAGACGAAAC
>Ga0210400_10000907_pt1 | contig 30714 bp, 23 predicted proteins | sample IncBWH26MmetaG_FD_155456 | JGI IMG/M metagenome (GOLD analysis project Ga0210400, IMG submission 155456) | Forest soil microbial communities from Barre Woods Harvard Forest LTER site, Petersham, Massachusetts, United States - Inc-BW-H-26-M | ecosystem: Environmental > Terrestrial > Soil >... | reverse complement strand
ATCGATACTTGAAAGCGCTGCTGCCGCGGAAAGAGTGGAAAGTGCAGAAGCCAGGTGGAAACGTAAAGACGGAACCATCATCGACGTTCACATGAGCGGCAGGCAAGTGCTAAAACAGGACGGTTCCGTCGGCCACTATGAGGTCATTGTTGAGGACTTTACTGAACGCCGGAAGCTGGAAGCGGGGCTCGAAGCGGAGAGACTCAGGGTCGTGCAGGTTACCATGCGGACAGTCCATGACATCGTGAATAACTGTCTTAACCAATTGCAACTTCTGCGTCTGGACGCCGAAGGCAAGGTCCCGTTGGAATCCCTGATGCTCTTCGATCAAGCCATCAAGGAATCGTCAATGAAGCTGAATGCGATGGGCGACCTTCATGCCTACGCAGAGATGAAAATGGCGATTGGGACTGGCTTGGACACCAAGGATCTTTTTCAAAACTAGAACGGGCGGTGGTCCACCCGTGTCTTTGTCTGACTGACGCCGTGCGTCATCCTTCGCGGCTTTTGTGGAATGTGGAATTCCAATACCGTTCCGCAGACCATCTCGAGCCCTCGTCGCAAAGCAACTTCAAGAACCCTGACTGCCACAGTATGAGATGATGCAGCCAGGAGGCTATTGCTGATTCGTGTCCTCATTCACTTCTGAAGTGACGCAAAAATGTCCGCGTTGTGCGCGGGAAATTCCCGCGGGAGCGTTGGAGTGTCCGCAATGTCGCACGTTGGTCCATGGCGACCAGGTGGAGCAACTGGCGGCGCACGCGCGTTCGCTTGAAGCGCATGGCGACCTTGCGGCAGCCCGCGAACGCTGGCTCGCCTGCCTGCCGCTTCTGCCGCCGCAGTCGCAGCAGGCGGAGTGGATACGCAACCACGTCCGCGAACTGGATTCCGGCGCTTCCCCGCAAAGCGGTCATGCCGCTTCAGGTTCTACGCCGCTATGGGCCAAAAGACTGGGACCGCTGGGGCCGATCCTGCTGGCGCTGCTGAAATTCAAATCACTTTTCAGTTTTGTCGCCTTCTTCGGTTTTTACTGGACGATCTGGGGACCTAAGTTTGGTATCGGCTTTGCCGTGCTGATCTTGATTCACGAAATGGGGCACTTCATCGACATCAAACGTCGGGGCCTGCCCGCCGACATGCCCATGTTCTTGCCCGGTCTGGGCGCTTATGTAAAGTGGAACGCGCTGGGTGTCTCGCTGGAAACGCGCTCTGCTATCAGCCTGGCTGGGCCTTGTGCCGGAGCGCTTGCCGCTGGCCTTTGCACTCTGTTGTGGTTTCAAACCGGCTACGGACTGTGGGCCGCACTGGCCCGGACGGGCGCATGGTTCAACGCGCTGAATCTGATTCCGCTGTGGATATTCGACGGCAACAGCGCCGCCAATGCGTTGAGCAAGATGGAACGCGCCGTGGTTTTGCTGGTAAGCGCAGCCCTGGGCTACGCCCTGGGTGAATGGGTGTTTGGGCTGGTCGCAGCTGGAATGGCCATACGTCTGTTCACCCGCGACGCTCCCGACGAGCAAAGCAATCCCACGGCCGCTTACTTCGTCGCGGTACTCACCGGCCTGGCCTTGGTGCTGTGGCTTGTACCGGGACAGGGAAATGGATTGCGCTAGCGCGGTCTTTCTTTCTGTCGATGCCGTTACTGGCGCTTGAGCCTTGCCGCATTGCGGGTTATCTTCAAAGCGGAGGCCTCATGCAGGGGAGCGGCATTCAATCCATCCAGATCGTGCTTCTGCTCCTTTTGCTTTTTGTCGCCGGCTTTACTGCGCTGGCACGCAAGCTGCAAACTCCCTATCCCATCGTGCTGGTAGTGGCTGGACTCTTGTTGAGTCTTGTGCCCGGCATTCCCCGAATCACTCTCAATCCTGATCTTGTTTTTCTGGTGGTGCTGCCACCCCTGCTTTTTTCCGCCGCCTGGCTTACTTCATGGCGGGACTTTGTCTATAACCTGGTCAGCATTTCGTTTTTGGCTTTCGGACTGGTGGGGTTCACCGTGCTAGGCGTGGCGGGAATGGCCCACCTGGCTTTTCCCGGCTTTGACTGGCGATTGGGAGTAGTTCTGGGAGCGGTGGTAGCCACCACGGATGCGATTGCTGCCACCTCGATTGCCAAGCGTGTTGGCCTGCCCCAGCGCGTGGTTGATGTGCTGGAGGGTGAAAGCCTGCTCAATGACGCCACTGGGCTGCTTGCGCTGGAGTTTGGCCTTGCCATCGTCGTGGCAGGCCAGACGCCAACCGTTACTTCGGGATTCCTGCGCCTGGCATACCTGACCGCAGCGGGAATCGGCGTGGGGCTTCTGATCGGCGCGTTCATTCATTGGTTGGAACACCATATCGACGATGCCCCAATTGAAATCACTATCAGCATCATGGTGCCTTACGCTGCATATCTTGCTGCTGAATTCATTCACGCATCTGGAGTTCTGGCTGTGGTGGCCTGCGGACTCTACCTGGGGCGGGGAAGCGCGCACTTTTTTTCGCCGGCCGTGCGGATCCACGCGAACGCGGTGTGGGGAGTTTTCACCTTCATACTGAACGGCTTTGTCTTTGTGTTGATAGGCCTGCAATTGCCGATTGTGCGGGAAGGAATTAGGAATTACAGTTCGGCTTCTCTGCTGCTTTTTGGTGGTTTGTTCAGCTTGCTGGTAATCGTTCTGCGGCTGCTCTGGGCTTTTCCTGGTGCCATGCTGGCATACTGGATACGCCGCCACATCTTGCACCAGAATGAACCGCGTCCGCCCGCCCCGCAGATCTTTGTGACCGGTTGGACCGGGATGCGCGGCGTCATCGCTCTGGCAGCTGCGCTTTCGCTGCCAGAACACCTTGCCGATGGAAGGCCGTTCCCACAACGAAACCTGATTATTTTTTTGACGTTCAGCGTCATTCTTGTAACGCTTGTTTTGCAGGGCCTGACGCTGCCTGCCCTGATACGCGCATTGGGTCTGGCTGGCGGGGTGGGAGCAAACTACGAGGAAACCGAGGCACGGCGCATCATGGCTGAAGCCGCGCTGAACCAGCTGAGCAAGTCGAGCGAAGGAGCTGAACCGGATTCTGCGGCCTTATATGACGACCTGAAGGAACACTATCGCCGGCGATTGTCATCTTTGCCGCGTGAAGGCGAAAGCCAGGATGGTTCCGATCCGCAAGCGTACGCGAAATTCCTGGCGGTTTCACTTGAGCTGTTGCGGGTAGAGCGAGAGACGGCGGTAAATCTCCGCAATAGTGGACGCATCAATGATGAAGTTTTGCGCCAGCTCCTGCAAGAGCTGGATTTAAGCGAAACCCGTTATAACGCGGCGTAAGCCTAGGCCCTCAGGGTGAAAGATGGAATAGTTTTCCGAAAATGCGCTGGAAGAATCCGCGACGATTTGAGCTCGGTGTCGGGACGGGCTCTAGAAGAGCGATTGGCGCCTCAACGATAGGAACCTCGACCTGGGCAACTTCCGCTATCACCCCCATGGTGGCTGCGACGTGGAGTGTTGTTTTTAGATGAATGGTTTCTCGCTCTGAGACTTTCACGGTTTGTTTGTGAGGTTCGAACCCGGGAAGAGTCACCGTAAGCTCGTATGTGCCGGGAGGAAGATGAGCCAGACGCACAAAGCCTTTATCGTTGGCAGCAGCCGTAATGATCTGGTTGCCGCCGGCCTTGAAGAGATCGACCTTTGCGCCACCACACGCACCACCCTGGGCATCAATGACTTTAATATCCAGACCGGTATCTCCCTCCACGGCTTGTGCCTGCGTGACGGGCTGAATCTGAGCTGCAATCGGAACCGCGCTCATGACTGCAGACAAGGCAATCCCAGCCACACGCGAAACTCGCCGCATAACAATCTTCCATCCGACCGGACAGTTTTGCGTCAGGACCGTGCCGTCTTTTCGCCGGTAGAAGCGGATGCACATGCGCCCTTCGCGCCGCGAAACCAGTGCTTCGGCTTGTCGGGTGCTCATCGCTGACAGGTTATAGACGTTCAAGTTGCATTGGCTGCAACGGCGAGCTAGATCGTCGCCGGACATCTGGTTCCAATCTGCGGAACAAGGCGAAGCAACGCGTAGATTGTCGAGCAGCTCATCCATGCATTGAGAACGAAGCCGCGGCCTTAACTTGCGGCAGAAATTCTACTAATGGAGTGTAAGCTGGTAAGTGGCCGCTATAGCGCGAAAATCCGTCCGCAACCTTGCCATCATCTACGTTGCTGCGTGGATGCGGTCGTTTGGCATCGGGCTGCTGGGCGTTGTCCTCGGCGTCTTTCTTTATCGTGAAGGGTTTTCTTCCACCGCCATCGGACTGGTGATTGCCGCGGGTCTGGCTGGAGCGGCCACCGGCACGGTCTTCATCACGTTCAAGGCTGATCGGCTGGGGCGCCGGCGGACTCTCTTCTCTCTGTCTCTGCTGACCGCGATTGGGTCGCTTCCACTGATCTTTCATTTCGGCCTTCCCTCAATGGTCCTGATTGCGTTCGTAGGAATGCTCAACGGCATGGGCACAGACAGAAGTCCGGCCTTCGCCTTGGAGCAGGCGACCATACCGGGTTTGGTACCCGACGAAAAGCGGACCTGGGCCCTGGCCTGGTACAGCGTGGTATTGGACGCCAGCGGCGCCGTGGGAGCGCTGGCCGCCGGCATTCCAATTGTGGCTCAAAAATGGTGGCGCGTGGATCTTGCCCACTCCTACCGGCTGCTGTTCGTCGGATACGCAGCCATCAGCGTGCTGACCGCGCTCCTGTATCTGTTCTTGTCGCCTGAGGTGGAAATTCGCAAAGCCGGTTCACCGCTGGAGCGCCGAGCTGCCATCTCTCCGGAAACAAAATCGACGATCAAACGGCTTTCCGCGCTGTTTGCGATTGACGCTTTTGGCGGCGGCTTTTTGACCGACGCTCTTGTCTCCTACTGGTTCTTTCGGCGTTTCGGCATTGCCGAAAGCCGGCTCGCGGTGCTTTTCTTCACCGTGCACGTGTTGAATGCGCTCTCGCATCTGGGCGCGGCTTGGCTGGCGCGACGGATCGGCTTGATCAAAACCATGGTCTTTACTCATCTTCCGTCCAGCATATTTCTGATTGCAGCGGCGTTCATGCCTTCGCCGCGATGGGCAGTCCTGCTGTTTCTGCTGCGGGAATCGCTCGTAGAAATGGACGTACCCACGCGGCAGTCCTATGTCGCCGCAGTGGTGAAGCCTGAAGAACGGACATTCGCGGCCGGCGTAACCAACCTCGTGCGAAATAGCGCCTGGGCTGCAGCCTCAGCAGTGGCGGGAGTCTTCATGCAGCAAGTGGCTTTTGCCGCGCCGCTCTTGCTGGGCGGCGGATTGAAGATCATCTATGACGGCTTGCTATGGCGCGCGTTTCGCCATCTGTCGCCGCCGGAAGAACGTAAAGCCCAGGCGCCGGGCTCGTGAACGAAAAGCGAGATGTACCTTTGCCTGCGCGACTGCGCGACTGGACTGATACCAGTAAGCAGCCTATCTTGGAGAAATCATGCGCATCTGGGCACTTTTTTTGCTGATTGTCGGACAAACGCTTTCGATTTCGTGCAGCGCACAAAGCGCCGAGCCGCAAATCGCCGCCGAGTCGCAGACTCCGGTTTATCGCGTCGACGTTCGCGTCGAGTTTGTAGACGCGCAGGTGCTGAACAAGAAAACCCGGCATGCGGCACGTGAATTGAAGAAAGACGATTTTGAGCTCTACGAAGACAACATTCGCCAGCAGGTCAGCTCGTTCAGCCAGGACACGATGCCGCTTTCTGTGGTTTTGCTCTTCGACCTTACTGACAGCGTCAGGCCGGTCTTAAAATCGCTGGCAGAAGGCGCTTTGGAAGCCCTGCAACACCTGAAACCAGAAGACGAAGTGACTGTGATGGCGTATGCAGCGTCGGCGCAGGTATTGCAAGAGGCGACCACCGACCGGGCCCTGGCAGTGGCGGCAATCGAAAGGGCTGGCCGCATGGAGAGCGAAGAAGCTGCGTTCTTCAATGAAGGAATCTTCCAGGCCGCGGAGGAACTGACAAAAGGCAAGAATCCCTCCAGCAGGCGGGTCATCATATGGCTTACTGACAATGTTCCGAACATTCCTTCAGAAGATTCTGTCCCGCTACGCTATCGGAAAAGCCTGAACGGCGCGATGCCACACACCCAGGCCGATGCGATGCGGCATCTCCTGCGGACCAACACGGTAGTCTGCTCGCTGGTAAAACAAAGCGACCTCTCCGTAAGTGGAGAATCCGGGCTAAGGGCCAAACCGGCAGAACGGATGCTCCATCCCCCAGGAGAAGTTTACAAATACGCCTCAGCCACCGGCGGCCAGGTCATTGAGTTCAAGAGGAAAGAATTGCAGGAAAAACTTGCCTTATTGATCGACGACCTGCGGATGCGCTACAGCCTTGGTTATCACCCGTCCGCGCAGAAGCCGAAAGGGAAGTACTGCGTGATCAAAGTGAAGCTCGCGCCGGAGGCGAGGAAAGCAGTGGGCAAAGTAGAGGTGGAGGCGCGGCAGGGATACTACAGATGAAGTCGATTCGGGGGCTGGGCGGCAATTATCGCAAAATAAAAGGATTCCTTTGCCAACATTGCAAGCTCCCGTCTCTAAGTAGCCAGTGAATTCGTGAGGTGATAACGGGTTAAGTCCGTGAATGTTGGCCTTAGTCCTTTATAATCAGCTGCAAAAGGCGGGTTGTGACGGCTATAACTAAGGTGGTGCAAATTTGCACATGCTGTGATACCTTAGAATCGCGTTAGAGTAAGAATTGTTGAATGTTCTGCAAGAGCCTCTGCTACCTGCCGAAACTCGATAAATCTTTCCAGCGTCAAAAAAATCAATAAATTAGGAAAAAAGCAAAATGGAACAAGGAACAGTTAAGTGGTTCAACGCCGCAAAAGGATTTGGTTTTATTTCACGCCAAAACGGGGAAGATGTTTTCGTTCATTTCTCCGCTATCCAGTCTGACGGATACCGCAGCCTGCAAGACGGCCAGGCGGTTGAATTCACTGTGACCAAAGGAAAGAAGGGTTGGCAGGCAGAGAACGTTCGCGCTCTCTAGTCCCAACAGTTTTCTCTAAAAGGCGGCCTTTTGGCCGCCTTTTTATTTTGCCCGCTTCTTTGTCGCTGCGCTCCAACCGGCTAGAAATCCTTGCCATGGCGGAGAGCATTTAGGCTCCTTATGAGGCGGCTCGGCGCGCAAGTTGGCCACGGCGCATTTGTTATTCTGCCCTTAAGGTCGATGCAGGGTCGATCTTCGCGATCCTTCGAGTGGGCAGGAATGCCGCGGCTGTTGCGGCCACAATCAGGAGAACAAGCACGGCGAGGAAAGTCGCCGGATCATAAGTCTTTACGCCAAAGAGTTCGCTCTTGATCCATTTCACACACAAGGCAGAGAGGGCCATGCCCCCGGCCAATCCAATCGCGACGGCTATCATGCCGGAGCTTCCTACTTTCACCATAGCCTGCCGGACGTTCGACCCGAGCGCCATACGGATGCCGATTTCGCGGGTGCGCTGCGCGACCATGTTTGAGACAAGCCCGTAAACGCCGACCAGCGACAGGAGAAGAGCCAGGGCGGCGAGAGTTCCCAGCAGGAAGACTTCAAAGCGCTTTTGGCGCAATGCCAACGCTTGAAGGTCGCTCAGGCGATGAAAGCTGGCGATTGGCAGTTGTGGATCGACTTCTGCCATGGCTTTTTGCATGCTTTCAGTGAGGCCGGCGATCGGTCCACGGGTGCGGACGATCCAGCTGGGCTGGAACCAGACGTGGACCACAGTTGCGAAAGCTCCGTCCAGCTGGGCGGCCGGAATGTAATAGGTGACTTCGCTTGCTAAAGGAGATGAGACGATAAGCCCCGGTTTCTTGGTTACATCGCCGACAACACCCACGATGAGCATGGAGTCATTGCCCGACCTGATGTGACTGCCCACGACATTGACCTTGCCCATGAACTTTCTGGCGAAAGATTCATTGACGATCGCCACACGCTGGCTGGTCATTGCGTCACTGTCTGAAAATTCCCGCCCAAAAAGCAGCGGAATGCCCAGCACATGAAAGTATTCCGGCGTTACATAGGCAGAGCTGGTCATCTGGCCTTCCTTCGGGCCCGGGGTATCCACCAAATGAAAGCCGTTGTTGAGGCCCCGCTCGAATGGCAGGCTCAGGCCAACGGCCGCTGATTCAACTCCGGGAATGTTTTGCATGCCGGAAATGCTCTGTTGCATCAGGCGCTGGAATGATTGTGCGTTGTGATAACGCGCGTCATCGAGAGAGGCCTGCGCCGCCATGACGTTCGTTGCGTCGAACCCTGGCGGCAGCGTTTGAAGATGAACCAAAGTTCGGATAAGCAGTCCAGCGCAGAACAACAGAACTACCGTAAGCGTTACTTCGCCGGCGATCAGAAATTGCCGGATACGGCTGCGGCCCGCGGCTGCGCCTGTTTTGGCGGCAGCCATGGAAAGACGGATTTCGGCGCGCCGGATTTCCAGCGCGGGGAGGAGGCCGATCAACAAACTTGTTGCAAAAGTCACGAGTATGGCAAAGGAAAGCACACGACCGTCAATGGCCATGCCGCCGACCGGCAGAATATCCGGCGGGATAAGGTGGGGGAATAGATCGACGATACCGGCAGCAAGTCCGATGCCGAGTAAACCACCAGCGCCGGCCAGCACGGCTGGTTCCAGCATCAACTGACGAAGCAAAGAAGCCTTTGTGGCGCCAAGCGCCAGTCGGGTTGCGATCTCGCCGCTTCTGCGCATCACCCGCACCAGCATCAGTCCTGCCAGGTTGGCGGAAGCAATCAGAAGGATTAAAGCAACGGCCGCCATCAGCATCAACGCCGGAGTTCGAGCAGTAGAAGCAAGATCTTGCTGCAAAGGAAGCGCGGACAACCAGGAACTGCCACTCGGGTACTGTTTGGCAAATCCAGCAAACGAACCGGGGCGGAGAACGCTTAATTGCGCGTTGGCTTCTGCCCATGTGGACCCGTTTCTTAAGCGCATTAGGATGTGGTAGTTCTGACCTTCGCCTTCATCTGTGGTGGAGGGTTGAAGCGGTGTCCATAAGTCCGCAGGCGATGTGGTATGGATGTTGGGCGGAAGAATCCCTACAACAGTGTGTTGTTCTCCCTTGAGGGAGATGGGCTTGCCCACGATCGAACGATCGGAAAAGAACAGATTTTCCCAGGTCTCATAGCTCAGGATGACTGCTTTTGGTCCGTGCGATCGGTCCTCATCCAGCGTAAACAGGCGGCCAACTACCGCATGAATGCCCAGTACTTCAAAATAGCCTGCTGAAACCCGATGTTGTTGCACGTAGCGGGCTGTGGTGTGCGTTTGCAGGTTCACGCCACTGGCTTCGTACGAGCACGCTCCCTCATTCACCGCAGGCACGTTGTCGCGAACCAGATTCCACGTCTCTCCGTCCTGGCCGTCTTCACTGTCAAAGGTCCCGGGAATTCGGTAGTTGCGCATCAACGAAGCTAGTCGATCGGGCTCGGAATAGGGAAGAGGTCTCAGCAGCAGGGCATCGACCATGCTGAAGACAGCGGTGTTCGCTCCAATGGCAAAAGTCAATGTCAGCAGAACCGTGAGAGTGTAGGCCGGATTGCGGCGGAGCTGGCGAAACGCATATTTCAGGTCGCGCAGGATCGCCTCGAACGTGGCCCACTGCCAGACCTCACGGCTGTGTTCCTCCAGCAAAAGCACGTTGCCGAACTGGCGACGGGCTGCGGTTTCAGCTTCCTGCCGGGGCATGCCGCCGGACATCAACTCTTCAACTTTTTCCTGAAGGTGCTCGGCCATCTCATCTGAGACATTTTGGTCTTCGCGACGGCGGGAGACAAGTTGTTGCAGCCAATTCATCGGCAACTCCTTACTTAGCTGGAGCTAAAACCCGGGTAATGCCTTTCAACATCCGCTCAAACCTCGAAACTTCTGCTTCCACGTGTTTGCGACCAGCGGAGGTGAGCTGGTACGTGCGTACGCGCCGGTTGGTAGCGGAAATACCCCATTCGGCCTTGACCCATCCGGCTTTGAGCATGCGCTGCAAGGCGGGATAAAGCGAACCCTCCTCGACCTCCAGCAGGTCGTCAGAGGTCTGCTTGATATGCTGGGCCAGCGCATAGCCATGCAAAGGCTTGCGTTTAAGGATCTGGAGAATCATCATCTCCAGGGCTCCGGGAAACAGGTCGCGTTGGTCCTGTGGTTTCATGATCCTAACGCCAACAAGGCATTATCAAAATAGCCATAGAGTAAATAGGGGTAAGGCATAGAGATTGGACGGGGCAGGGTAAAAAGAGTTAGCGCAAATTGCAAGAGTCGCCGCAATTAGCGTCGACGCCAGGGAGTGAGACGCAGCCATGCTGCGTCTCTAGGCTGGACTCTTGGGAGCAGTGTCTCGTTACTTGGTCTCCCGCCGTTCGGCTGACTGGCTCGGCAATGCCTGCTCCGCCTGTTTGGCTGAGATTAGTGGGCCACGCATGCGGATCGTACGATAAAGACCTGCGGCCAGGACACCCCCGGCCATCGGCGCCACAATGAACAGCCAAAGCTGTTGCAGGGCCCAGCCGCCGACCAGCACTGCTGGTCCAATACTGCGTGCGGGATTGAAAGATCCGTTGGTGATGGGGATGCCGGCCAGAATAATGGTGGTCAGGATCAAGCCGATGGGAATTGCCGCAAAGCCTGCCGGCGCGCGATCGTCGGTTGCGCCCAGCACCGTGAAGACCAGCAGCATAGTAAGAAACATTTCTGCCACGAAAGCTGCGGCCATCGAGTAGCTGCCTGGCGAATGATCGCCAAAGCCGTTGGCGGCGCCGGCCAGAGAAGCGATCGAACCGCCCGGCGCGCCTGTCGCGATGAAAAGAACGACGGCGGAGGCAATGGTCGCCCCAACGCACTGGGCCACCCAGTAGCCTGCCGCTTCTTTTATCCCCATACGTCGGCTCACCACCATCCCCAGAGTAACTGCGGGATTGATGTGGCAGCCGGAAATTGGACCCACGGCAAACGCCATGGCCAGCAGCGAGAGACCAAACGCCATGGCAACGCCCACGTTGCCAACTTTTCCGCCCGCGATCACGGCTGTGGTCAACCCGGCGAAGACCAGAACAAATGTGCCAAACAATTCCGCAACGTATTTCATGCGACTTTCACCTCGGAAAGATTTCGGTAAAACCCAAAAGGGCAGCACTCGGCGGCAACGTGTGACAGTTTTGCCGCGAACCCATACTAAAAATGTCAGTTGAAATGTCAGCGGGAATTTTACATGGCGGAAGTTGTTTTGGCACGTATCTGCGCTGGTGCCCGATCATCGGTGCGTAAAGCTTGAAAAGCCGTGAAACTACCCAACAGTTTCGTGAACTACCCAACGGTTTAATGCCGGATAGAAAAAGGCCATGGCACCATCGGCATCTGTCATGGGGTGCCGCTCTCTCTATATAGTTTTTCCATCCGGCGAACATATATTGGCCGTAAGCCATTGCAGGTAAATGGCTTGGTAGAAGTCTGCGGTTTCGATCTCGAAAAATCTGCAACAGCGGGAGCCCGGCGCATTGATCAAGGTCAATCGAAAGATCTTCACCATTCTCTACCGGCTGACGCTGCCCGGGAGCCTTCTTCTGGTCTTCTCGGCGCTGCTGATCCGCGTGGGTGTCCTGGCCGATCCGCAAGCCCCGCTGGTCAAGTTTCTTCCCGTAGCGGTCTTCGGTGTTGGGCTGGCTCTGAGCGCGTTTTTCCGCCGCAGCCGGCTGTTCTTTGCCCTGCTGGCGCTGACTTTGGCGCACAGCGCTTTCGCCTGGGTAATGCCGCATCTATCAGCGGGTTCCGCGAAGATTACCGCCAGCGCAATTGCCATCCTGCTGCCGCTTAATTTGCTGGTGCTGGCTTTCCTTCGCGAGCGCGGAATTATTTCCCCTGCCGGGCGCCGTCGGTTGGCGATGGTGGCTTTGCAGGTAATGGGTGTTGCCATCCTGTGCATGCCTGCCGTGGCCCAGATAGCCGCGCAACTCACGCGTGCGTTTATTCCGCCGATATTTTCGCAGTGGAGTGGTCTGTCACAGCCGGCGCTGCTGGCTTTCATTTTGGCGATCGCCGTAATGACGGTTCTTCTCCTTCGTCGTTATAAAGCAGTGGAGAGCAGCCTGTTGTGGAGCGTGGTGGCGGCGTTTATCGCGCTGCGCGCCGCGGGTATCAGCCATCTGGACGGAGTTTATTTTGCCGCCGGCGGTCTGGCCCTGATTGTGGCATTGATTGAAACGTCGTACGCCATGGCCTACCTGGACGAACTGACTCAGCTCCCCAGCCGCCGCTCATTGAATGAAGCGTTGCTGAAGCTGGGCGAGACCTACTCGATCGCCATGCTGGACGTTGACCACTTCAAGAAGTTCAATGACAGCTATGGGCATGAGTCGGGCGACCAGGCGCTGAAGCTGGTGGCATCGCGGCTGTCACACATTACTGGCGGCGGCAAAGCTTATCGCTACGGCGGAGAAGAGTTCGCCATTGTGTTCCCCAACAAGTCATCAGAAGAAGTCTTTGTCTATCTCGACCGTATGCGGCGGGTGATTGAGCAATCCGTGTTTACCGTGCGGGGGGCAGACCGGCGCAGAAAAGGGAAGAGCGGCATAGGACGCGGTAGCAAGAAACAGACCAACGTGACGGTAAGCATCGGGCTGGCCGCTACCAACGGTGATAAGCTGGCGCCGGCAGAAGTCTTGCGCATGGCCGACCAGGCGCTCTACAAAGCAAAAGCCAAAGGCCGCAACTGCACCATCACAGCCAGGTTGAGCAAGTCAGCAGTTTCAGTACAACAGCCAAGCATGCGCGTGCTGAGCGTGAGTTGAGGAACCTACCGGCTACCGTTCTTCCAACCCCGCCTCACGCATCCTCTGATTGTGGTTCGCGTAAGAAATCTGCTGGATGCGGTCACGATCGAGTCCGAGCGGATTGGGTGTAAAGACAAAATCCGTCCTGCGGGGAATATTTGCGGCCTGAGTTAAAAAAAGTTCGCGCACCGGCCCCACATGCTCCGGGTACTTTTCCAGTTGTTCCCGCAGGAAATCCATGCCGTGCACCAGATGGCGGCCTTCGTCGGAACGGATCAGCTTGATCCCATCCAGCAGGCGCGGGAACATGCCGGTCTTGGCCAGCAGGTCTTCAAAGAACTCATATCCGGTGAGCGCCATGGTGCCTTCCACCACGGCCATGTAATGGCAGGCGAACAGGCTGAGCGCGAGGGGAAGGCTCCCCTTGCCGCTGGTGAGAGCCTGGCCAATGGCTTCGCCGCGCTGGCGCAATTCGTCGAGCAGAACGCCTTTGTATTCGGGGATCAGATAAGCCGACGTATCCACTTTGCCGCAGACTTCCTGAAAGTAGCGCTCAAAAAATTCAGCGTGCTTTACTTCTTCAAAGATCTGGGTGGAGAGGAACATGCGGCGGTCGAGATCCGGCATTGCCAGCATGAACCACGCCAGCGTGTCAGAGACGCTGACCTCCCCTTCATAGAAAAGAGCACAAGTCTTGATAAGTTGTTCACGCTGTTCAGGGTTGAGCATCTGCCAGTGGGCTTTGTCTTCCGTCAAATCGATCTTTGCCGGGTCCCAGACGCCCAGTGTCTTGGCGATGTTATAGAGCTGGCGGGGTGATTTGGTGGTGTGGGCAGCCGTAGACATAACGGACCTCCGCTGAAGCAATAACACTATCAAAAAGGCGCACACAGGACGAGGGATGAGTACAATCATCTGATCAAACGTTTATTCAAGGAGTAATTATGGCTGCACAGCCGCAAACATTGCCACAAGAGAGCAGAAACGTGAGCAAGGCGCTTCTGCCAGAGTTCGATCAGGAGATGGGCAACACGCGCAAGTCGCTGGAGCGCGTTCCGGAAGACAAGTTGAGCTTTAAGCCGCATACGAAGTCCATGACGCTGGGCGCGCTGGCCACGCATCTGGCGACCATCAATCACTGGGCCGAAGCGATTTTTGGTCTGGACACTTTTGACGTGAGCACCGCGCCCGCAACCGTCGAACTGAAGTCGCGGGCTGATATGCTGGCGGCTTTTGACAAGAACACGGCCGCCGCGCGCAAGGCAATCGCCGATTCGACCGACGCTCATTTCATGAAACCCTGGACCTTGATGGCCGGGAGCCACACGGTTCTTACGCTGCCGCGGGTCGCCGTGGTGCGCAGCTTTCTTCTGAATCATTCCATCCATCATCGCGCGCAGCTGGGCGTTTACCTGCGGCTGAACGATGTTCCTGTGCCCTCGATCTACGGCCCGTCGGCGGACGAAGGGAATATGTAAGTCGGGAAGTGGGCCAAGCCTTGAGAGTTGATCGCTCGAGAATCCAAGGTATGCCGGAAAAAACTACAGGCCTCGGTTTTATCCGAGGCCTGCTTAAGAGCCCTATCTGACCGGGTGCTTTCCCCCGAAACCACCAGTCAGATCGTTAATACACAGTGATCATCGCAGGGCCCGGCAAAAGCAACAAGAGTACCGAGGTAACAAGCGGAAAACCTATATTCCCGTCGTGGCGCGGCCGTGTGCCAGCCGCACGAAATGCGGTGAAGCGCAACAAATGGCTCAGGAGAAAACCTTAGCCACAGTTTCTCGACTGCGATACACTGTTTTTACACCTATGACTGCCATCCTTTAATTCGGTTCTTTCTGTTGTAACTCCCGGCAATCAGGTTCCTGACGTGTCTCTGCGCCTGTTGCGCGAAGCGACGTCGGTTTCCGCAACCCAATTGGAGTGTACCGAATGCAGTTGCAACTAGCAGGATGGAACAATTTCTGGGCCCACAATTTTACGGACTATGCCAAAAATGGGCTTGCGCCGGCACGCGTTCTGGCGCGATTCAGGTATAGCTATTCAGTATGGACAGCTTCGGGCGAAGCCGACGCTGAGGTCGCGGGAGCGCTGCTGCATCGCGCCGAGGCAAGCGAGCTGCCGGCGGTGGGCGATTGGGTGGCCGTGCGCCAGGACACGCCCGAGGGCCTGTGGATCATTACCGATGTGTTGCCGCGCAAGACGAAGTTTTCACGCAAAGTAAGCGGTCCGGCCGCGGAAGAGCAGGTGATTGCGGCCAACATTGATCTGCTGGCCATCGTCTGCGGACTGGACCACGACTACAACCTGCGTCGCCTGGAACGCTATCTGGTGGCCGCGGGTCAGAGCGGAGCCAAGACTGTGATCGTGCTGAATAAAGCAGATCTTTGCGCTGATCTGGAGGCGCTGCTCGCGGAAGTGAAGGGCATTGCAGGAGAGGTGCCTATTGTGGCGATTTCGGCTCTGAGCGCGGGCGGAGTGAGCAAGCAGATTGACGGGGCAGCAGGCGGCCAAGGCAACGGCGCGTTGGAGGCGTTGCTGCCGATGATAGCGCCGGGGGAAACCGCAGCGCTGGTCGGATCGTCAGGCGCGGGTAAATCAACGATCGTGAATCAACTGCTGGGAAGGGCCGCGCAAGCGACGCAGCCGACGGATGCGTCTGATGGTCGCGGACGCCACACAACGACGCATCGAGAACTGTTCTTTCTGCCGAACGGTGGATTGATTCTTGATAATCCGGGAACCCGGGAATTGCAATTGTGGTCGCAGGATTCGCGGCAGGGAAGCGGTCATTATCCGCAAACCACCGCAGTGGAAGAGACTTTCCCGGAGATTGAAGCGCTTGCTGCGACATGCGCCTTTCGCGATTGCACGCACAGTGTCGAGCCCGACTGCGCCGTACAGAACGCGCTGGCATCCGGAGAAATCGACGAAGCGCGGTGGCGCAGTTATCTGAAGCTGCGACGCGAATTACGGCATGCCGCGGCGCAAGTGGATCCAAATCTGCGTCGGACAGAAAAAGAGCGGTGGAAAAAGCTATGCAGCGGCGTGAAGCGGAACCAGAAACGGAGGTGAGGCGTCGCGGGTCGGCGTCGTAGTGTTTACGCCGAGGGTGGCTGCCATCCCTGAACGATTCCCGTACAGATATCTTTGCTCCGGTGAATGAAACGCACCAGCCTTTACGTTCACTACTTTACAGGGAATCCTTTCTGATTCAGAACGGCTTGTAACCTTCGATGGGAAAGACCATGGCATCGAACACGAAATTCTTTTCTCCCAGGTTCCTGCTGCCCATGGCGGCAGTGTTGCTGCTTGTCGGCAGCTTTTTTTTCTATTACTTTCTGATCATCTCGCGGCAGGAAGCCGCACTTGACGACCGCTCCTTCCGTAGCCTGGCGGCGGTGAGCGCCCAATTGCGTGACCTGGTCGGTAACTATGCAGAGGTCATGCAGCGCGCTCCGAAGCGCGAAGATCCGGCAGAGGATGAAAAGTTTCGCGCCTTCGTAGCCGAGCAGGTGCCTGATCTAAAAGTCGAAGATAAGTGTCCCGTCACTGGTCCCTCTATTCGTCCCATCGTGCGAGACGATGGAGATGCTTTGCAATTCGTTGTTGGCCGCGACTGTGCCTATGTCCGGTTGGAAACCGCCCTCGCACCGCTGCTGAGTGGGACTTCCCGGCAGATGTTTGATGAAATGCTGCTTACCAACTCCAAGGGCAGAGTGCTGTATCAGACGCAGACTGCGGACGTGCTGGCCAATGACCTGTCTTCCTTTCTGCAGGCGGCGCAGGGCGGATCCCAGCCAAAGAGCGCCCCGCCAAAGAGCGATTCTGCCCCGGACAACAAGACTGCAGCGGCGGAAAAAGACACGCCCTATGCGGCGGCCTTCCTGAGCGCGAGCCAATCCAGCAACCTGGTCACAATTTCTGTGGCAGGAACTTTGTACCGCGCGTATCTGGTTCCCGTGCCGCTCGCTACCAGCGACCCGGGGCAAACTCCTGAGAAAACGGTCCTGGTGCTGTGCGGTCTGATACGGCAAGACAAGTTCAGATCGGCTGGAAGGTCGGTGCCGGGAATCCTGATGACCACATTGGTTCTCACCGTATTGCTGGTGATCGTGGCTACCTGGCCTCTGCTGAAATTTTCCACCATGCGACTGACGGAGCGCGTCCCGCGAAATGCCGGGCTTTACTATGCGCTATCGGCCACGGCCACCATTGTTATGTTGATCGTGCTCGTGATCGATCTTCGGTACGTCTTCTATGACCCCGAGACGGATGCAAATCTGAAGAGCCTGGAAATCGCAATCGATTCCAACCTGGGGCGGGAGCTGAGGCAGGCGCTTCGCGTATTGGATGGCATTGCGCACAGCAATTATTTCAAAACCAAAGACTTCGCGGACCACACAAAAACAGCCGTTGTGGGCTGTACTCCGGAGCAAAAAGACAAACCCAGCAATACGAAGACAGATGTGCTCAAGCTCCCCGGAATGCAGTTGGCTGAATATCCCTATTTTCGGCGCGTCTATGCGTATGATAGTTCCGCTTTTGAGCAGATGAAATGGACCGTCGATCCAACGGAGCCGCCGAGTCTGCGAGTCTGTGCCCGCTCTTACTTCAACGACACCATCAGAAATCAGTTGTGGTATTTGAAGGATGACATTGCCGGACCTCGTTTCCGCGTAGAACCCATCTATTCGAGGCTGAGTGGAGAATTCCTGGCCGTGATCGCGGAACCCGCGCCCGCATCTCCGGTGGTTGCGCCGGAGACGCCCCGGGTCCTGACCATGGTGACGCCTTTGCTGAGCCTCATCCACCCCGTTTTGCCTCCTGATTATGGATTTGCCGTGATCGATGAGGCGGGCAAGGTGCTCTTCCACTCTGACGCCGCCAAAAATGGCCGCGAGAATTTCTTCGACGAAAGCAGCAACTCTGGCGAGTTGCGCTCCGCAATCACGGCTCGCCGCCAGACCTGGCTTACCGTGAACTACTCGGGAGTCGACCATCGCGTTTTCATTTCGCCGTTTTCAAGTGTTCAGCACTCTCCCTGGTATCTGATTACTTTTTCCAATCTGGCCACTGCCGGCACCGACCGGGTGGAAAGGCTGGTACTGTTTTCAGCGCTGGTTCTGATCTATTTTGCAGTAGTCATCGTCCCGACTGCGCTCATTCTCATGCTGCTTCGCGCCAACCGGGTGCTCTGGATCTGGCCCACTGAGGAGAAGCTGGGCAGTTATTATCACCTGATCTTGACCTTGAGCGTGGTCATGCTGCTTTTCTACTCCCTTACGTTCCGCGCCGGTCCATCTGAGTTGCTGGTATTTTCCGTGGTGGTGCCGATCTTGTCTGTGTTGCTCGCTTTTTTTAAATTGACTTCCCGCGACCAATGGATTTCCTGGGCAGCCGGCGGTCTGGCGCTTTCCGCTATGGTGATGGTTCTGGCGCATCTTCATCCGAATGACGGGCGCTTTTACTTCACATTCATTCTGATTTGCGCCGCCTACTTCTTTCTTTCTCTCAAGCCCGTCACAGAACGCTTGCATGTGTGGGCTTCGACCACGACCAACGGCAACAAGCAAACACCACAGCGCAAAGAGTGGGCGCCAACATTTCTAACTACTTTCAGTCTTGCGTGCTTCTGCCTGTTGGTAATGGCGGCAGCGCCTCCGTGCATAGCACTGTTTAAGTCCGCTTATGACCATGAAGAAAATATGTCCACGCGCCGCGAACAGCTCCTGACAATGCAGGCGCTGGAAGCCCGTGAAAATCGCGTCATCCAGCAGTATTTCAACGTGCAACTGTCAGATCAAAAGCAGGTGTATGCGGATGATCTCGCGAAATGGCTGTTCCTTCGCCGGCGTCTGGAAGACGAGAAACTTGACGTCTATGACACCATATTTCCAGATCAGCAAACGGGACAAGTCTTCAAACCTGGTGCGCCTGCCCGGCACAAAGAGCCGCCGCAATTACTGAACACTCTGGCAGCCAATCTTCCCTTCAGTCACGGGTCCCTTACCAGCAGGCTCAGCCAGAATGCCGCAGAACTTTCACAATGGGAATGGGACAACGAGGGCACAAACCGGATCCGCGTTCATCCTAACTACGATCCGGCGATTGAGCACAGCGGAGGATCACCGCAAACCCTGGCGCTGGCCAAGTTGGTTTTCAATGATCCGGTGTTTCTCACGCAGGAATTGGCGTATGACCTGGACGTCCTGCAACCCCGGGAGTTCTTCGTGCTGGTGGCGGCGCCGCTCTTCCTGCTGCTGATTGGAATGTACTTTTCCGTGCGCTCCACTCTAAAGAAGATGTTTCTGATCAACATGAAAATGCCTGACGCGCTTCCGGAAATTACGCTGGAGGAAGCAATCGCTCGGAACCAAAATCTTATACTTCTGTCCTTACCTTGTTCTGAAAGATCCAAAGCGCTCAAGTCCAGAAAGGACGTGTCTACCATCGACCTCGTTCATTTCATCCATGACAGGCAGGGCCTTCCCAAATCCACCGGCAACACTGTGGCGCTTGATCATTTTGAAGTCGACATGGATGATGACGCCGCCAACGAGAAAAAGCTGGAGTTGGTCGACCATTTGGTGCGAAGCAACAAGACAGTGCTCATTATTACCACGATCGATCCGATGTTTTACCTGGAGAGCGCTGCCAACGGATCGATTGACACCTCAGCCAAGGGCAGCGAGCGCAGCCGCACATTGCAACGCTGGGGACGTCTATTGGAGGATTTCACCAAATTCCGGCTCAAGGGCGAGGCGATGAAGTGCAGTAAGGCCTGCTATAGCATTCTCTGGTCGAGCTTCACCCGCAACGAGCAGGCCGCATTTTATGGGCTGGCGCGCGATGGATGGGCCAACCACAAAAACCACGCTGCGCTGGAGCATCTGTTGCTGAGGGGCCTGATTCGACGCACCCCCATGTTTGAGATCGCCCCCGAGTGTGCAGATTTCGCCGAATACATCAAGCGTGCGGTCACCCGAGAGGAACGTGAAAGCTGGGATGTGCGTCATGCACCCGAATTCCTCGACTGGGATGGATTGCGGGTCATGTTCATTATCCTGCTTACGGGTACTGTCGCCGCCGTGTTGTTCTTCAGTCACTTTGAGGTCCTGGGCTACATAACCAGTGCGATCAGCGTCGTGTTACCTCTGGCGAAGCTGTTGACTGATGTGCGCAGCGGTCGCGGCGCGACGGCCACGAAGACGGACGGTGCATCAGCATGAAAACCCCGCATTATCTGACGGTCGAGCGACTTGGGTTTGCACTGCTGGCGCTGGCCGCGACAGGCGCTCTGTATTCTCTCTACACCGCGTTGCGCCCGGAGAAGATGCTTACAATCGCCGTTCGCCAGGGCGTGGAGAGCGTTGCCTTGAAGAAGGTGGCGGAACGGTTCAGCCGGGAACATGGCGTCACCGTGAAAATCGAGGAGTTTCCTTATGACGAGTTATTTGCGCAGGAACGGGAACAACTCAGGTTCCATTCCAATATGCATCCCGAGCCGAAATCAGCCTTCGACGTGGTCATGGTGGATGACCCATGGATGCCGGGGCTGCTCATTGATCCGACTGACACTGAGGGGAACGACCCCGAGAAGTACCGGCTCAAAAAGCTTGATCCAAAAACCTATGAGCAGGATTACGGCTTGACCGACTTCGCGAAGTCAGCGCTGAGCGTCGCAAGCTATTGCGCCAAAGAAGGTTCCTGTAACGATTACTACGGCGTGCCTTTCGTTGGGAACTCACAGATATTCTGTTACAACGCGGATGACATTCAGGATATTGGCGTGCTTCACACCTGGGACCAGGTCAAAGAAATGTCGAACAAGTTACAAGACAAAACCCAAGAACTGGGTTATGTGACGCGGATTGGCCCAAACAATTCCATTGTCACTGATTTCATGCCGATTTTGTGGGCGTATGACGAGAAGGGTTTGCAGGGCCGTTTCGAAGCCGGTGTTGAGCCATTTGGCAAGGGAAAAGAAAAAGAAGCGAGCATGGCTTTTCAGACCATGGTCGAATTAGTAAGGAAGCAAAAGGCAGGCGGCATAAGTGTGGATGATTTTGACGTTGCCGCCTATCTCGCCCGGGGGCGCGCATCCATGGGAATCGTCTGGTCGGCCTGGGCCATGTCACTGATGAGCATTCAGAGCGATCAAAAGGCCCAAGATGCCCAGAAAAACTCCGAGGACCAGAAGAATGCTCAGGCCGATCATAAAAGACCTACCCTGAAGTGTGCCGGCATGCCCGGCGGAAAGCCTGAACTCGGAGTGTGGCTGCTGGCAATACCCAGGACCGCTGCCATGCCGGACGAGGCAGAAGAGTTCATCAAATACGCTACAAGCAAGGACCAGTTACTGATTGCGGCTGCCCAGGGCAATCCACCGCCGCGCAAGAGTGTGCTGCGCGAACCCCTTGAACTGGAAAAAGAAGCCCACCAGGACAGCGATCAAGATGAGGATTCCGAGGATCTTGACTGTTCCCGCCAGTCAATGCGAGAGAGTGATTACTCCAAGTGCATGGCCAGGATCCGTAGAGTCATCCATGACCGATATGTTGATCTGTTTCCCACCCAGCTCAAATCCCTGGAGGCAGCCCAACCGCGTCCGCGAAGCAGATGTTGGACTGAGATGGAAAAAGTTCTGGGCAATCGGCTGCAACAACTGATCCTCCTGGACGCGAATAATTCTCAGCAGCTGAGTCAGGCGGCTGCAGTTGCGGTCTCCCAGGCAAAACAGGATATGGATTCACTTACCAAGAGAAAGTGCTGGGAATCAAAGCGCAACTCTGGTGATTATCATTGAGACGCCGGGGCTCACTCGCCTTTGCCGGCGCATTATGCCGACAACAAACTGGGGCCGCCGTTTTGCGGATCCGGCAGCCCATGGTTTACTAGCTGGGATCGCATTGGACGTCGACTATGGGGCCATTTTTGTGAAGTGAAGTGCCCTGACATCCAGTTGTTCCACCCGCAACATGCTGTACTTCTTCAGGCGTCAACTCGCGGGCGCCCCTGCGAGTGAGTACTCGGTTCGACATGATTTGCTCCAACATGATTTGCTCCTTTCTTAAAACCTCAAGATCGCTGACGAGTTTAAAAAGAATTGCTCTCTGGTTCAATGCTTTCAATCCAATTTCGGCCATTGTGATTCCCATAATGGGAGAGAGAAGATTCACCAGGCACGGGCGGGAAAAAGCCTTACCAGTTATAAACACCGATGACACTGATCAGGAGGTAGGTTCTGCCTGGAAGAGGATATCGTAGCCGCGATGAGAATTGGTGCCGTGATGGTCGATAGCGCGAGAGCGTTCATCGGGTTAGTTTGAGAAGTTCAAGCGCCGGAGGCGAGTCTCGAAGTTAGCTCACAGCGAAACGGTGAGTAACGATCAAATAGAATGTGAGCGCCAGAGGTGCGGAGACGTAACGTACTACGTTTCCACGGTGGGATTTCTGCTTTTTCAATGCGGCGGTTCCCCCATCCTTTCACGCCTGCCTCGTGCGAAAGGATGAGGAGCCGGTATGGGAATTGCCAACGACGAAGAGCTAGCTGGCTTTGGCAGAAATTGAAACCGCCTGAAAAACCGTCACGATGAAGCGCGCGACCCCGTTCATCGGGATAAACGTGTAGGTTTCACGGACCCCGGTGGCGGGAAACGAATCCGGTCCTTTGAACTGCGTGTTAATACCGTCAGTGGAGAAAGCCTGCGACTTGCCGATCGCGGCAAGTTCAATGACGGGGAGCAGAACGCTGAACTCAGTCCCACCGGTGTCGATGCTCGACTGAGTGGTAACCGTGACTAATGTGCCAATTCCGGTCTCCAGGACGCGAACGGCGCTGCCCGAGAAATTCTTGGTCTGGCCGCCCTCAGTGTAGGAAACATATGGCTGGCCCAGGAAATTGTGTTTCAGGTAGGTGAAGGTGAGGTTGCCGCCTTGCAGGGTATATTCGTTAGGCTGTACAGCTGACATATTGACTCCTTTGTCTTGCTTATCTTTGCTTTCGCATTCTGTCGCGGACGATGTCGCAGGGGACTGAAGCTTGACGAGAATCAGCCGGCATCAGACGGCCGTGCGGCGAGTCTGAGTCCGGTTTTCTTCCCGGCTATGAAGTAAGTGATTCATAAGAAGAAAGCGTTTCAAAACAAATCACCTTAGGCGAGGAGCCGGTACCGCCTAAAAACGTGCATGGAAACGCAAGTCTTAGTAAGCTATTAGAGACATGGCAGCGGAAAACTCATTCGACATCGTTAGCAAAGTTGACTTGCAGGAAGTCTCCAACGCGATTCAGAACGCGCTGAAGGAGATTCACACGCGGTTTGACCTGAAAGACTCGAAGTCTGACATTCAGCTTGAGGGCAAAGAGGCGCTGGTGCTGTCTTCAGCCGACGAATACAAACTGAAGGCCGTCACGGACATTCTGCAAAGCAAACTGGTGAAGCGCGGCGTCCCGATCAAGGCGCTCAGTTATGGCACGGTAGAGCCGGCGGCCGGGTCAAGCGTGCGGCAGAAGATCACCATGCAGCAGGGAATCCCGATTGAGAAGGCGCGCGAAATTGTGAAGGTGGTCAAGGATTCGAAGAAGAAAGTGCAGGCCTCGATCCAGGGCGATACGGTGCGCGTGAGCGGTAAAGATCGCGATGCGCTGCAGGAAATTATTGCGCTGCTGAAGGGGCATGACTTTGGCATTGATATGCAGTTTACGAATTACAGGAACTAAAAGGACCCTTTGAGTTCACCGGCTACAACGACTGCCAAAGAAGTTTTCGAGCTGTTGCGCGACGACCTGGCCGCGATTGAGCGCGAGTTTGGGCGCGATACGGTGTCGAGCGTGCGTGCGATCACCGATATCGGCGAGCACCTGCGCGCGGGCGGAGGCAAGCGGATACGTCCGGTATTGCTGTTGCTCTCGGCCAAGCTGTTTCCCCACGAAGAGACCAGCGCCATTAAGCTTGGCGCCGTGGTGGAAATGCTGCACACGGCCACACTGGTGCATGACGACATTATTGACGAAGCCAGGACGCGGCGCGGGCGTCCGGCGGCGAACACGAAGTGGGGAAATTCAAAATGCGTGCTGGCAGGGGACTGGCTCTACATGCAGGCCTTTAAGATTGCCGTGCAGGAGCGCAATTTCCGCGTGCTGGATGTGCTGATCGATTTGACGCAGCAGATGGTGGAAGGCGAATTGCTGCAAATGGAGAAGCTGGGCAAGATCATTTCTCTGGAAGAACATTTCGACTTGATCTTCCGCAAGACAGCATGTTTGTTTTCGGTGTCTACGCGGCTGGGTGCCCTGATCGGGAAGGCGACGGAAGAGGAGGAAGGCCGCCTGGGCGAATACGGACGCAACCTCGGCCTGGCATTTCAGATCGTGGATGATGTGCTGGATCTGACCGCGTCCGAAGAAGTGCTGGGCAAGCCGGTGGCGAGCGATCTGCGCGAAGGCAAGGTCACGATGGCGGTGATTCATGCGCTGCAACATTGCACGTCGCAAGAACGCAAGCTGGTAGAGACAGTGTTGGCAGAGCGTGCGTTCGTCAGCGTGAAGCATGAGCAGATACTGGAAATACTGAACCGCTATGGGTCCATCCCGTATGCCTATGACGCCGCCGCGAAGCACGCAGAGATCGCACGGAAAGCGATTTGCTCATTTCCGCTGTCGGAGATCAAGCGCGCGCTGTTGTCGATACCGGATTTTATTGTCGAGAGAAATAGCTAGCCGGATCGCATGGCATGACGAACCGCCGCGGAGTTGTGGCGATCTTTTGAGCTGCTGCGTTTTTATACGAAAGGCGGAGAATAAACCTTGGCTCTATCTGTTGTGATCGTCGATGACGAACAACTCGCGCGCGACGAACTGAGTTTCTTGCTCAAGTCCGTGGAGGACGTCAATGTGGTGGCTCAGGGCCACAACGGACTTGAAGCCGTTAGCCTGGTCAAGGAGCATAGTCCCGATTTATTGGTGATTGATGTGCAGATGCCCGGGCTAGACGGATTCGGAGTTTTGAAAAGGTTGATAGATAAAAAGGTTCCGCTGCCGCAAATCATTTTCGCCACGGCCTTCGATCAGTATGCCGTTAAGGCCTTTGAGGTCAATGCAGTTGACTACATCCTTAAACCCTTTGACAAGAAACGCGTTAGCGCCGCCGTAGAGAAAGCGCGCAAGAAGGTTCAAAGCGTTTCTCCTGATTCTCAGCGCCTCGACACTTTGGTGAAGCTCCTCGAATCGCAACGCCCGCAGAATACCAAAGTCCTTCTCCGTAGCGCCGGGCGTCTGCTGCTCGTTGACCAGAAAGATCTCTGCTTCGCCTCCATTGAAGATGGCATTATAAGCGTGGTCGCCACCCATCTTGAAGGCCAGTCCAACTGCCGTACTCTTGAAGAATTACTTGAAGGGCTCGACCCCGACACTTTCTGGCGCGCGCACCGTTCTTTCGTCGTGAACATCAACCGGATCAAGGAAGTTGTGCCCTGGTTCAAGAGCTCCTACCAGCTCCGTATGGACGACCGCAAACAAACTGAAATTCCCGTCAGCCGCGCTCAGACCAAGCGCCTCCGCGAGCTGTTCGGACTCTAATTCTTTTGCGGCATCGTCTCTGTCAGGGAATCGCGCAGTCAAAATCGTCCGCGGGCTTCGAGATTAAGTTAAACGCGTCTCAGGCACCACCGTCATTTCTAGCCTGCGTGAGCCGCGCAGAACAATGAACGGCGTCGCTACACCAATTCTGTCTTCACTCAACAGGCGATGCAGTACGTCCACACCTTCCACCGGCTCATCGGCCAGCGACGTAATCACATCGCCCTCCTGCAATCCCGCTTTCTGTGCCGGACTCCCGGGCTCTGCTGAAAGCACCAGCGCACCCGTGGAAGCTTGAAGTTCATAATGTCGCGCAATGTTCCGGTTCAACGCCGCTGTCTGCGCCTGTACGCCAATGTAGCTCCGACGCACCCGTCCAAAGCGAATCAGTTTGCTGGCGATAAACTGTGCCGTGTTGATGGAGATGGCAAAGCACAGACCCTGCGCCGGCAGGATAGTAGCGGTATTTACGCCCACTACTTCGCCTTGTGAGTTCACCAGCGGACCGCCGGAGTTGCCAGGATTCAGCGCCGCATCGGTCTGGATCACGTCTTCAATCAGGCGTCCTGACTGCGACCGCAAGCTGCGCCCGAGTGCGCTCACGACGCCGGCCGTCACGGTGTACTGAAATCCATACGGGTTGCCGATCGCCACCACCAGTTGACCCACGCGTATCCGGCGTGAATCGCCCAGTTTCACGCTTCGCAGTAACGGCGCGTCGATCCGCAACAGCGCCAGGTCCGTGTCCGGGTCTTCACCAATCAATTGCGCGTTAAAGTCGCCGGAATCTGGTGTCGATACCGTAATTTTCTCGCCGCCATGGACCACGTGGCTATTCGTCAGGATGAAACCATCCGGCGTAAAGATAAACCCGGAGCCGCTTCCGCCGCGCCCCTGTTTGTTTTCCACTTGTATGCGGACAACCGAAGGGCTCACCGATTCCGCCACCGTCGTCACCACGCGCGAATACGCGTCCATAGCCTCTGCTTCTGTCGCGCCAACCGATGCAGCTTGCACTTCCGGCCCGGGAAAAGAGATCAAAGAGGGATTACTGCTCATAAGCTCATTGGATAAATTCGCTCGCACAAAGGATTCATCCCGAGTTCTCCCCGCCCCCGGGAGCATGATCCAACCAAAATCCCAACGTAGAGACGTAACGTCGCTACGTCTCCCGTTTACAATGCCTAGCGTGACCGACTTGAAAGGCAAAACCGTCCTCATCACGGGCGCCGCACGCCGCCTTGGCAAGGCCGTTGCGCTCGCCATGGCCCAGGCCGGCGCCAACGTCGCATTTACCTTCCTCTCTTCTTCCAACGAAGCTGACGAGACACTTAAAGAGATCAAGGCTAAGGGCGTTCGGGGACTTGCTTTCGAATGCGACCTGCGCCAGGCTGCCAACGCCGAAAATGCAATTAAAAATGTGCTGAGGGAATTTGGCCAGATCGACCTGCTGATCAACAACGCCGGCGTCTTTGAAACCGCGGACATAGAAAACATCACCGCCGAACAGTGGGACGAAGTGTTCTCTGTCAACGTGCGTGCGCCATTCCTGGTTTCGCAGGCCTGCATCCCGGCCCTGCGCAAAGCTCACGGCCGCATCATTCATATGGGATCACTGGGCGGTCAGAGGCCTTGGGCCACGCACGCGCATTACTGTTCTTCCAAGGCAGCGCTGCACATGCTGACTCAGGTTATGGCCAAGGCGCTCGCGCCAGAGATTGCGGTAAACTGCGTCGCCCCGGGCATGATCGATTCTGGAGTAGGAGAAAAAGATCCGGCACTCCTCCAGCGACTGGCCGCGCATACGCCGATGAAAAAGAATGGAACACCTGATGACATCGTAAGCGCGGTAATGTATTTTGCCACCGCGCCGCACTTCATCACCGGACAGATCCTCACCGTCGACGGCGGCCTTGGCCTGCGCTAATCCAGGCTTTAGCCTGTGTAGGTATCAGGGCAAGGAATCATCCGTGCCGTCAGGCGAAAAAAATGTCGTGGGTTTAGCCCTTGCAAGCCCTATCTCTGGCTTACAAACGCTTTCACCGCAATCGCTCTCGGGTCTTTTCCCAGCGGAATCATCGTCTCAAGCGCAGGCACTTCCGGCAGCGGCCTGCCCTTATTGTCGATAAGCGAAAGCACGGTCATATCCCCGCTCCCGGTGTTCACCACGAGCAAAAGCAACTGGTTCGGCGAGAGCGCCATGCTCTCCGGATGGCTGCCGACAGGCACCGAGGCCGTGCGCTTGCCGTTGTCAATGCTGTACACTGCCACCGAATCCGACCCGAAATTCGCCACGTATAGCAGCGCATTGTCCGGCGAAACCAGGACCCGTGCAGGATGGTCGCCGATCTGGAAGGTATTATTCACCTCATTCGTTGAGGTCACGATTTCTGAGATCGAACTGGCGTCGTAGTTGCTCACAAAAACTTCACCGCCATCCGGTTTCACCACCAGATGTACCGGCGTTTTGCCCACGTCCAGGACAGCCAGCAGCTTGTCAGTCTTCAAATCCACTACCCCAACCTGCTGCGATTCACTGCAAGCCACAAACACTTTGCTGGAATCCGGCACAATTGCCATCTCCACCGGTCTGGCGCACACTTTCACTTTAGAGCGTACCGCCAGCCTTTGCGTGTCGACAATCGCGATGGAATCCTCGTCGTGCAGCGCCATAATCGCCAGTTTGCCGTCCGGCGTCAGTCGCGCCAGATTGCTGCCATTCCCCGTGGGGATGTACTTGATTACCTTGCGCTGGTCCAGGTCAATCACTGAAAGGTTGGCTGATCCGGAGTTCGCCACATAAGCCCGCTTACCGTCGGCGGAAACGTCCACAAAAAATGGCGCGCGATGGACGCCGATGGTCGAAACCACCTTGTTGGTCTCCGCGTCAATCACGCTGATGTTATTGGATTCCGTGTTGGCAACGTAAATTTCGTTCTTCCGCGGATTTACCGCCAGCCCAGTCGGGCTGCGTCCCACGGAGACCGTGGTCAGGATCGAAAGCGCGCGCAAGTCGATTACTGTCACGGTGTTGCTGCCACCATTGGAGACGTAGGCGTACTCGCGATAATTGGGGCTCGGCTCCGGAGTGGCCTTGCAGCCTGCAAGCAGGGCAAGAGTGAGACAGGCCGCTAAAGTAAAAGCGCGCAAGCTATCTGCCGGCCTTGACGACCGCCGGCTGCGGGCGTGGCTCCTGAACAGTGCGGTGCAACACGGCCGCAATCTGCCGTATCTCGTGCATCAGCTCGTCGAATTGATCGGGATAGATCGACTGCACTCCGTCAGAAAGAGCATGCTCGGGATCGTGGTGCACTTCCACCATCAGCCCATCCGCGCCCACCGCCACCGCGGCACGCGAAAGCGGTAGCACTTTATTGCGTTTTCCTGTTCCGTGGCTTGGGTCAACGATGATTGGCAAATGACTCAGCCTCTGCACGGCTGGCACAATGCTCAAATCGAGCGTGTTGCGCGTGTGATCGGCGAAGGTGCGCACGCCGCGTTCGCACAGGATTACTTCATAATTGCCTTCGCTCAGAATATACTCCGCTGCCATCAGAAATTCTTCCAGCGTGGCAGACATGCCTCTCTTCAGCATCACCGGCTTGCGTAGCCGTCCGACTTTCTTCAATAGAGAAAAGTTTTGCATGTTGCGTGCGCCAATCTGGATCACGTCGGCGTACTCCGCCACCAGATGCAGCGATTCTTCGTCCAGTGCTTCTGTAATAATCCGCAGCCCAAACCGCTCGCGGATTTCAGCCATGATCTTTAAGCCATCTTCGCCCATGCCTTGAAATGCATAGGGCGATGTGCGGGGTTTATACGCTCCCCCTCGGAAGAAACGCGCGCCACCCTTCGCCACTCGTTCGGCGATCGCAAAAGCCTGTTCCCGAGATTCAATCGAGCACGGCCCTGCCACAATTCCCAGGTCGCTTCCACCAAAGCTGCCATCGCTGCCGGCAAAGCTTACGACCGTATCTTCTTCCTTGGCATCGCGGCTCACCAGCTTGTACGGCTTGCTGACCTGTATGACTTCCTGCACGCCGGACATCTCGTCCAGCGCGCCCGGCTCCATGGCGCCTTTATTACCGGTAATGCCAATGGCCGTGCGTTGCGCTCCGGGAATGGGGTGCGCGCGATAACCGAGCGACTCAATTCGTTCACAAACGGCGCGTACCTGTTCCTCACTGGCATGCGCCTTCATTACCACTAACATAGGACTTTGGCCCTCGCTGAACCTTCAGTTTACTGTGATTTCGCCGTCGGTAGCAATCAAAAGCTAGCTGGCGGCTGGGTTCGCGACCTATCTTTACCATGTTAAAATCAATCATTTAGCGCATGCCGTCAGGGGATTCAGTGCGTAAGCGTCTCACCATACCTAAGCCCAAAGTGCTTAGCGCTCTGGAACGTAAACGGCTCAGCATGAAGGACGTGCTTTTGTGGGCGGAAGGTGAACCGCCCAAGCCCGGTTCCAGGCGCATCGGCATACATACCTCGACGTCCGGCGGCGTTGAGATGGCGGCGGAACGGGCCTATCGGCTGGGAGCCAATACGTTTCAGATTTTTTCATCCAGCCCCCGGCAGTGGCAGCCGTACTCGCTGGCGCCGTCGCAATGCGACGCCATGCGCGGTTTGCGGGAGAAATATAGCATCGGCCCCATGGCGATCCACAGCAGTTATCTGGTGAACCTGGCCAGCGCCACGCCGGAGTTTCATCGCAAGTCCGTCGCGGCTTTTCGCGGGGAACTGCAACGAGCTTTGGCTTTGTGTGCCGAGTTTTTGGTTTTGCATCCCGGCTCCTTTCGCGGACGCAGCCGCGAAGAAGGCCTGGAACTGGTCGCGCACTCGATCGCCGAAGCGGCCGAAGGTTTGGAACTGGAAAAGTCGAACCTCCGTGTCCTGATTGAGAACACGGCTGGCTCGGAGTTTTCGCTGGGTGGATCGTTTGATCAGGTTGCGCATTTGTTGCAGTACCTGCGGCCGGTTTGTCCCGTAGGCGCGTGCATCGATACGTGTCACACGCACGTCTCCGGCTATGACATAGTTTCTGAAGCGGGCTGGCATGAAACCATGCAGAAGCTGGATGAGACCATCGGCTTGAACAACGTTATGGTCTGGCATTGTAATGACGCGAAGGATGCGCGCGGATCAAAGCGCGACCGCCACGAGCACGTCGGCCAAGGCACGATTGGGCTGGACGCCTTTCGCCGGTTGTTGAATGATCCGCGCACCGAACACGCGGCCTTCATCGCGGAGACGCCAATCGAAGAACCTGGCGACGATTTGCGTAACATAGAAACATTGAAATCATTGGTAGAGGTAACCAAGGCCCCGGCA
>Ga0210400_10000906_pt1 | contig 30742 bp, 16 predicted proteins | sample IncBWH26MmetaG_FD_155456 | JGI IMG/M metagenome (GOLD analysis project Ga0210400, IMG submission 155456) | Forest soil microbial communities from Barre Woods Harvard Forest LTER site, Petersham, Massachusetts, United States - Inc-BW-H-26-M | ecosystem: Environmental > Terrestrial > Soil >... | reverse complement strand
CCATGTACACCAATAAATTTAAGACTGATTTGGAAAAAAACGTTTTTAAAGAGTTTACAGGCATGGTGAATTTAAATTATAGTTTTTAATAAATGAAAAAAGATAATATATCCATTATACCTGACGAAAAAATAATAAGTCAGATTTATTATATAAGAGGCCAAAAAGTAATGCTTGACAGCGATTTGGCAGAATTATACTAGGTCGAAACCAAACGCTTAAAAGAACAGGTAAAAAGAAATATAGCCCGTTTTCCCAAGCAATATATGTTTGAGATCACCGAAAAAGAGTTAGCAACTTTGAGGTCGCAAATTGCGACCTCAAAAAACGGACGTGGGGGAGCACGTTATCTTCCAATGGCATTTACGGAGCATGGCGTTTTACAATTATCAAATATATTAACAAGTGCACGTGCGATAAAAGTCAGTTTTAAAATAATTGATGTTTTTGTAAAACTGAGACAAATGTTGACTGATAATACAGAGCTTAGATTAGGGATTGAAGAAATAAGAAAGAAAACGGAAAACAATTCGAAAAATATTGAATTGGTTTTTCACTATCTGGATGAGTTACTCGAGAAAAAAGAAAAACCGGATAAACGAAAATTAATAGGATATCCTCAACCAGAAAAAAAATCAACAAACAAAAACGTTTGAGGTCGCAATTTGCGACCTCAAAAAAAGCAAAGAAAAATAGCATATAACATTAAAATTGAAAGAAACTAAATACATAAAAATTATACTGCTAAAGCTTCTACTAATAGTTCCGGTTTTGTCTTATACCCAAAACTATCCAGTAAATATTACAACACAATTAGTTGCGCCATTTAGTGGTTATATTTCCGATTATGCGAATCCCGGGGAAGAAAAGCTAAAATTACTTTTTTTGTTTACTGATTTTACAAAACCTCATTATAACGTCAAACTGAAAATTTCTATTCAAGGGCAGGGGATTACCATTCAAAGTAAAAGTTATTTTTTTGACGGCCCTCACACTCTGCAACCCGGTGTTCCGTTTGAATTAAGTGGAAGTGATTTATATAATTTACTAAACACACAAAATCTGGATTTTAACGGAATCACAAAAGCGCAATATGAACAGAAAAAAGTTTTACCTGAAGGGTTTTATTCTATTTGCATTACAGCCTATGATTATAACAGCCCCACTCCTATTCAGGTAAGCAACAATGCCTGCGTACAAGTATGGATGGTTTTAAGCGATCCTCCGTTTTTAAATTTACCAATTTGTTCAAATACAGTTGTGGTAACTAACCCACAACAACAAACTTTTTCATTTACCCAAATGAATATGGGCTCGCCCAATAGCGCCGCCAATACCGAATATGTTTTTGAGTTATGGGAAATTCGTCCGCAAGGAGCGGTTCCCAATAATATTATCCAAACCGTTCCGCCCATTTATTCTTACACCACGAATTTTACCTCCATTAATTATAGCATAACAGAACCACCCTTGTTAGTTGGCATGCAATATGCCTGGCGGGTAAAGGCGCAAGACATCTCCGGCCGTGATTATTTTAAAAATAACGGGTATAGTCAGATTTGTACTTTTACCTATGGTAGTCCGTACGACGGATTAAATATTAATTTAAATTTACATGCTCAAGCAGTTAATCAAAGACAAATAAAAATATGGTGGGACAGTCTCTCAAATTTCACCTCCTATAAATTAGAATTCAGAAAATCGGGCAGTAGCGGAAATTGGTTTCCGGTAACAACGGTAAACAGTCATCTAAGAATTTTGGATTTAGAACCTCAAACCACTTACGAGTTTCATGTGCAGGGCGTAAGTACGGAATATATTTCTTCATTCAGCTCTCCGGTTAATGCCACTACACAATCTTTACCAAATTACCAATGCGGAGAGTTGCCAACCATTCCCACCAGCGCAAATTTTGCTCCCCTGCAACAAGCAAACACTAATATGATTTGGCAGGTTGGCCAGTTTGAAATGTATGTTACAGAATTGCAAAACACCACAAGTGCAGCCGGATTGTACAGTGGTTACGGGAAAATAAAGTTGCCTTTTATAAATTTTGTGTATTGCAGTTTCAACAATATAAATGTAAGCAACGAGCAAATTGTAGTGCAGGGAAAAGTAAATGCGCTTACTCAGGGAATTGACCAGTGGATAAATGATAACGGAACTGGAACTATACAGGACGGCACTGCCGAGCCGGAAATTCATACCTCTACTCCAATAACAGCAAATGATATTCATGTAAACACAAGCAACGGAACTGTGATTGTTGAAGGAAATACATACACTTACACGCCAAGCGGAACAACTATAGAAGACAGTAACGGAAATATATTTATTCTTACCAGTGATGGACAAATAATAAACGCAGGAAGCGCAGGAAACGGACATGGCCCTGTGCCCGACAGTAAAAATTTTATTGTTACAGATAAGGGTGTTGTGAATTTTAATGTGTCGCCCAAACAAATGTACGGAACCGACAAGTTTAAATATCCTACGATGATAAATTACTATTTAACTGTTCGGAATATTACTGCTAATAGTCCCGATCCCGTTGATTGGAAAAGCGTAATGATGCAAAAATATGACGTGATTGATTTGAATTATCAATTACAGGGAAATTTAAAAGCGGATAGCATTTTATTTATTACGGGTACAGGTACTATTTACAAACCGCAAGGTACTGGCACAAGCAGGCAATTGTATATTGTAGGTGGGAAACACGGAGATGTTCAGGAACTTTTTGCGTGTTATCGATATAGCAAAGACAGTTTAATAAATATTGCAAAAATAAATATTGTGAGCTACCGTAACGAACAAAATAAAGTTACTTTAGTGCCCCTGGACAATAGTGTTATCATTGACAAAACCCATATGCAAAAGCAGTTAAACGAAATATACAAACAAAGTATTGCCACATGGGAAGTGGATGTTGCGCCTGCAATTACTGTTGGTGATACTACATGGGACAAAGATGGTAACGGAAAAATAAATGTTGGTAGTAATATATTCAGCAGGTACAGCAATGAGTTGAAGGCGATTAATAAATATATACGAACGCAAACTTATTATAAGAGGAACGAATATTTTTTAATAGTAACTGATAAACCTACTGATAGTTTGGCCGCTGGTTTATTGGGAGAAATGCCACGTGGGCGAAACATTGGTTATTTATTTACTTCTGTCCCCACCCCCACTCTTGTAGCGCACGAATTGGGCCATGGCGCATTCGCTTTAGAACACAGTTTTGAAGGCAACGCCACTTTACCAACCGGAAACTCGTGTTTGATGGATTACAATAACGGAACAGAACTATACAAAGGGAAGTATTGGGATTATGTGCACAATCCTGTTTCTGTTGTTGGAGGATTGGAAGGGGATGATGATGGAGCGATGGTTGGGATAAAAGAAGATAAAAGCTTTGTTTTAGATTTGCTTAATAAAATTAAAAAATCATATAAAGATAATTCGCAAGTTGTTGTTCTGAAAAATTATTGTTTAACTTACAGTGCTACTGATTTATATATAGCGGGTATACCTTATAATGGTATGCTTGTTTATATAGATAAACCATTGGCCGGTTTTATATCGCTTTCATCAAAAAATAAAATAACAAAATGTGTAAAACCTTTTTTCGACCCATTTAATCAAAAATATAATTTCTTAAATTGCCTTGATATCGATGGAAAAATAAAAATAAGGGTTCCTGATAATCGGCTTGATATTATGTTAGAATACTTAAAATGTAATCTTGACGGTAATAATTTATTGATTTTTTCTAATGGATATAGGCCGGCAGCGCCGAGTCTTGTAGAAAACCCTAAACCGGCTGATGAAATAAATCTTACAGATATAAATTCTTACTGGAAAGGGATTGATGCGATGTTCATTAATAGAATAGGTACCAGAAATGTAGTGTATGCAGATGGACATCATAGTGTCGCCACATCTAACCACAATAGTCAAGCCTCATTTGTTAATAATCTTGCAGAATGGAGTTGCGCAACAAATATACTTACCGTATTCTATTCTAACATTAGTCCGACTACTGCTATTCCGTGTACTACTTTATTTATAAAGCCATCACTCTTAAAACTTCATACAACATCAAACTCACAAGGATTTGCTGAAAGAAGAGCCAATGGAAATAAAGCCGGACAAGATTTAATCATCAAAATAAATAATGGAATTATTAAGTTCGATGTAAGTAAGGATACAATAGATATTGTTTGTCATAGCTTTGGTTACGCCTATGCTTTAGGGATTATAGACGCCTTAAAAGCAAGCGGGCAGAATTATAAATTCGGGCGTTTTTATGGCGTGGCGCCCGAGAATGCATGTAGTGGAAGTGCAGATTTTAACTCTTTTGAAGAAGTATGGCAGTATGGTAGTAATGAAGGTAGCGACAAGGTTTGGGAGCAAGATGGAGTTGCGCCACAGTGCGAGATATTGGGTTTTTCAAGTATAAGTTCATCAGTTAAACATGCAAGAGTTTATTTCCCGGACAAATTAAATCCTAAAACTTTTTTAGATTGTCATTATATAGATAATTATTATTGGTTATTTAGCATTTCATACGATAAAAACACACCCAACGGCTATGTCAAACCTAGAAAATAAAACATTACAATATATTTATTATTTAGCTTTTGTTTTTTTGATGGGTTGTGTTAATTCTGATAAAAAAATCAAAGATATTTCTATTAAGTATGCAGGTAATGATATATATAGCGAAACATTTGAAAAAGCAAATGACACATTAACGTCATGGAAACTCAATAATCTATACGGATCTAATGATAGCACATTCAATACTACTTGCTTGGATAGTTTACTTTGCTTTAATACTTCTAAAAATCGATTTATATCTGCTTTACTTTCCAGAACAACTGTAAAAAATGCTTCTATGGATGGTTTAGTTTTTTTTTATGGTGAAAAGATAAATAACCAATGGTACTTTTTTAGAGGAGCAAGTATTGTAATTCCACGTTCCATGGTTAAAGGTCATGATATCAGCAAACCACTTTCATATGAACAACTCCATGAAATTGCTTTAAAAGAAGTGTACTCAGGATATCTTACTTCAAAAGGCGAGATCAACGAAGAATGGTTTGCTAAACATTTTGAAGGCCCAACATGGGGTGATTTTAACAGGCAGGGTGATTTGGATTGGGCATTAAAAGGCAAACGGTTTACAAACAGAAAAGATTACTATGAGTATTTCCATTTAAAAGCGGCCATTGGTATTTGGGAAACAAGAGACACCACCCAACCTATAAAAACACTTAAGAAAGAAAAGGTTTTACCTTAGTTTTTTATACCCTCCTCTAAAATCTCAATAAAAATCCCCGTCAAGAACCGTCCCGTTATTTGCAGGACGGCCCTTTTAAAGGTTTACAAACTCAAAACAGGTTTTTTTAACCGCTTTCAAAAAAATCATGAAATGCCCCGTGATAGACTTGGCAACCAACCAAATGATTATCACAGTATTCTATCCGGACATCAGAAAAAATGAAAGTCCGGATAAAAATCTTTTGCAAGATGCTAATTTATTTAGTACTTTAGCGCTAAATTTATTAGCAATGAGTAAAATTTCAACAAACCTTCGGATTTTGAGGAAGATAAAAAACGTATCGCAGGAAACTGTGGCCGACGATTTACAAATTCCTCGTTCGCGCTTTGCTTCGTATGAAGAAGACCGGGCAGAACCACCTTACAGCATGTTGGTAGAAATTTCGGATTACTACCACGTATCTATTGACGCCCTTTTGCGGGGAGATTTTTCGAAAACCGATCCGGAAAACCTGATGAAGATCGGGAAGAACCGTTTTTTATTTCCAATCCTGGTAGATAAAAAAGGAAACGAATACATAGAAGTGGTGCCTTTGCGGGCCTCCGCCGGTTACCTCAATGGTTTTGCCGATCCCGAGTATATGGAAAAACTGCCGGTGATGAGTTTACCGTTTAACGTGGTTGGTAAGCATCGTTCTTTCCCTATTAAAGGAGACTCTATGCCTCCGCTAAAAACCGGAGATTACGTAGTAACCAAATACGTTGAGAATTTAAGCGATGTGGCCAGCGGAAAAACTTACGTACTGCTGACTAAAGATGAGGGCATCGTTTACAAACGCATTATTCGAAAAAATAATTTGAATGTATTGGAGCTTCACTCGGATAATAAAGCATACGAACCTTATACCGTAAAAGCACAGGATGTTTTAGAAATATGGGAGTTTGTTTGCAGCCTTAATTTATCGGATAAAAAAGACGATGAAATTAATTTGGACAGCGTGATGGGTATGCTGAAAAGTTTGAAGGTAGAGATGAAGGGGATTAAAAAATAATTTTAAACCGGTTGTTCCATATTGTTATTGGAACTGTAGCTAATTGTCAAAGATTGAAAATTAAATACTTGAATTTTAATTTATTATTATAATAACAGAGGTGGTCGCAAATTGCGACCACCTACTAAGAATCACTTAGTTAGATGGAAGAATTAATGCCTGCAAAAAATCTTGACGTTCTTATATTTGAGTAAACCGAGCATTTAAATATTTGCTGGAAAAGAATCGATGCTTTAACTCCACAATATACCGACAGAGAGAAGATAGGATATAAAATAAAAAGCAACCGGAACTCATAAATAAAACGACTTTTAAGTAAAGTTTTTGAATCGTAGAGTGATTACAAAACGGGAAAAAAATGTTTGCCATTATTGATATAGAAACCTGTGGAGGCAAGTTTGAATACAGGCGCGGGCATATTATTGATATTTGCATCTTAATTCATGATGGCCTGCAGGTGGTGGATAAATTTTCCACGCTTATCAATCCCCAATGCAACATTACTCCCTTTTACACCAAACTATCGGGTATTACCAATGAAATGGTAAAAGACGCACCCACATTTCCCGAAGTGGCGAAAAAAATAATTGAAATTACCGAAGGAAAAATTTTTGTAGCCCACAACGTTGGTTTTGATTACGGTTTTGTAAAAGAAGAATTTGCTGCACTGGGTTATAAATACAAACGTGATACACTTTGTACTGTAAGGCTTAGTCGCAAATTAATTCCCGGAAAATTATCATACAGCCTGGGTAAACTGTGTGATTCGTTAGGAATAGAAAACAAAGCGCGCCACCGAGCCGAAGGAGATGCCGAAGCGACCGTTATTTTATTCAATAAGTTGCTTGAATTAAAAGCCATGGATCCCAAACACAAAAACAAGGGGGTTGATGAATTAATGGTAAGGCGGATTGATAAAATAAAAGAATACATTTTAAAAAAATTACCGGAAGATTGCGGCGTTTATTATTTCCGCGACAAGGACGGCGAGATTATTTATATTGGCAAAAGCGGCAATATGTATAACCGTGCACTCAGTCATTTTAATACTCACGAAAAAAAAGGTAAAAAAATGCTGAACGATTTATACAATGTGGATTTTGTTTTAACCGGTAGTGAACTGATTGCTTTATTATTGGAATCGGAAGAAATAAAAAAGTATAAACCGAAATACAACCGTATGCGGAAAGCCTCTGAGTTTACACACAGCATTGACACCTGTAAAGACGACAAAGGAATTATTACGTTTAAAATTACGTCCTTTAAAGAAGCAAACATGCCCTTGGTTTCTTTTAATAATTATGCTGCCGCGCGTGAACGCCTGGAACAATGGATTGATGAGTATGCTTTGTGCATGAGGTATTGTAATTTGGTAAGTGAGGACGCTGTTTGCTTTAATCATCAAATAAAAAAATGCAGAGGTATTTGTGCCGGAGAAGAAGAAATTGAACAATACAACAAACGCGCAAATGAAATTTTAATGAGACACTGCTTCGAAAAAGAAAATTTCATTCTGTTTGATAAAGGAAAAACACGCGGAGAACATTCCTTAATTTACATTAAGAATGGAAAATACTACGGTTTTGGTTATATGAACACCGACAACTGTGTTTCATCCGTTGAAGAGCTGGAATATGCCGTTAAGAAGCGGGAATATTACCCCGACAGTGATATATTGGTAAAAGGGTTTATGAAAAACAATCCCGGCAAAAAAATAATCTCAATAAATTAATTTTATCGGCAGTTAAATGGGCTTGGTCGTTTTTATAAAAAAAGTGTAATGCTTTTTAATAAATTCGCAGACATAATAAATGTGAAAGAGACTTAATTAAAATGCCTTTTAAACTTACTTCCAGAGAGGAATTGAAAAAGAAAAAACGCGAACAGGTTGCCTTTGTTGTTTTAGTAGCGGCGGTTGTTACGATGGTTATAGCTATTTTAAAATTTTAACTACACGCGTATACCCACAATAAGTATATCGTCAATCTGCTTTTCCTCCACCCTCCAACTTTCAAAAGCTTCGTTCAATAAAGTCTGTTGCTTTTCCATAGGATGAATGGAAATTTCCTGCAATAGCATTTTTAATCTTTTTGTACTGAATTTCTTTTTATCGCCACCTTTAAACTGGTCGGCATACCCGTCAGACGAAATATAAAACACATCTCCCTTTTGCAAATCAATTTCAGAATCAGAATATTTTAAATTCATTAAACCGTAATGGCCGCCTATCGGGTAACCCTGTCCCTTAATTTCCGTTAAGTTTTTATTTCTTATATGATAAAACGGTCGTGCCGCGCCGGCAAAAACAAGTTTGCTTTTCTTTTTATCTACCCTGCAAATGGCCATATCCATTCCGTCACGCGAGGAGCTATCACTTTCATTCTGCTTTAACGATTCAATAATTCCGTTATTCAGGTTTTGTAAAATTTGTGAAGGGGCGACCTCTCTTTTATTCTTTACAATTTCATTCAACAGAGTGGATGCAATAAGGCTCATAAAAGCGCCCGGAATACCATGCCCTGTACAATCAACCGCTGCAATGAAAAAGTAATCTTCTACCTCGGCAAACCAGTAAAAATCTCCACTCACAATATCCTTTGGCCTGTAATAAATAAATGAATCGGGGAAGTTTTTAAGAATAGCAGCCTGCGACGGAAGGATTGCTTCCTGTATCCTCTTGGCGTAATTAATACTATCGGTAATATCCTTGTTTTTTTCTTCGAGTACCGATTTGATATTCTCCACAATTTCCTTTTCTTCCTTCAGCTGAACTGTTTTTTCCTCTACTAACCTGCGCAATAATTCACGTGCACGTACAAGTGAACGCGTGCGCCACAATACCACTAAATAAACAAGTAAAATTAAAATAGCGCCCGACAAAACCTGTATCCACGTTTTTTTGTAGAATGGAATGCTGATTTCAAATTCAATTTCAACAGGCTTACTGTTCCAAACACCATCATTGTTACAGGCCATTAACTGGAACACGTAAGTCCCCTCCGTAATTTTAGGGAATTCCTTACTACGTTCGGAAGTATATCTCCATAAAGAATCCAAGCCCAATAAACGGTATTTATAATTTACTTTAGAAGCATCCACCAACGAGATTCCGATAAAATCTATGGTTGCCGAATAATATCCGTACGGAAGTATTATTTCCTGATCAGGCGAATAAAACTGATTTATATTCTGATTATTTAAACGAATGCCGACAATAGAAGTACGGGGCTCGTGCATATTAATACGATTTACTTCACAATCATAATTTACAATACCCGAGCTGGTACCGAACCAAACATTTCCTTTAGCATCACTAAAACAAGAATTCACATTATTTTCGGGAAAGATCAAGCCGTCAGCTTTAGTAAAACGTTTAAATATTTTTTCGGTAACCGGTTTTTTACTCAGCCCGTTTTTATGCCCTACCCAAATGGCATTGTTTTTATCGGCAATAATAAAATAGCAGAAATTAGAAAGTAAACCTTCATCCACTTTGTAATTTTTAAATTCACCCCCATTATAACTGTAAACTCCGTCGCCTTCCGTTGCAATCCATATTAGCCCGTCATTATCCTGCGTAACACTATTGATATTGAAAGCCGGAATATTTTTAAGATAAGTAAATTCATCATTCTTTAAATAATAAGGTACAGCGCCATGCGAAGAAAACCAGGTACGTTTTTGTTTATCCACAAAAATCTGTTGCACATTATTGTGCAATAAACCTTCAATAGTTGTTACAACAGTAGTTTTACCCGTTTTTACCTGGTACATATAAACACCCTCTGTAGTGCCAAAAATAATGAACCCGTTCTTCGTTTGCGCAATAGAATTAACGCCGATTGCCGGGAGTTTATTTTTCTTTGAAAAATTTTCAAACTTTTTGGTAATAGGATCAAAAGTAAAAATTCCGTTTGCATTTGTACCAATCCAGATAAATCCCGTGCTGTCTTGCATCAAAGCGTTAACTTCATCGTTTACAAAACCATTGGCAGCATCATATCTCGCATTTTCATTTGAGTTTTGAAGATTAAACTCACTCATTCCCTTATCATGGCCCAGCCATATAGCACGCGTTTTACTGTCAATTAAAATACATTTTATATTATCCTGCTCCTGTCCGTGCCTGGAGCTGTAATAATTAAACTTGTTCATGGGCATTTCAATCAGACCACCACCCATAGTACCAAACCACATGTTGCCTTCAAAATCCTGAAAAATTGATTGAATATATTCATTACCCAAACCATTTTGCCTGTTAATTTGCGTAATGAAAAAAGAACCGTTCACGTTTTTATCGCTAAACGAAATCTTCCGCAAGCCTTCTCCGTTTAAAGCAACCCAAAGGTTTTGTGAATTATCCGAAAATAAAGCCGAAATACTTAAAGCCTGCGAACCAAGTGCGGAAGATATTTTAGAAACAACCTGATAACAACTTCCGGTTTTTTGCACCTTAAAAACTCCCTCGCCGGGAACTGCCGCCCAGAAAACAGTTTTTGCCGAATCAGCCGAAATAATGAATTTAATATTTTTATCCGCAAGGCCGTTTACCGGGCAAACTTTTACCGGCTTTTTTGGATTATCTGTACGGAAAAGAAAAAGTCCTTCATTTGTCGCTGCCAGTAAATTATCATCACTATCAAAACATATCGAGTTTATAGCTGATCCCAACCCGGTATTAACCGAGTCAATTTTAAAAGCAGAATCAACTTTAAAAATTCCAACCTGCTGTGCCACGTACCAAACATTTTTTTTATTGTCTTCGGCAAAAGAAATAATTTTGGTTTCCAGTTTTTCGGTTCCCTTTAATTTAAAAAACTTTGTACCCTTGCGGTACGAAACTCCGCTTTGGAAATGGCCTATCCAGGTAATACCTCTTGAATCTGTATAATGTGTATTGATAAAATTCTCGGCTAAACTGTCGCGTATCGTGTAATTAGTAAACCGCGTCCCACCGAATTCGCAAAAACCATCACCGGTAGAAAGATATAAAAAGCCTTTGCTGTTTTGCGATATGCAATAAATATACGATTGCGGTAGCCCGTCGTCTTCAGTATAAGTTTTAAAATTATAGGTTTGCGCAACTAGTATTTTTCCGGCGAAAAGAAAAGCAGTTATTAATAATATGTAAAGCCTTCTCTTCAACATTCTATTTTTCCGCCTTCACTCCTATTTTAAATTTAAATTTGGGTACTCCGCCTATGGGCGCAGTAAAGAATGGCATCAGTTCTCCGTATTGGTTAGTTACGTTAACTACCACGTTATTATTTTTAGCGTCCTTTTGTTTTATGAATTGTATATCGAGTGAAGTATTAATTTCTTCATTAACCACTTTATGCTCGGTTGTAAGCCAGTTGCCATTACCTGATGATTTTGCAAGCTCTCCTTTTTTTGCAACAGAAACAATCCGTAAGATACCGTCATCATCAAAGTCAAAAACTTTAATTTGCACAGAAGTAACACCGGGGCCAACGAAAGGATATAAATGAGAAACAGAACCCTTGGTATCAAAAAGTCTTAGCGAATATTCATACGCAAAAGCGTTGGCACCTTCAATAGCCTTGTTATTAGTTGGCTGCGATGAAAGGAATAAACGATACAAATTACCGTCATCACCTTCCACGCCTTCAATAACCATTTTAAAAACATAACCGCCAAATTCCGGTTGCAATTCACCCTCTACGGGATTAAAAGGGCCGAATGTGTACCATTTATTATCGTATGCTGTATCGTGCGAAAATACTTTTGAACCTAATTCAATACCGCTTTTATAATTTCCGGTTGGTGTATTTTTCTTTGCGTCGGGGTTGGAAATTGCTCCTTTACCGCCATAAATGGAAAAGCGCGTTTTGCTGTTAAACTCGCCGTGTATTTCATCATTCTTCCCTCCCACGTCAGGATCGAACACACGGATATAAACCGGGTTTTTTTCGGATTGTGGTATTACGAAGAAAAATATCTGCACAAAATCATCATCGCCCCAATCCGGGTCGGCACTTTTACTGAAAGTACATAGAAACGGAATTTTCTCGTCGTTTGAAGGGACCTGCTGCCCGTAAACACCCTTACAAAACAGAAACAACAGAAAACAAACAATACTATTTTTTATATTCATTTGGCATTTTTTACAATTATCAACTCTACGCGCCGATTTGAAAGTAATACATTTTTTCCGGAGTTGTACTCTTCCGGCAAATTTTCACCTAAAGATATCACATCCAGTCTCTTTTGGTCAATTCCTTTTTTTCTAAGGTAATTTTGTACCGAAGTGGCCCTACGCTTTGATAATTTAAGGTTGTAATCATTTGTGCCTATTGTATCACTGACTGACAAGATAATTAACTCCAGTTTTTTATTTTCGCGGAGCTTTTTACATACTGAATCCAGTTTATAATTGTATATTTTCGCAAAATTCGCTTTATTAAAATCAAAAAAGACATTAAGGCTCCACAATACCTTGTTAGAATCAATTGTTACTCTTACCACTTTTGTATCCACAACCTCTCCCTTCATAGATTTTTCCTGCTTTGGCAAGAGGCTATCCTTATAAAAACTGATCACTACAGCACTTTTAAACCCTTTCTCACGCGCTTTGCGGTAATAGGGAATGGCATCTGTTAGTTTTTTAACCTGCCCGGTCGTATAATGATAAACATCTTTTTCTTTCGTTTTTTTTACGTCTTTTAAATCAGAAAAAACTTTTGCATCAATGGGAATATTTTCTCTGGACGAACCCAAATGCACTCTGAAATTTACATCGCCACCCTCTTTTACATGATAGGTAGAATCCACATTACGCGGAGGCGGCCATACCACTTTTGTCAATGAAGATTGATGATTTTTTATCCAAAGGCTGTCCTTTACCAAAACTTTTTTCTGTGTACAAAATTTTTCAGTTTTGCCGGTCGAATCATTTTTTACAATTACACCGAGTTGAACCCAATACTCACCTTCCTTTTCGTAAATATGCTGAACGCTTTCTCCTTGTGAAAATTTTCCATCGCCGAAAAACCAATACCTTTCTGCAATCCGATAACCCGGTATAACTGATTTTTTAGAATTAAGTGATGCAGCTTTACCAAAAAGTAATGTATCCGCACTTTCAATATATAAGAGTTTTGCTTCTTCAACCGTAAAATCATAACTCAGTTCATTATAAAAAAGCGCCCCCGAAACTTTATCAACAATATTTAATTGCACCGAATAAGCGCCGGGTTTGCTATAACAATGCTTTATCGTCAGACCGCGAGTTTTAGTACCATCACCCAAATCCCACTCGTAGATCATACCTAAAGTATCTTCCGATTGCATACTTGATTCTTCAAAAAAAGTATAACAATAGCTCGGTTTTTTTTGTGCGATACAATTATCAAAGTGCGGATATTTATTTTTGAAATAAAAAATATCGTCATTTCCCTCACGATCAGAAGAAAAATAGCCCGAGTTCCCGGCAGAATCAACCCAAACACCGAAATCGTCCTTATCGCTGTTAAAAGGCCAGCCTTCTTTTTTTATCTCCGAATTAACCGGGTTTTTTAAATCGATACTGTAAATATCCAGGTTTCCATTGCGGTTACTTGAAAAATACATTACATCTGTTGCGTTCACAAAAGGAAATAATTCATTTGACTTACTGTTTATTTTTGCGCCAAGGTTTTTTGGAGGCGACCAGGCTCCGTTTTCAAAAACTGAACTATACAAATCCATTCCCCCATAACCACCCGGTAAATCCGACGAAAAAATAAGTGTTTTGCCATCGTTCATTAAAGCCGGATGACAGTAAGAATTAGTTCCTGTACAAAACGGCAATGAAACGGGCACTTCCCAATGGCCATTCACTTTGTGTGAAACAAAAATATCCAGAGGTTCAACATGTTTGGTAATTCTTTTTAAATCATTCCCCGTAATGTAAAGAACATCGCCCGTTTTGTTAAAACACAAAGGCCCGTCGTTAAATTTTGTATTTACTTTTTCTGAAAAATAATGCGGATACTTAAAATTTACTGAATCAATTTCATCGGCATAAAAAACATCTTCCAGCTCTTTAAGTGTATCTTCATTAAAATACACCAAACCGTAACGATGCACGCGGCCTGTGGAGAAATATAATTTCTTTTGTAATAAATAAGGGCTGAAGTCGCCACGATTGGAATTAATGCTCAAACGTTTAACATAAAATGCAGATGTATCCTCTTGTTGTGCTCTGCTGAATGAAAAAAATCCGGCTAAAAAAACTATGAGTATAAAAAACCCTCTTTTACCTGCCATAAACTAAAAATATCTCGGGCTTTGCGGGTTTACTTTATAGCCGAATTCATACCTCAACATAATTTCATGCGAACCTCTTACGTAAGTGCCGAGCTTGCTGATGGTTAAATCATACGAATAGCCCGCGCTGAATTGCGAATTAATATTGTAAGTTACCATAAACACCATCGCGTCATTGGTACGATAAGATAGCCCAAGGCCGAACGCTTTAAAATAAACATTGGTATTAAAATCTATTTCAATTGGCGAATTCCTTATGTATTTTAAAACGACCGAAGGTTTTATTTTCAATTCTTCGGAAACAGAAAATAAATAACCCACATTTAACAAGGCAGGTTTATACAGGAGCCCGTCAATTTTCTTTAATGTTAATAAATCGGGTGCCGAAATTCCTACAAAGAATTTCTCATGCTTATAGTAAATACCAAAACCTGCTTGCGGAATATTTTGCTGGCTGTATTGTCCCGTAAATACCTGGTCGCCGGCGGTAGTTGTAGTAATTTGATTCCAGTTATTGCGTACAAAATTAAAACCGGCCTGCAAGCCGAAAGAAAAACTGCTTTTCTTAAAAAATATCCGGTACGCGTAAACAGCATTTATTTTATTTTGTTTGGTAATACCGTATTGGTCATTAATAAATGTAATTCCCAAATTAACTTTCTTGTTTTTAAGGGGTGAATGTATGCTGAAAGTGGTTGTCCGTGGCGCACCGTCAAAACCTATCCATTGATTACGGTTTACGGCTGTTGCGCTTAACACTTCGTTACTTCCGGCATACGCGGGATTTATAAGCAAACCGTTAAACATGTACTGGCTGTACATAGCACTATGTTGCGCTTTAACGATAAACGCAAACAGAAGGAAAAAAGTTATGCAAATTATTTTTCTCATTTTCGTTTTAACACAACAAAGCCCTTATATGTTTTTGAAGATGTAATGGTTAATGTAAAGTAGTAAGTATCATCTGTCAAATCCTCACCTGATAAATTCTTTCCGTCCCAATCATTTTTATAACTGCTGTTTTCATAAACTAAGTTTCCCCAACGGTTAAACACTTCCAGTTTTACATTATTGAATAAATCTATTCCCTGAATTTCAAAATTATCGTTTACATGATCTCCGTTCGGAGAAAAACCATTTGGAACCATTAAATCGTTTACATGAATAATTACCTCATCATAACTATTCGGACAAACACCATTACTGATTGTCCAGCCAAAAATATTATCACCAAAACTCAATCCGCTTACCTGCGTTGAGGGGTTTGTTGAATTCGCAAAAATTCCTGAACCGGAAACAAGTGACCATGAGCCCGTGCCGATTACCGGCGTATTAGCATTAAGATTTGTGCTTGTTCCGAATATTGTTACATCCGGGCCCGCATTAGCGGTTGTTGGATCAGGTAAAACAAAAATACTAACCGTATCCTTTGAAGAAGGGCATAAACTATTGGTAACCGTCCACACAAAAGTATTTTGGCCCAACGATAAACTATTCACTCCTGAATTATTCTGATTCGGATTACTTATAGTTCCCGTTCCTGAAAGTAAAGACCAAACTCCACTTCCAACAGAAGGGATAACCGCATTCAATATTGCAGTGGCCGTATTAATACAAACATTCTGATCAATGCCGGCATTCGCAGCTGAAGGAAATTGACTAACGGTTATGATAACACTGTCCGTTGAAGGCGGACAAACTCCGTTACTTACTGTCCAGATAAAAATATTTTGCCCCGTACTTAAATTATTTACTGTTGTTGAAAATGAATTAACAGCATTAATAATTCCTCCTCCCGAAAATACTGACCACGCGCCGTTACCCACAGTGGGAACAATGGCTGAAAGCGAAGTTGATAATGCGCAAATAGCCTGATCGGTACCCGCGTTCGAATTTGAAGGCGGAGAATTTAATTTTATTACAACCGTATCACTGTTAGAAGGGCATATTCCGTTTGAAACTGTCCATTGAAAAATATTTATTCCGCTTGATAAACCGTTTACAGCGCTATTGTTGCTCGAAGGAGAAACTACAGATGAAGTTCCTTGCGTTACCGTCCATATACCCGTCCCTATGGCAGGAATTACTGCATTTAAATTTGCGGAAGTACTGCAAACATTTTGACTGATACCCGCGTTTGCCAATGAAGGCATAGCATCTACATGGATTATGACCGTATCTGTTGATGAAGGGCAAGTGCCGTTCGAAATTGTCCACACTAAAAAATTTGGCCCCGTTGTTAAATTAATTACCGGCGTTGAAGGTTGACTTGGAAAGTTCACGGTTCCTCCACCTGCGACGACTGTCCATGCACCGGTACCTGTAACAGGAGTATTTGCCAGGAGCGATGAAGAATCGCGGCATATAGTTTGATCCGTTCCAGCTGCAGCCACAGAAGGATTTGCGTCAACTGTGATATAAACCGTATCTCTTGTCGGGTTGCAAACACCATTGCTCACTACCCACTCTATCGCATTTAAACCTGTTGCTAAATTGTTTACTGTCGAATTATTTTGTGTTGGTGAAGCAACCGTAGCGCCACCACTTATTACATTCCACATTCCTGTTCCTACAACCGGCACTACAGCATTTAAAATTGTTGAAGAACTGCAAATTGCTTGTGGATTTCCCGCATCTGCAATTGAAGGGTTGGCGTAGGCTGTAATTTGAATTGTGTCTTTACTTGCAGGGCAAGTTCCGTTACTAACTGTCCATACAAAAGAATTTATTCCAAAAGATAAACCACTTGCGCCCGTAACATTTGCAGTTGGGGTTGCTACAGTTCCTCCACCCGAAAGAACACTCCAGGTACCCGTGCCTGTTACCGGAGCTGTAGCACTCAGTGTAAAAGATGTGCCGCAAACAGGTTGGTCGCTTCCCGCAAATGCGGGTGAAGGGTTTGCATCTACTGTAATGACAACCGTACTTGTAGAAACAGGGCAAACACCATTGCCAACACTCCACATAAAAATATTTGATCCGGTTGAAAGGTTATATACCAACGAATTATTTTGCGACGCATTAGCAATGGTTGCTCCTCCGCTTACCACACTCCACGTTGCCGTTCCTACTGTGGGAATGGTTGCATTCAGAATAATTGAATCGTGACACAATGTTATCGGATTTCCCGCAACGGCAGTACTGGGTATGGCATCCACCGCAATCGTTACAGAGTCTGAAGAGGAAGGACAAACTCCGTTTGTAACGGTCCAGATAAAAATATTATTTCCCGTACTTAAATTATTCGCAACAGAATTTATCGCTGAAGGTGTAACAACTGTTGCTCCTCCCGAATAAGCCGACCACGTTCCTGTTCCAATAGTGGGAGCGCTTGCATTTAAAGTATAAGTAGAAGAACAAATAGTTTGATCAGTGCCCGCAACAGCCGCAGAAGGCATTGCATCAACAGTTATAGTTACAGTATCTCTGCTTGCAGGACAAGAACCATTACTTACCACCCATTCTAAATTATTTGTACCAATAGATAAACCGGTAACAGCTGAATTATTTTGTAATGGATTTGTTACAATTGAACCTCCCGATAAAACATTCCACGTTCCGGTTCCTGTAAAAGGAGCGCTCGCATTTAATGTATAAGAGGAAGAACAAATTGTTTGCGGGTTTCCGGCAAATGAAATACTTGGCATGGCATCCACAGAAATGGTAACCGTGTCTCTTGAAACGCTACAGGAACCGTTACTTATGGCCCACACAAAAATATTTTGACCAACACTTAAACCTGTTGCGGCAGAATTGGGTGAAGAAGGAGATGTTACTGTCGCGCTTCCGGTAATAACAGACCACACACCTGTTCCCACTAAAGCCGGATTTCCATTCAATGTATAAGTAGAGGAACAAATAGCCTGATCGGTACCGGCGTTTGCAATCGTTGGAAAAGCATCCACTTTTACCTTCACGGTATCGGATGAATTAGGACAAACTCCGTTAGAAATTGTCCATACAAAAACATTTAAACCCGTACTTAACCCGTTTACGGTTGTTGTTGGAGAATTGGGATTAACAATTGTTCCGCCACCTGAAACTAAAGTCCATGTTGCAGTGCCTACCGCAGGCATGTTTCCCCACATATTAGTCGTATTGTTGCAAATTGACGAATCAACACCCGCGTTGGCAACGGTTGGTTTTTGATTTACAGTAATTAATATACTGTTGCTGGTATCAGAACCACTGCAACCCGCAATGGATATTACTACCCTGCGGAAATAAGTATTTGCTAAAAGTGCTGGTGGCGAATAATTTTGCGTATTGTTTGTTCCACTTGCCGCCGACCAAATTATATTATTCGCACTTTGCTGCCATAAATAAATATATGGCGAAATACCACCGACAGGAGAAGAACCTGTAAGTGGAGAAGGTACTTGTCCCGCGCAAATTGTTTGAGCAGCTGCTACTGAATTATTTGATAAAGGGACGCATCCGACTTTTGCTAAAAAAATATTAGGAGGAGAATCTGCAGTTAAAACATTTGAACCGAATACCGCATTATTTTCATATTCACCTGCAACATATATTTCTCCGGTGGCAGTAGTTGCAATTCCATGCGGAATATCTACACCCACATCTCCTGCCTGCATAACCCATTTAAAAACTCCAGCATCACTGTACGCATTTAAAAAAACATCCTGGTTACCGGAAGAATTTATAGTTGGACCACCGCCAATTACCCACGAAGTTTGAAAATATCCGCCAACAGAAACAGTGTTTGCGGTATCAATACAAACCGAAATTCCTTCTTCATCCGAAGGGCCTTTTTCCGAATTTACCCAATTGGTATTGCCTGTGGTTTTAACAAGTTGTGCAAGAAACATATCCAGCCCGACTGCAGAAGTATTAACCGGATTGGCACTGTATCCTGCAAAAACAGCGCTACTGCTTATTGATCCTGTAACATAAATTCCATTGGTATTCTGCGCTATCCCTCTTCCAAAATCTCTTCCGCTGCTTTGTATTCCTTTTATCCAGTTAAAAGGCCCGGCAACAGCAAGCGACATAACATACGCATCTTCATTTACAGAATTTACATTTGCCATATTGGCAACATTTGCACCACTAATATCATAAATTCCTAAACTTGCATTTTTAAAATCTCCGGTCACATAAACATTATTGTTGTCAGCAATTATATCCCGCCCGTAAGTGCTTTGCCCCGATCCGCCATCGGTAAGCCAGAGTACATTTCCGCTCGCGTCGTAAGAAGTAACAAAAAGATTTTGGGTAGGCTTATTGGAAACGGTTGGTGTCCCCGAAAAATTTCCGGAATTTGTAAAATAACCGGTAACAAAAAGAGTATTGGTATTTGTACAAATCGCATACCCTTCATCATCAGAAACCCCTCCTGCTTGTCTAACCCACTGTAACTGCCCTGCCGGATTGTATTTTGCAATAAAAATGTCCTTTCCGCCGGCCGAAGTAAGTATTGTTGAAGCAAGGCTCGTACCTTTAAAATCGGCAATATTTTGCAAATATCCGGTAACATAAATATTTCCACTGGGTGCAACAGCTACCCCATTGCAAGCGTCATCTTGATTATTTCCAATAGGAAACGCCCATAATACATTTCCGGCAGCATCATATTTTGCAACAAATCCTCCTCCAATAGCGCCTACAAACCTTAATCCGTAATAAGCACTAAGATCACTGTTGAAAATACCTACAACAACAATTTCGCCTGTACTGGTATCAACAGCTACATCAGTGGCCCATTCGGCAACATTGGTATGTACGCCTTTTGCCCATACCCAGGAAGGTGCTTGCGCAAAAGAATTTACGGTAGTGAGCCAAATGCTAAATACAAGTGAAAAATAAATTATGTGTCTTGATTTTTTCAAAATGGGCACTATTTTTTTTAAAAAAAGCAAATTACTAAACTACATGGTTTACAAACTGCAAACCAGGCAGAGTTTTAAACAAATAAATGTAGTAAAATAATTTTATAAAACAATGAAGAACAGTGAAGTAGGTCAAACCTGTTAAAACTGCGGTGAGAATATGGAATTGCCTGACAAATCCGGTAAAAAATTAGCCAAATCAGCCCTTTTTTGTTATCGGCTCAAAAATTGTACTGAGAGAAAGAAATACTAACTTTATACATATTTTAAGCAAAAATTCTATGAAAAAATCAAGCATTGCACTGGGAATAATTGTATTTATCCTGCTTCTGATAGGCATGAATGCCTGCAGCTCTTACAACAAAATGGTTGAAAAAAACGAAACAGTAACAGCCCAATGGCAACAGGTAGAAAATCAGTACCAGCGCCGTATGGATTTGATACCCAATATTGTGTCTACTGTTCAAGGACAGGCAGATTTTGAAAAATCTACTCTACAAGCAGTAATTGAAGCCCGCGCTTCGGCCACGCAAATAAAATTAGACCCCAGCAAACTGGATGAAGCTTCTTTGCAAAAATTTCAGGCAGCGCAAGGACAGTTAAGTTCTGCTTTATCAAGGCTGTTGGTGGTTTCAGAAAATTATCCCGAGTTGAAAGCCAACGCAGGGTTTTCGGAATTACGCACTGAGCTTGAAGGTTGTGAAAACCGTATTGCCAACGAGCGTATGAAATTTAACAATACCGCGCAGGAGTTTAATACTTATGTACAAAAATTTCCGAAAAACATTTGGGCAGGTATGTTCGGGTTCAGCAAACGTGCCTATTTTGAAATGAAAGAGGGGGCCGATAACGCGCCAAGCGTAAAATTTGATTTTGATAAAAAAGGGAAATGAGTAAGTCGGCACGCGACTTTTTCAGCAAAGAAGAAGTTGATTTAATTGTAAATACTATTGCGGCAGCCGAAAAACTTACTTCGGGCGAAATACGCCTGCATGTGGAAGATTCCTGCAAAAAAAATGTACTGAAACGTGCCGAAGAAATTTTTGTGAAGCATAAAATGCACAAAACGGCTGAGCGTAACGGGGTTTTATTTTACCTCGCTGTAAAAACAAAAGACTTTGCCATTGCCGGCGATAGCGGCATACATGAAAAAGTAAGCCAGGCTTTTTGGGACAATATAAATAAACTGGTACTTGAACATTTTAAAGAAGGGAAATTTACCGAAGGTTTATGTAAAGGCATAGCCTTATGCGGCGAGCAACTTCAGAAGTATTTTCCGCATAAAGCAAACGACAAAAACGAATTAAGCAATGAGGTTTCTTTTTCCAAATAATTTTTTGAAAGTAAAAACAGCAGGAATTATCCTTGTGTTACTTTTCTTTTCAATTTCCATTTTTTCACAAACAGTTCCCGAAAGGCCGGGCCCGCAACGATTGGTAAATAATCTATCTGTAGAATTTCCGGATTATTTAAGCGGGGAAGAAACACAAATTTTAGAAAATAAACTCGAGAATTTCTCCAATGAAACATCCAACCAGATTTGTGTTTTAATTATTGATTCTTTATGGGGGTTTTCTACCGCTGATTTTTGCGAACGGATTATTACTAACTGGGGAGTTGGCAAAAAAGATAAAAACAACGGTATTGTTATTTTAATTAAACCAACCGGCGGTGCGGGAGAGCGTGATGCATTTATTGCCACAGGTTACGGATTAGAAGGGGCAATACCTGATTTAACCTGCAAAAAAATTGTGGATAATGAATTAATTCCGAATCTTAAAAACGGGAAATCATTTAAAGCAATTGATGAAGCCACAACTGTTTTGATGGCCCTGGCAAAAGGAGAATATAATAGCAAGGATTATAATAAAAAAATAAATTCAGGAAATACTGACAGCTCGTGGCGCTATATTTTTATAGGCCTGTTTATTTTAATTTTTCTGATCCGGATTTTTAAACGAAGCGGCTTTTCATCTTTTACCGGTTCCGGCCCTTTTTACGGCGGCGGATTTGGAGGAGGAAGCTGGGGCGGCGGAAGTTCTGGTGGAGGTGGCTGGGGCGGATTCGGGGGAGGCTCGGGCGGCGGCGGCGGCGCAGGAGGAAAATGGTAATTTAAAAATAACTTTTACTCTCTACCCGAATAAGGTCTGCCATAGATCTATTTTCGATTTTACTTTCTGTCCACGCAAAAAAATTAAAATAGCCGAACAGGCTGCTTTCAAACTCCTTTTTCTGTATGGATTCAAGTTTATTTTTTAAGTCTTTAAACAAATTTTTTGCTTTTATTGTTTCATTATAACAAACTGCCAGTTTTCTAAAAAATACCAACATGGCTTCTTCAAATTCGTTTAACCTGTTATTCTTAATTAAAAACCTGCGGGCCGATTTGCATAAGTGCTCCAGTAAATCCATATTGCCCAATTCATAGTGAGTCATAATATTAAAAATACGCGCAAAGCAGTGCAAATCGATACGTACATCCGATCGCGGATGATTTAAAATCCGGTTGATGTACATTAATGATTTTTTATAATCCTCCTGCAAAAAATAATTCCAGGAAAACAGGTAATAAAACATTAAATTATGACTCAGGTCAAGCTTCTCTTCAAACCCTGCAAATTCTTCTTCTGCCTCCGGGATAAAATAGCTGTCCTTTTGCTGCAGGGTATTATTATGGTAAACAATCTTTACCGGGTAGTATGATAAAAAAATTAATTGTTTTACGGTGCCCGTGCGGACTTTTACATTCCTGAACTTCTCTATTGTCTCTGATAATTCACGATACTTTTTTAAATCGACCTGAATATTTACGAGGTTTTGCAACACAGGTATATAGCCTATCGGGCTTTCTTCAATAAATTGCGGGTGTGCTTCCCAATGTGTATTGAGCAACTTACGATACTCATAACTTTTTTGCGAATTGCCTGTTAACCTGGAATAAATAGAAAGTGTTTGAAAAAAATATGCTTTCGCTTCAAAGGAGAGAGCCCTGTTCTCATTTTTCAGAAGCGGAGAGTTCATTAATTTTTTAATTCGTCCTGACTCCTTGTTACTACGCACATGCACGGTTTTTGTTGCTTCAAATGAAATTTGTTTATTTAAATATAAATATTCGTTCAGGTTTTCAATTTTCAGTAAGATTTCTGATTCCAAAAGATATACCTCCTTTATATATGCGGAAGTCAAACCCCTGCGGTATACATTGGCCTGCAAACGCTTTTCCCATTTAAGAATTTCAAGCAGTATTGGAAATTTTTCATATTCCACAGCTATTTTCTTCGCCTTTTGGATGGTTTTCCAGCATTCGTTATAAAAAGTCTTTTCAAATAAAAAATCAATTGACGATAGCATCTCCCTCAATACAGAATCCATCGAATGCCCGGCGCGATACAGGCACATGCTTTTTAAAATAAGTTTATGTAATAAATTTTTAGTAACGGGTAATTGCCTGCTTAAAGCTTCATTTTTAAAATGCTTTTTTATTTCCTTTTCGTTGTGTTCTTTTTGCTTATTAATGAAATCAAATAATAAAACGTAAGAACTGGAGTCCCGGTGCGTGGAGGCAAACAATTTAAAATACCGTTTTTCCTGCTTATCAAGTGATTGTATTAATTTAAATAGCTGGTCAGACGCTGTCATATCGTTTATTACTGCATATAAAATTATAAAATAAGGGTGTAATACAATCATTTTTTAAAAAAAATTTGATTTTTAGAACTTTAATAATAATGAATTTGTGTTCGCAGGAATTTTATACTTATTTATAATGAAAAGCACTCTTTTATTGGTAATTTTTAACATATTGGAACATAAATAATAACAGGTATTTTGGTATGTTTTTAGCCTTTAGAAAAGGTACTTTTGGTATAAAGCAAGATAAATTATGCGCTCATATTTAAAGATTACCATTGTTTTGGCACTTTCAAGTGTCGGTTTATTCGGCCAGTCCAATCCGGAGCCGGGTACATTGTGGAGTGCAAAGCCCTTTGATCACAGTGTATTTATTAAAAATGCCGGGCAGTTTGCCGATGAAGAAGTAAAAGGAGATATTTTATTTACCGTCGACTTGGGAAAAACAAAAATTTATTTTACAAGCAACTCCGTGATATACCGTTATGATGAATTTACAAAAATAAAAAAGGAGGATGGGAAAGAAGAAAATAAAGGCAAAGAAGAACTTGAACGTGAACAGAAACTAAGAAATGCCAAACCTGAAAAACGTTTCTTTTCGCAGGAATGGCAAGGAGCTAACTCCGTTGTAAGTATAAGTACTGAGGGAGAAGAGCCTTATTATTTTACTTATACAGGGCAGACAGGCCACGAAATAAAAACCACCGCTTATAAAAAAATAATTTATAAAAACCTGTACCCGAATATTGATGCCGAATATTTTTTTGTAGAAAATAAGGCTGGCCTTAAATACAATTTAATTGTGCACCCGGGCGCTGATTTATCGCTGGTTAAATTAGATTACGTCGGAGGAGGAAAAAATTATCTGCAAGCTAATGGCGACATTATCTGCAAAAGTAAAATGGGCCCTTTTACCGACCACGCTCCTGAAACTTTTTATGAAGACGGAACAAAACTGAAAAGCAATTATACTCTGAATAGAAATGAGGTTTCCTTTGAAGTGGAAAAATACGATGCAAATAAAACGATCATCATTGACCCGTGGACAACAAACCCGAATATTCCCGGAGGATGGGCCGCCAATTTAGCTTATGATGTGGATTATGACAATTACGGAAACGTTTACGCGCTCGGTTCTTATTTTCCTTTTGTATTGGTAAAACTTAACAGTGCGGGAGTTATTTTATGGAAGTATACAGTCCCCGCGGGGTTTTCCCAAAGTTATGGTGATTTTGCCGTAGACCATACCACAGGAACATCGTACATAGTTGCAGGAACAAGCACCGGAGGATTTAATACCGGTTCGCAGGTTTTAAAAGTGAGTACTGCAGGTTCTTTACTTGCTTCTCACCCCGGCATTGCAAACGGAATGTACGAAATGTGGCGATGCGCTTTTGACCCTTGTAACAAACAAATTGTTATTGCCGGCGGTGGTGTTTACAATACTACACAGTCATTGGCAATGGACACGAACTTAAATATTATAGTTAATCCGCAAAATGTTTTGGGTGCCACTCTTCAGGGCGGGACTTCTTTTCATGATATGTGCATGATAGCATTGGACCCGATGGGAAACTGGTGTTATATGGGTGCAACAAAATCAAATGTAAATCCGGGTTGGGATGATTTACTTTGCAAAGTGCCTGTTACAAGTTTAGCCCCAACTGCATATAAAACTCCGCTCGGTTTTCCGTACACATTACGCGAAGGGTATTTAAACGGGATGGTGTTGGGGACGGTTTCCATTGGTAATCCTAATAGTTTCAGTAACGCGCTGAACGGAATGGCGGCAAGCCCTAACTGGCTTTATGTTTGCGACGGTACAACACTTACTAAATATAATAAGAATAGCGGTGCAAGTGTGGCAAATTCCACAGTGTACAATTGGTCAAATCCTTTTTCAAAAGACAGTGTGCGCTGGAGCGGTACCGATGCAGATATGTGCGATAATGTTTATATAGGCGTAAAAAACCAGGCACTCATTTATAATTCCAATTTAACTTTAACACAAACCATTAATTTAACAGATACTGTTTTTGATGTGCGCGTGGGGAAAAATAATCTTTTATACGCTTGTGGAAAGGGATTTGTTTCCGCTTCAACAATTACAGGCAGCAGTACCGTACTCACACACAGTTCAACTCCTGTTGCTTCCTGCAGCGCTTGTAACGGCACGGCAACCGCCAATCTTACTATTTGCGGCAACCCTGCTACAGGTGCAACTTATTCATGGAGCACTATTCCGGTGCAAACAACACAAACAGCCATAAATCTTTGTCCGGGTACTTATACTGTAACTGTAACTATGGGCTGCGGATTAAAATATACGGACACAGTAAATTTAGTTTCACCGCCGGGTACCTTAACAGCCACCACACAAAGTGTTACCAATGTAATTTGCAACGCGGCAAGCACAGGAGCAGCAACCGTAACGGCTAGCGGAGGTGTGAGCCCTTATGTATTCAGTTGGAGTAACGGGCAAACAAATTCAACTGCGACTAATCTTTCTGCGGGAAATTATACCTGCACGGTTACTGATGCAAATGGTTGTAAAGACACAGCGCTTGTCACCATCACGCAACCAACGCCGATTGTTTTAACTACGACAAGCACGCCGGTTCATTGTAATTTAAATGACGGAACGGCATCAGTTACCGCAAGTGGTGGCACTTCGCCTTATACTTACAATTGGAACAGCGGACAAACAACAAGCAGCATTTCAAATTCGGCAGGAGGAAATTACACTGTAACAATTACCGATGCGAATAATTGCGTACAAACAAATACCGTTGCAATCGCATCAGCAACAGGGTTAACTTATACTTTAACGCCCGGTACCATAAAATGTTTCGGTGATACAACCAGTGTTACTATCGTAGTAACAAGTTCTTTAACTTATACTGTTTCGTGGAATTTAAATCCTGTTGCAACAGGGCTTGCCATGCACGGTGCTGTAGCCGGAAATTATACAGGAAGCATTACCGATGCCGCAGGTTGTACAACCAATTTTTCGGTTGCCTTAACTCAACCTGCACAAATTGTTCCGGGTTTCACGGTAAACACAGCTTGCTTCGGAAACCCGTTACAATTTACTGACCAATCAACAGGCGGACCGTTTACAAACTGGAGTTGGAGTTTTGGTGACGGGGGAAATTCCGTTTTACAAAATCCGCAACACAACTATGCTTCAACCGGAACTTATACGGTAACATTAAACGTTACAAACCCGGCAGGATGCAGCGCTTCCGTAAATCAAACTGTACAAATTAATCCCTTATTAAATGTGGTTTTTACAGCAGATACAGTTTGCCTCGGCAATGCCACCACATTTACTGATCTCACGCAAAATGTTCCGGCCGGTTCGGTATATAACTGGAATTTTGGTGACGGAAGTTCGTCCTCACAAATTGCAAACACAACGCACACTTATTCTTCGACTGCAACATATATTGCAACATTGACTATAACAAGTCCGCAAGGTTGCGTTGACAAAAGCATATTAAGTATTTTAATAAAACCATTGCCCTTAGTTAATCATATTAATCCGCCGGAATTTTGCCCGAATCAAATAACACCTGCAATTAACTTTACCGCTACGCCCGGCGGAACAACCGCAACATTTTTTTGGGTAAATATTAATACCACTATCGGGTTGGGTTCTAACGGAACAGGTAATCTGCCTTCTTTTACAACAATCAACAATGTTAATACGGCAGTAAATTCAACAATATTAGTTCACGCCTGGTTTAAGGGTTGTACGGGGCCTGACTCAATATTTACTATCACTATAAATCCGGATCCTGCTGCCAATTTTTATGCGCAGAATAAAATTTGCCAGGGAAATGCAACACAGTTTACAGATAATTCAACCGGAAATATTGCACAATGGAACTGGGATATGGACAACGATGGAATTTTTTCAGACGCAACAACACAAAATCCCCGATACACTTTTGCAACACCGGGAACTCATACGGTAAATTTAAGTGTAAGTAGTAATAAGAATTGCAAAGACACGGTTTCAAAAACAATTTATATCAATCCCCTGCCCCGGCCTGCATTTATCGGAGATAATTTAACAGGCTGCCCGATACTCAATGTAAACTTTACTGATTTGTCGGCCATAACAACGCCTGCGCAAATAACAAGCTGGAGTTGGGATTTCGGCAACGGAAATACATTTAACGGGCAATTCCCTCCCACTATTTCCTATAACAATACTTCACATACACAAAATGAAACTTATACGGTCAGCCTTACAGTTACCAGTGACAGTGGTTGCGCTGCAAATATTACAAAAGCGAATTACATCACCGTTTATCCTCATCCGGTTGCGGATTTTAATTATGTATCAAATGCAAACGAAACAGACGGAATAGATCCAACGGTTCATTTTTATGACCAGTCGACGGGAGCGAATTACATGCATTGGTTCTTAGGTGATGTTTTTGCAAATCTGTTCTCAACAAATTATACAAGTGTTACAAATCCGGTTCACACGTATTTGTATGACCAACCTTACATGTACTATGTAACAGAATGGGTAAGCAACAGCTATGGTTGTAAAGATTCCATTACCAAACCCATAGAGGTAAAACCGGGTTTTACATTTTATATACCCAACGCTTTCTCACCGAACAGTGACGGAGTGAATGAAGGTTTTAAGGGAACAGGAATTGGCATAGATAATTCTACCTATCGTTTGTTTATTTTTGACCGGTGGGGCAACCAGATTTTTGAATCGCATGATTTAGAAAAAGTATGGGACGGAACCGTGCGTGGAAAAGGCGATGTGGTGCAAGAGGATGTTTACGTTTGGAAGGCAGATTTTAAAGATTACAGCGGAATGAAACACGAATACAAAGGAACTGTTTCGTTAATTAAGTAGTTTTTTTTAATGTTAAAAGCCCAGTGATTTCGGGGATTCGGAAGGGGCTCGGGCTTGAATGCTAAGATTAAACTCTTACGCCAATTATTAATATGTCATCTACTTGTTCAAGTTTTCCTTTCCAATCTGAGAGTGTTTTTGAAAGTATTTCTTCCTGCTCGCTCATTTTTTTATCAGAAATAGTTGCAAGTAATTCTTTTAAATTCTTTACCCTGAATTTTTTGCCCTTGGGCCCTCCAAACTGATCGGAAAATCCATCCGTAAAAATATAAAAGCAATCGCCCGAAGAAATATCTACTGAATGATTGGTAAAAGTTTTTTCTTCGCCATGCTGCAACCCTCCGATAGAAAAATGATTCGCGTCAATAACTTCAACTTCTTTATTTTTTCTGATTAAAACCAAAGACCTGTTTGCACCGGCGTACTCCACTTTATTTTTTGTAAAAGTACAAAGCGCAATATCCATTCCGTCTTTAGTAATATTTTCGTCGTTGGTATCCTGTTTTAAAGCACCACGAATACTTTTTTGCAAATGATTTAAAATTTCGGCCGGCTGCGTAATTCCGTTTTGCAAAACAATGTGGTTTAGCTGATCGATACCGATCATACTCATAAAAGCACCCGGAACACCATGGCCGGTACAATCAACAGCTGCAATAATACGCCTACCCTCTTTTTCGGCAAACCAATAAAAATCGCCGCTTACAATATCCCTGGGATGGTAAAAAACAAAAGCATCCGGAAATAAACGATACTTAAGTTCTTTGGCGGGCAAAATGGCTTCCTGAATACGTTTGGCATAGGTAATGCTGTCGGTCATGTTTTTATTGCTCTCTTCGATCACTTCTTTTTGCTGTTGAATTTCGCTGTTTTGGGCCTCCAGTAATTGATTAGCTTTCCGCTTATTTACAAATGCAAATAACAATACTACTGCCAACAGAATAATCAGCACGACAACCGTTACCAAAACTTTTCTGAAATTATTTTGTTTTTCGATCACCTGTTCAGATAAAACTTTTTCTTTTTCAAGGGCCACGATTTTAAGTTCCTGTTTATCCTTTTCATACATGGCACTCATCTGATTTATTTGCTTTGAATTTTCTTCGTTCAGCAAAGTATCTTTTAACTCATTGTATCTGTCCAGGTAATCATAGGCTTTCACAAAATCGTTTTGTCCTCTGTAAACCACGGCCAGCATCCGGTAACATTCGCTTTCGTGCGGTTTCGAACCCATTTGCCCGGCCAAGCCAAGCGCTTTATTAAAATAAACCGTGGCGATGGCAAACTGTTTTTTATCCATATGCCAGGTACCGATATTAATTTCGTTGGCAAGAATAATTTCATCATTACCCAATTCCTCCGCCATTACTAACGATTTTTTATAGTACTCAAGGGCTTTATCTTTTTCGCCTAACTCATCATACAAACTGCCGATATTAGAAAGCATACCTGCCAGGTTGGATTTATTTTTCATCTCCTCTTCCAGTTTCAAAAATTCCAATCCGTACTCCAAAGCTTTTTCGGGATCTCCCATCTCGTCATACAGATTACTTAAATTACCAATGGCGTTTGAATACCCTTTTTTATCACCGATCTCCTTATCAATCTGCATAGCTTTGTTTATGTAATCAAGGGCGATGGTATATTTTTTTAAGGATTCGTAAACAAGAGCGATATTTCCGTAATCGGATGCCATTGATTCTTTATCCTTACGCGCTTCGTCAATTTTAATAGCTTTAAAATAAAAATCGATCGCTTTGGAGTAG
>Ga0210400_10000905_pt1 | contig 30745 bp, 31 predicted proteins | sample IncBWH26MmetaG_FD_155456 | JGI IMG/M metagenome (GOLD analysis project Ga0210400, IMG submission 155456) | Forest soil microbial communities from Barre Woods Harvard Forest LTER site, Petersham, Massachusetts, United States - Inc-BW-H-26-M | ecosystem: Environmental > Terrestrial > Soil >... | reverse complement strand
GTCGACCACCAGGTCGCGGTGGCGCACCCCCGAGGACAGGCGCAGCACCGCGTCGGTGAGGCAATAGCCCTCGCGCCGCGAGACCCGCACCACGTAGCCCGCCTCGATCAGGGTCTCCAGAAGGCGCACCAGGGACGACTTCGGCAGGCCGGTGATCGAATGCAGGGTCGAGAGCGAGCTCACCCGGCTGCGGTTCATGGCCTCGATGACCGCGAGGCCCCGGGTCAGCGACTGGACGAAGTCCTTCTCCATGGTCGCCTCAGGCTGGCTGGACGCGGTGGCCTCGCCGCAGGAGGACATAGGCCAGGGAAAGCAGGACCAGCCAGGGCGCGCCGACGATCCAGGAGATGTTCCAGAACTCGGTGTCGAGCCCCATGGTGATCAGGATGGCGGCCAGCAGGACAAGGCCCGCGATCTGCATCCACGGGAAGAACGGCATCCGCACCGGCAGGTCCTCGGCCCTGTTCCGGCGGCGAAAGGCCAGGTGGCTGAACAGGATGGTCATCCAGGTGAAGATCGCCCCGAACGTCGCGACGCCAAAGAGGTCGTTGTAGGCCAGCGGCGTGAACCTCGACAGCGCGGCCGCCGCCAGGATCGCCGCGCCGGAGACCACGATGGCCGCGGTCGGCGCCCCGGCGGCGCTGAGCCGGCCCAGGCGCCTGGGCGCATAGTCGCCTCGCGAGAGCGAGAACAGCATCCGCCCGGCGAGATAGGTGTTGGCGTTCATGCTGGAGAGCGCCGCGGTCAGCACCACGAAGTTCATCACCCCTGCCGCGTAGGGCACACCGGTGTGGGCGAAAACCCGGACGAACGGGCTCTGCTCGACGATCTTCGCGCCGGTGTCGGTCCAGGGGATGAAGCTGACCACGATGGTGAGCGCGAGCAGGTAGAAGAGGCCGAGCCTCAGCGCCATGGAGCGCAGGGCCGCCGGGATCGCCGCCTTCGGGTCCGGGGTCTCGGCGGAGGTCACCGCGATCAGCTCGATGCCGGTGAACGAGAAGATCCCCATGATCACCCCCATCCAGATCCCCTTGAGCCCATGCGGGGCGAAGCCGCCCGGCAGGCCGGTGAGGTTGTGGAAACCCACCGCCGCCTGGCCGACGCCGAGGATCGCCGCCCCGCCCAGGACGATGAACAGCAGGATGGCGGTCACCTTGATGGTCGCGAACCAGTACTCGAAGGTCCCGAAGTTCTTCACCGAGCGGGAATTGATGAACACGATGCCGACGGCGAAGGCGATGGCCCAGACCCAGACCGGCACGCCGGGAAACCAGAAGCCCATGTAGGTCCCGGCCGCCACCGCCTCGCCCCCGATGGCGATCACCTGGGCGAACCAGTAGGTGTAGCGCACGAGAAAGCCGATCCACGGGCTGAGGTAGGTCTCGGCGTAGACCCCGAACGAGCCCGCCGCCGGGTGCATCACCGCCATCTCCGAGAGGCTGAGCACGATGACCACGGCGATGAAGGCGGCGATGGCGTAGCTGACGACGACGGCGGGCCCGGCGTAGCCGATGGCGATGCCGGAGCCCATGAACAGGCCCGTGCCGATGGCGCCGCCCAGGCCGATCATGGTGATCTGGGCGCGAGTCAGGCCCTTGCTCAGTCCCGCCTCGCGCTCGATGATCGCGTCTTCGTCGCCCAACAGTCAGCCCCCCGGACAGTCCCCGCCTCATGAACGCAGGATTCCAGACGCGCACAAGAGCGGGCGCCGCGGCGTGAGCGCCGATTGGGCGGCCTTCCGCGCGCTGTTCCCGACCCTTCGACACAAGGCCTATCTGGCCAGCGGCTCCTATGGCCTGCTGGGCGCGCCGGTCGAGGCGGCGATCCGGCGCTATATGGAAGACCGGCTGGAGAAGGGCGCCGACTGGGGTGGCTGGGTGGCCAGGGCCGAGGCGGTGCGCGACGGCATGGCGGCCCTGCTGAACGCCGGCGCCGACGAGATCGCGGTGACGGCCTCGGCCTCGGCGGGCATCAATGCCCTGGCCAGCGCGCTCGACGTCTCAGGGGCCCGCAACAAGGTGGTGGTGTCCAACTTCGAGTTCCCCACGGGGGCGCAGATCTGGCACGCCCAGGAACGGCGCGGCGCTGTCGTGGAGCATGTGCCGGAAGGCCCGGACGGCGGCATCCCGCTGGCTCACTTCGAGCGGGCCATCGACGAGCGGACGAAGCTCGTGCAGGTCACCCACGTCTGCTACCGCAACGGCCAGCGGCTGGACGTGGCGGGCGTGGCCAGGATCGCCCACGAGCGCGGCGTGCTGGTGCTGCTGGACTGCTTCCAGTCGGTGGGCGCCCTGGAGGTCGATGTAAAGGCGCTGGGCGTCGACTTCGCGGTGGGCGGGATGCTGAAGTACCTGCTGGGGACCGCGGGGATCGGCTTCCTCTACGCGGACCGCCGCCGGATCGCCGAGATGGTCCCCACCGTCGGCGGCTGGTTCGCCCAGGCCGACACCAACGCCATGGACATCTTCGCCAACGACCCCTCGCCCACGGCCGCGCGCTTCCAGGCCGGCACCCCGCCGGTGATGAACTGCTACGCCGCCGAGGCGGGCGTCGGGCTGATCCAGGCGGTCGGCGTGGCGGCCATCGAGGCCCGCATCCGCGACCTGACTGGCGAGGCCATGGACCGGCTGGCCGAGGCCGGCTGCAAGCTCGCCACCCCGCGCGAGGACGCCCGCCGCGGGCCGCAGGTGGCGATCCGCTCGACCGACGCGGCGGCGCTCACCGAGCGGCTGGCCGAACGCGGGGTGATCGCCTCGTGGCGTGACGGCAACGTGCGGGCGATGTTCCACGCCTATAACGATGTCTCCGACATAGGCGCCCTGGTCGAGGGCCTGACGGCGCACCGGGAACTGCTGGCCTGACGTCGCAGGGCCGCTAAGGTGCCGCTCGGGGATGGCCGCAGGTCGCGGCCACAGTATCGGGGATCAGCATCATGAAACGAGCAGCGCTTCTGGCGGCCTGCGTGGCCGTGGCGTTCGCGCCCCTCAGCGCGCGGGCCGAGGCCTGGGCGATCGAGCACGTCACCCTCATCGACGGGACCGGCCACGCGCCGCAGCCCGACATGACGGTGACCGTCGACGGCGGCAGGATCGCCGCGGTCACGCCCAGCGCGCTCGCGAAGTCGCCCAAGGGCCATATGATCGACGCCCACGGCAAATACCTGATGCCGGGCCTGATGGACGTCCACATCCACCTGCACGGGGGCGTCGACCAGCAGACCGACACGGCGGAGACCCGGACCCAGGCCCTGGCCGGCTATCTCTACTCCGGCGTCACCACCATCTACGACGCGGGCAACCAGACCGAAAACATCCTGCCGCTCCGCGCCGCCGAGCGGGCGGGCAGGATCGCCTCGCCACGCATCTTCGCCACCGGCAACCTGATCACCTATCCGGGTAGCCACGGCACGGGCATGGCGGTGAACGTCCAGGACTTCGAGAAGGACAAGGACAAGCTCGACAGGCACATCGCCGAGCAGCAGCCCGACGTCGTCAAGCTGACCCTGGAGGAAGAAGGCTGGGGCGCACGGCCGATGATCACGCTGATGCCGGAACCGCTGCTCCGGGACATCATCCGCTACTACAACCTGCACGGCATCCGCACGACGATCCACGTGTCGTCGGAGCTGCGCGCCGAGGAAGCGATCTTCGCCGGGACCGACAGCCTCGCCCACCCGGTGATCCAGGGCCCGGTCAGCGACAGCTTCGTCAAGCTGATGGCGGCCAAGAAGACGCCCTTCGCCAGCACGCTGACCATCGGCGAGAACTACAGCCGCCTGGCCGAACACCCGGAATTTCTCGACCAGCCGCTCTATGCGGCGACCTTCAGCCCCGCCGATCGCCAGACCCTGAAGACCAAGGTCCGGGCCGAATACCAGGCCCGCATGTGGACCGCCTGGATGAAGCTGATGACCCCGGTCGCCGAGGAGAATATTCGCAAGGTCTGGGCCGCCGGCGGCGTCGTCGCGGCGGGCACGGACCAGTCGAGCGGGCCTGCCCTGCAACGTGAGCTGGAGCTGCTGGTCCAGGCCGGCATCAAGCCCTTCGACGTGCTCACCATCGCCACTCACAACGGCGCGGTCCTGTTGGGCAAGGCCGATACGTTGGGCTCCATCGAGCCCGGCAAGTTCGCCGACCTGCTGCTGCTCAACGCCGATCCCACCGCCGACATCGAGAACGTCAAGAAGATCGCCTTCGTGATGAAGGGCGGCCAGATCGTCGACGAAAGCAAACTGCCCCTGGCCGGCGGCCCGCAGAAGCGGCGCTTCACGCCCTGATCTCCACCCCCATTCCGCTCCCCTCCGCGAAAGCGGGATGAGCGACAAGAGGAAAGTCAGGCGGCCGAAGCGCCGGCGGGCAGCACGACCTCCAGCAATTCCAGATCCTCCGACGCTTTGCTCAACCCCCACGCCTCGCCCGCGGGAATGACGAAGGCGTCGGCGGAGCCGAGCGGGTGGGCGCCGGCGCGGTTCAGGGTCACGGAGCCCTCCAGCACGAAGCCGAAGAAGAACTCCGCGTCGTGCGGCGGCGCCACGAACCCGGGCGCGCCGGCGGGCCGGATCACCCGCACGTCGGCCAGGCCCCTCGTCGCATCCGCCATGCCGCTTTCCCGCGCCTCGAAACCGGTCGCGCCCAGCGGCGTCCAGGGCGTTTCGGCGGCCACGCTGTGCAGGAAGGTCTGGCCCCCAAAGTCCCGATCGGGCCGGAGCGCCGCCGTCGGCAGCTCCATCTGGTGGTCGGCCAGGGTCTCGTGCAAGGCCGGGCAGCCGATCTCCACCACCTCGAAGCCGGGCGAGCTTTCCAGCACCCGGTGGCGGATGCGCGGCGGCTGCAGCACGCAGTCGCCGGCCTGCATCAGGAACGGCGGCCCCTGATCCTCGTAGACCAGCCTCGCCCAGCCGCGCCGGCAGAAGATCATCTGGAAGCGGACCTTGTGGAAATGCACCCAGTCGGCCACCGGCCCGCCGTCGGGGATGGCGATGTGCGAGGCGATGAACCGCCCGCCCAGCCGGCCCGGGATCAGGTCGCGGTAGAGCATGCCCGCGCGGCCCTCGCCGGCGCCGGGACTGTCGGCCCGGCGGGTCAGCACGAACTCGGGCGCCGGCGGCGGGACCTCGACCGGCGGGTCGGGATCGACGAACTCGATCCGCGTGCCGTTGGGCGCGGTCAGTATGGGCGGCTCCGGCCGCGGATCGGCGGCCAGCCGGATCACGCCCGGATCGCCCTCGCCGGGCGCGAGCCGCAGCCGCAGGCCGTGGCCGGAGATCACCGCCACCTGCGGATCGTCGGCGGGGAAGATGGTCTCCACCCGGAACCCCAGCTCGCCGGTGAAGAACGCCAGGGCGGGCGCGAGGTCCGCGCAGGGCAGTTGAACCTCGCCGGGTCCCAGAACCATTCCAAACTCCCCAAGAGACCCGGCCGCCGGCTTCGCGCCGATGCTAGCGGGCCGCGGCCCTGGAGCAAGGCCTCGCCCCCGACCGGCGTTCGCCGACATCTATCGACATTGTGAATGTCACTATATAGGCTTCCCGTCGTCGAGCGACGCCGTGGGGGGCGCCATGAAGCTGTGGACCTGGCTGGGCGCGATCGCCCTGGTCATCGTGGCGACCCTGGGCGTCGCGTGGGGCAACAAGGCGACGATCTTCGCCATGGTCGCCCACGCACGGTTGCCGCACGTCGAGCCGAACCACGAGGTCGACTGGAACGAGGGCCCGCCCGGCGCCCCGCCCGGCCGGCGGCCGCCGAACGTGCTGTTCATCCTGGCCGACGACATGGGCTACAACGACATCACCTTCCACGGCGGCGGCGTCGCGCGGGGCGCCGTCCCGACCCCCAACATCGATTCCATCGGCCATCAGGGCGTCGACTTCCTGAACGGCTACTGCGGCAACGCCACCTGCGCCCCCTCGCGCGCGGCGATCATGACCGGCCGCTATCCCACCCGCTTCGGCTTCGAGTTCACGCCCGCGCCGGTGGCCTTCGAGAGGATGGTCGGGACCGAGGCCGAGCCGCACGCGGTGGTCGGACCCAAGTTCTTCAAGGACCGCCTGGCCCAGATGCCGCCCGGCTCCACGGCGGCCTCGACCTCGGCGGTCAACATGCTGAGCGTGCCCGCGAGCGAGATCACCATCGCCGAGGTGCTTAAGACCCGCGGCTACCACACCGTGCACCTGGGCAAGTGGCACCTGGGCGGGATCAAAGGGTCGCGGCCCGAGGACCAGGGCTTCGACGAAAGCCTGGGCTTCATTCCGGGCGCCTCGATGTACCTGCCCGAGCACGATCCGGGCGTGGTGAATTCCAAGCAGCCCTGGGATCCGATCGACAGGTTCCTGTGGCCGAACCTGCCCTACGCGGTGCAGTTCAACGGCAGTCCGATGTTCGCGCCGAAGGGCTACATGACCGACTACCTCACCGACGAGGCGGTCAAGGCGATCCGGGCCAACAGGAACCGGCCCTTCTTCATGTACTTCGCGCCGAACGCGATCCACACGCCGCTGCAGGCGACCAAGGCCGACTACGACGCCCTGCCGCAGATCAGGGACCACCGCTTGAGGGTCTACGGCGCCATGGTCCGCAACCTCGACCGGAACGTGGGCCGCATCCTCGCCGAGCTGAAGGCCGACGGCCTCGACCGGGACACGCTCGTCATCTTCACCAGCGACAACGGCGGCGCCGGCTACATCGGCCTTCCCGAGATCAACAAGCCCTACCGCGGGTGGAAGTCGACCTTCTTCGAAGGGGGTATCCACGCGCCGTTCTTCATGCGCTGGCCCGGCGTCATCGCGGCCAATTCCCGCTACAGCTATCCGGTCGGCCACATCGACATCTTCGCCACCGCCGCGGCGGCCGGCGGCGCGCAGGTTCCGAAGGACCGGGTGATCGATGGCGTGGACCTGTTGCCCTACATCCAGGGCAAGGCGCAGGGGCGGCCGCACCAGACGCTGTTCTGGCGCTCCGGCCAGTACAAGGTGGTGCTGGACGGCGACTGGAAGCTGCAGTCGAGCGAGGGCCAGCACAAGGTCTGGCTCTACGACATGGCCAACGACCCGACCGAGCGGCGCGAGTTGTCCGCGCTCCAGCCGGCGCGGACCAAGGCCATGCTGGCGCTGATCGCCGCCCAGGACGCCCAGAGCGTCAAGCCCCTGTGGCCGTCGCTCCTGCAAGGCCCGGTCTTCATCGACCATCCGAGCGGCGTCCCGCAGCGGCGGGGCGAGGAATACATCCTGTGGGACAACTGACCTCTGAGGACGCTGCCATGAGCTTCCTGCCACCCTCGACGAACGGGCAGTACCGCGGGGCGCGCTCCGCAGTCTGGTTCCTGGGCCTGGCCACGGTGCTGACCCTGATCCCGGGCCTGATCCACAGCTTCGCGCCCAGCGGCGGCGCCGAGGGGATCGCCGGGCTCGATCTCGGCGCGCAGCGCAGCCTGGTGATCGGCGTCTTCGGCTGGGAGGGCGCCACCCAGCTTGCGCTCGGGCTGGGCATGGCCGCGGTGGTCTGGCGCTACCAGCCGCTGACGCCGCTGTTCCTCGCCCTGGTCATCGTCGAGCGCGGCCTGATGAGCCTGCAGGGCTGGGTCCTGCGGCCGCCCGCGAACGGCCACCACCCGCCGGAGCACTATGGGAGCCCGGTGACGGTGGTGCTGGCGGCGGTCTTCCTGGCGCTGTCGCTGAGGCCGCGGAAGGCCAGCTAAGATAGCCATTCCATCACCTCTTTTTTTGGCGCCTTGATCGGGAGACCCACCTCAGAACCCCTTGCCCGGCTTGGTGCGGATGTTGAGCTGGCCGGCGAGGCCCGCTTTCCGGTGATGCTCGATAGCGTGCATCTCCGGCGACATCGCCATGGCCCGAAACGCCGCCAGCGAGGGGTATTCGGCCAGCGCGACCAGGTCCCACAGCTCCTCGACTTCGCCCAGCATCAGGCCCGTGACCGCGCCCGAATAGCGGACCTTGCCGCCCAGGCCCTCCACCAGCTTGCGCACGCCCGCGCCGTAGCGGGCGTAGGCCTCGGCGCCGGTGAGGCCGGCCCCGGAGCCGTCGGCATATTCCGCCTGCGCCTTGAACTTCAGCAGGTTGACCATGACGAAAGGCCCGTCCTCGGCGCCGCCGAAGAAGGCCATGGCCCGCGCCGCGGTCGGCATGACCTGGTTGACCACCTCCATCAGGCGAAGCCCTTCACGCGCCGGGCGATCATGCCGTCGATCAGCGTGGCGATCTCGTCGGGGCTGTCTTCCTGCAGGAAATGCCCGCCGTGCAGGGTCACGTGCGGCTCGCCCTTGGCGCCGGGGACGCGGGCCTGGAACACCGCCTCGCCGCCGCGGGTCACCTGGTCGCCGTCGCTGAAGGCCGTCAGGAACGGCTTGTCGAAAGCCTCCAGCGCCTTCCACGCCGCCTGGTTCTCGGCCACCGAGGCGTGCTCCGGCGTGACCGGCACCAGGGTCGGGAACTGGCGCGCGCCGGCCTTGTAGCGCTCGTCCGGGAACGGCGCCTCATAGGCGGCGATCTCGCCGGGGCTGAGGTCGCGGGCCGAGCCGCCGTTCAGGATGAAGCCGATCGGCAGTTCGGGGACCCGCTGGCTGAAGTCGCACCAGGCCCTGAAGCCCTCGGTCCAGCCCGTGCCGGTGGGCAGGCCGGTGTTGGCCACGACCACCCCGGCGAACGTTTCCGGAAAGGCGGCCACCAGGCGCAACCCGATCAGTCCGCCCCAGTCCTGGCAGAAGAGGGTCACGTCGCTCAGATCCATCAGGGCGAACCACTGGCTCATCCAGGCGACATGCCGCTCATAGGTGTAGTCCCCGCGGGCCGCCGGCTTGTCGGAGCGGCCAAAGCCGATCAGGTCCGGCGCTATGACCCGGCGACCTTGGGCAGCGAGGTTCGCGATGACCTTGCGGTAGAGGTAGGCCCAGGACGGCTCGCCGTGCATCAGCAGCACCACCGGCCCGTCCCGCGGCCCTTCGTCCACAAAGTGCAGCCGCAGCGGCGTGCGGTCCGCATCGATCAGGGTGGCGTAGCGCGGCGCGAAGGGCCAGTCGACGAGGCCTTCAAAACGCTCGTCGGGGGTTCTCAGGGTCTCCACCTCGCGGCTCCTCCAGTTGACGCCTTGGAATATAGTGGCAATATGCGTGTCACTATCCCCGACTGCCGTCAAGCTTTCGGGAGAGCTCCGGCTGAGCGGCATCCGAGACGCTTCCACGGGACCCTCCGATTGGGCCATGATGGCGACGCGCCGAACCTGACCGACGCTTGAACCCCATCCGCCGGGCCCGAGGAGAGATGCGCATGACCGATCCCGTCGCCCTCTCTCCCGCGCCCGCCGACGCCTCGAGCGACGGCCGCCGCCGGCGCGGGCAGGACAACCGCGCCCGGATCGTCGCGGCCATGCTGGAGATCATCCACTCCGGCGACATGGCGCCCAGCGCCGAGCAGGTGGCCGCGCGCGCCGACGTCGGCCTGCGCACCGTCTTCCGCCACTTCCAGGACATGGACAGCCTCTACCGCGAGATGTCCGGGGTGATTTCCGCCGAGGTCCGCGCCTGGGCCGAGCGGCCGTTCAAGGCGCAGGACTGGCGCGGGCGGGTGCTGGAGCTGGTCGAGCGGCGGGCCTACGCCTTCGAGAAGATCGCGCCCTTCCTGCGCGCCTCGACCATCTTCCGCCATCGGTCGAAGCACCTGGAGGCGGACCACACCCAGTTCGTGACGGCGCAGCGGGAGATCCTGAAGCGCCAGTTGCCGCCGGCCGTGGCGCGCGACCAGCTCAAGCTGGACATCCTCGACCTGCTGCTCAGCTTCGAAACCTGGTCGCGACTGCGCAACGAACAGGGGCTGTCGCCCAAGCGCGCGCAGGAGACCCTGGCCGCCGCCTTGCGCCGGATCGTCGACTGAGGGCGGGACCGGCGCGGCTGCGCGCCACGGGTTTACAAGGTAAGCCGGCGATATAGGTGCAAATGCACATACCTGTCCCGGATAATCAAATTTCTGTCCCCTCAGAGCAAGCTTGGCCGCCGTTAACCATGTAGGGGAACCGCCGCGAATCACCCCCTCGGGGACTGAACCGGCGGCCGCCCGGCCACGGTTCCTTCACAGGGTGATCGTTCTCGGAAACCCTAGTTCGAAATCGACGACCGAAATGCGCCCAGAGTTTCTCCATGACCGTGTTTCCGACGCGTTTTCAAGCCCGTCGACGGCTCTGGCAAACCCCAAAGCGGCGCCCGCGGCGGCCGGCGGGGCACGCGACCTCTACGACCTGCTGGCCGTGGTCATCGGCGTCTGCGAGTCCCTGGCGAAGAACCTGAAGGCCTCGCCACAACACGCCGAGCTGGCCCGGGTGGGCATGCTCGCCGCCGACCGCGCGGCGGGCCTGTTGGCCGGCCTCAGGCTCGACAGCGGCTCGGCCGGCGACGGCCCGGCGACGTCCCAGGCCTTGCCCGTAGACGACATGCCGCCCCAGGGCCAGGAGCGGGCGCGCAGGGTGCTGCTGGTGGAGGACGACCCCGACCTGCTCCTGCTGCTCACCGCGGCCTTCGTCCGCGAAGGCTTCCAGACCTACTGCGCCAGGAACGGCCGCGTCGGCGTCGAGCTGCTGCAGGCGCTGCAGCCCGACCTCATGGTCACCGACATCGTCATGCCGGAGATGGAGGGGATCGGCACGATCATGGAGGCGCGCCGCGTCGCGCCCGACACCCGGGTCATCGCCATCTCCGGCGGCGGCCACTACGGGCGCAGCCAGAACTTCCTGGTCTGGGCCCAGGAGCTGGGCGCCGATGAGGTCCTGGCCAAGCCGTTCCGTATGTCCTCGCTGATCACCGCCGCCCGGGTGGTGCTCGACCGGCCGCCGTCCGGGCCGCCGGGCTACGAGGCCGAAGCCGCCCACGGGCCCGGGATCGCCATCGCGCCGTAGGGCCCCCCGCCGTCGCACCGACCCGGCGACCGCGTCCGCGGCGCCGACCCCTTCCGCCTGCCCAACGCCAGAAAAACCAAGGAGACCAGGATGCGCGTATTGCTGATCGAAGACGACCGCGCCGCGGCGCGCAGCGTCGAGCTGATGCTCACGGCCGAGAGGTTCAATGTCGAGATCGCCGGGTCCGGCGAGCACGGCCTCGACCTGGCCCAGGCCTACGGCTTCGACCTGATCCTGCTCGACCTGAACCTGCAGGACATGAGCGGCCAGGACGTGCTGCGCGCCCTGCGCTGCGCCAAGGTCCAGACGCCGGTGATCATCCTGACCGGCTCCGGCGAGGTGGCGGCCAAGGTGCGCGCCTTCGCCGGCGGGGCCGACGACTACCTGGTCAAGCCGTTCCACAAGGACGAGCTCACCGCCCGGGCGCGCGCGGTCATCCGACGTTCCAGCGGCCACGCGGATTCGACGATCACCGTGGGCGACGTCACCCTCAACCTCGACGCCCGCACCGTGCACGTGAACGGCGTGCGGGTGCATCTTACCGGGAAGGAATACCAGACGCTCGAGCTGCTCGCGCTTCGGCGCGGCAAGACGCTGCACAAGGACGTCTTCCTCACCAGCCTCTACGGCGGCATGGACGAACCCGGCGGCAAGATCATCGACGTGTTCATCTGCAAGCTGCGCCAGAAGCTGGCGACCGCCTCCGACCGCCAGCACATCGAGACCGTCTGGGGCGGCGGCTATGTGATGCGCGACCCCGACGACGTCCTCGCCACGCGGGCCGCATGACCCGGGCCGCCGGCGCGGCGCGGGCTTCAGCCGACGGCGATGGGCGACTCGCCGGCCACCGCGGCGGCCGGGCCGCTCGTCCGCCTGGCGCGGTAGTCGCTGGCCGTGCAGCCGAACTGGCGCCGGAACCAGTGGGCGAAGGCGCTCAGGCTGGAGAAGCCGGCGAGCTCGGCCACGTACTGGAACGAGCGGCCGCTGCGGGTGAGCAGGGCCTCGGAGACCTCGCGGCGCGCGGTGTTCAGCAGGCCCGAGAAGGTCAGTCCCTCGGCGGCCAGGCGCCGATGCAGGGTGCGGCGGTCCATGCCCATCCGCTGGGCCACCCGCTCGACCGTGCAGTCGCCGTTGGGCAGCAGCATGGGGATCATCTCGCGCACCTTGTCGCCGAAGCTCGATCCGCGGCCCTCCGCGATCTGCTCCAGGTAGCGGACCATCTGCCGGGCCAAGGCCGGGTCCGCGCGGCCGATCGGGCGCTCCAGGTCGGCGCGGTCGAACAGCAGGGCCGCGTAGTCCTGCTCGAAACGCGGCGTCACGCCGAACAGCCGGCGATGGACGTCGAGCCTAGCCGGCGCGGCGTGCGGCAGCCAGACCTCCTGCGGGCGCCAGGCCTCGCCCAGCAGGTCGCGCATCACGGTCATGGCGACGCCCAGGCTGAGCTCGGCGCCCTGGCGCGCCATCCAGGCCGGGGCGGCAATGCGCATCAGCGCCAGGTCCCCGGTCTCCTCCAGGTGGAGCGAATAGGCGTCGTTCTGCAGCCAGATGTAGCGCGCCAGTTGCGCCAGAGCCTTGCGCAGGGTCGGCTGCTCGCGCACCGCCAGCGCCAGCGGGCCCAGGTTGGACAGCCGCCGTTTTTCGGCGATGCGCAGGGCGAAGTCCTCCGCGCCCGACCGCTCCGCCGCCAGATCGTACATCAGGCTCAGGGCCCGCGCGGAGACCTTCAGGTCCGGGTCGGTGAAGGCGGCGGCCGGCAGGTTCGCGTCAGCGGCGACCTTATAGGGATCGACACCCAGCAAGAGCGCCAGTTCGACAAAGCCGGTCAACCCGGCCGCGCGGGCGAGATGCGACATGGGGCCCCCTCGGGCGACGCCTCTCCTGAAATGAACCCCCCAATGTCCCCCGAAATCAAGCCCAGCCGCGAGGGGCGCCCGAGATGATCCCGCCGCTTCCCCCCGAAACCGCGCCCCCTGCGCCCATAGGTCACAGCCGCGTGGCCTCGCATTCCGACACCGAGGTGCAGCGGATCCGGGAGCTGTTCGACCAGGCGCCCGGCTGCATGATCGTCTTCACCGGCCCCGACCATGTGGTGCAGATGGCCAACCCGGCGCACCTGGCGTTCACGGGCCTGGAGCCGTCGATCGTCGGCCAGCCGGCGCGCGTCGCCATGCCCCGCGGCTATTCCCGCGGCTTCGGCCGGCTGCTCGATCAGGTCTACGGCAGCGGCCGGCCCCATATGCAGCGGGCCACCAAGCTGCTGATCAACCGCTGCCCCGGCGGCCCCGACGAGGAGGCCTACGCCGACTTCGTGCTGCAGCCGCTGCGCGACGCCCAGGGCGAGGTCTATGGCGTCTTCTGCCAGGGCCACGAGGTCACGGTCGAGAAGCTGGCCGCCGACGAGCTGCGGGCCAGCCGCGAGCAGCTCAAGGCCGCGCTGGAGGCGGCCCAGGCGATCTTCGACAATTCCCACGACATCATCTGCGTGGTCGGCCTCGACGGGTGCTTCCAGCAGGTCAACCGCCACGCCGAGCGGCTGTGGGGCTATCGCCCGGAGGAGATGATCGGCCGCTGCTATCAGGACTTCCTGCATCCGGACGACCGGGCCAGGGGCGCGGAGCTGGCTCGCCAGGTCGGTCGGGGCGTGACGGTGGCGCCGTTCGTCAACCGCCACCTGCACAAGGACGGCACGGTGATCCCGGTGATGTGGTCGGCGGTCCGGTCGGAATCCGAGGACACGGTCATCAGCATCGGCCGCGACATGCGCGAGCACATGGCCGCCGAGGAAAAGCTGCGCCAGGCGCAGAAGATGGAGGCGATCGGCCGCCTGACCGGCGGCATCGCCCACGACTTCAACAACCTGCTGACGGTGGTCATCGGGTCCACCGAGAGCCTGGCCGACGGGCTGGATCAGGCGCCGGAGCTGCGCGCCCTGGCGCGGCTGGCGCTGGACGCGGCGGAGCGCGGCGCGGAGCTGGTAAGCCGGCTGCTGGCCTTCGCGCGCACCCAGCCGCTCGCCCCGCGGGCCGTCGACTGTGCGGGCTTCCTGCGCGACCTGCTGCCGATCCTGCGGCGCACGATCAACAGCCATGTGATCATCGAGGCGCAGGCCGGCGACGAGGCGCTGTTCTGCCTGGCCGACCGCACGCAGCTCACCTCGGCCATGCTCAACCTCTGCATCAACGCCCGCGATTCCATGCCGGGCGGCGGGCGGCTGACCCTGCGCGCCGCCCGCGAGCCGGCCGCGGAGGGCGACGGGGCGGGCTTCGTGGTGCTGTCGGTTGAGGACACCGGCGAGGGCATGTCGCCGCAGACCCGCGGTCAGGCCCTGGAGCCGTTCTTCACCACCAAACCCGAAGGCCAGGGCTCGGGCCTCGGCCTCAGCATGGTGCACGGCTTCGCCAGCCAGTCGGGGGGCCGCCTGGAGATCGACTCCGAGCCGGGCCGTGGCACCCAGGTGCGCATCTACCTGCCGCTGACCGATGCGCCCGGTGACGCGGGTCCCGATGCGGAGGAGGAGGCGGAAAGCGCCGCAGCGCCCGCGGCTCCGCGCCATATCCTGCTGGTCGAGGACGACGACCTGCTGCGCGACCAGGTCCAGCGGCAACTGGCCTCGCTCGGCTGCCGGGTGACCGCCCAGCGCAACGGCCACGACGCCCTGCGCCGGCTGGACGCCTGTCCCGACATCGACCTCCTGATGACCGACATCGTCATGCCCGGCGGCATGAACGGCCGCCAGCTCGCCGATCAGGCGCGGATGCTGAACCCGAACCTGCGCGTGCTGTTCACCTCGGGCCACACCGACGAGCCCTCGATCCGCGCCCTGCGGATGGACGGCCGCGCCGGCTTCCTGGGCAAGCCCTACCGGCGCGCCGACCTGGCGCGCGAGCTGGCCGCGGCGTTCGCCGATCAGCCCGTCGCGGCCATCAGCGGCTGAACCTTCGGGGCGGTCACGGCGCACAGCAGGGCGGCGAACAGGGCCTCCACGCTGATCGGCTTGGAGACCACCTCGGTCATTCCCGCCGCGCGGTAGCTGGCCACCTGGTGGATCATGGCGTTGGCGGTGATCGCGACGATCGGGGTCGGCGCACGGCCCAGTTCGGCCTCCCGGGCCCGGATCCGGCGCGTCGCCGTCGGGCCGTCCATCTGCGGCATCTGCACGTCCATCAGGATGATGTCCCAGTCGGCCGCCTCCCAGGCCGCGACCGCCTCCAGGCCGTTTTCGACAAACGCCGGCTCGATGTCGATCTGGGCGAGCAGGGCTTTCAGCACCATGCGGTTCACCGGATTGTCCTCGGCCGCCAGCACGCGCAGCGGCTTGCCGCTCGGCGTCGACCCCAGGGGCCCGCCGCCGGCCGCCGCCTGACAGGGAGCCATCGGCAGATCGACCGTGAAGGCGCTGCCGCGGCCCGGCAGGCTGCAGGCGCTGATGTCGCCGTCCATGGCCTGCGCCAGCCGGCGGCAGATGGCCAGGCCCAGGCCCGCGCCGCCATAGCGGCGGGTCGCCGAGGAATCCGCCTGGGCGAAGGTCTCGAACAGCGCCGCGATGCGGTCGGGCGCGATCCCGATGCCGGTGTCGCTCACCTCGAGCCGCACCCCGCGCCCAGTGCGGGCCAGGCGAACCTTGACCTCGCCCTCGTGGGTGAACTTGAGGGCGTTGGAGATCAGGTTGCCGAGGATCTGCCGCACGCGCCCGGCGTCGGCCTCGTAGAGCCCGGACGCCGCCGGGTCGAGGTCGAGGACGAAGGCCAGGCCCCGGGAGGCGGCCTCCGCCGAATAGGCCGCATGGACGCTCTCGACCAGGGCGGCAAGGTCGCAGTCCGTGCGCACGATCTCGAGTCCGCCGGCCTCGATCTTGGACAGGTCGAGCAGGTCGTCGACGATGGCGAGCAGGGCCGAACCGCTCTCGCCGATCACCCGCAGCCGCTGGCGTTGCAGCTTGGAGAGCGGGCTCAGCGCCATGGCCTGGGCCATGCCGAGTACGCCGTTCAGGGGCGTGCGGATCTCGTGGCTGATCACCGTGAGGAAGTCGCTCTTGGCGCGGTTGGCGACCTCGGCGGCCTCCAGCGCCTCGCGTTGCTCGCGCGCCGCCCGCCGCGCCTCGGTGACGTCGACATAGGTCGCCATGCACAGGCTCCAGGGCGCACCGGCGCCCGGGGCCACGCGATGGTGGACCTCAACCTCAATTGTCTCGCCATCGGTCCGAACCACTTGGGCCACGAACATGGGTAGGACACCATCTTCGCCTACGCCGTTCAGGGCCTCGAAGAACGCGTCCAGCGAGGCTTCGGTGAAGTTCGGCCGCGTCCCCCTGCCGCCGAACATCGCCTCGGCTGCCTCATTCGCTTCGACCACCTGAATGTGGACGGCGATGTCGTCGACCGAATTGACCATAGCCTTCAGACGATCGCCGAGGCCGGTCGCGGTTGGACCGCCCTCGGCGTGCAGCAGCCGGTAGAGCGACGAGGCGTCGACGCACCGGTGCGCCATCGGGCTGTGGCGGAAGATCATCTGCCAGCGCTGCCGGTCGAGCTGGGCGGCCTGTCCCGCACTCGCCAGGTCGTCGAGGGCGGCCTTCAGCGTCTGGCCGCGGGCGTGGAAGGCGTTGGCCGTGCGCACGATGAAGACCGTGAAGACCACGCTGGCGATCGCCATGACGGGGAGGTCCGCGGCGGCCACCGGATAGCCGGCCAGGCGCGCCAGGACCGGGCCGGCGATCAGCATGGCCGAGGCCGGGCCCACCAGGACCAGGGTCGCCAGGCGCGAGCCGCTGCACATCATCGCGTTGTTGAGGCAGGCCGCGCAGAGCACCAGCACCGCCTCGGCCAGGTGCGCCGGCGTGGGCGGCCGCGACAGCACCAGGGCGCAGGCCGCGAAGCTGACGGCGGAAACCGCATAGCTGGCCGCGACCAGGGCGACGGCCGCCTTCGCGCGGGGCCGATACAGCAGCCATCGGCTGAGCTGGCCGTCGACGACGCCGGCCGTCATCGTCACCGCGGCCCAGAGAGCGACGAAGCGATGATCGCCGCCCAGCCAGCAGAGCAGGCCGACCAGGGTCGCCTGCAAGGTGCGCTGCCAGACATTGCGCGCGCGCCAGGCCAGGACGCGCTCGAACGCGTCGCCCGGCGCCGCCGCGATCGCCCGGAGCAGGGGGGACATCATCTGAGGGATTCCCCCATCAGGGCCACGCGCACCCGCAGCGGCGTGACCCAGCGGTCGCGCCCCTCTTCGGTCGCCGCCTTACCGGTAACCGCCGCGCCGGCGCTGGCGCCGGCCGGGACGAAAGCAACGGCGTTGGTCAGGGCCAGGCGGCGACCCAGGTTGTAGGGCACGAAAGATCTCCCGATGGGCTCGCGCTAAAGCTGCACCATCCGGAATAATCCATCGTTAAAAGTGGGAATTCGTGGGAATCCAGGCGCCGCGAGACGCGCGGGCCTAGCCGTCCGGCAGCGGCGCGGCGTTCCCGAAATTCAGCAGATCCGCGGCCAGGTCGCCACCGCCCGCCAGCTTGAGCAGGGTCTCCTGCAGCACCCGCGTGGCCGCGCGCAGGCGCTCGGCGTCCACCTCGGCCAACACCGTCCGGTTGCGCTCTTTGAGGATCTCGACCGCCTGGGCGTAGACCGTCGCGCCCAGGTCGCTCAAGGCCAGGTTGACCTGGCGCCGGTCGCGGTCGGGGACCGAGCGGTCGACGAGGCCGCGCGCGGCGAGCTGGTCCACCGCCCGGGTGAGCGTGGTGCGCTCAACGGTGCTGTAGCGGGCCAGCGCCGTCATGGTGCAGGATTCCAGCCGCCGGATGATCGCCAGCGAGCGCCATTGCGCGATGTTGAGGCCCACCGGCTCCAGCGCCCGGTCGAAGTAGAGGTCCCGCTGCCGCGCCGCCTGGAACAACAGGTAGAAGAAATACTCCGGCGCGCCCAAGGGGAACTCGCCTTCGGGGTCTACGGAGTTGGGCGGCGGGCCGGGCGGGCGGGCGGCTGACATGGCCGTCGCACTCAAGGCCAATCCCAGGGAATGTGCAAACGGGATATTTTCTAGAAACAATATGTGCAAATGCACATTTTTAGTTTCGATTAACCAGCCACGGCTAAGCCGTCACCAGATCATCCCTAGAGAGACGAGCGTGGTGCGCGAAATCCTGGCCGAGGCCGAACATGACCGCAATGTCCTGCACGGGCTCGACGCCGACCTGCAGGCCTCGCTTGCGCTCAGCCGGGCGACCCTGCGGGCGCTGGCCGCGCTCTCGCCCCTGCTGAACACCGCCGCAGAGGCCGCGCTCGAGGAAGAGGCAACCCGTGCCGCCGAGCGCGCCGCCCCGCAAAGGACGCTCGACATCGTCGAGGAGGCGCGCCTGGGCCTGCAGCACACCCCCGCCGAGGCGCGCATCGCACGCGCCCTTGAGCGCGTCCTGGTCCAGGCCGCGGACGCCCTTCCCTTGCCGGCCGCCCGCGTCGCCTGACCGCCTATTCCGGAGCCGCGAACCTGGCGCGCACCTTGCGCAGGCCGGCCAGCACCGACATCGCCCCGTCGGACCGCCCCGTCGCCAGCAGGCGGATGCCGTCGACGTGCACGTCCACCGCCGACCAGTTGACCGTCTCGCCGTTGCGGAAGCCCTGCAGCAGGTCGCACAGGCTGCACGCCGCTTCTGCGAGGGCGCCCAGCTCGTAGACGCTGGCCACGCCGAAGATCGCGTTGCTGATGTGGTACAGCCGCTCGAGCGTCGCGTGCGCCCCGCCCGCGCGATCGCCGGCCGCGGCCTGGACGAGCTGGTCGGCCTTGGGCGCCAGGGCCGCGACGCACTGCTCGCGCACCGATTCGATGCGTTTCTCGGCGCTGTGCACGGCCTCGTTGATGTTCTTGCCGCCCGGAAGGCGGGCGATCTTGGCCAGCTTGTTCTCAACCTTGAACACACGCGCATCGGTCATCTGAGGGCCGCCTTGGGTTGGAACAGGGCGTCGATTTCGTCCTGTTCGAGATTGGGGGTCTTGGCCGCACCGACCTCGACGGAAAGGTCGTCGTGGCGGCGGCCTTTCATGCCCACGGGCGGTCCGATCGAGCGGATCCGCCGGTCCGGGCCGCAATAGCCCGGCGAGGTCACGAAGGGGCGAGGGTCGGACAACAGCCAGATGATGCGCTGCATCATGACCAGCGGCGGGACCGGCTTTCGCACGACAAAGCTTGCCCCGGCGTCGCGACCCCGGAAGATCTGCGCCGAGGTCGTGTGGCCGGTCACCAGGATGGCCGGCGCCCAGGCGTTGGGCGAGCCGCAGCGGCGCAGCCAGTTGATGAAATCATAGCCGTCGGTGTCGGCAAGCTGGCTGTCCACCACCATCAGGTTCAGTTCGCGCTCGCCCACCATCGTCATGGCCTCGGCGCCCGAGGCGCAGCGGCGCGGGGTATGCACCCCGAAACCGGCGAACATCTGCGCCAGGATCTCCACGCCGTCGGCGTCGCCGCCGACGATCAGCACCTCGGCGGTCGACAGGTTGACACGCTCCTGGCGGCGGAACGGAACGGTCGACATGGCTAGTCCCCGAGGTCCCCGAAGAGCTGGAGTTCACCGACTTCCGCCGCCTCGGCCGCCTCGGCCGGCTCGGCCTGCGCCCCGGACAGCCGGCGGGCCTGCTCGGCAAGCGTCAGGCCCATGACCGCGGCGTGCACGTCGGTCTTCACATGGGTCGGGGCGGAGGCGGCCAGCACGCGCAGGAAGGCGGCCATGCCGTCGAGGCGCTGGCTCAGCAGGTCCATCGCCTGGACCTCGGTGAGGAACGCCGCGTCGGGCGGTCCGAGGTCGGCGGTCAGGCGGGCGACGGACTTCTGCAGCCGGTCGCTGAGGCGCGCCAGGTCGGCCAGCTCGATCGCCGCCAGTTGCAGGGGTTCGGCCAGCGGGCGCAGGGTCGGCCCACTGTGCGTCGGGGAAGGCGAGGCCATCAGAAGAGCTCCAGGGCGCCGGATTGTTCGGTAGGCGGCGGCGCCGCGGCGCGGGGGCGCTCGGCGGCGAAGACGCGGGAGCCGGCGGCCTCCAGCAGCACCTGGCGGGCCCGGCCGCTGACCGGCCAGTACTGGATGCGCCGCGCGCACTGGCCGCGCAGGGACCCGCCCGCCGCCACCAGGCCTTCGTCGCGGACGAAGCGCTCGGCGAAGGCGGCGTTCTGCGAACCCACGTCGGTGAGCCCGTCGATCAGCCGCGCCCCGCCGAACAGCTTGACCTCCAGCCGGTCGCGCCGCGCCCCGCGGCGCAGCAGGGCGTTGACCAGCAGTTCCATCGACTGCACGCCGTAGCGCAGCCCCTCGCCGCCGCTCTCGCCCGGCAGCAGGAAGTGGTTCATGCCGCCGACGCCGGCGACCGGATCGCGCACGCAGGCGGCCACGCAGGAGCCCAGGATCGTGGTCAGCACCACGTCCGCATCGTCGGACACGTGGAACTCACCCTGGATCACATGGACCTTGCGGGGCTCGGCCTGAGCGCGCTCGGCCTCCCAGTCGCCGGCGGCCAGCGTCATGCGAGGACGCCGAAGACCGCCTCGATCTTCTCCTTCAGGGTGGCGACCGTGAAGGGCTTGACCAGGTAGTTGTTGACCCCGAACTGCACGGCGCGCTGGACCAGGTCCTTGTCGGCCCGGCCGGTCAGCATGATGAAGGCCGTCTTCTGGATCGGCGGGTGGGCCCGCACCGCGCGCAGCAGGCCCAGGCCGTCCAGCTTGGGCATGTTGAAGTCGGAAATCACCAGGCCGACCGGCCGGTTCAGCAACTGGCGCAGGCCTTCCTCGCCGTCCACGGCTTCATGGACGGTCTTGAAGCCCAGTTCCTGCAGGCCGCTGCGCACGAGCGAGCGGATGGTCTGTTGGTCGTCGACGACGAGACATGTGATGGTCGCTGCGGCAGGCATCAGCGCGGCCCTTCCCGGTTGGTGAGTTGACGGATCGCCGGCGCGATCTTTTCCAGCGGTAGCTGGCGTTCGACGGCGCCGATTTCGAAGGCGGCCTTGGGCATGCCGTAGACCACGCAGGTGGCTTCGTTCTGCCCGAGGGTCCGGCCGCCGGCTTCGCGGATGGACAGGAGCCCGCGGGCTCCGTCGCGGCCCATGCCGGTCAGTATGACCCCGACGCCGCGGCCCTTGGCGGCGCGCGCCACGGATTCGAACAGGCGGTCGACCGACGGGCAGTGGCCGCTGACCGCCGGGCCGGGGCTCACCCTGCATCGAAGGTGGCTGACCCCGTCGACCTCGAGGTGGCTGTCGCCGCCGGGGGCCAGGAACACCTTGCCGGGCGCCAGGGCGTCGCCGTCGCGCGCCTCGCGCACCTCCGCCCGGCACGCCCGGTTCAGGCGCTCGGCGAAGCTCTTGGTGAAGGTCGCCGGCATGTGCTGGGTGATCACCGTGGGCGCGCAGTTGGCCGGCAGCCGCTCGATGATCGACAACAGGGCCTCGACGCCGCCGGTGGAGGAGCCGATGGCCACCAGATGGTCGCCGGGCGTGAATTGGGCGTCCGGCTCGGCGGCGGCGGCCGCCGCGCGCTGCGCGCGCACCCGCGCCCCGGCGGCGGCGCGCACCTTGTCGGGCAGGGCGTCGAAGGCGCGAGGCGTGGCCGCCGTCGGCTTGGCGACGCAGTCGACCGCGCCCAGCTCCAGGGCCGCCAGCGTCACCTCCGCGCCGCGGGTGGTGAGGGTCGAGACCATCACCACCGGCATGGGCCGCAGCCGCATCACGCGCTCGAGGAAATCGAGGCCGTTCATGTTCGGCATCTCGACGTCCAGGGTGATGACGTCGGGGTTGAGCGCCTTGATGGCGTCGCGCGCCTGCAGCGGATCGGCGGCCTCGCCGACCACCTCGAACTCGGGATCCGTCGACAGGGATGCGGCGATCAACTTGCGCATGGTGGCGCTGTCGTCGACGATCAGGACGCGGATCATCGGGCGAGCTCGCGGGCCAGGCGGTAGGTGGTGATGCCGTCGGGCTCGAAGCAGGCGGCGGCGGGGCCGGCGATGCGTTCCGAGTGGCCGATGTAGAGCCGCCCGCCGCGCGGCAGCAGTGGCGCGAACCGGCTCCACAGGCGCGCCTGGGTCTCGTCGTCGAAATAGATCGCCACGTTGCGGCAGAAGATGGCGTCGAAGCGCCGCTTCATCGGCCAGTCGCCGATCAGGTTCAGCTCGTTGAAGGTGATCAGCGCGCGCGCCTCGTCGGCGATCTGCACCGAACCCGGCCGGGCGGCGAGCGGCGTGGTCCAGCGTCGGCGGTAGTCGTCCGGGATGCCGGTCAGCAGGCTCTCGGCGTAGATCCCGGTGCGGGCGTCGGCGACCACGTTGGGATCGATGTCGGTGGCCAGGATCTTGATGTCGAGATTGGCCGCATCGGGCGCCAGCGACAGGATCGTCATCGCCGCCGAATAGGGCTCCTGCCCGCTCGAACAGGCCGCCGACCACAGCCGCACCTTGCCGCCCGACTTGGCCGCCGCCAGCAGCGGCGGCAGCACCTTGTCGCGCAGGTGCTCGAAGTGATGCGGCTCGCGGAAGAAGCGGGTCACGTTCGTGGTGAGCGCCGCCAGCATCTTCTGCCGCTCGTCGAGCCCGTCGGGGCCGGCGACCAGGGCGCAGTAGTCCTGGAAGTTCGACAGGCCGAGCGCGCGCAGCCGCTTGGCCAGTCGCGAATAGACCAGGGTGGCCTTGGTCTCGTGCAGGGCGATGCCCGCCTCGCCGTGCATCATGGCGGCGATCTTGCGGAAATCGTCCTCCGTGAAGAGGAACTCGCCCTCCACCATCGGCGCGGGCGTCCGGGGCTTCAAGGCGGCTGAGGCGGTCATGCGGCCTCGAGCTCGAGATCGGGCATCACGCGTTCCAGGCCGATCAGGCTGATCATCCGGCCGTCGACGGCCAGCAGGCCGCGGACGAACAGCTTGGCCGTGTCGGAGGCGACGTCGGGCGTCGGCTGGATCACGTCGTCGGTGACGGTGAGGATGTCGGAAACCGCGTCCACGAGCAGGCCCACGACCTGCTGGCCGATCTGGGCGACGATGATCACGTTGCGGTCGGTGGTCTCCGAGGACTCGAAGCCGAGGCGCGCGGCCAGGTCGACGATCGGCAGCACGGCGCCGCGCAGGTTGATCACCCCGCGGACGAAGGGCGGGGCTTGCGGCAGGGCGGTGGCCGCGGTCCAGCCGCGGATCTCGCGGACGGCCATGATGTCGACGCAGAACTCCTGGGCGCCGATCCGGAAGGAGATCAGCTCGCGCAAACCGCCCGCCTGGGCGCCGGCCACGGTGGAATGGGTCTGGGTCATGCTGTTCAGCCTGTCGCCGCGAGGCGCTTCTCAGCGCGGAGAGAGTCGGCGCCGCGGGAGACCGCGACGATGGTGTCGATGTCGAGGATCAGGGCCACGCGCCCGTCGCCCAGGATGGTGGCCGCGGCCACGCCCGGGACCTGCTGGTAGTTGGCCTCCAGCGACTTGATGACCACCTGGCGCTGGCCCTGGATGGCGTCGACCAGCAGGGCCGCGCGCGCGCCGCCCTCGCCCTCGATCAGCAGGGCCACGCCCTGGGTCGCGTCCAGCGGGCCGGCGCGGTAGCCCAGCGCCTGACCCACGTCGATCAGCGGCACGTAGGTGTCGCGGATGGCGATCACCCGGGCCGAGCCGCCCAGGCTGTGCACGTCGCCCGGCTTGGGCAACAGGGTCTCGACGATCGCGGTGATCGGCGCGACCAGGGTCTGGCCCTGGACCGAGACCACCATGCCGTCGAGCACCGCCAGAGTCAGCGGCAGGCTCATGGTGAAGGTCGAGCCCTTGCCGGGGCGCGAGGAGATGGTGATCCGCCCGCCCAGCGCCTGGATCGAGCGGCGCACCACGTCCATGCCCACGCCGCGGCCGGAGATGTCGCTGATCTCGCTGGCCGTGGAGAACCCCGGCATGAAGATCAGGTTGTCGATCTCCTCGTCGTTCAGCGCGGCCTCCGGCGCGATCAGGCCCTTCTCGATAGCGATCGACTTGACCCGCTCGCGGTTGATGCCGCCGCCGTCGTCGGCGACCTCGATGACGATGCGCCCGGAGCGGTGGGCGGCGGCCAGGCGCACCACGCCCTCCGCCGGCTTGCCCGCCGCGGCGCGTTTCTCGGGGCTCTCCAGGCCGTGGTCGATGGCGTTGCGGATCATGTGCGTCAGCGGATCGGCCAGGCGCTCGATGACCGTCTTGTCGACCTCGGTGCCCTCGCCGTCGGTGACCAGGCGGACCGGCTTGCCGGTCATGGCCGCGACCTCGCGGACCAGGCGCGGCATCCGCTGGAAGACGGACTTCACCGGCTGGGCGCGGATCGCCATGACGCTGTCCTGGATCTCGCGGGTGAGCTGCTCCAGCTCGTCCAGGCCCATGGCCACGCCGGAGGCCCGCGCGAAGCCGGCCTCCATGACCCGCTGGGACAGCATGGCCTGGTTGATCACCAGCTCGCCGACCAGGTCGATCAGCCGGTCGACGCGCTCCAGGTCGACGCGAATGGTGGCGCCGGCCTCCGGTTTGCGGGGCTGACCCTGTCCGTCGGGGGGGGATGACGGATCTTGGGGGGTCGCCACGGCAGCCGGGGCCGGCGCGGCCGGCGGAGCCTCGAGCGGCGGCGGGGGGGGATCCGCCACGGCCTGCACCCGCGCCAGGAGGGCGCCGATGTCCAGGGTCTCACCGGTATCTTCAACAAGGGGCGCGGCGTCGTCCGCGCCGGCGGCGGCCAGGCGGCTCACCTCCAGTTCGCAGTCGCCGTCCACGAATTCGAACACCTCGCGCACCGCGGCCTCGTCGGCGGCGCCGGTCAAGGTCACGGTCCAGGCCAGGTAAGCGGCCTCCGGGTCGAGGTCGGCCAGGGCCGGCAGGGCGGAGACGTCCAGCTCCACCGTCGTCTCGCCCAGGCGGGCGAGCTCGCGCAGCAGGAGGGCGGCCTCGTTGGCCTTGGCGTAGAGGTCCGCGCGCGGCGCGAAGCGCACGCGCCAGCCGCCCGCCGCGGGCGGCGCTTCCGGCGCGGCCACGGCCATGGGCTTGAACTCGAAGTCACCCCAATCCTCTTCGGACTCGGCTTCCCCGCCGGCCGCGGCGTTGGGGTCGAGCGCCTTCAGCTCTTCGGCCAACTCGGCGGTGTGGGCCTCGTCGACGGCCGAGCCGTCGTGGGCGGCGCGCACGTGGTCGGCCAGGACGTCGGCGGCCCGCAGCAGGGTCTTCAGCACCTCGTTGGTCGCAGCCAGCCGGCCGGAACGCATCTCGTCCAGCGCGGTCTCGAAGACGTGGGCGAAGCGGACCAGGGCCTCGAGGCTGAAGGCCCCGGCGCCGCCCTTGATCGAATGCACCGCGCGGAAGACGGCGTTGATCGTCTCCGGGTCGGTGTCGCCGGCCTCCATGGCCAGCAGGCCGCTTTCCAGCTCGGCGAGCTGTTCCTCGCACTCCTGGAAGAAGGTCTCGCGAATAGCCGCTAGGGGATCCATGACGGTCTCGTCCCGGCTCAGGCGGCGACGCGGCGGATCGCGTCCACCAGCTTCACGGGGTTGAAGGGCTTGACGATCCAGCCGGTGGCGCCGGCCATCCGCGCGCGGTTCTTCTTCTCGGCGTCGCTCTCGGTGGTCAGCACCAGGATCGGCACGCCGCGGTGCAGCGGGTCGGAACGGACTTCCTCGATGAAGCCGAAGCCGTCCATGCGCGGCATGTTGATGTCGGTGACGATGACCTCGGGGGTCTCCGACGCCAGGACCTCGAGCCCGTGCAGGCCGTCCTCGGCCTGGAGCACGCGGTAGCCCGCCTCGGTCAGCGCCAGGCGCAGCATCTCGCGCATGGTCCGGGAGTCGTCGACGGTGAGAACAGTCATGCTCATGGGGTCAGTCCTGAACAGCGGTGGCGAGGGCGAGGTCATCGAATCCGAGATTTGGGCAGCCCATCAGGGCCGCGGCGTCGGCGAACTCCGGCGAGGGGTCGACCACCCGCCAGGGCAGGCCGTCGCTCGACCAGAGGGCGCGGGCGGCGAGCAGCACCTGCAGGCACTGCGCCCCCAGCCGCTGCACGCCGGAGGCGTCGAGGGTCGCGGGCTTGCCGCGCGCGGCCAGCAGGGCGGCCGCCAGGGGCGCCGCCGCCGTCAGGTCCAGGCTGTCGGCCAGCACCAGCGGGGCGGAATCGGTGTCGTCGGAGGTCGTGGTCATGTCCGGTCCTAGAACTCGTCCCAGCGGTCTTCATCGGCGGCCAGGGCGGCGCCGCCGCGCGGGCCGACCGTCTTCATGGCGGTGACCGTGCGGGGCGGCGGCGGGGTGGGGTGGGCCGCTTGCGCCCTTGGCGGCTCGCCCACGTCGAAGCGGGCGATCAGCCTGGCGAGGGTGTCGGCCTCGCTGGTCAGGGCGTGGGAGGCGGCGGTCGCCTCCTCCACCATGGCGGCGTTCTGCTGGGTCACCTGGTCCATCTGGTTGACCGCGGTGTTGACCTGCTGGAGCCCGGTGGACTGCTCCTCAGCCGAGGCCGCGATCTCGATGACCACCCCGTTGATCTGGGTGACCTGGGTGAGGATGCGCTCCAGCACCTTGCCGGTCTCGCCGACCAGGTTCACGCCGCGGTCCACCTGCTGGCTCGACGCCGAGATCAGCACCTTGATCTCCTTGGCCGCGTCCGCCGAGCGCTGGGCGAGCGCCCGCACCTCGGAGGCGACCACCGCGAAGCCGCGGCCCGCGTCGCCGGCCCGCGCGGCTTCGACGCCGGCGTTCAGGGCCAGGAGGTTGGTCTGGAAGGCGATCTCGTCGATCACCCCGATGATCTGGCTGATCTGCTGGGCGGAGTTCTCGATCTCGCTCATGGCCGCGACCGCGTCGCGCACCACCACGCCGGAGCGTTCCGCATCGGCCCGCGCCGAGCCCACGGCGTCGCGGGCCTGGCCAGCGCCCTCGGCGGTCTTGCGGACGGTCGCGGTGATCTGGTCCAGAGCCGCGGCGGTCTCTTCCAGGCTCGCCGCCTGCTGCTCGGTCCGCCGCGACAGGTTGTCGGAGGCCTGGCTGATCTCGGTGGAGGCCGAGCGCACCCCGGCGGAGTTGGCGGCCACCTCGGAGATCGTCCCCTGCATCCGCTCCATGGCGGCGTTGAAATCGGCGCGCAGCTTCTCGTAGGAGGGCGCGAAGGCTTGGTTCAGGCGGAAGGTCAGCACGCCGCCGGCCAGGCGCTCCAGGCCCCGGGCCAGGCCGTCGACGACCTGGGTCTGCTGCTGGGCGGTGGCGGCGCGCTCGGCCTCGGCGGTCTTGCGCTCGGCCTCGGCCTGCCGCCGCTGCTCGGCGGCCTCGGCTTCCAGGCGCACCTTCTCGATGGCCCCGTCCTTGAAGTGCTGCACCGCGTCGGCCATCCGGCCGACCTCGTCCTTGCGGCCCGCCGCCGGGACGTCCACCGCGTGGTCGCCCGAGGCCAGCTTGCCCATGGCGTCGGTCATCCTGCTGATCGGCGCGGCGATCCCGCGGCTGAGCAGCCAACCCATCAGGATCGAGAGCAGCACGCTCAGGCCCGCGCCGACGCAGAGCGCCGTCGAGGCGAAGTCCTGGCTCGCCGCCTGCTTCCTGGACCAGGCCTTCAGCGCAAGGCCCTCGCGCTCGTTGTAGGCCTTGATCTGGTCGCGGATCTTGAACAGCCGGCCGGTGGTCAGCAGGGACGCCACGGCCTCCGCATGGTGCGCCGGATCGCGGCTGGTCGCGACCTGGGCGTCCTCTTCGGCGTTGGCCAGCGAGCCCGAGGCGCGCATGGCCTGGATCTCGGCCATGTGCTCCGGCGAGATCTGGGCCAGCTCGGTCAGCTTGCCGTCGAAGATCTTCGCCTGCTGGTCGAGCTTCTCGAGATAGGACTTGTCGCCCGTGGCGACGAAGCCGCGCGTGGCGTTCTGGCGCTCGACCATCGACATCAGGATCGCGTCGGCGGTCTGGACCCGGGCGACCCTGGCGTCGTTCTCGCGCACAGCGGTGCGGATGTTCTGCAGGCAGACGAACAGCGCCGCGCACATGATGGCGACGGTCGTGACCACGACCGCGAAGCCGAGGGTCAGCTTCCGGGAGATGTTCAGATTGTTGAGGGTCATCGCGGGTCTCGATCTGCGTCCAGCCGATCTTGGCGGGATCCATGGGAACCTTCCCAGAGACCGCTGAAATATTGGTTAAGACTGGGAATGGTCGGCGGGGATTTTCGCCCGCGCCGGCCCTGGGCGGCGGCGGCCGCGAGGACGGACGCGCAGACCCAGCCGCCCTGGCGGGCGTCGGGCGAATCTCAGAAAATGGGAATTCCCATGCGCCGAGAGCGCGTCAGGGTGGGCAGTCTAGGCTGCGGGCGGCAGGTCGCCGGTGGTGACCAGCAGGACCCGGGCCGGTCCGCCGCGGGCCAGCAGCGCATAGCCCGAGGCGGCGTCGAAATGCACCGCATCGCCGCTCGCCAGGGCCAGGGGCGCGTAGAGGTGGCTGTGGAACTCCACCGCGCCGCCCAGGACCAGGACATAGGCCTCGCCCGGCTGGACCACCGGCGGGCCATGCGCGTCCAGGGTCTCGGCCGTCACCTCCAGGATGGTCGGCGAAAAGCTCTTGGAGAGCAGGTCGGCCGCGGCCGCGCGCCCGCCGGCCGGCCCGACGCGCACCGGCTCGCCCTCGCCCGCCCGGATCACTGCGCGGCGTCCGGAAGGCGCGGCCGCGCCTTCCGCCTCGCGCGTCATCAGGCCTTCGAGGTCGACCTCCAGGGCCCGGCAGAGCCGCATCAGCTTGTCGTAGTTGAGCGCGTTCTGGCCCAGCTCCACCCGCGACAGGGTGGAGATCGGCACGCCGCTCTCCTCGCTGAGCGTCGCCAGGTTCCAGCCGCGCGCGAGCCGAAGTTTGCGGATAGCCGCCCCGGTCTTGTCCGACAGTCGCGACCGCATCCCAGGTGATTCCCAAATCATCGCCGTTCGCGGGAAGTTAGGGCGATTTCCCACAAAGCGCGACAGATTCGCGCAGTCGCCGGTCGCGGGCGATCCCGATGGCGGTAGCCAGGCGGCCGGCCTGCCACCTCATCCGTGGCCGGGCGGCCGGCGCCCCCAAGCCCTAGGCTGAACGCTCGATCATCTCCCCCTCTCGATCGTCATCGCCCCGGTTTGACCGGGCGACCCATGAACAACGATGCGTCGGAAAGGCCCGCTGCGCCGCCGCGCAATGCCCTTCGATACCGAGACCGCGGGTGGCCCGGACAAGCCGGGCCACGACGTAATCAAATAAATTCAATCGGCTGATTGGGTCTTCAACCTAGGCCAGGATATCGAGACGCTGCGCTGGGACCGAGGGCTGAGCCCCCGGCGCCGGCCCCGGCGACGCGCCGGCCAGTGCGCCGCCAAATGTGACCGCCGGCGCGCGGTCGGCGGAGGCCGCATCGCCGGCCGAGACGGGTTTCGGCGTGAGAGTCGAGGGCGCATGGTCCTTGGCGTTGACGCCGAAGGGCCCGTCCTTGGGATGCTGCGGGTCGATGTGCTGTTTGGCGTAGTCGACGTCCGTGCAGTTCTTGCAGGAATAGCCGTTGACCGTGATCGGGCTTGGATAGTTCACCGTGGTCATCGCTCGCCCTCCGATGCGGACCCTTCGCAGGCCCTGCAGACTATTCGACAAGCTGAACCATTCGGTTACGCCGCCGCCTGGGCCTTGCGGATGTCCTCGCCGCCGGCCCAGGTCGCGTGGGCGCCGGACGAGATCCGGTGCGGCAGGCGGATGCGGCACACCGGGCCTGCCGCGATGTCCTTGGCGTCGATCAGCACGCATTCGGAGAGGTCGGCGGCCATGTCTGTGACGAAGCTGACGAGGTAGCCGTCGTCCTCGTCCCGGGCCCCGATCCGCGGCGCGAAAGGGGCCTCCGAGCCGTAGCGGCCCGGGCCGAACTCGAACGTCGACGAGGCGCCGGTCTCCAGATCGTGCTTCACGATGCCGGTGAACAGGAACCAGCCCGGTTTGGCGGTGGTCGAATAGAGGTAGCGGCCCTTGCGGCCGGCGGTCTTCTGGTTGAACGAGCCGAACTCCAGGATGCGGTCGTCGAGCGGCCCCTCGCGGACCTCGCCGGTCGCTAGGTTGAAGCGCCAGCGATAGAGCCTGGGCTTCATCGAATGCTCGTCGAGATAGGCCATCACCTGGCCGAGCCGCGGCCCGTAGCCCTCCAGCGGCGGCGGCTGCGGATCCTCCTGGAAATAGCCGTCGAGGACGATCTCGTCGCCCTCCTCGTAGGCGTTCATCCAGTGCAGGACGAAGCAGGGCTTGGCCTCGAACCAGCGGATGTCCTGCGGGCCGCCGAAGCGCGGCAGGATGGCGAAGCGGGTCGGCAGGTCGCGATAGAACCGCGCGGCGTGGTGGCCCTTCGGCAGCAGTTCGGGGTCCCAGAAGAGCGGCAGGTCCGCCAGGATCGAGAACCGCTCGGTGAACGCCATGTCGTGCGGCAGGCGCGGCCCGGGCAGAGGGATCGGGACGTAGTGCTTCAGCCGGTTGTCGGCGCCCACGACGCCGTAGTGCATGTAGGGCGCGCGCTTCGAGTAGTTGAAGAACAGCAGCTCGCCGGTGGCCTCGTCGACCTTGGCGTGGGCGGAGACGCCTTCGGCGGGGACCCAGGCCTCGGGTCCGTGCTGCTCCAGGCTGTAGGGATCCAGCCGGTAGCCCTCGCCGCACTGGTAGAAGGTCGAGAGAATCTTGCCGGCGTGCACCACGACGTCGGTGGACGAGGCGTCCTTCAGGGACCCTTGCGCGCCCCAGCCCGGCCGCCTGGACTTGGCCGGATGCTCCGCAAGGCCCGCCCACAGGGCCTCGCCCGCCGCCTGCTCGGCCTCGAAGGCCTTGGTGCGGACGAAGCGGTTGCGGTAGCTGGCTTGGCCGTCCCGGAAGGCCATCTGGTG